>Ga0209593_10001178_pt1 | contig 11329 bp, 11 predicted proteins | sample PPLLaktember2015_3_FD_187260 | JGI IMG/M metagenome (GOLD analysis project Ga0209593, IMG submission 187260) | Freshwater sediment microbial communities from Prairie Pothole Lake near Jamestown, North Dakota, USA - PPLs Lake P7 Core (6) Depth... | ecosystem: Environmental > Aquatic > Freshwater...
GGGATTACGGGGCAGTACGATGAGATACTCGTTATCCGGAGTCTCAAGGTAGTCCCCTTCCTTCGGCTCCCCCTCGACTTCCCCTTCGATCTTGGGGTGGATCTTTGTGAGCCTCGCGAACGTCAGTTCCCAAAGTTCGGGATCGGGGGCGCCGACCAGTTTGCTGGCCACGGAATCTTCATTGAGAAGGATGTGGCGCTGAAGGTTGACTAACTGGCGGGTGTTCGCGCGGTCTCGAGACCAGATATCGAGATCGATGACCGCCCGCCACTGTTCCTGGCTGATATGAGGCGCCAACTGGGCCACCTCCTCATCACTCAGTTCTTTAAGTCCGAAGAAGAGCTGAACGGGGGGAAGACGTCGAATCCGGGAGCGCGTCTCCGCCGAGCTCAACATTTCCTGCAGGTCAACGGGGGCGTAGATCGTCCGGTAGATGGCCTCCTCCGGACGCCTTATCAGTTCCTCAGTGTGGTTGGGCACATGCCCATTATAACGTGATAGAAAGGAACGTCTCCGCCACAGCAGCGGAGCTATACTTACATTCAGTTGCTGTGATTACGAACTCAGAAATCCGTCCAGCCAGAATGGAGGACCTCGAGAAAGTAGCGCAGCTCGAGAACCGTGTATGGCGCGAATTGGCGGCTACCCCGGACGATCTGAGGCGCCGGTTCCTTGTCTTCCCGCAGGGTTTTCTTCTCGCTGCGGCGGGTTCAGACCTCCTCGGTTTCAGTTGCAGCTTGCTGACGGACACTGACGCCAGGGTCGCCGCTTTGAACGAAACCTTTCCTCCGCGGCACATTCCCAGGGGTGAGTACTTTTTTCTGTTTGGGCTGACCGTCGCCCCACTCTTCCGGCGTAACGGAATTGCACGACGCCTCGTGACAGAAGAACTCGCGCTAGCCGAGAAGCTTGGATGTCGAAAGGTGCAGCTGATCGCGAATGCCTCGTCCCGGCCGCTCTTCGAGAAATCCGGACTGGCCGTCGTTCGCCCATCGCAAGAGTTGTTCGTGCAGTATCGCGACCTGATGCCCCAGCCGGTGCTGATGGAGAAGGTGCTGACAAGGGGGGATGGCGGGTATTGAGATTTCGTTACGGAACCCCCTTACACCAGCCCCTTGCTATAAATGACCTTCGAATCCCCGGGGCGGTAGAAATCGACGAGAAGTGCCTCCTGCGCGTAACCGCAGGAGAGATAGAAATGGCGAGTCGGAACGTACTGCTCGCGCGAAGACGTCTCGATGTAAACCCGCTGGCCGCCGGCAGCTTTGATCTGTTTTTCAGTCTCCCGAATGAGAATCTTCCCCAGCCCCCGCCCTTGCGCGTCCGGGTGGACGGCGATCCAGTAGAGGTCGTAGCTGGCGTCGGTCCCAGGGATCGGTCCGTAGCAGGTGTAACCAAGTACGCGATCGTCTTCCTCAGCCACCAACAGCAGGTACCCGGACTGATCCCCGCGCTTGAGTGCTTCCTCGACGAGCTCCGTCGCGATCCCGACCTCTTCGTCGGTGAAGAAGCCCGTAGCGGCGACTAGGGCTCGAATCTGATCCGGGTCGGTTGAGCAAGCTTTTGTCCTGATCTGCATGTTTATTCTCGGGTGGAGTCGGCGATGATCCGAGCGACGGCCTGCGCCGGGCTCAAGCCGGCTTTTTCCGCGGCAGTGAGAAAGCCGGCCTGTTTGGAGATACAGGGATTGGTATTGACTTCCAGGACCCATGGCCGCCCAGCCTCGTCGACGCGAAAATCGACGCGCGCGTAACCCCGGAGCTGGAACAGGTTCCAACAATGTTCGGAGAGATCTCTGAGCTGGTCAATCAGCGGGGCGTCGTTTGGCCCGAACTCGAAGGTCCGAACGGTGTTTTTGAACTCAAAAGACTCTTCGTCCCACTTCGCCCGATAGTCCACGATTTTCGGTCTACCATCCGGGAAATCGACAAAGACCATCTCGGCTACCGGGAGGACTTTAGGCCCGTCAGGCCCACCGAGGACGGAGACGTTGAATTCGCGGCCGTGAATATACAGTTCTGCAAACGAGTCACCCTGAGCTGAAGCCGTAGCCCGCCGCAACCGGTCCGCCAGCGTCAGCGGATCCGCCACTACCGACGTTTCGGTCAGCCCAATAGAGGCGTGCTCCCAAACTGACTTGACGATCCAGGGACCGGCTTGCCTCGCTTCCTGTTCCAGGGTCGCCAGCGTCAGCCAAGGCGCAGTTGGTATTCCAGCGCCTTGGAGCATTCTCTTGGTAAGCAGCTTGCTGCCGGTAACGAAAATGGCTTCAGTCGGGCAACCCGAGTACCGAATCTTCAGGAAGTCGAGTAACGCGGGCGCCAAATACACGAGCCGTCCGCTGCCTTCCACCGACTCAACCAGATTGAAAACAAAGTCGGGCCCAAGCTCACGCAGCCGAGCGGACACCGCTTCGAGATTTAGCGAGAAAATCGCGTCAGTGGCTTGATGCCCGAGCTCGGCCAGAGCTTCAGAAACGGCAGCCGCTTCCTCGAGCACATCCAGTTCGTCCTGACCGGCATCCGGCGGGACGGGCTGATGGAGGACCGCGACTCTCAGATTGACTCCTTCTTGATTCGTTCCGAGGCGGATTCAACGATCATCTGCAGAAGCTGTTTGTAGGGGATTCCGGCTAGATCGCAAGTGATCGGCAGATCCGACCAGACTGGATTGAGCCCGGCCAGCGGATTAACTTCGATGAACTGGACTGAACCGTCGGCCGCGCAACGGAGATCGACCCGCCCGGCGTCCCGGCAACCCAGGCCCTTCCACGCCGCCAGTGCGACCTCCCCCGCCTCCTCGGCAATCGGACCATCCACCAGATGATATCGAACGCGGTCTTCGTAATACGCTTTGTTTTGGAAGGAGTAGACTTCAGCCTCAGCCTTCTCGAGCAGCAGGACTTCCGACACGCCCAGAACTCTTGCTTTTCGCCCGCTGCCCGCAATCCCGACCGTAAACTCACGCCCGGGAAGGAACACCTCGACCAGGACCGGCTGTCGATACTTGGCCAACAGCTCCCGGCAGACTTTGGCGAGCTCCTCTTGGCTCGATATCTTGGAGCTTGCGGTGATCCCCTTGCTCGTTCCCTCGGCCACGGGTTTGGCAAAAAGCGGGAACGGCAGACGTACGTTCTCGATGTCGGCCTCATCCTCCACGACCGCGAAGTCGGGCGTGGGGATGCCCAAATCACGGATGACGTGTTTCGTCATCCCTTTGTGGAGAGTCAGTGTCAGGACCAGCGGATCGGAGAAAGTGTAAGGAATCTCGAACGCGTCGAGCAGGGCCGGCACCTGTGCTTCCCTGCCGAGTCCGTGAAACCCTTCGGCTATGTTAAACACCAGGTCCCAACGCGCGCCGGCGAGCAGGCGCTTAGCGAGGGCAGTGAGATGCCCGATCCGGGTTACTTCGTGGCCGAGTTCGCTGAGCGTGCTGTCCAGCGCGTCAATTGTCTGGATACTGTCCAGCTCAGCCGTCTCCTCTTTGCCGTAGCCCAGTTGGAGGTAATCGTCTTTCAGGTCGTAAGTCAGCCCGATCTTCATGGAAAAATGGGGAGATAAAAGAGAAGGGCGGCCCGAAGGCCGCCCTTCCGTGGCGTCAGGCTTGGAGGGTAATCAGGTTCCCTCCCTGCCGCCCCGATTGCCCCTTACCGGGCTTTTCGGGGTCCGGATAACGATAGGTTTTCCCTTCGTAGTTCCTCAGGACGACCTCGTCGCCTTCGCGGCCTACGAAATACTCCGGCAATAGCGGGATCTTGCCGCCTCCGCCAGGAGCGTCAATAACGTAGCTCGGGACCGCATACCCGGTCGTGTAACCACGGAGACCTTGGATGATCTCCAAACCCTTCTCGACCGGCGTCCGGAAATGAGAAGAGCCGGAAATCGGGTCACACTGATACAGGTAATAAGGTCGCACGCGAATCTTCAACAGGCCGTGGACCAAGCGCTTCATGGTTTCCACCTGGTCGTTCACGCCGGCCAGCAAGACCGTCTGGCTGCCCAACGGGATCCCGGCGTCCGCCAGCCTTTGGCAGGCCTGGCTGACTTCCGGGGTGAGCTCGTCAGGATGCGTGAAGTGAATGCTCATCCACAGAGGGTGGTAGCGGCGAAGCATTCGGGTTAATCCCGAAGTGATCCGCTGCGGAAGCACCGTCGGCACTTTGGTCCCGATCCTCAGGAACTCGACATGCGGAATCCGGCGCAAACGAGAGAGCAGCCAATCCAGCCGGCTGTCCACTAGGGTCAGCGGGTCGCCGCCTGAAAGAAGCACGTCTCGAATCGACGGGTTCGCTGCGATGTAGTCGAGGGCCCGTTCCCACTGCTTTATGTTGAACCGATATTCGCCGCCCGGATTTCCAACCATCCTGGAACGCGTGCAGTAGCGGCAATACACGGAGCAAAATCCTGTAACCAGGAAAAGAACCCGATCAGGATATCGGTGGACCAGACCCGGAACCGGAGAGTCATGATCCTCGTTCAGTGGATCGTCCGCCTCACCAGGAACCCTTCTATGCTCGTCAGTCACCGCCACTACCGTCCGCCGAAGCGGCTGGAGTGGGTTGTACTCGTCAAGAAGGGACGCATAGTACGGGGTGATCCCCACAGGCAGAGGCCCGGTATGCTGCTCAATCGCAAGCCGCTCGTCCTCGGAAATCCGGATAAACCGTTCCAAGGTACGCAAATCGGTTACGCGATTACGCAGTTGCCAATGCCAATCGTTCCACTCTTGATCTGTGACGGCTGGGAAGAAACGTTCTCTGAAAAGACGGGTTCTTTCGCCAATTACCTGCTTCCCATTTGAGGAAACGGGTAGGTTGGCGAGGCAGGGGTCCACCAGAGGCAGGTTAGAGTACCTACCGGGAGGTTCAGCTGATGGACTGGCGCAGTCCTCATTCATAGCTGAGCGTCTCCTTTCACCAAAAGCCTGCCGCCCGTGCTCTCTCACTCTGAGAGCTACGAACTGCCGCTCGGCAGTTCGCATTGCCAACACGGTGGCAAGACAGAATCCGAAAAACAAAACTTATTATACGGTATACGACTGACAACGATAGAGAGATGATCACATTTCTAAAAGTTGCGGGGTTTCGGAAAAAAGGCAAAAAAAGAGAGTGGCCCCGAAATCCGGTCCTGGCGTAGCTCCGGACCTCCGGAAGGACAAGAAGGACCTAAAGGACCGAAAGGACCCAAAGGACCGAAAGGACAAGTGACATCGATCAACGCCTGGATTCACGATGTCACTTGTCGTTTCGGTCCTTTGGGTCCTTTCGGTCCTTTAGGTCCTTTCGGTCCTTTAGGTCCTTCTTGTCCTTCCGGAGGTCCGGAGCTACGAGAGGACCGGATTTCGAACCGTGACTTTACTTCCCCATTCTCTCCTCGTAGGCGCAGATCTGGGCTTCGTGCTGGAGTGTGAGCCCGATGTCGTCGAGGCCGTAAAGCAGGCAGTGACGACGGAAAGGATCGACCTCGAACTTGGTGTTCAATCCCTGTTCGTCGGAGATCAGCTGCTTCTCCAAGTCCACCGTCAGACGGTACGGCGCCTGCGCGCGTGCCTTTTGAATCAACTCGTGGACAACACCCTCGGGAAGCGCAATGGGAAGAATCCCGTTCTTGAAGCAATTGTTGTAAAAGATATCGGCAAAGGACGGGGCGATGATGCACCGGAAGCCGTAACCGTGAAGGGCCCAAGGGGCGTGCTCTCGGGAGGAACCGCATCCGAAGTTCGCACCTGCAACGAGAATGCTTGCTCCCTTGAGCTCGGCAGCATTCAACCCAAAGTCCGGGCTGGGCGACCCGTCAGGCAGATAACGCCAATCGAAGAACAGGAACTCTCCGTAGCCGGTTCTTTCGATCCTTTTCAGGAACTGTTTTGGGATGATTTGATCCGTGTCCACATTACGCCGATCCAAGGGAGCGGCGATTCCAGACAAAGTTTTGAACGGTTCCATCTCGTTTCCTCTTGAGTCAATCCCACTCTCGGATATCGACGAAATGACCGGCGAGCGCAGCAGCGGCGGCCATCGCCGGACTCACTAGATGAGTGCGGCCTCCGCGGCCCTGACGGCCTTCGAAGTTCCGATTCGAAGTAGAGGCGCAACGCTCGCCTGGCTGGAGGATGTCCGGATTCATTCCCAGGCACATGCTGCATCCCGATTCGCGCCACTCGAACCCCGCCTTTTTGAAGACAAGATCGAGGCCTTCGCTCTCAGCCTGACGCTTCACGCGTTGCGATCCGGGGACGACCATGGCCCTCACCGTCGGGGCCACCTTGCGTCCGCTTACCACCCGGGCCGCCTCCCGCAAATCCTCGATTCGACCGTTGGTGCACGAGCCAATGAACACGCGGTCCAGCCGGATCTCTTGAATCGGAGTGCCGGGGGCCAAGGCCATGTAATCGAGCGCCCGGCCGATCGCCTTCTGCATGCCTTCATCCCGGAAAGAGCCCGGGTCGGGAACTGTGCCGGTGACATCCGTGACCATGCCCGGACTCGTCCCCCAACTCACTTGGGGAACCAAGTTGTTGACGTCAAGCTCGAGCTCCCTGTTGAAATGTGCCTCGTCGTCTGTTACCAACTGCCGCCACTGGTCGACTTGCGACTGGAAGTCCTTTCCTTTTGGCGCAAAGGGACGGCCCTCGATATAGGTGAACGTCGTGTCGTCCGGCGCGACCATCCCGGCCCGGGCGCCGGCTTCGATCGACATGTTACAGACCGTCATCCGTTCTTCCATCGACAGGCGCTTGATCGCGTCTCCCGCATACTCGACGACGTAGCCGGTTGCTCCGTCCGTGCCGATATTCCGGATGAGATAAAGGATCAGGTCCTTGGCGGACACGTTATGTGCGAGCTTGCCAAAGAACCGGACGCGGAATGTTTTGGGAAGGGCCTGTTGCAGGCATTGAGTCGCGAGAACGTGCTCAACCTCGCTGGTGCCAATACCGAAAGCCAGAGCGCCGAAGGCGCCGTGAGTCGCGGTATGACTGTCGCCGCAGACAATCGTCATCCCCGGGCGGGTGATTCCCAATTCCGGTCCTATCACGTGAACGATGCCCTGGTCCGGACTATCCAGGCCGTAAAGCGGGACGCCGAATTCCCCGCAGTTCTGCGCCAGAGTTTCGATCTGCTTCTTGGAGATAGGGTCGGTGATCGGCAAGGATCGTTCCCACGTGGGGACGTTGTGATCCATGGTCGCAAAGGTCCGATCCGGCCGACGCACTTTTCGTCCAGCGAGGCGAAGTCCCTCGAAGGCCTGAGGTGAGGTCACTTCATGGACCAGGTGACAGTCAATGTAGAGAATGGCCGGTTTGCCCGGCTCCTCGTCCACGACATGACTGTCCCAGATCTTTTGAAATAAGGTTTTGGGCATAGCGTTTCTCAATAAAAACAGCTGACGGCTGACAGCTGACGGCTGACCAACCGCCTTACAGGGCCCGCGGGATGCCGGTCAGCCGTCAACTGTCAGCCGTCAGCAGCCGTTCTAGTTCGTCCCGGCCGCTTCGGCGGAGACATCGGGGCTCTTGGCCTGACGCTGCTTTTCGTGAATCACCTTGTTGACAGCGTTGAGGTACGCCCGGGCGCTCGCGTCAATGATGTCCACGCTGGCTGCCTTGCCGATGTAGTTCTTCCCCTCGAATTCGACGTGCACGAAGACCTCGCCGAGGGCGTCCTTTCCACGCGTAACCGCGTTAACGCTGTAGTCCAAGAGGCGTCCCGGCAGCCCCGTGATCCGGTCAATAGCGCGGTAGCAGGCATGAATCGGGCCGTCCCCGACAGCGGATTCGACAAACGTTTCATCCCCCCGCTCCAGCTTCACGGCCGCACTCGCAATACTCTGGCTCCCGCCTGCCGATTGGATAAACTTCAGGCGATAACTATCGGGGATGATCTTCATGCCGTCCTGGATGATCGCGACCAGATCCTCTTCGTAGACCTCCTTTTTCTGGTCAGCCAGTTTTGTAAAGAAGAAGTAGGCGCGATCCAATTCCTCGGGGTTCAACTCGTAACCCATCTGTTCGAACTTATTGCGAAGGGCGTGCCGCCCGCTGTGCTTGCCCAGTACCAGGGTGCTTTCGGTAATACCGACCGATTGGGGGGTCATGATCTCGTACGTGAGGGCGTTCTTGAGCATTCCATCCTGGTGAATGCCCGCTTCGTGGGCGAAAGCGTTACGGCCGACGATCGCCTTATTGTGCTGAACAAACAGACCGGTCAGGTTGCACAGAAGCTTGCTGGCACGGGAGATCTCTTCGGTGACGATTTCGGTATGGTACGGGAGCACGTCCTTCCGGGTGCGCAGCGCCATCACCGCTTCCTCCAGGGACGCGTTCCCTGCTCTTTCCCCGATCCCATTGATCGTGCATTCGACCTGGCGGAAGCCGGCATCAACCGCCGCGAGCGAATTGGCGACGGCGAGGCCCAGATCGTTGTGGCAGTGACAACTGAAAACGGCCTTGTCCCGGCTGGGTATCTTGCTCAGGAGCGTCTTGAGAAACGGTCCGAACTCGTGCGGGATAGCATAGCCGACCGTGTCCGGGACGTTGATCACGCCCGCTCCCGCCTGGATAGCGACCTCCAGAACCTCGGCCAGGTAATCGATGTCGCTGCGGGTAGCGTCCTCGGCCGAAAACTCGACATCGTCGCAAAGGTCCCTGGCCATTTTGACGGCTTCGCGGGCCTGCTTGAGCACCTCCTCTCGCGACTTGCGCAGCTTGTGCTTCAGATGAATATCCGATGTCGCAATAAAGGTGTGAATGCGGGGACGACGAGCCTGCTTGATCGCCTCCCAGGCGCGTCCGATATCCAATCGATTGGCGCGGGCGAGGCCCGCGATTGCGGGTTTGCGGATCTGAATCGCTATCGCCTGGACCGCTTCGAAATCGCCGTCTGAGGCAATAGGGAAGCCGGCTTCGATCACATCGACATTCAGGCGTTCGAGCTGTCGCGCCATCTTTAGTTTTTCTTCCAGATTCATCGAGCATCCGGGCGACTGTTCACCGTCTCTTAACGTCGTGTCGAAAATCATGATCTTGTCTGACATGCTGGTTCCTCCCTATCTAGGGTTCAAAAGGCGGTTTTTAACGCTATCAGAATAGCATGGGCTCTGGCAATTCCGGAGTGACTGACGGGATGGCGTTTTCGACCTTATCTTTTGCTCCGGGAAAGGCGACAACATAGCGACGTAGAAGGGTGGGTTTCGAATCTGGACGCCGTTTTTGCGGGCGGATTGAAACCCACCACGCTGCACGATTGTGCCCCGTTGCGGGTTTCAACCGCGCACTTGGATGTGGGCACGATGGTGCAGCGTGGTGGGTTTCAATCCGCCCGCAAAAACGGCGTCCGGATTCGAAACCCACCCTACGTCGCATCCAGAGGATCTACAACTCCCTCACGCGGGCGCCGGAGACGATGAAGACCACCGCCGAGAGGCTCAGCACAACCCCGAGAATGATCAGGGTAAGAGCGGGAGAGTATTGAGAGGCGAGAAAACCGGCGGCCAGGTTACCAAGGGGCATGCCCCCTCGGAAGGCGAGCATGAAGATGCTCATGACGCGGCCGCGCATCTCCTCCGTGGTGGCGAGTTGCACCAGCGAGGTAATCGAGGCGAAGAGCGTCATCAGGCAGACGCCCGCAAAGAAAAGAATGAAATAGCTGACAACCAGGCTGCGCGAAAGCGCAAAGAGAACAAGCATCGAAGCAAAGACAAGCTGAACCCTCAGGGTCAGGTAGCCGCGACCGTCGACCGACGAAAAAGCGGCGTACAGGAGAGCCCCGCTGACGGCGCCGGCACCCGATACTGCCATCATCGTCGAATACCCCGTTGAGCCGGTATGAAAGACATCCTTCGCAAAGATCGGCAGAAGGGTGACCAGGGGAATGCCGCAGAACGTGCTGATGAAGCCGAGCACGCTCAGCTGCCAAAGCGCGCCCTTCGACTTCACAAAGCTGAAGCCTTTTCGCATGCCTGACCACACGGAGTCGGTGGTCGGCTCAGGGCGAAAGGACGACCGGATCAGGTAGAGGCTCACAATAACGGCTAGGAAGGAAACCCCGTTGAGAGCGAAGCAGACGGTCGCCCCGAGGCCAGCGAGCGCCGCCCCCGCCAGCAACGGACCCATCACCCTCGCGAGGTTGAACTGAATGGAGTTCAGCGCGATCGCGTTAGCCAGAGTTTCCCGACCGACCAAATTCGGAATCAGGGCCTGGTAAGCCGGGGCCCCGAAAGAACGGGCGGTTCCGACAATGAAAACCAGGATGAGGAGATGATGTATCCGCACCCACCCGAAGTACACAAGAACCGTGAGAATGAATGCACAGGCCATCTGGACGTATTGAGAGCCGAGGAGCATCTTGCGTCGTTCGACCCGGTCCGCCACAACGCCGCCCACCAGCGAGAAGAGAATCAGCGGAAGCTCGCCCAGGAAGCCGGTCAAGCCGAGGTAGAAGGCCGATCCGGTGAGGCTGAGGACCAGCCAGGACTCAGCGACCATCTGCATCCAGGTTCCGGTCGTTGACGTAAAAGCGCCGATCCACATGATGCGGAAGTCGCGATAGAGGAAAGCCTGGAAGGTGCGGGCCAGGAATCGAGGCGCAGGAACGGGAGCCGCGGTCTCCGGTGGGATGCTGCCTGCAGCCTCGTTTGGGTCAGTCATGGAGATACTATTATGCAGGAAGGACGAGCAAGGACCGCAAGGACCTCAAGGACCTCAAGGACCCCAAGGATGAGTGACATCGTGAAACGTCGGCGTTTCACGATGTCACTCATCCTTGGGGTCCTTGAGGTCCTTGAGGTCCTTTAAGGTCCTTGTTCGTCCTTCTTACTGCTGCGACATCGCCGCTCCGATGGCCGTCAGTCTTTCGGCCACGGCCTCGTAGCCGCGCAGGATCACCTCCGCGTGCTCGATCGTCGTCGTCCCGTCCGCACAAAGCCCGGCTACGACAAGCGCCATACCCGCTCGGATGTCCGGCGATTCCAATCGAATCCCGCGGAGGCGGTGGGGACCTTCCACCAGGACCCGGTGGGGGTCGCAAATCGTTATGCGCGCGCCCATCCTGACGAGTTTGTCGACAAAGAACATGCGCGCTTCGTACATCCAGTCGTGGATCAGGCAAGTGCCCGCGCCCTGGGTTGACAGCACGATGACCAGGCTGACGAGGTCTGTCGGGAAGGACGGCCAGGGACCGGCGGTAACGACGTTCGGGTTGGTGACCAGCCCGCCGCTCACCTGAAGAACATCGTCGCCTTCGCGCGAAAATGCCAGTCCAAATCGGGCGAGTGTTTTCTGGAAGCCAATCAGGTCGAGCTCGCGAATCCCGTGCAGGCGTACGGTTCCGCCG
>Ga0209593_10001181_pt1 | contig 11315 bp, 12 predicted proteins | sample PPLLaktember2015_3_FD_187260 | JGI IMG/M metagenome (GOLD analysis project Ga0209593, IMG submission 187260) | Freshwater sediment microbial communities from Prairie Pothole Lake near Jamestown, North Dakota, USA - PPLs Lake P7 Core (6) Depth... | ecosystem: Environmental > Aquatic > Freshwater...
GAGCTGACCTGATCGCATTCTGCGAGACCTCTGAGACCTGTGACGAGTACACCCACGTATCTCCGGGGCTCCGCGTGCTGTCACACGACCGCATGAAGTTGATCGAAGTCTCCCTCGTGCAGCTATCCAAGAGCCCACGCACCCAGATCGTGCGACGAACTGCCAATGATCCGGCTCGCGACTACGCGAAACTGAAGCGCGAGCACACCGGCTTGCTTATCCGCCGACTTCAGCTTCTGCAGCAACTCGTGAGGACCATCCATGTTACGCATCCCTGACGCGACCGAAAATCTTCGCTCTAGCTTGAAACGACTCTATCGACCCGAGTTTCCCAAGCAGTGCGGTGTCTCCGACGACAAGCTCAAAGCGTTTATCGATGGCAGCTACCTGTCCGACGAGGACAAGGAGATTCTCACGAATTATATGTTCCCGCATCTTGCCTTCGACGCAGCTCGCGATCGTTTTGTCTCTCGCACCGTCACATATGCCATCATGCATGCGACCGCTTATCTGCGACGCCGCGCGCAGGACTACCATGACAAGTCCGATCTCGCGCGTCAGACGAAGATCAGTCCCATCATTCTCGAAGCGTTCAGTGAGGGCGATAAGGACCTCACTGCTGAGCAGAAGCAGGACCTCGCTCGCATCTTCGATCTTCACAATCGAAAGTACGACGCCCGGACTGACTCACTCGTGCCTCTTCCTACAAAGGAGCCTCCGCCTATTACTCCGCCCGAATATGTCGCCCGTCCGTGGCGCGAGCAGCAGACCCGGACACTCACCACTGTGGAGGATGTTGCATGAACGATGTGCCGTCTTGGCATCCTCAACACCCTACCCAGAGGAACGCCACAACCTTTAAGGCCGGTCACAAGGGCGGACGCCCCAAGGGGGTAAAGGACAGGATTTCGTCCGACCTCAAGAAGAGTTTCATAGAAGCGTTGCGCTCGTTCGGAAGCGACGGCCAAGGCACGGATGGTATCGAGGGATTCATTCACTACGCGATCCGCAATGATCTGAGTGGCGTGCTTAGAGTCGTGGCAAAGATCATTCCATTGCAAGTTAATGCGGATGTTCAGGGCAAGAACATCGCCAATGTCATCATCAACACGGTGCCTCCCAATCACTTTGTGAAGGACGGAGTAATTATCAATGGAGAAGTCATATCAGATGGACATGGACGATCTGGAGAACCTCGCGAACGACTTACTCAGTTTGACCCGGGCGGGTAATCCTGAAGCCTTTGAGTTTGTCATTCCGATAATCATTAGACGCCTGCTTGAGCAGCCAAATTTAATCAATGCTCCGTTGAACTGACGAGGAGTCGAGCAAATGGTTACCTTCACTGAATCTGCAACGCTGATCGTCAAGGATCAATCGACCCCTCAGATCAAGCGCATCAATGCTGCGCTGAAGCAGCTTCAGTCGACTGCGAACTCTCTCAAGTCGATGAAGATCAACTTGACCGGGCTGACGAAGGCTAGCGCCGACGCACGACGACTGACTGCTGACCTCAACAAATTGAAGACATCAGCGATCAACCTTCGCGTCAACACGTCCGGCCTGTCGCAGGCGGCGCGTCAGATCGCAGCGTTGCGGACTTCGGCCGCTTATCCCGTCAACGTCAACACTGGGGCTAGAAGGTCGCTACTCACTGGTGGAGGTGGTATTCGGGGCCCGATATCAATTGTCGGCATTGTTGCGATCAGTAATATCCACGCTCTTGCCAGTGCTCTTCTTCGTTCCACTAAGGAAGGTTACAAGCAGACAGATGTTGCTGATACCAAGATGGCGCTAAAGCAGTTTCCCGAAGAACAACAGACTTTGATAAGCAAAGCAATCAAGGAACAGCAAGAAGAGGCCACCAAGTCACCAACCGGAGCATTGCTCAATCGCGCGCAGCGACAAGACCTCATAACCGAAGCGAGCGGCTCCACCGGGGGTGATGTGGCTGGTGCAGCGTTTCTGGTCAAGCAGGCTGAGAGCCTCATCAAGGTTGGCATGGGTATGGGGCAGTCGTTTGAGACCGCCCGCACTGGTGCCATCGACTTCATTAAAGCAGGCGAGCAGATGGGCCAGATGTCCGATACTGCTGGCAAGTTTGATCCCGCCAAAGCTGCGAAGTATTTCGACACCATGCGTCGTGCCACCATGCAGATCGGACAAGAATTTACTGGTCAGCAATGGCGGACTACGGTGCAAAGCGCCGGACAGGCTAAGACTGCGCTGAATCAGAGGGGTCTGCTGACGCTCGCGTTAGCGATGGAGGAGCAAGGCAGTCGCGCGGGAGTCGGTCTCAACGAGGCGATCAAGAATTTGAGTACGCAGAGGCTAGATAAAAAGAAGATTGCCAACCTCGAACGCATGGGTTTGGTTACTACCGAACAAATTGGCACTGGTAAGATTGGCGGAAAAACCGTTACCGAGATATTTGGCAAGGGTGCTACGGACGAAGGCGAACTGCGTCGTAACATGCTCGATTGGGTGATCAACAAGGTCATTCCGAAAATGGAGCAACAGAAAGTCGACATCAACGACCCAGCACAGGTCGCCAAATGGTCCGGTAAGGTAACGTCAGGCAAGGGCACCGACTTCCTCAGCGGCTTGATCCTTCGTTCGCAGGAAATATTGCGAGACATCAAGCAGGCTGAAAGCCGCAAAGCTGATATCAGCACCACAGATTTGTTGCTCAAGGACACTGGAGTGATAGTCGGACAGGGCATCAAGAATCAGATTCAATCGGTGCTCGGGGAGATGGCCAACAAGGCTGAGCCTATAGTGCTGTCGGTTTTGAAGCCCGCGTCGGAGACTATGAGCAAGATCGCTGAAGGTGTTAGGGAGGGTGATCCACTTAAGATTGCCGCGGCTGCGGGCGGAGGTATTCTCGCCGGGGGTGCAACCGCTATCGCCTTGAAAGCTGCGGCCCCAGTAATTGGCCGAGCAATGGGAATAGCGGCGCTGACCGATCCCAAGACCGCGTCGCTCGGAGCAGCTGGTCTCTCCCTGATCGAAGCCGCCGGTGAGTTGAAGAGTGCTGCGGCGGCGCTGCACGGAATCGGCCCACCAAGCACGACGGGCGGCGATCCGACCAAATCGAAGGTGCCGGCTCCGACCAAGGACGTCAGCAAGCTGCCGTGGTGGCAGTTCCTAACGCTCTCCGGTGGACTGTCGATGCTGCCGCTGTTGGCCTCCACTCGGGGAGCGGGCGGCAAGTCCAATCTTCCCGATCTGGAGGCAATCCGGACCGCCAACGAGTCGCTGGCACAAGCGGCCAGTCGCCTGGCGCAACTGGAATCTGAGCGTGCCGACCCTAGCGTGATCGAGCAAGCCCTCCGCGAAGTCACGGCCGCCAATGCGGAAGTGGCCCGTATCGCTCGTGGCGAAACCAGAGCGCCAAGCTGGATCGACGACACGTTCAAACAACTGCGTGAGCAACAGAAGGGGCCGGACTGGCTCTTTCGCACACTCAAATCCAGCGGCGAGTGGCCGGACGGCAAGCCGTTCACGGAAGCGCCGCTATCCGAGTGGCTGGCTGCTAGCTCCACCTTCAACACGACATTCCAAACCGGCGCAAGTGCGATAACAACAGCAGCGACAACCGCAGGCAGCACGTTGGAGAGCATGGCGCCCAGCATTGGCAGCGCCATCGGGGCTGCGTTCGCGGCGCGTGCTTCGCAGGTGCGCGTGGGCGTTGACGCGTCAACCATCCGTCGACCCGACAGCCCGCTCGACACGGGCGCGAACAGCGCGCGGGACTAGGCGCCGAACCCGCAGGTGCCAGCACAATATAGCGAGCACGCTGCGGGTTCAGCTTGTTTTAGCCGGTTTCGCGCATCCGACGAACTTCGTCTTCGGTAGTCACAACGCCGAGCACGTTATCACCAAAGCGGTCGCGCAGTTTGAGGTACCAGCCGCCGAATTCGCCGCATTCGGTACCACTACAATCGCGCAGCTTCTTGCCATTTGGTTGTATGAGGTCGAACAGCATCAGATCCTTGACGAGGTCAACCGTAGTTACGACCGCATTTGCTTCAGCGGCGACTTGTTCCGGCGACGGCTTCGACCGTTGCTGCTTTGGCTTTACCATCGGCAACGCTTCGGCTGCTTCATTGCCTACGTCGTCCTCGTAATCGGGTGTGTGCTCGCGCGGCTTCGGTTTATGGATAGCTGCCCAATCGTTGTCGAAGGCGCGGACTAGTGCCTCTTCAATCAGCTGAGGCACCATTTCGGTCTTTTCCAGAAACAGATCGCGTATCTGCGTCTTGTCCCAATCCGGGTGGTTCTGAATCAGCCGCATTAATACACCGCGCAACGTGGTTTCGTTACGCCACGTTCCGCGAGTCTGGCCGCGAATGCTGGGATTTAGAATATCAGTATCGATCATGCTCATGACTTACTTACTCCTTCTCTTCTTCTGGTGGCAGTAAACGTTGGATAGGCAGTACGCTAGGAAATCCCTGTTTTAGAACTTTAAGGCTGAACCTTCGTCTGTGCTGTGTCGTTGGCAATGGTATTGGCAGGTTATCAAACGATAAACCGATATGTTTGAGAACCTCATAAGCTAGTTTTTCCTCGCGGGAGCGCCAGCGATCGTGCTCGCGGTAGCGCTCACTACGGCAGTACTCGCGCACACGCTCGCGCTCGCGCTCGGGATTGGCTTTATACCGTTCTCGATCGTACTCGCGCTTGGCTTCGGGATTGGCTTTATACCATTCGCGCACGCGTTGGCGGTTGGCTTCGGGATTGGCTTTACGCCGTTCTAGCTCGCGCGCGTTGTTCAGCTGGCGGCGGCATTCGGGTGAACAGGTGAGTGTTCGCGGATAATTGTGCTGAAACGCTTTGCCGCAGATAACACAGCTTTTTTTTATCATCGTCGCAATCCATTGCTACAATCTACAGTTGCAATATAAAGCAACGCTATTTTGAGTGCAACAAAATTCTGCACGTTAACGCATAAAATCGCTTGCATTAACAAAAGCTTTGTTCTAGAATGTGCGCGCTCGGTCAAACTTTTGGGTCGCTCTGATCCACCAAATCACCGGGTCTTCAATTTGGAGACCGTGATATGACCGATAAATCCCCCGACGAGCTTGACGTGCTGTGTAAGGATTTAGGTCTCACCCGTCCTAAGGAGATACTCAACACGGACGAGGCTGGAGAGATTATTGGGTTGTCCAACGATGCGTTGCGTCAGCATCGTATCCTTGGAACTGGACCCCTGTACTACAAACTCCCAGGCAAACAATTGGTCCGCTACACCGCGCTGGATCTCTTGCGTTGGTTTGCGCAGGGTCGGCGTCAGAGCACGTCTGAAGAGAGGGTGGCATGACCACTCATGAATAACGGCGGAGTTGAGAGCTCCGCCGTTATCAGATTCTGAACCTCACACCGGCAAAAGTGAAAGGCGTGGTCCCATGCATATAGCACATTCGCACTCGCGAGCGCAACCCCCGATTATAAGTTTTTATTGTTTCATCTTGGAGGTGCGGTGATGGACGCGCGCACCCCATTCATTCTGCCGCCTCGTCTTGATCCATTAAAGGATTATTCGAACTGGGTCGTCTGGAAATATGAGCAAGTAGATGGAGCGTGGAAGAAACCTCCTTTTACACCCAGACCTCCATATAATCATAAAGCGAGTGTCAATGACCCTACGACGTGGGGCAGCTTTGCGGAAGCGCAGCAAACGCTTTCGCTCGGATCATTTGACGGACTGGGTTTCGATTTTCTTGGAGCCAACATAGCTGTTTTCGATCTTGATAAATGCCGTAACAAAGAAACGGGTGTGGTCCTGCCTGAAGCATTGAGCATCGTACACAGAGCGCAGTCGTACACGGAAATCTCACCTAGTGGCACTGGGTTGAAGATTTTTGGCACTGGTTCTGGAGCGAAGCTTCATGAGAACCAAAAGGTTCCGAACTCATCCATGAAAGTGGAGTCTTGGCGCAACTGCGAGCGGTACACGACCGTCACAGGCATCGTGCTTCCGGGGACTGAGCAGTATCAGCTTGCAAACCTCGACGCCTTCATGGACGACCTTGTGAGCTACCTTAAGCGTATAGCCGGGAAGATTGAGTCGGCCCCACTGTGGGTCCATGAAGCTTTGTCTTTCGACAAGAAAGGCGAACGGTCAGAAGAGTTTTTTAGAGTTGTGACGTACCTGCATGAACAAGGCTGGTCCGTCGATGACATTGGAATGTTGCTCACGAAGACGCCATTGGCTGCGAAGTACGAAAAAGAAGGTCGAAATCGTCTACGAAAGCAGATCGAGGAGTCGGCTGCGAAGTCAAACCCACAGGGTGGGGCGGGTCAGGCTAACGCGGGCGAGCTGATAGGTCGCTCTCTTGAAAACGTCGTACCGAGAGGAATCAAATGGATTTGGAAAGGTTGGATTCCGAAAGGCTACATCACCTTATTCGTAGGTGAAACCGGTTCGGCTAAGACAACTGTAATCGCAGACGCCGTCTCTCGCGTTACAAATGGAATGCCTTGGCCCGGAGAAACTGTAGCGCGTCCTCCTAAGCGGGTACTCTGGCTCGGAAGCGAAGACGGAATTGAGGAAATGACAGTGCCCCGCCTTATAGCATGTGATGCCAACCGCGCGAACGTTATCGAGATACAAGGTGTGAAGGTAAATGGCCAACGCAACACCTTTTCAATGCAAGACGATATTGGATTGGTAGAGCAGTGGCTGGAGTTTGCGGAGAATGAAGGGAAGCCTTTTGACGTACTCGTTATTGATCCCATAACGAGCTATCTTGGCAGCCGAAATGTGCTTAAGAAAGTTGACCTTTCTAAAACAGGACAGCTTCGTCCAATATTAGAGCGATGGTTTGTGCTTGCTCAAAAATACAAACTTGCCATTATCGGCGTGACGCATTTTTCGAAGGATACGAGCCGGAGCATGTTGCATCGTGTTATTGAGTCTGGCGCGTTTGCACAAACTTGCCGCAGCCTCGTTGCGGTAGTTGATATGGAGAACGACTCGGAGCCATACGCCAAAGCGATGATGCAAGTGAAGATAAACTTACCTGAACATCCAGGTGGCGCTTGGCGGTTCAATACCGAGAAAGTGTATATAAGTCTGGACGATGAGGGAACGCCCATTTTTGCAACTCGCCCGGTTTGGAAAGAGTTGGATAAGACATTAAATCCCAAGAACGCCATTGGCCCGTCACGTGGACCGAAGAGCCAATTTACTCCTCTATTTGGGTTTTGGGTCAAAACATATTTCGAGGTTAAGAAAGCGGAGTGGTTGTTGGTCGACGATGTAAGAGGGGCCGCAATACGTGAGAATATGGCAAACGACCGCTGGTGGAAGGACCACAGTGGCGAATATCTGGAAAAGAAAATCGAGGACGGGGTGTGGTGGTGCAGGCTTAAGAAGGGCGCAGAGTGGAAGGGTGGGAATTAGAGAGCATAAACTAAGTAATATTGGTAAACTGGGTAAACACTGTAAACTGCGTAAACTCTGTACGGTGAACAACAACAACCACTTAACCACCGTACCACCACCGTACCACCGTACACAGTGTACCGGGTTTCGTACAAATGTACGGTGGTCGATCTTAATTTTCAGCATATTCATAAACGACATTGCAAATCTCGTTTGTAAGGAACCTCATGTACAAAGCGGCTGGAAAGGGGGGCCGATCCTCTTAGAGAACGGGAAAAATATTCCTCTTCATTTCTTGATGACCCTCGGTCATTCTCAGGACAATTCTCGTCATTTCCCCAGATTATTGATGATTATTGACCCACCGCCATCATCATCGCCGCCGTCGTCACTCTTGTGGTAATCATTTTATGGATGTGACCCCTGACCCCCTGTGGATCTCGTGCTGCCCTGACTTCCGCAATCCAATCGCTCACACCCCCCTCTGCCTGCCACATGCTCTGTCTAAGACCCTCTAATTCAAATGTTCTATTTGATGGGCATCTGTCTAGTACATCAACGCGCCCAACCACTTCACCCATCTACGCAGGACAATGTCTAGCCCCAGTGTAGCCGTACGGGCGATGTGGTTACACGCGACGCGCCGTGTGTGTGTGATAGGACTTGTCTCATCCCTCGATCTGACAGCCTCGTTGGTGATACCACCCCCCGGGGTAGAAACTAAACCGGACCTGATTTGTATCGGAGGGTGGCTCCGACAATTTTCCCGCAGCTAAAAAACTCGACCTGTCTAAAAATGTGTCGTTCCTTGTCGAATGAGGCGTCGACCCAAAAATAACGTGTTGTGCTCGACCGCTGATCTGCTGTACGCTACAACTAAAGATTGTACTATGGAGACTTTGAAAATGACTACCGAGATCCCTACCGAGATCCTGCTCGCGAGCTTGGCTATGAGCTTTTTTGGGGTCGGCGGGCTGGCTTCAGCCAGCGGCCGGTCGTGGCATAAGTGGACCGTACTCGCCGTGCTGGTTTCGCCATTGCTGGCTGGAGCCGTGCTGCTGACGTTGATTATCGTTTACGGGCGCGGAGACTATTGACTGGTACGCCGACGTGGCGTGGTCGTCGTGTCCGCATATTTTGATGCGGAGTGGCGCATGGTGCGCGGCGCTGTGCAGCGGCCGTGCTGCATTTGCTTTTTGATGTGTGTTTAAACGCATTTGAACCGGGGCTACGTGCGTTTTGCGTAGCAGCCGCCGCCCCTATAGCCCGCGCAGCTTAAGCGGCTGTACGCTCGGCGCTGCCGCCTGTCGTATCCAATCCAATTCGCCCTGTAACTGCCAAATAATTTGGCAGTTGTTTCCGGTTCTACAACTGTTGCATTTTGCAACAGTTGTTTTTCAGGGTCTGTAACTGCGGCATTTTGCCGCAGTTGTTTTCGAGCTTTCACGCTCGCAGCGCAATCACATTTGCGCCCGACGCAATGGCCTCAATGAAATCTCCGATCTTCTGCACCTCGGGCTGCAAGTATCCCAACCTTTGAGTCTGGAGATAGTGCTTCGCTGTGACGCCCTTGGGGACGTGATTGGTGAGCAATTCGATCTTGTGCAGGTCGATGTTGCAAGCAGTGACGCCAACGCTGACGAAGGTGCGACGTAGGTCGTGAGCGCTCAAGTGACGGCCCACAACCCTGCTGACGTGCTCCAGCGGTGCGCGTGCATCCATGAGATGCCCTTGCTTGCTGTCCGATGGGAAAACGAACTTGGCCTTTGCATCGAATCTGCCCTTCAACAAAGCTATGGCTTGCGTGCTCAGCGGCAGCCAGATTGGATTGGCGTTCTTCGGATCGGGTATGTGCCACCAGCCCTCATTCAGATTGACGTTCTTCCATTCAAGTGATGCCGCTTCGTTGCGTCGTGCGCCTGTCAACAGCAGGAACATCGCTAGGTCCCAGCCTGCGGTCTCACGCCCCGCGTGTGCGCGCATGTCGGTGAGCATCTGCCACACGGAGCCCACCCTGTGGGTCGGGATGTCGCGGGTGCGCGGCTTCAGCTGTATGAAGTGATCGCGCAGCGCATCCACAGGGTTGTGTTGAATCAGCGGCAATCCATCACTGCGCTTGTACTGACGGGCGGCGTAGTTCACCAGCGCGCGAAGTGTCACCATGCTCAGGTTCGCCTGACCGGGAGCGCCCCGCTTACCGTTCAGACCCTTGCTCGCCATTTCCGAGTAACGTTTGCGAACGTCATCCTCAGTGATCTTGACGATGGGCTTATCTGCCCATGCCGCAAACACCCGGTTGACGTGGCGCCTGATCTCAGACGCAGAAGACGCCTTGAGCTTGCCCGGGCGCGAGACGTAGCTCTCCATCACTTCGTTGAGCGTCACTGCCATGGCCGCGTCCTGCTTGCGGACATCGCGCGGGTCGATCCCCTCGCGCATCCCCTGCAATATCTGCTGCGCTTTTTGGCGAGCGAGGTGCTCAGTGAACGTGCCGTAGGGCCCAATCGTGAACTGCAACGATTTCCCGTTCACACGCCCTGCGACGAAGAAGACCTTCTTGCCCTCAGGCGAGACGCGCAGGCCGTAGCCGCGGACCTCAGAATCCCAAAGGATCCCGGGAGCTGCTGTCTTGTCGATCAGTGTCTTTGTGATTTTGCTCATGTTTGCTCGTTACCATGTTTCTAGCGGGTTTCTAGCAACATGGACGAACTCTGATGATCACACAACGACACCGTTGAATTTCTAAGTGATTGATTTATAACAAAGATGAACACGGATGAACACGGATGAACACAGATCAGCACCCGCTAAATCAAACTTCGAATCTGAGGGTCGGGAGTTCGAATCTCTCAGGGCGCGCCAGCTAATTCCTCCACATAATCAAGGCTTTATCACCTAGCACTGACAAGCAGTGGCGGTGGTTTGATCTCCCGTTTCTAGCGCATATCTAGCGCGGAGAACGGACACGACTTGGAATTTCCGCAAAAATATCTTAGGAAAATCTTCCTTTTCCCCCTTGCTTTGCGGGAGGTATCTGTGTAGTGTTAGCGCCCCGCAGCCCTCTTGTAGGGCCACTGCTGGAAAATCTCCTTCTGCCAGTTGATCTGATGGTTGCACCTGAGGGCTCTTGCGGCAGTCTTTGACTGAACCGCTAGGCTCTCAGGCCCCCCGCATCAAACGCCCTTGTTGGCGTCACTTCCACCGTAACCACACGGAAGGATGACGCATGTCTCGCCCCCATATTCAAAAGGGCATGTTCCTCCAGGGTGGCGCGCACCCTGCTCACATGCTCGCGCTCGACAATAGTGTGCTGATTGCTCGCACACCCCGTCACGACACCACAGCGTCTCTAGACGAGATCAAGAGCCGTCTCCAGCGAGTGCAAGAGGCGCTCGCGTTCATCCGGGAGGAGAAGTCCGAGACTCGGGACGAGTGGCTGAGGCGGATGGACTATCTCTAATAGATGCGGATGGGAGGCTGTGATTCTCGAAGCCATCATCGCGGGATCGGATATCACAATCGATGGCGTGAGCATTGCGTACGACGCTGTCTACGCTGAGCTTCCCATCCCGTTATTGCGCGAACACCGCGCGTCCGACGAAGTAGGCGAAGTCTATCAGTTGCAGCAGCGTGGAGCTGACCTGATCGCATTCTGCGAGACCTCTGAGACTTGTGACGAGTACACCCACGTATCGCCGGGGCTCCGCGTGCTGTCACACGACTGCATGAAGTTGATTGAAGTCTCTCTCGTGCAGCTATCCAAGAGCCCACGCACCCAGATCGTGCGACGAACTGCCAATGATCCAGCTCGCGACTACGCGAAACTGAAGCGCGAGCACACCGGCTTGCTTATCCGCCGACTTCAGCTTCTGCAGCAACTCGTGAGGACCATCCATGTTACGCATCCCTGACGCGACCG
>Ga0209593_10001185_pt1 | contig 11310 bp, 7 predicted proteins | sample PPLLaktember2015_3_FD_187260 | JGI IMG/M metagenome (GOLD analysis project Ga0209593, IMG submission 187260) | Freshwater sediment microbial communities from Prairie Pothole Lake near Jamestown, North Dakota, USA - PPLs Lake P7 Core (6) Depth... | ecosystem: Environmental > Aquatic > Freshwater...
GGACCACCCACCGTGCCGTACGGTTCGTTGGGTGGTCCCGCTTACTTCGCTCCAGGACTCGCTCCGCACAAAGCGCTTCGCGGCCCTCCGCTCCGTGCGCGGCTCTGTAGCGCGTTCTAAGTCCGCTCGAATCAAAAAGTTCGTGTAAAGAGCAGGGCCCTGCCTGCCCTGCCACCGCACTCCGAAAGTGGTGGGTGCCCGGCTGTTAGTTATGCGCATTAAAAAGAAGCATCTCCTCATCCTTCTTCTCCTTCTCGGCGTCGGCTTACCGCCGCTAGGATGGGTGATGACCCGTCCGCCGGCCCTTCCTTCTTATGACGAAGTCGTCGGCCGGTACCGATCGTCCGAAGGGACGTTGCTTGACCGCAAGGGGCGGGTGCTGCATCAACTCCGGGTGGATGATGAGGGCCGCAGGCTGGAATGGACGCCTCTTGACGGCATCTCTCCGGCGTTGCTCACCGCCGTGATTCAGGCCGAGGACCGCCGGTTCTACCAGCACTCCGGAGTTGACTGGCTGTCGTTTCTCTCGGCCGGGTGGCGCAATCTATCCTCCCGTGAACTCCGGGGCGCCAGCACAATCACAATGCAGCTTACAGGTCTGATTCACCCGGACCTCAGGCCCGGGCAGGGCCGACGATCTCCCGTTGAAAAGCTGCGGCAAGTCCGCGCGGCTGCGGCGATCGAGCAGGCCTTGTCCAAACCGCAGATCCTGGAGTGCTATCTGAACCTGGTCACGTTTCGAGGCGAATTGCAGGGTATAACCGCCGCATCCCAGGGACTTTTTCGCAAGAACCCGCACGGGATCAACACGGACGAGGCGCTGGTTCTCGCGGCCCTGCTGCGTGCGCCCAATGCGGATCTGGCTCAGATCCGGTCTCGGGCGGAGTCCCTGAACCGACTCCTCGGCTGGAACCAGGACCGGAAGGGCATTGGCAGATGTGCGGAACGCGCCGTCAGCGGTCTCTACTATGTCACTCCCGAGGCTGACTATGCCCCGCATGTGGCACGGAAGCTGCTCCTTGGGCCGTTGAAGGGACAAGCGCGCTCGACGAAAGTCAAAAGCACGATTGACCTGGATCTGCAGCTATATGCCGCCGAGGCCTTGCGCAATAGGCTTTTCTCGCTGAAGAGCGAAAACGTTGAGGACGCGGCGCTTCTGGTAGTCGAGAACCGAAGTGGAGACACGTTGGCCTATCTCGGAAACGATGGTGTTCGCACCACTGCCCGGTTTGTAGACGGGACCGAGGCTTTGCGCCAGGCGGGATCTATTCTCAAACCGTTCCTCTATGCGCTCGCGTTTGACGCCGAGTTGCTTACTCCGGCTTCACTGCTCGACGACAGTCCGCTCGAAATCTCAGTCCTCGGAGGGATTTACCGGCCGCGGAATTATGATGATCGCTTTCGAGGCCTGGTCACGGCTCGACAGGCGTTGGCTTCGTCACTCAACGTGCCGGCCGTTCGGACCCTCGGCCTGGTGGGCGTCGATCCTTTCCTGGCCGCCTTGCGGGATATGGGCTTCAAGGATCTTCAGGGGCCGGATTATTATGGCCCTTCGCTCGCTCTCGGATCTGCAGACGTCTGCCTGCGAAACCTCGTGGATGCCTACCGTGCTCTGGCCAACCAGGGACGCTATGCGCCTTCCCGCCTGACTTTTGAACCGGCTCGTCACGTTCCCGTCCGAATCTTCTCCCCGGAGGCGGCTTTTCTGGTCGGAGACGTCTTATCGGACCGCGAAAGCCGGGAAATGACCTTTGGGCTGGAAAACCCCCTCGCCTCGAGGTTCTGGACCGCCGTTAAGACAGGTACCAGCAAGGACATGCGGGACAACTGGTGCGTCGGGTTTTCGGAGTACTACACGGTCGGAGTATGGGTCGGGAACTTTTCCGGAGCACCCATGTGGCATGTGAGCGGAGTCAGCGGAGCGGCGCCGCTGTGGCTCGAGATCATGAACTACCTGCATCGGAGCCGGCCCAGCCGTCAAGGCGCTCGGCCCCCTGGCCTCCGGCAACATGAGACTCGCTTTCCCGACCTGGACGTTGTCAGGCAGGAGCTTTACCTCGAAGGGACCGAATCAGCCGTCGTGAAGGCGAGCGGAAAGGAAGCGCCCCGGCGCATTCTCTATCCGGTTGACGGCATGATCCTGGCCATCGACCCCGATATCCCGGCGGGCCAGCAGCTCGTCCTGTTCGAGGCGAAGGCAGGCCAGTCGGACATCTCGTGGAGGCTTGACGGCAAGCAGCTCCCCGATCGCCAGCCAACCGCCAGGTGGCACCCCAAAGCCGGCAAGCACAAACTGGCGCTGGAAACCGCCGACGGCCAAGTGCTCGAGTCGGTGGAGTTTGAGGTAAGGTGAGCAGGTAGAACTCCTTATCCGCGTGATATCCGCGTTATCCGCGGTTACTCCCGACGCTTCGCAACGATCACCAGATTCGGCGACGACCCGGGATCAAACGGCGAAAAGCTCATGTCTCCGAAGGTTTCCGTGATTTGAAGGCCTGAAGCCTCAAACGCCTGAACGAGCGCCGGCAGCCGGTAAGGTCGCAAGAGAGTGCTCGTTAACCGGTGGCTGATCTTCTCTCCGGAGGTAGCGATGACGAGCACGTTGAACTGGACCAGTTCTTCCAGGAAGTCGTAAAACCGTACGAAGTACTTCTCCTGCTCGCGGTTGACCCCGACGATCCGGTCCCGGCTGGTCAGAATCCGCTCGTAATTCAACAACTGCACGATCAGGATGCCCTGCGCATCCAAAACCCTGGCCAAACCGCTCAGAGAGGCAGCCAGTTCAGCCCGTGTCAGGACATGGGGAAGGGAATTGCCCAAAACCCAAACCGCCCCGAAACGATCGCGTATACGACTCTCCAGGGCGGAGAATTGGCTTTGGACGAACCTCACGTCCACACCCTCCTCGAGCGCGTGCCTGCGCGCCTGATCGAGCATGGCTGCCGAAGGATCGGCGGCGGTGGCCTTGACTCCCATCTGGGCGAGCACAACCGCGTGAAGCCCCGTCCCACATGCCGCGTCCAGAGCTGAATTAAAGCCGTAACGCTCGCGCCAGCGCCGGAGCATCTGCTCCTCGCCCCGAAGTCTTTGCTTAAATCGGGTCATGGAGTCGTAATCCGAGGCCAGCTCTTTATAGAAATCCTCTGTTGCTGCCATTGCCTTTACGTTTATCCCTTTGAACACGCACCTTCAAGAGGCAGCGAAACTATTGACGACTAAGGGTAGAATGGCGGCTGATGAACCAACCTCACCTTTGCTTGACAGCCAACCGTCGGTCGGTCGGGTTCCACCTGCATCAGCTGGTTGCTTTTCTGGTGATTGTGGTCTTGGTACTCGGCACGCCTTTCGCGGAGCAGAAGAAGTTCCAGCCGGAGAAGATCGGAAAAGGGCTTAACTTCTTCTCGCAGAACCAGGAAATCGAGATGGGCCGCTCCTACTCGTCGCAGTTGAACGGTGATCTCGTATTGGTTGACGACCCGGAGATCACTCGGTACGTGGAGCGGGTCGGTCTGCGACTGGTCGACAGCTCAATGAGACGAGACTTGGAATATCGGTTTTTCGTCGTGAACACTAAGGAAATCAACGCCTTTGCGCTCCCGGGCGGGTTCATTTACGTGAATCGTGGCCTGATCGAGACGACCGATAATGAGTCCGAACTGGCCGGCGTGATCGGGCACGAGATCGGGCACGTGGTCGGCAAACACTCGCTCAAGCAGTTGTCCAAGAAGCTCCTGCTGGCCGGGATTACCGTGGGAGCAGGATTGGCGGTGAGCGCAAAGAGCAAAAAGTGGGGCGAGATTGTCTCAATAGCCGGTGGAGTGGGAGTCTTCTTCGCGTCCCTGAAGTACAGCCGCGACGATGAGAGAGAGGCTGATTGGCTCGGCCTGACTGAACTGCACAAGGCGGGGTACGATCCTTGGGGCATGGTCACCTTCTTTGAAAAGCTGGAGTCGAAGAGCAAGGGAGGTAACCTCCCCGCTTTCTTGAGCACGCATCCGCTGCCTCGTGAACGGAAGGCAAACATGAGGCAGCAAATCGCTGGCCTGAATATCGGGCAGCCCGGGTCAATCCCGTCGAGCCGAGATTTCGAAAGGTGCCGGACACGCCTTGCCGGGCTCTGGTCCCCGCCGCCGGATCGCGAGAGGACACTGGGCAGTGCGCTGGCCGCACTTCAGACGGGCGATGATACGAGCGGTGAAGGCCGGGAAAGCAGCGCTCGGAGCGGCTCGTTGCTGGAGTCCGTGACTATTCCGGGTGACAGCACGTGGGTTGATACCGGGGTTGACCTCCAATCGGGAGACGCCATCGAGTTCGCCGCAGTCGGCAAGGTGTACTGGAAGAAGAGCAGCGCCGAGTCCTGCGGACCGGACGGAGTGCCGGGCAAGGGTTTCTGGAAGCCGATTTCCAGCGCCAACACCGCCGCGTTGATCGGAAAGATCGGTTCGGGCTCTTCGGACTATTTTGTGATAGGGTCAAAGTTTCGAGGCCGGGCGACCGTGGCCGGAAGGCTTTTCCTCGGCATTAACGACGACAATAATTTCGACAATCGAGGCGAATTCCAGGTCCGAATCCGCGTAGGACCGTGATAACGGCATAGATACAAGGAGAGACGTGATGGCACGACGTTGGAGCGAATGGTTCGGGAGTTTGATGATGTTGCTCGGCAGCAACTGGATCACTCTTCTGGGAGCCACCCTCACGACTGTCAGCGGCCTTTTGATCGTGGCCTTCCTGATATTGGGTCTTCTCGAGATCTCGACCTCCCCGTACATCGGCATCATGGCTTTCCTGGTTCTGCCGGGACTGTTCGTTTTCGGCCTGCTCCTCATCCCGGCCGGAGTGTACTGGGAACGTCGCGCGCGGCGTAAACGGGGAGAAATCGAAGCTGCCGGCGACCAGGCTTTCCCGACAATCGACTTCAACAAACCGCGGGTCCGCCACCTGGGGGCCGCGGTCGCTATCTTGACCGTCGTTAATCTGCTGATCATCTCTATCGTCAGCTACGAAGCGGTCGTCTACATGGAGACGGTGCAGTTCTGCGGCCAGGTGTGCCACACGGTCATGGAGCCGGAGTACGTCACGTATACCGGCTCTCCTCATGCGCGGGTCGAGTGCGTCGACTGCCACATTGGCGCCGGGGCTCCGTGGTTCGTCAGATCCAAGCTCTCCGGCGTGGGGCAGGTGTTCGCCGTCACTTTTAACACCTACGAACGGCCGATCCCGGTCCCGGTTGAGAACCTTCGTCCGTCTCGAGAGACGTGCGAAGAGTGTCACTGGCCCCAGAAATTCACCGGAGACCGGATTCGTGTCATCGAGAAGTTCGCAGCCGACGAAACGAACACGCCGCTCACCACGGTTTTGCTGATGCACATTGGGGGTGGCTCCCAAACGCGTGGCATCCACGGCTGGCACATGGAGCCCGGGCGCGAAACTTACTACTACCCGGCCGACCGCCAGCGCCAGACGATTCCCTGGGTCCAGGTCCGTCAGGCCAATGGCTCGACTGTGGAATACCGATCGGGGGCTGACGAGGCCAAAACCCCGCCGGCTCCGGAGCAGCGCCGGCTCATGGATTGTATCGACTGCCACAACCGGCCGACCCATATTTACGAGGACCCGGACCAGGCCATGAACCGCGCTCTCGCCAGCGGACGAATCAGTCGCGGAATCCCGTTCATCAAGAAAGCCGGGACCGAGGCGCTGCAGGCGACCGAATTGAAGAAGGCGGGCGGAACCGACCGCAGCGCGGAGTTAGACAGGTACGTCCGGGATTTCTACGAGAAGAATCAGGCGGAGATCTACACGTCGAAAAAGGCGGAAATCGACACTGCTATCCGCGAGATCCAAGCGATTTACCGCCGCAATGTCTTCCCGAAAATGAACGCCGATTGGACAACCTATCCGTCCAATATCGGCCATGAACGATTTCCGGGTTGCTTCCGCTGCCACGATTCTGAGCACTCGTCCGAGGGTGGCGACGTGATTGGGCAGGATTGCGACAAGTGCCACACGATTCTGGCTCAGGATGAGGCCCAGCCCGAGATCCTGAAGCAACTGGGGATCCGCTCAAGCGACGGTTCCGCGTTGCAGGAAGCCAGCGGCAACTGATCCGGCGCAGGTATCGAGGCGGAAGACATGCTCAACAATCGTAGACAGTTCATGCAGCTTCTCTCCCTGCTTCCGCTGCCGTTGGGTGGGGCGCCTGCCGGGGGAATCCAGGCAGGAGGGTCGCCCGTGATCAAGCCGGGGCGACTGAAGCCGGGTGACACGGTAGCTCTGGTTAATCCGGCCGGCGCTACGTTCCATTCGGTCGACGTCGAGGTGGCCCGGGAGACGCTCGACGCGCTTGGACTGAAAGTGAAGCTTGGCGACTACGTCCTGGGCCGGCGCGGGTATTTTGCTGGGACGGACGACGAACGTGCACGTGATCTGAACGCTCAGTTCGCGGATTCCGCCGTCAAGGGAATTTTCACAGTGCGTGGGGGTTGGGGATCAAGTCGCCTCCTGCCTCTGATCGATTTTGGCCTCATCCGTGAGAACCCTAAAGTGCTGATGGGTTACAGCGACATCAGCGTCCTCCTGCTCGCGATCCATGCTCAAACGGGACTGGTGACGTTCCACGGCCCGGTCGGAATCTCGTCCTGGAATTCCTATACGGTGCAGTTCGTCAGGCAGATCCTGTTCGACGCCCAGGCGGCGACGATGAAGAATCCCAGGGAGATCGGTGACAACCTGACGCAGGTGGAGGATCGGGTCCAGGTGATTACGCCGGGAACTGCTCGAGGCAAACTGCTCGGCGGCAATCTCACGGTCATCTCGGCCATTATCGGATCTCGGTATGTGCCCGACTGGCGCGGCGCCATCCTCTTTCTGGAAGACACCGACGAGGGGATTTATCGAATCGATCGCATGCTCACGCAACTGAAACTGGCAGGGGTGCTCAACCAGATCTCGGGGTTCGTTTTTGGAAAGTGCACGAAATGCGGGCCGGGTGAGGGCTACGGTTCCCTGACGCTCGAAGAGGTGCTCAACGATCACATCCGCCCGCTTGCCATTCCCGCCTGGTTTGGCGCGATGATCGGCCACATCCCCAAAGTCTTTACGCTGCCCGTCGGTGTCCAGGCGGAAATAGACGCAACCGCCGGCGCCATCCGCCTGCTCGAGCCGGCAGTGGTGTAGGCTTAGGCAAAGCCCGAGTCGCGTTACATTGCCGCGCCCGCACTCCCTCATGCTCCGAAGCGCCGTCTTTTATTGTGGCCGGACTCTCCAGAGTCCGGTGCCGGGCTCGCCGAGAGCCCGGCCAAAATCGACCCGGGACCAAGATCAAAGATCGGCTTGCCTTTGTTCGATCGGCGGCGATCCACGACGTGGCCGGGCTTCCGAAGCCCGGCCAACCGGACTCTGGAGAGTCCGGCCACAATAAAGCCGGCCTGAAATTGTGTAATCGCTGCTGGAGAGTCCGCCCCCCTTCCGATTTTCTTCCGCCTTTTTCTCACGGGTGAGTAAAATCAGCGTGTGAAAAAATCGCATCCCCTCGAATTGAACACTCGCGAGTTGCGCTATGTCTGCGATCCAAAGACACTCGGGTTCCAAAGCACGGAAGAAGTTGAACCGCTCGACCAGGTAATCGGGCAGGACCGCGCCGTACGTTCCATTGATTTCGGCCTCACCATGCGTTGTTTCGGATACAACATCTACGCGGCCGGCGTCCCCGGAACCGGCAAGAAGTCGCTGATCAAGTCGTTTGTCGAGCGGATCGCTCGCGAGCAGCCGGCGCCCCCGGATATCTTCTACGTCCACAACTTCACGGAACCCGACTATCCTTTTGCTATCAAGGCGTCACCCGGTATGGGCACCCAGTTCAAACGGGACATGGATCACCTGATCGGCACCCTGAAGGACGAGCTGCCGAGGGCCTTCCAGAGCGAAGATTACGAGAAGCGAAAGGCGAGAATCATCGAAGAGTTCCAGCGGGAACGCCAGGCGTTCATCGAGACGGTCCAGGCCGAGGCTCGAAAGAACGAGATGCTGATCAAGGGAACGGACACGCAGGTGATGACGATTCCGCTGGTGAATGGTCAGGAAGTAGGGCCGGAAGCGTTCGAACAGTTACCGCCCAAGGTTCAGGAGGACATCCGGCGACGTCAGAAAAACCTGGGCGTATCGATCAATAACGCCTATCGGGAGATCCGGCAGCGGCAGCAATCAGCTCAGGAGAAGGTGCATGAGCTCGACCGGCGAGTCGCTTTATCGGTGGAGGGCCACGTGCTGACCGAGCTGCGGGCCAGATACAAATCGAACAAGGGGATACTCAATTACCTGAAAGCAGTGGAGGAGGACGTTCTTGAGCACCTGCCCGAATTTCTGCAGCCAGAAGGGGAGGCAGCAGCCGATCCCCTGAAGATGGCCTCAGCCACGGTCAGAAGCGACTTGCGGGGGGCCGACCGGTACCGCGTCAACATCATCGTCGACAACTCCAAGCTGACCGGCGCTCCGGTGCTCGTTGAATCGAATCCCACCTACAAGAACCTGATCGGAACGCTCGAGCGCGAGGCGCGCATGGGGACTCTATATACGGACTTCACCATGATCAGGCCCGGTTCGGTGCTGCGCGCCAACGGTGGATACCTGATCCTCGATATTACGGACGTCCTGATGTCCCCGTTCGCTTGGGAAGCGTTGAAGAGAGTCCTGCAGAACAAAGAAGTGAAGATCGAGGACGTGGCCGAACAGTTCGGCTATATGGCCACCGCCGGCCTGCGGCCGCAGGCGGTCGAGGTCGATCTGAAAGTCATTGTCTCGGGAAGCGCCGACCTTTACCACTTGCTCTATTACGGGGATGAGGATTTTCAAAAGATCTTCAAGATCAAGGCGGATTTCGACGTCATGGCGCCGAACAGCCCGGACCAGATCCAGATGTATGCCCGGTATATCAGCCGCCTCTGTCGCGAAGAAGGTCTGAAGCATTTCGACCGCCAGGCAGTGGCCGAGCTGATCGGGCACAGCGCACGCATGGTCGCGGACAAGCGAAGGTTGACTCTTCGATTCAGCGACGTTGCCGATCTCATCCGCGAATCGAGTTACTGGGCGTCACAAAACGGGAACCGGCTGGTCAGGAAAAAAGACGTTCAGAAGATGCTCGAGGAACGGGCATACCGGTCCAACCTGCTCGAGGAGCGAATCCAGGATATGATCAATGAAAGATCGATCATCATCGAGACCAGCGGTGAGGCAGTCGGCCAAATCAACGGGCTCTCCGTTTACCAGATCGGCAATTACTCCTTCGGGAAACCCACCCGGATAACGGCCCGCGTGAGTATCGGTGACCAAGGCGTGCTGAACATAGAGCGCGAGGCGAAGCTGAGCGGTAGCATCCACGACAAGGGTGTGCTGATCTTGAGTGGTTACCTGCACGGGCGCTACGCCCAGCAGTTTCCCCTGGCTCTGAATGCCAGCATCTGCTTTGAGCAATCGTACTCCGGAGTCGATGGAGACAGCGCGAGCTCGACCGAGCTGTACGCGGTGCTCTCCAGTCTCGCCGGCATTCCACTCAAGCAGTCGATTGCGGTGACGGGGTCGGTTGACCAGATGGGGACAATCCAGCCGATCGGCGGCGTCAACGAAAAGATCGAGGGGTTCTTCGAAACCTGCCGAGCGAAGGGCTTGACCGGGGAGCAGGGGGTCATGATCCCGCGTCAGAACGTCGAGAACCTGATGCTGAAGCAAGAGGTGATCGACGCGGTCAAACGCGGCCAATTCCACATTTATGCGGTTGAGAGTATCGATCAGGGGCTCGAGATACTAACGGGGAAGAAGGCCGGGCGGATAAAGGCTGATGCGAGTTACCCGGAGGGCACGGTCCACCATGCCGTCCAGAACCGGTTGAAAGGGATGGCAGAAAGCGTGAAGCGCAGTAAACAGAAGTCAGGAGCCAAACGGCAGCAGTCAGAAGTCAACAAAAGCGCTGACAACTGACGGCTGACAGCTGACGAGTCGGCACTCGGGCGGCTTTTGTTAGCGGTCAGCTGTCAGTCGTCAGCGTCTTTTCTGACTTCTGACTCCTGACTTCTGACTTCTGTATTTGTCAATGCGCGGCGCTGGAAGGATCGGGCAAAGTAAATCCGTACTTTTCTTCTTCTTTGGTCTTGACCTCGTCCAGGGTCAAGGCGCCTTCGAGTGATCCGACCGTTTCAGTAATTCGGTTGGCGTCGGAACACTGGGCGGGATCATTCTTCTCAATCCATTCCTGGTGTTCGTCGGGGACTTCCGATTCCGGGTAGATGGCGTTGACGGGACACAGAGGGACGCAGGCGTCGCAATCGATGCACTCGTCGGGATTGATGATGAGCATGTGCGGCTCCTGAATCTCATAGAAGCAGTCAACGGGGCAATCGGCGACACAATCTGTATAGCGATTGCCTACGCATCGGTCAGTCACAACATAGGCCATTTCGTTTCCTCCCACGAAGTTAAACGGATTTCACTATACCAATCACCTACGTGCCAGGCAAGCATTTAAGAGCCGCGCCGGCCGCAGGTTATCGGTCTTTCTCAGAAGATCATACAACCTAATGGAGGCAGGATAAACGTAAGCGGGGTTGAGCGGGGTTGAGAGAGGGAATAGACATGAGGCAAGGGGAATGTTAGTATGCAAGGTTTGTCCCACCGGGACAATTGAAGGTAAGCGTCCCCATCGTCTAGCCGGCCTAGGACACCGCCCTTTCACGGCGGCAACGCGGGTTCGAATCCCGCTGGGGACGCCAGTTGACCGCTTAGTGCACGACTTCTTCAGGTTCGTACCCTTCCAGTACCGCTCGCACCTCCTGGAGGTTCCCCCGATATAGATCACGACGCCGTCCGGATTAATAAGCGCATAGCGCGGAATGGTTGAGCAGCTGCCTGTCTCCTGAACTGCCGAACATCTCGTGAGGCCCCTTTTTTCGTCCTGTTTCCCTTTCTTCATCCGCTCCCGACGGTCATCCCGTGCTACTAAATCTACGCGTTCGATCCGAGCAATTTTGCTTGAAAACCCCCGTAATATCCGTTATCAAGCAGAATGGCGGTGCTAAGTAATAGTTAGGCCGATCGGGCTGGGAGAAGAATATGGACATCGCATCCTCTTGTCTCATGCTGATCCTGCTATGGGGCCAAACCAAGGACGTCGGATTCCAGAATGTGAGCTTCAAATACGACACCTCCCTGACGGCGGCCGTCATGACTCGACACGTGCCCGCAGAGGCTATTGAAGGGCCTGATTGGGAAGGTCCTGCGCATCTCTCGTTTGCCCTCCTGAACTCCTACGCGGACACC
>Ga0209593_10001188_pt1 | contig 11298 bp, 5 predicted proteins | sample PPLLaktember2015_3_FD_187260 | JGI IMG/M metagenome (GOLD analysis project Ga0209593, IMG submission 187260) | Freshwater sediment microbial communities from Prairie Pothole Lake near Jamestown, North Dakota, USA - PPLs Lake P7 Core (6) Depth... | ecosystem: Environmental > Aquatic > Freshwater...
AGAAATGTGCCTACGAAACGAGGAAGGGGTAGAAGGTTTGCTTTGGTTGGAACCCTGATCCTGATCGTGGGTTTTTCTTCAGCATATCTCTTCGTCGGCGGAGGGATGGCAAAGCTGTTACCTACCGAGACTCCGCTTCCAACCCAGACTTCTCTCCCAACACTGACCCCATTCCCAACCCTGACAGCTCTGCCGACTTATACCCCTTATCCGACCCCTCGCTCGACCGCGACACGCAGAGCTCCTTCACCGACACCCCGTGTGCCCTCACCGACCCAACCCCCACAGGTGCCTACGCTCTATCTCGACAACAATTCCTTCTGCCGGGTTGGGCCGAGCGCCAGTTATATCGATGTGACCGCCTTCAATGCCGGGGAAAGATTTCCGATCATCGGGTATTACTCTGGCGCTCCTGGATGGTGGCTCGTCCAAGTGGATTATGCCGATTCAAGACATACCTCGTGCTGGATTTACGGAAACACTCCGGAAGGAAATTTCTCTTCTGTGCCTGAAGTATACCCAGAGTGAAATCTTGACCGTGCCCATGTTTCTGTGACCCGAGCCAGCCCAGAGCGGCCCCGCTAGAACTGGAGCCCATTTGTCCTGATTTTGTCGATTGATGATTGAAACGTTGAAAATCTCGTGCTATCATAGATCCAAGACACAGGTGGATTGCCCCAGGATCTGGCATTGGGAAGTAAGATCGATGCAGAACCTGGCGACACAGAAGTGATCCATTTTCATAACATCGTTTTTGCTTGATTGCCTACTTTGGGGTTGAATAAGGAGCGGAAAATGAACGACTTTATATCTACATACCCATTTCTGGCTATTTTGACATTTACGGCAGCGCTGATGGTTGCGCTGGAGGTCTTGCTGGCCATCATCTGGCTGGGTTACCTGGCTTATATGAAAGTGCGGAGGAGGGAAACACAAGCGCAGACAGGTCGCGGATGGTCAATCGCCGCTTATGCCCTGGCCATGCTGCCGCCAGTCTTATGGCTGCTGTCGCGCCCGATTTTGAAGCCTACGCTAACCCCAATGTGTGCGAGTTTAGCAGAAGGTAGTACAGTGGTTAAAACATACTGGGACGCATTAGCAACTACGCTATGTACCTGGAATTGGATCGTGTGGCCGCTGGCCTTGCTGTTCCTGGTCTTCGTTTTCTATCTCCGAGCAGGGGCCAAGGATGACCGGGTCTACCGGGTTATTTTCCAGCCACATAAATTTGCCTGGACCCTATCCGGCCTGGTCATTCTGTTCATTGCATGGTTCATCCCCAGCGATCGGATGATCATATTCACGCGCGCGTATCCGACTTTGATTTTATTAGCAGCTACGCTGACGCTTATGGTAGCGTTGTTCAATTTGCTGGAATTATTCAGGCAGTGGCGCGAATCCGTTAGTCCTGACAACCAGCAACAGGACAATGACGCAAGACAAAGTGATACAAAATCCAGCGGGTACGGACGGTATGCTTACATATTTACCATGTTACCGCCCGTCTTGTGGCTGCTGGCGCCCGCATTCCTCAGCCAGCTACAACGGCCAAATTCTAGCGGTATGGCAGCATTATATACTGCGCTGCGGTTTGGTGCCGAAAACTGGTTTATGCTGCCGCTCGCCTTGCTGTTTGTGGTCTTCGTTATCTATCTCCAGGCTGGGGTCAAGGATGATCAGGCCTATAAGGATATCTTCCAGCCACGCAAGTTCGTCTGGTTTGTGTTCGGTCTGGTCGTCCTGTTCGTGGCCTGGTTCGTACCCAGCAACCTGTTGAAAGCCCGGGTGCAGTTTTCAGGCATGCACGCAGACCTGGTCTTCGATATCAATGAAGCCATCGAGGATATGGTTTACGATGGAAATTGCCTGGGTACACTTCGGCAAATCAACGAAGTCCAGAATCAGGATCTTATGCGGGGATGCCGTAGTTCGCTTCTGCAACAGGCGAATGCATTGGAGGCATCATTGGACCTGTTGCAAGCATCCGTTTGGGCCGATCCGGAACTGCTTGAGTTGCATTCACAAGCTGCAAACGCTCTGGCTACTGCTGTCGAAGAGGCCAGAGCGATGGAACTGTCACAAAGCACGGAGCCCGCCGTTTCATCCAAACTGGATGAAATAAGCGTTGCAGCCAAAGAGCTTCGAAACTCCACCCGGCGGCTGGCCTTTTCTGCCGCAGTCGCGGGTGTCGACTATCAAATACAGCAACAGGCCAAAGAATCTATGAAGCAAATCGATGAGGAGGTGTTCCCACAGATCGAAGAAGTAAAAAAAATGGCCAATGCCCTCGCTGCCGCTGGCGATAACACCTTGGAAAATGCAGTTACGGACACACAAAAAGCATTGGATGATTTGCAGGGAATTGTAGGCACGGTGACAGATCCCGGCGATAAATCGATCTTGTTCAGGGTCAGTGCATTGACTGATGGGAATTTCGATACCGGCTTGAACAGTGGCTTTGGAGACCAGAACCGGGATACCATCTTGAAGGCTGTGGCGCAAATGCAAATATTGGTCGACGATATTCAAACACAAGTCGCGCAACTTGACTTCCCGGAAGATACTCCAGAACGGGCAAGATATTGGCGATTAAATGAAATTCAAGACAAAGCGCGTGCGCTTGATTTTGCCGCAGAGGCGCTCAGGTTCGACCCGGGTCCCTCCATGCTGATGGTGGCCTTGTTGTTCATCATATTCCTGCTCATGCCGTGGCTACTCTACATTTCTTTCATCATAAGTAAGCGGGATCAGATCATTAACGACCGGCTCGATCTGCTCAGCGATCTTTCCCTCCTGGACAGGTTCCGCACTGCGTCGAGCCTGATCAGAGATCCGACTATCGAAGGAGCGAACAGAGCGCGCGATTTTGATAGTGTGAAAACAGATAGTGTGGCCGCAGTAAAACCAGTAAATGTAACTGTGCTTCGCGAATCTTCATTGGCGTATGAGAAAGCATTTAAACTGGTTGAGCGGTTGAAGAGGACAAACGAAACGGAAACAAAAAATGAAAGGCAGGAGATCGATCGCCTAGCAGACACAGAAATCCTGAACCGCCAGACATTCCACAGCCGCGAATACCTGATCCCATTGCTCATTCTGACGGGCCTGACCCTGGTTGGATGGTATTTCACGATCTTCGCCAACGGAGCAAATGGGCTGGTCAGATTTATCGAGCAGGGCGGGGGTAGCTTTCAATTGATCGATCTCCTGGCCCAGTTCACATCATTCACTATGATCTTTGCGGGCGCCTGGCTGTTCATGATCATCATGCTTACCTATCGTTGGGTCACGAATGACCTATTCCCGCGGTCCTATTTTTACGCGTCGATGCGCCTGGTCTATGGTCTTCTGGTCGGTATGGTGTTTCTGACATTGTTTGGCGATGAGGTAGTTGGAGCAGGCCGATTCTTGCTGCTATTGCTGGCTTTTTTTGTAGGCATCGCGCCGCTCGAGTTTGTCAATGCTATGTGGAAGGGTCTCAAAAATTTCGCCACCTGGGTAGACGATATAGTCATCCACAAGTATACCAGTCAGATCATCAAGTACTTCGAGCGTCCGGACTGGGCCAGCCGGCAACCGCTGACCGAGCTGGAGGATGTCACAGTATGGGACGACGCGCGCTTTTACCAGGAGGGGATTCAAAACATTCACGCGCTGGCTACTGCCGACCTGGCGCGCCTGGCTGTGCGCACCCCCTTCGATGGCCAGACGTTAGTAGACTGGGTCGATCAGGCTGTGCTGCGCATCCATACCAAGGTGCTATGGCATGCCGGAATGTCAGCAATTGGCGCGCGAGGCGCAACGGACTTGTTCGATGCCTGCGGTGTTGACGATCAGGGCAAAGCGGATAGCGAGATGGTCTCTACCGTAGTACAGGCCTTCAACACCGCGCAACTGATGAGCATATCGGGCGATCCCCGTTTCGATTCCTACAATGAGGCCGCTGAACTGCAGGCAAACAGCGAGTCACTGGGCGAGGCTGCCAAAGCCGTCAAAGATGCCAATACAAAGCTCGACCCGGCTAAAGCGGAAAGCCTGGATAATGTCAGCGCACTGCGGCAGCAAATCAAGGCTTTGAGCAGCAAAGTAACGGAGGCTGGCAGTGCGCGCGAGTCGGCATTGGCGGCGCTGACTGCCATAGTCGGCGCAGAAGCGGCCTCCACGGCGGTTGGCAGCGAGCTCGAAAAGCAGTTGAAAGCCTTGACGGAGGGAGAAAGCAGCCTGATTGCACAGGCGGAAAAGGCTGCCGCGCAGGAAGCTTTCACGCGCGAAGCCTTGGAAGGCGAACTGGCGAAAAAGGCCAATGAAGAAAAGCCCACCCAGGCAGCGCTGAAGAGCGCTCAGGATGCTGTCAAAGCTCTGGTCGATCCAGCAGGGAAGGCCAAAAAGGCTGTTGAGGAAAGCCAACTGCTTATCTCAATCAAGGCGGTCAAGGGCGCAGTCGATGCCTTGCAAAAGAACAGCGATGATGTGATCGCCAAGGCTGCTAGCGTGAAAAAGCAGGCAGATGGATTGTCAAAAACGAACTACACCGAAACAACTGCCAGGCTGGAAGAGCTGCTGACGGCTGCAAAGAAAGCAGAAGTTGCAGCCGGTGAGCTGGTGACAGCCACAGAGTCCGGAGGTGAGGCGTTCAAGGCGACGAAAGAGAAAGTTGCTGTATTAAAAGAGGCTTTGGGCGCGGGCGCCGAAAAGCTCCAGGCGAAGATTGCAACCGCCAAAGAGTCCGTAGCCAAGCTGAAGGACGACGGAGATATTGCAGCAACCAAGGCTGCCCTCGCTCCTATTGCGTCTTTTGTGGGCACAGCAGAGTCAACCGGAGATGAGAGCATCGCTGCGAAAATGAAAGTCCTGGCTGAGCCGTTCGAGGATGTCGATACGAAAGTGACCGAAGTAACCACAAAAGTTACCGACCTGGCGACGGCGATTACAACGGCTGATACGCTGGCGCAAAGCATCAAGAAAGATGATGCAACATCATGGGACAATGTCAAAGCCCTGGCCAGTGCGTTGAGCAAACTGACGAAAGCAATCGCCGATACCGAGGCTGCTCGTAAAGACGTGGATGACAAGATCAACAAAGTGGCCATACAACAAACTCTGGGCCTTAGAGAATCCCAGAAGAAAGTGAAAGAGCTCTCCACTGCCGATGCGAAGAAAAAAGCTGAAGAGGCCGAAAAGGCATTCAAGGAAGGCGAGGACTACCTGCTTTCTGCCAGCAGCGAACAAGCTAAGCTGACCGATGCAAAAACAAAGGTCGAAGAGGCAGTAAAGGCTGCAGAGACACTGGTGTCTGCCGTAGGGCCAGCAGCAGAAGGGGCAATGACCGCTGTATTGCCAATTCGTCTTACCAAGGAAATCCTGGGGGTCATGTTGCACGCCATGCAGAACGACCCCAACATCCACTACATCCGTCACTTTTGGAAGGTGCAAGCCAAAAAGGTAGAGAAGGATGTAAGAGAGGAAGTCATTGCCTCGCCTCAGGAAACAGCAGCGAGCAATCAAGCGCAGATGGCTTCCCCGCGAATGGACACTGCCTATGACCCTGCCAAATTCGACGCGAAGTTAGATTATATCGAAGGGATTGGCCCGAAGTATGCCAAGAAGCTTAAGGCGTGCGGTATTACTTCCCCACGCGATTTGCTCACCCGGGGCGCCACTCCGCATGGACGCAAGGACCTGGCTGAACAAGCGGGAATTAGAGCCTCTCTCATTTTAGAGTGGGTTAATCACGCTGACCTGTATCGTATAAAAGGGATTGGCGCAGAATATGCCGACCTGCTGGAAGCATCCGGAGTGGATACAGTGGCCGAACTGGCTGCCCGAAAAGCGGACAATTTGATGGAAAAGCTACGCTCTGTGAAGGCAGAGAAGAATTTGGTAGGACGGCTTCCTTCCGACCGGGAGGTCAGAGCATGGGTTAGGGATGCTAAGGCGCTTCCACGGATTATTTCTCATTAGAGTGAAGGTGAAGATAAAATAAAGCCCCTAAAGGTTTTGGAAACCTTTAGGGGCTGAAACTTAGAATTACACACTTAACTTCCCAACGACACCGCCAGCACGTCATAATATGTGCCAGCGCCGAAGCCGTCGAACAGGATGTGGTCGCCCGGTTTCAGGCTGGGCAGCTGGCGCAGGAAGGCGATCATATTGGAGGCGGCGCTGACGTTGCCGAAGTCGCTCAGCAGCCAGGGCATGGGGAAGCTGATGCCCAGGTTGGCCAGGTGCTTCTCCTTCAGCTTATTGATCTTATAGTTGGCGTGGTGCACGATGGCGACCGCGATGGACTTATCGGGCATGCCCATCTTCTCCATCAGGTTCTGGTAGGATTGGTAGACATCGGTCACGACCTGGACGCCGGTGCGCACAAAGAGCTTGACCATGCCCATCGGGCCGGCCATCTGGATGGCCTGTCCATTCGATGGTTCGTGCATCAGTCCCGCCACGCGGATGTGCGACTGCCCGGCCTGCGAGATCTCGAGCAGCGTCTGGCGCGAATGCGGGTAATACATGTGCACGGCCAGCACGCCTTCATCGTCGAAGACTTCGCGACTCTTGCCGACCAGGAACTTCATGGTTTCGCCGGGGATGACGCCAATCACGCCTGCGCCGTTGCCAAACAATTGCAGCGCGTTCTTGTCATGGGCGCGGCTGGTGAAGCGGCTCAGGCCTTCGATGCCACCCACCAACACCTTCTTACCATACAACTCTTCGGCGATATTGATCCCTGAACTCCCCAAGGCGGGGTTCAAAGCCAGGTGCAGGCCGCCGACGGAGCCGTCGCAGGCCTTGTGGACGCTGACCTTCAACGCGCTCTCGTGCACCCCCGCGCGTTTGCAAATCTGCTCGATGTAATCGTCCGCAACCGGTCCACTCATGCCGATCAGGACGGCTTCCACTTCGCTGGGGTCCCAGCCGGTGGCGAGCGCCGCTTCGCGCAGCAGCTTCGAGCCGACTTCGATCTCCAGTTCGAGATGTTCCGCGTCGCTCAGGTCCTTGATATGGTGCCGCGAGACAAAGCCCAGCTCGGAGAGGTTCATCATCTCATTCTCGCTTATCGGGACACCCATGCGATAGGCAACCAGTTCCGGCAAGGTCTGGTTGTCGTAGCTGTCACCCCAGGTCCCGTACGCGCCGCCGATGCCGAGTTCCGCGTTGGATACGCGTTCTACGCCGAAGGGGATCCCCTCTCCCACCGGGATGGTTTCCTGTTTCACCTGCGGACGTTTGAAAAACGACGGGATCGCATCCGCCAAGTGATCTAATACGTTTTTATCCATGATAGTTGTTACTCCTAACATACAATAGGTATGTTACTTATAACCCATTGAGGGCAAGATAGCCTCTCGGATTCAGGTTAGTGAATTTTAAGGAGTTATACCGTGTTTTGGATACGGTTGCATTGCAGACGGCTCTCAAACAAAAGAACGTCCCGAAGGCTTTGGTATGAAGATCGATCGACTTTTGTCCAACCTTCGGGACGTTTTCTTAGCGCTGCCTCTCCCAGATCTGGCGGTCGGCGGGGTTATCGGCGTCCAGATTACGCGGGTCCACCTGCTTGACGATCTTGTGGCCGTGCGCCGTCCACAGCTCGGCGGAGAGTTTGCGCGGGTCCGTTTTTATGCCCTGCCCTGCAAAGTATTCGCAGATACGGGCCACATCGCGGCGGAAGATGGTCCAGGCGGCGGGGTTTCCATCGGGCGGGACGACCTGCGGGAAGTCGATCAGCGTTATGTCGCCGTCCCAGTAGAGGATGTTGTAAGCCGAGAGGTCGCCGTGAATGCGGCCATGCGCCAGCATCAGGTCGATGTCCCACACGGCGCGCTCGAACAGGGTTTTGGCCTCGGCAGGCTCCAGATCCAGGGATTGAAGCGCGGGCGCAGCCATGTCCAGGTCACCGATGTAGCCCATCAGGATGGCGTTGTTGCTCATCACGTAGGGCGCTGGGACGTCCGCACCTGCCCCGTGCAGGTCCTGCAAGGCCTGGTACTCGTAGGCGATCCAGGACTGGTGGCGCAGTTTCTCCCCGAAAGAAGTCCGCTTGCGGATGGCGTGCAGGGACCCGTCGTTTGTGATGATGTGACCGTTCTCGTCCAGCTCATCACGACCGACGCGGTAGAGCGCGTCGTTCTTCAGACTGCGAAACTGGCGCGGGCGGTAAACTTTGGCCGCCAGCAGCGGCGCATCCACCGCGACCCCGGACCTGCACAGGTAGACCGAGGCCTCCTTGCCGCCCTTGATCAGGCGCAGCACGTCGGAGATCCATTTCTGTTCGTAGAACGCGCCGAGGGAATCGAGCAGCCAGCCCGCTTCGTGGCGGGAGGCTTTATACGTGAAGCTGAAGCCCTCGCGGGTGTCGTCCTGCGCGTCGATGAAGGTGTTCTCTTCCGCCTCCAGTTTTTTGGAGATGCGGCATTTAGGGTGCCTGGGACGCTGCGCATCGAATTGTAAATACGCGTCCAGGGCGTCATCGTCGTCGAGTTCGTCGAAAAATTCGAGATAATCGTTGGTGTTCATTTGGTTCCTGAATGAATAGACAACATACAAAAGTTATATCCGCGGAATCAAAAACCGCAGGGCTGAACGCACCTGCGGCTAATACTTACGCAACGTAATAACGACTTATCCCTACGGGACGCTCCGCTGAGTCTTTATCACCTTCTGGGCAGGAGGTACGTTCAATACACGTTTGGTGGACGCAATTCGCATGATGCTCATTTGATTGTCGAACCTCCTTTCCTTTTGAATTTGATGATTGATTTTACCACCAGAATCAAAACAAATCTACACCGGCCATCTGGCCGCCATCCACCAGCAGGACGGTCCCGGTGGTGAAGCTGGAGGCCGGGGAGGCAAGATATAAAGCTGCGCCGGTAAGCTCTTCCGGCTGGCCCATGCGCCCCTGGGGAATTTGTGCGCTGATCTTTTGGTGGATTTCCGGCGTTTCCCACAGCACGCGGCTGAACTTTGTCTGGATGAAACCGGGCACCAGCGCATTGACCTGAATATTGTCCGCGGCCAGCTCGACTGCCAGGGTTTTGGTCAACATCAGGACGCCGGCCTTGCTGATCCCGTAAATGCCCATACCCTGCTGGTGTTGCATCCCGGCGATAGAGGCCACGTTGATCACCTTCCCGCCTCCGCGCTGGCGCATGCTGTCCACGCATTCCCTGACCATGCGGAAATATCCCTTGAGATTGACATCCAGGATCTTATCCCAATGCCCCTCTTCGGAAGTCAGCAGCGGCCCGAAGTGCGGATTGGTGGCGGCATTGTTGACCAGGATGTCCACACCGCCATAGTGCGTGATGCTTTTCGCGACAAGTTCCTTCACACTCTCGCCATCCCCTGTGTGCGCGGCAAACGGGAAGGCTTCCCCGCCTTTGGCGCGGATCTGTTCCGCGGCCTGGTCCAATGCATCCTGTTTGCGGCTGGAAAGCACCACCTTCGCTCCTGCCAGGGCAAAGGTCTTGGCGATGGCAAAGCCGATGCCGCGCGAAGCACCCGTGATGAGTGCTACTTTACCGGACAAATCAAATTGATCAGGCTTCATTTTTCATCCTCTAATGATCAGGAGTTACACAGTTATTTTCGGTCCCTTTTCGCGAACCGTACAAGTCCTAATGATGTTAATTTTGATCGACGGAATAGACGGTTGTTGTATAAAAAATGCCAAATCGTACAATATCAGGATTCTCTTCCCAATGGCCACAAAGCTCTAATAGGACCGGTGGGGATGGCAAAGAATCGCTCTCGGCGACCACCAATGCATTGCGAAAAGAACGATAATCCAGGGTGGAAAACAGGGTATGACGGGAGGTTACACTTCCTAAGGCCCAGTCCATAAAGGGAAAATTTGGGAACCCATGTAAGTTATGTCGGAAAGTACTGATATGAAAATCGGGAGCACGATCGAGCAATGGGGTAGTCCGGGGAACAAAATGCACCATACTGCCCGGATCATAGCGCACAACGATGGATACAAGACCGCCTGTGCAGTTCGATCGATCTAATTTCAAAATGGAATCGGTTTTCCATGCTAAAAAAGGACCAGCGATCACGATGAGGACAACAAAGGTACTGAAGCCTGCCAGCAGATTACCATCTTCCAGATCTACGACCTTTAGGTTTAGAGTATCCATTTTCAACTTTGTCAGAACCCAAGCTAATCCCATGGATGGCAATAACGCCAGAATAACAATACTCGTCGCATACGCGCGCAGCCGGAAGGCATCTGCCGGGGGTAAAAATGAAACAGATAACAACAATCCGGCCGTTGATACCATGACGAATCCTGCGTAAGGATCTTCCCTGTGCTGGAGCCCACTCCACAGCCCCCCAATGGATAGCAGGAGCAATCCCCAATACGATAAGATCGTGACCAGCCTCCCTTCTCCGCGCATGTATGAAAACAGCCCATAATTTGTGTTCGAGAAGAACAACGAATAGTTGTAAAAAATCCCTTTTAAAAACAGCTCCGGTTTATCCAGAATGAGTTGCATAGCCAGCTTGTAAATTTCGAGTTCATCTGCGTGAGGATAGACCTCTTGGACATAGGCCCAGGATTTCCCGCCTGAAGCCAGCCCATACAATGAATAGGAAAAGTTACCGAAGGGAATGATATTTCTTGTACCAAATGCTTTCACCATTACCTGGTTGACAATGAACGCCAAAGCCACAACAAATATTCCCTCGACCAAAACTTGCCATGAGATCAGCATCTTCTTGTTCCTAAATAAAAACGCTGCCCACAAAATGAGCAGCGGAAGAATAAAAAAAGCGCCGGCTCGCGCGATCATTCCAAGGCTTGTCAGTGCAATCCCTGCCAGGACAAACAGTTGGTGACTTTTTGAAATACCGCGCCAGACCAGAGCTGTCCCCAGCACGCCAAACAGAATGCCAAGATTTTCCGTCCGCACGACCCCGCTATGATAACGGTAGTAGATAAAAATGAAAACAAGCACAAACACAGCAGTTACCGGACCGTGCGTTTTCCGGATTTCTCTGGCCAGCAAGTAACATGCAAGGGATACGAGTAACGTAAGCAGGGTCAGCGCACTCAATAAATTATGATTTGTGAGCCGCAAGAGAAAAGCAAAAAAGGCTGAAAAAAGGGGCCTTCGCGTAGAACCATCCGTGAATTCTTGCCCAGCAAGCAGGCGAAGGGAATCACCATAATAGGTTGCTGAGTCAAACATCGGTATGACACCACTCAAAAGCCCGGATTCTGTCTGACCGGAAGCCCAAACGCCAGCCAAGGCAAGCGCAAAAATCGAGAGTGTTAACGTTGAAGATACG
>Ga0209593_10001194_pt1 | contig 11283 bp, 8 predicted proteins | sample PPLLaktember2015_3_FD_187260 | JGI IMG/M metagenome (GOLD analysis project Ga0209593, IMG submission 187260) | Freshwater sediment microbial communities from Prairie Pothole Lake near Jamestown, North Dakota, USA - PPLs Lake P7 Core (6) Depth... | ecosystem: Environmental > Aquatic > Freshwater...
CTGCGCGACTTATTGGCCGCCTTGGGACTCTATCTGTTTGACCCCGTCCCGGCTGATTTAGCCCGACTCTTTAACTCGACTTCCACCTAAACCCTCACCCCACGGCACTATACATTAAGACAGTAGTGCCGTGGACGGGGGATGAAAGGGGGGTCACTTCATCAGCATAATTTTCTGTGTCCGCATTTCCGTTCCCGCGTCCATCCGGCAGAAGTACACACCCGAAGAAAGTCCACTGCCGTCAAACGTCACGCGATGTTCCCCCGCCGTTTTCATTTGGTTCAGTACGACAGCAACCTCGCGGCCCAAGACATCGTAGAGCCGAAGCGAGACACGCTGCGTCACAGGTAAAGTGAATTCAATCTGAGTTGAGCTGTTGAAGGGATTGGGATAGGCCCTTAGCAACGAGATACTTGAGACATTTGGAATTATATGCACACAGACGGGATCCGGTTCGGTTCGTGAGCAGAAGATATCTCCGTTATATATGCCAGTGACAATATATGCTCCATCGCTCATAACACCCACAGTTTTTGCTTCACCCCAAGGGAATTCGCGAAAGTGGATTGTCCACAGTGCTTCTCCTTGCGCATCAACACGCAAAATGATCGGATGTTTGGGCTGAACTAATGATGTCTGTTCAATTCCAGCGATGACGTAACCGGAATTCCCCACAAGAGCAATGTCGAACGGTTCCGGCTCGTAGAGACCGCCATCAAGATAATGATCCCAAACCACATGCCCTTGGTCATTGAGTTTCGCCAAGTAGATCGCGCGTATGAAACCGCTGGAATCAGGAGTATAACCTTCCGTATAGCCCATTAATAAAAATCCATCATCCGGTGTCGAAAGAACTTTTACACCCCGATCAACACGCTCTGTTCCAACGATGGCGGTCCATAGCGTGTCGCCATTATCGTCAATTCTGATCACGACAGCATCGTGCTCCACTGGGTCACGCGTTGACCACATGATATACCCGCCAATCACGTAACCACCGGACGGAACAACATCGATACTATATGCCCAGACATGTTCATACCCAAATGGATATTCTCTTGTCCAGAGCGTGTCCCCAAGAGTATTAATTTTCGCTGCATAGACAGAATGATCTGTCCAAGACCTCTGACCACACATAATGTAGGCATTGTCCCCGCATTGTTTGATATCTTCAAATTCCTCAGGATTTGGAACTGAATACCTTCTTCGCCACTCGGTCTGTCCCAATTCATCTATCTTTTGTACGAGGCAATCCTCATATAAAGGTGGTCTACCTTGTACGTGACCCGTTAAGACATATCCGCCTGATTGTGATGAAGTGATTGCAGCGATACGCGACTCTTCAACAGAATCAACCAACATGTGGCTCCATAACGAGTCGCCGTTCCCGTCAATTTTCAGCACCAACGGATAATAATAAATGCCGCCAACGGAATCGGTCATCCCCGTGACCAACAGCCCATTCTCAGGCGTAACGACAGCGCCACGAACAAACTGCTCGCTCAAACGTGAGTAAACTCGCTCCCACTGAATCGCAGGCGGTTGCGCCATCGCAGTCATTCCTGTTGTAAGCATGAGAACGACCAATGTGCATATACGCATGATGAAATCCCGTTAATAAAGGACTGAAATAAGTTAATCCGGAATATCGAGAAATGCAAGAGGAGAGCAGAGGAGATCAAGGAAATCCGGTAGGGACATAGCCTGTCCGCAAAGCGAGATCTCGCCTTTGGCGGACCATGTCCGTTCCCCGATCGAGTAGCGACGCACGGTAGTGCGCTCTTTTTCGAGGTGGGCAGGTAACACACCGGCTCCTGTAGCAGATTCCGGAAGGGTCTGATGACCCTCCTCGGCGGATAAAAAACGCGAGGGATAAAAACACACCTCGCGCAGGATTAAAACAGCGTCTGCCAGAAATAGAAGGTCGCGAAAGCGCGGAATGGCCGCCAGGCTTCGCAGATGCTTGTCGTTTGTTGCACTGTCGCCTGACGGCCCAAACCGTACGCTTTGCCGATGGCATTGCGCAAACCGATATCTTCCACCGGACACGCGTCGGGATCTAAAGCCGCGCGCATCATGGCATATTCCACCGACCACGGGCCGATTCCGCGCAAAGCTAAAAGCTGCTGGCGGGCTTCGGCAAACGGCAGAGAAGTGATAGCCTCATCGCTGATCATGCCGTCTGCAAACATCCGCGCAATATCCCGCGCGTATTCGGCTTTCTGCCGTGTAAAACCGCAGCCGTGAATCTGCGCGATAGAAAATTCGCACAGCCGCTCGGGAGTAGGGAAGCCCTCGAACTCGATTCCCTTCCATGAAACGACCGCACCCGTACGGCGAGCTAAACGCGAGCGCACGGAAAACGCCGCCGCCACGGAAATCTGCTGGCCAATGATAGACCAGAGCAGGCATTCCCACAAATCCACCATTCCCACCAATCGCACGCCGCGAAACTTTCGCGTCAACCGTGCCAGCATGCTGTCGCGGCGTGCGAAGCGGTAGAAATTGAGCAGAAGGTCATCCGCACCGAAACTGCGCTCAACCAGTTTGTGCGTGAGCGCTTCCCGCCGCTTGTTTGCTTTACCCGAAAGGATGTTGGCGGTAATCCGCTGCGGACCGTCTGCGCGGAGAGAAATTAGAAAATATCCGTCTGCATCTCCTAAAACCTGATAGACCTCGCCCGCGGAAACCGCTTCCCGCTGGTGCAGTTCATAGCGTCCGATGTAGGCAGCCGTGCGGGCGAAGTCTAAAGGTGCGGAGAATTCAAAACGCAGGGATTTTCACTCCCGATAATTTAATTAGCCCTCAACCAGACAGTTGGTAGTTGCCACAGTCGAAGAATCGTCTTTATGCATGGCCGGGCCGACGTTTTCCTTCAGCGTGCAGTCAATCACTTCCGCGTGCGAGCCGTCGGTGCAAGTCACGCCGCCCGATTCATTTTGCCGCAGCGTGACATTGGTGAGGCTGAGCGTCGAAGATTGCGCGAATACTCCGCCGTCATCGCCGCGATTGCCGAAAACCGTGCAGTTGGTTAGCGTGCCGCGGCTGTTTTCGCGCATTGCCAAACCGCCTGCCTCGTTGTCGTCAATGTTCGCGTTGGTCAAGTCTACTATCGAGCCGACCGCTAAAATGCCGGCTCCTTGCTTAGCTCCCACATTGCGCGTTACGAAGCAATTTGAACCTCTCAGCATGGCACCGTTTACACAGGCAATCGCTCCGCCGCCGTTGCGGCTAACAGAGGCGTTGGATAATTTGACTTCACCGCCGGAAACGTAGACCGCCGCGCCGCCCTTACCCGCGGAGTTGTCAGAAATATCCACGTTTGCCGCATCGAGATTGCTGCCGAAGCAAGCAATGCCCGCGCCGGATTCCGTAGCCGCATTGTTGCGGATCGCGCAGCGTGTCAAGTTAAGCTGCGAATCTTCGCAATAGAGGCCGCCGCCGTTGCCCTGCCCGCGCGCGTTTTCAATGATGCAGTTTTCCAAACGGCAGTCTTTGTGTGCTTTCACAAAACGGATGCCGCGCCATCCGGCGGGATTCTTCTTTAGATCGGTCGTGAAGCAAATCGAATTGGCGTCCGTTTTGCTCGGCGGCCGCTTGCGCGCGCTCGTGCTGTTGTCTTTGACCGCTTCCGTTTTAAGCAGACCGTGAACGGTTAGACTGTACGGACCGTTAAAGGAGACGATAACACCGGGCTGGATTTCGAGAGTCTGCCCGGAAGGTATGTTAATGTCGCCCTGAACTACATAAGGGCTGCCGGAAGCCGTCCACAATCCGGAAACATCTCCTCCCGTAACGGCTGTACCTTCGGTACGCCCGATACCGGCAAAAGCGCAAAGGGCAATGAGGATGGCAAGGATGTGACGCATGGTTGAATTCCTCTTGAACAGTGAAACGAAAAAGCCTTCTGTTCCATGCGAGTGAGGAATCCGCCAATTTGTTTCACATCATCGTGAAAATCGTAAATACCCGCGTTATGGTCTCAAGTGTGCACTGTGCAAAATTTTTGCACGGCGGCAAAGTATCCGAAAAATTTCGCCGGAACCGCACGACAGGCGTTAATAGGCTTTTTTCTTGGAGTGAACCTTACCGTCCAAGGTCATACCGCTGATGGAGCAGTTCGTCATCTCAATATCTGAACTCTCATCATGATCGAGACCTTCGCCGGTTGCCGCGCTGACCGCGCAATTGGTCATGTCCACTTTCGCATTGTTGCGGCAGTAGATTCCGCCTTTGGCATTATCGCTGATGACAGCGTTGGTCAAATTAAACGATGACTGTTCGCAATAAATTGCGCCGCCGTCTGTCGCGCCGCGATTGCCCGTGATCGTGCAATTTGAGAATTCGATTCTGCTGTTCTGCAGAATGGCGATCCCGCCGTTTTCATTCTGATCAATGGAAGCGTTGGAAATGTCGGCCTTCACCCCGTCGAGCAGCAAGCCGCTGCCGCGTTCGGCTCCTTTGTTTTCGGAAATGGAGCAATTCGAAGCATCGAGTATGCAGCCGTTCAAACAAACGATGCCGCCGTTTTTATTTTTATCCACACTGATGTTGGAGAGATCCACGCGTCCGCCGGATGCGTACAAGCCGCCGCCCGGCTGGCCGGATTCGTTCTTGGAAAGGGAACAATTGGAAACATCCAGCGTACCGTTCACGCACGCGATGCCGCCGCCCGCGCCTGTGGATGTGTTATGATGAATGGAGCAGTTGGAAATATCGAGCGCCGATCCCTCCAGAAGAACTCCGCCGCCGATAGAGAAGCTGCGTGCGTACTCAATCACGCAGTTCGACAAACGGCATCCGCTTTCGCTGTTGATAAAGCGCAGACCGCCCCAACCGGCGGGATTCAATGCGAGTTCGGTGGTAAAATAGGTGGTGGAGGAATCTTTGCTGTGCAGAATATCTTTCAGTTTTAGATCAATTAGTTCGACGCGCAGCACGCCGTTCACGGTGAAGCAATATGGTCCGGTGAAATAAACTTTCACGCGTGGGCCGATCGTCAGCTTTTGTCCGGCGGCAATCATCACATCCCCGTTTATAATATAAGGACTGTTTGCTTCCGTCCATGTGCCGAACACCCCTCCTCCCGCCACCTGGGTTGTGTCCGCCCAAGCACAGCTCGCCGCAAACAAAAATAAGCCGCATAAACCAATAAAAATGCGGTTCATGGAAAGATCCTCCAAATGGGAAACAGGGATATCTATTCCACATGAGTAACTGATAATGCAATTTGTTGCAGCGGTTCGGCTTAAAACAAAAAATCCCCGATGGCGGGGATTTAATGATTAGAAATGCAGAAGTTTTAGACGGCAGGTTGGCGCTTGACAAGAAATCCGATACCTGCAAGACATGCCAAAGCCGCACCCAGATAGAACGGAGCGGGAGCGCCGAAGTGATCCCACAATACGCCCGCCGCGAGGCTGGAAATCACCGCGAGTAATCCTGTAACCATGTAAAAAACGCCGAGCGCGGTGCCGCGCACGTCGGACGAAACCAAATTCGCGATGAGCGCTTTGCTCACTCCTTCCGTTAAAGCGATGTACACGCCATAAACCAGAAACAGCGGCCAGATCATCCACGCGGAAGGCAGCATGGCAAAACCGAGATAGACCAGCGCGTAAACGAGAAACCCCAATCCCAATAATTTCTGTTTGGACATGCGGTCGGATTTTTTACCGATGGGATACGAGAGCAGCGAGTAGCTGCCGTTGTAGCACAAGTACGCGGCGATCACCGCCTCCGCCGACCAGCCCGCATCGCGCGCGCGCAAAAGTAAAAAGGCATCGCTCGAACAGCCGAGCGTGAAAATCGAAAACAGCACAAGCACAACGTAGTATTCTTTGCCGAAAGATAAGTTCACGGCTTTGCGGGGAACATCGCGCGGCGGTTTGCTGGGAGTGATTTCGCGCACGCCGATAATCAGCAGCACGCCGATAGCGGCGGGAATAAACGCCAGCCAATACAGCAAACGAAAAGAATGCTCTTCCGTGCCGTGCGATTTCAGAATCATGAGCAGCACCAGCGAGATCGCCACGCCGACTAAGGCTCCGGCGGTGTCCATCGCGCGGTGCAGACCGAAGGCTGTGCCGCGTTTTTCCGGCGGGCAGGAATCGGCAATGAGCGCGTCGCGGGCGGTGGTGCGCATGCCTTTGCCGAAGCGATCCAGAAAGCGCGCGATCAAGACGGCGGGCCAGCCCATCGCAATCGCGATAAGCGGTTTGGCGATGGCCGAGAGTGAATAGCCGCCGAACACGAAAATCTTGCGCTTGCGAATGCGGTCGGAGTGCCAGCCGGAAACTCCCTTAAGAATGCTGGCCGTGCCTTCGGCCACGCCTTCAATCAGGCCGAGTACGCTCCGCGACGCGCCGAGAACCTGCGTGAGAAAAAGCGGAGTGACCGCGTACAGCATTTCGCTGGAAATGTCGGTCAGCCCGCTCACCCAGCCCAGTCTCACGACGTTGTTCATGCACTCCTGCTTTTCGGCAGGTAAAGGATTTGATTGGGATTGATTTGGATTCATGTTCTTTTTTTTCCGCCGAGGAGGGTCCTTAGACCCTCCCTGAATCTTACCTTCCCCCCTTAGCATAAAGGAGGAATAGAAGGGGGTCTCTTCAGAAACGATGAACGAGGAATGATGAACGATGAAATAAGATCCGGTAGGGACATGGCCTGCCATGTCCGTTTTGGATTGTGTAGCGCCGCACGGCCGTGCGCTCTTATTTCAGCAAAACAATCTTCTGTGTCCGCATCTCTGTTCCCGCTTCCATGCGGCAGAAATACACGCCCGATGACAATCCGCTGCCGTCAAATCGCACGCGATGTTCTCCCGCCGTGCGCATTTCGTTCATCAATTCGGCAACCTCGCGCCCCAAAACATTGTAGACTCGTAGCGAAACGCGCTGTGTTATGGGCAGTGTGAACACAATCTGCGTGGTGCTGTTGAACGGATTGGGATAGGCGCGCAACGCGATGTTGGTGGGAAGAATGATTGAAGGCAAATCTGTTGCGGCGCTAAGGTCCGGCTGTGTTTTCATTGCGATAATAAAATTATCGGCGGTGATTTCGCTTTGAGCAGCGCCTGCAATAACGATTCGGTTTTGCTCGTCAATCATTATATCCATATTGCCATAATAATGGTAGGGAGCCGGCAACGGATAGCTACGCCGCCATAAAAGTGTTCCGTCGGCGTCGAACCGGAGATACATGACGGACCATATCAGAAATCCACCATCATTTGTTTCGACTGCCTTAGCGGCTTCCCAACTTCCCCAAGAGGAATCAGAGAACCATGACCATAGGGAATCGCCAGCCGAATTTACTCCCATCACTAAAGCTTGAAGCGGTTCTGTAGCGATTACCCCTATAGATCCGCAGAGAATATAATCTCCAGTAGCTAACCGGATAATGCCATATATCCTGCAATCATCACTGATTCGATACGATCTGAAGAATTCCAAATTGCCGGCGGAGTCAACCTTGGCGAGAAGCGGTGAATAAATCGCCGTGTCCCCCCAAGCCCCTCCGGCGAGTACGCAGCCTCCGTCTGGAGTCGCGTCAATTCCCCTAAACAGACTCTCACAACCTTCGATCGAATAATGATTCCGCCAAACAAGGTTGCCTTGTATGTCCAACTTGATAACCGCTCCTGTTTGAGTGTCGGTTGTATAATCTGTCAGGCTGAAGTTTACGAGAATCCCCCCATCGCTACTGCGACATATGCCTTCTACGTAGTGATGTTCCATTTGCGAATAAAAGGGGCGTTGCCAAATAACGTTCGCCTCGCCGTCGCACAGGGTAACAACGACATTCCAAAGCCCACTGTAGACTACGGTAGCTGCCAGAGCAAACCGATCTGAACGGACTTTACACATATGAGTAGGATAGTTTGTCACAAACACCGAATCGTGACACGGACGTCTCCAGAGTAAGTTCCCATTGCTGTCCAGCCTTGCCATATACGGGCCATGATCTGTTTCATTAAGAGTTGTATAGTATCCCGACAGCATGATGCCGCCATCCTCAAGCGAAACCGCATTCTTTGCATGAAGGCTTTCAATATCCGGCTGAGGATGAATGCGCATCCACAACGTGTCCGGCCCTTCATAAGGCTGAGTGACGCCAATCTGCGCAGTCAGTAACAGTAGTATGATTATATGTTGAGCTTTCAAGGATGATCTCATGATATTGGATTTCCGTTCTTCATTTCGCCGTGGCTGGTGTGTCACCCGCCCGGCATGCAACCACCGCAAGGTGCGCCGCGAGCGGGTGCCCTCACCCCTCGCGTGTTTGTGCGTGTGTTCTTCTTCCCGCCACACGCACGCCTCGCGACGCGCCCAAAAGAAACGCTTGCGATTGCCGCTTCAGGCTTAATTTTAATCAATAAGTTTCAGAAAGACAAGTGATAGAAAGCTTTAACTAAGAATCTTAGCAGACAGGCATGTCTGGTATTATATAACATCATTATTGCTGTTTGATAAAGATTTTGCTATACTAATTCATTGGTTGGATAACGAGCCCACGGCAGGCGGAACGGTTTTATGCTTCATTATTAACCTGAGGGAGAGGAAACATGCAAGTGGCAGCGTTGTTTATCCGTAAGCACCGACGAGTATCGTGGTGGATTGTCAGTGCAGCCCTAATGAGTCTGGCAGTTGTTCCGGTCTGTGCTTGTCAATTCTGGGGAATGGTAGCAATTCCCAACGTCGGCGCATTTCCGGCATTATATGATCATGATCCGTATAATCCCGGATCTCCGCCGACCGTGCCGCCGTCCTCTTATTCGATGGCTTTGCCGACAAAGGCTCAAAGCAACAGCAGTAACGACGGTTGGTCGTTAACCTACTGGACAGCAATGAATCCGGTGGTTCTCCGTCACACAGGCTCGATCTACACCAATCCGGGTCCCACACTTTACCATAACGACGTTGAAACCGCGCAGAACGCAAATGCCGTATCGGTGTTAGGCCATGCCCGGAATTCGAGTTTCCTCGGCACCGATCCGGATCCGCATCCCTTTGTGTATTTCGACCTTTTCGGCAAGACGTGGGCGCTCGTGCATAACGGCGGGATTGACGCCGACTATCTTGTGGAGTTAGAGGATACGCTGGGAGCCGGTTTCATTGCATTGGACAGCATCCGGAGCCGGTTCTATACGAATTGGGGAATGGAGGACTATCCCGATCCCGACAGTGTCTGCCTCCGTCTGGACACTGAATATATGGCCCTGATGCTGATGAAGTATTATCTGGTGGCCGAAAATTATTATTGGAGCGTCGCCGGGATTGACTATCCCATGGAGTGGGCCATCAATCAGACCATAAACCGCATCCGCACGGGCACGGACCGATATACTGCGCTCAACTTCATCGTCTCGAATAACGATGATATGTGGCTCGCCTTCCAGCGGGATGCCACGGATCCATATGATCACTTTACGTCTTATCTTGATGCCAGCTACAGCCCCGACGCGCGCATTGCCTACACGACCAGCATTCCGGACATTACGGGACAGCAGGACTGGCACCAATTGTCAACCATGGGAAACGCAGCCGGCCGCTATGTCCATCTGAAACCGGGTCTCCCGACCACCGAAGAAACGTTCAACGGCGGAGCAACACCCGCCATGCTGCCGTATCCAAACGAATTGCGGATCAACGGACAGGAATATTCCACGGGTGCGCAAACCGATCCGGCGGTGGCTTCTTGCCCGGATGGCGCGTTCGTTGTTGTGTGGGCGTCTTCCACCGATAATCAGATCAAAGCCAGAGCCTATAATCAAATGGGATTGGCCGAGACGAAGGAAATTGTCATTTCCGGCGGCGGTACGGTCAATCGCGCGACTCCGGCGGTTTCTTTCAACCGCGACGGCACGGGCGGCTACATCGTTTGGAAGGAACGAAATCAGCTCACGCGCGACTACCGGACAATTAAAGGGCGGGCCTTCACGTGGGGCGCGAGCGGCCGCGTTTTCCAACTCACCGGCCGTGAAGACATTTTAACGCGCACGACATGCCGGTATGTCAATCATCCGGCTGTGGCCTGCGGACTTGGAACTGATTATGGAGTGACGTGGGAAAGACAACCTTCCGCAACGGGCGGCACGGAAATCCGATGGGCTGTGCGGTCCCTGCAATTCACCGGATCGGATATTGCCATTGCCGTTCCCATGAGCACGAATGAATCCTATCTGGAGCCGGACATCACGTATCTGGATGACAATCGCTACGTGATGGTCTATGAGTACGTGGCGCCGCCTTTCGGCACCTATGCTCCGCAGCTCATGGGAGTTGTCATGCCTATGGATCCGCCGGTTTCGGGTATGCCGCACTATCTCGCGGAAACACGAATGACGGATGTCAAGAAAGCGCATCCGAGCATCGCTGCGATTAATGCGGGACAAATCGTAATCGGCTACTATCGCGACCGTTCACAGACCGGAATCTCAGCGGAGATTTACAATTGTCCCGCCGGAACGGCGAGCATTCAGTATTTCCGCTCGGTTCGTACACCCGAGGTCGTAACCTCTCCCTCGGTCACCAACGATATCGCCGTATTGAATGACGAGACATTCTATATATGTTATCCCAAGCTTAACGGGACGAACAACTGGGACATCTGGACAGCTCGCCGTGAAGGTGATCGGTTCGTGGATCAGCAATCGGCCAGCGATCCCAATAACACGCGCGTGCAAACCAATCCGTCCATCGCCATTGCTTATAAATATGGCGCGACCACCGATTGGTATGCTTATCACTCCTATGATAATCCGCCCCGGTCATTCATGCATCGGCGGATGGTCGTTTGGCAAAGCGACAGTCAGGATGGAGACAATTGGGCGGTCGTAGGTGAGTTCCGCGGCATTCGCAGCGATCACACGCTGGCTTACTGGTCTGACAGAGATCTCTACAACGAATGCGAACCGGCGGTTGGTTTTGTTCACAGGGGCGAACCGGGCGAACTGGATGAAAACGGAACCGCCTTGAATATGGAATCACCCGCTGTGATTCCGATGGAAACCCGCTTGAATCCGTCGTATCCGAATCCGTTCAATCCGACAACCATGATTTCCTATGATCTGGCCGAAGCGGGCGAGATCCGGGTGGATGTGTTCGATTTGAACGGACGGTTGGTGAGAGTTTTGGCTGACGGCTACCAACTTGCGGGCAGCTACGCGCTGACGTTCGACGGTGCCGATCTGTCTGCGGGCACGTATTTCGTGCGGATGAACTCCAGCCGCTGCCATACGGTGCAGAAGCTGCTTCTGATTAAATAATCCTGAGCACA
>Ga0209593_10001199_pt1 | contig 11254 bp, 10 predicted proteins | sample PPLLaktember2015_3_FD_187260 | JGI IMG/M metagenome (GOLD analysis project Ga0209593, IMG submission 187260) | Freshwater sediment microbial communities from Prairie Pothole Lake near Jamestown, North Dakota, USA - PPLs Lake P7 Core (6) Depth... | ecosystem: Environmental > Aquatic > Freshwater...
GCTCCACTCGGGAGCCGCCTTGGAACCAGCCGGCGATATGGAGCATCAGGTGCATCTGGCGATCGCGGTCAGCCATCACGGACCGCAACAAGGCCAGGTATGAGTGTCTCCCCGCCATCGTCTCGCCGCGTCCATCACGGTAGTCTTCTTCCCGCCAGACTCCGTAGAGACGGCGCCATTTGCCGTATTGAGTGAAATCGATCGAGTACGGTTGAGGTTTTGCGCCCAGCAGGGACGGATCATCGATGTACCCACAGCCTCGTCCCCCGAAAGACTCGACATTGACAACCGGCTTTGCGCACGACTTCGATTCCCCGAGCGCGCGCCCCGCGCTCTCCGCGTTCCCACCCATGTCGTGGCAGACGACGCCGACCTCAGGCAACCGGGACAGCTGGAGATTGGCCTGTGCGTCGTTGGCCCCGACCGCAATCACGCGCTCGGGCGCGACTTTCTTGACCGCCCGGACGTATTCGGTCAGAGCCTGGACTCCTTCGCGACCGGTCTTCCCGTTCGCTTCATTCCAAATGTTCAAGATGACGTTCGGGTAGTCCCGGAAAGGTTCGGCCATTGTCGCCACAGCCCGGGTGATCGTCGCCTGGTCATCCCCGCGGTTTATGCCTCTGTGGTAAATGAAACCGACAAAGACCACAATGCCGCGCTTGTCCGCCTCTTCGATGATACGTCGCGCTCGGGCTATGACCTGGACGCCGCTCGTTTCGCCGTTTGGTGTTGCTGCAGTCTCTCGAAAGCCGTACCCGGTAGTCGTCTGGATTACTCCCGTTTCGGCGCTGATCGATGCGCCATCCGCGGAAACAACCCGCGCAAAGCCTCCACTTGAACCCTGGAGCCAGATAATGAACGAGTTGATGCCCTTTCGTTTCCAGAGGTCCAGCTCGGCGATGACCGCTTCCGTCCAGTCATCCCGTAGAGGAGCGCTCCCCAGTCGAAAGCCGACAAGTGTCGTGTCGTGGCCATTGACGAATATCTGCCTGCCGGAGACCGCGACCCGGGTTGCCGGTGAGGATTCGCCGGCGAGTCCGGGTTCGGATCCCTGTCCTCGAACTCCCGAAACTGCCGAGTACAAAGAGAGGAGAATGAGGAAAAACAGCCTGCTTTTAAGCACTTGCGTTATCTCCCGTCGTCAGATATTCGATATGTCCCAAGGGCGCCGCCTAGGCCATCCAACCTCAACGAGCATATCTGAGGAAAGTCGCGCTATGCACGCTAATGCAGAAAAATTCGTATTTTTCTCATCTCGAACGTTATTTATAAGGGGAGAAAAATATGAGAAACAAGAAACGGTCGGGAAGTGACAAGGGCGTCTGCTGTCAGTGTGGCGGGACATTTCAGCGATCGAGGATTTGGGTGCATCTCAAGCACTGCGACTGTCGGATGGCTGATGTCGGCTTGGTCCATGGCCGATTCGACAATTCCCCAACCGCCTTTTTCATAGTGGTAACGAACGAGGCGGAAGATGCCCTCTGGGTGGCTTTGGAGGCCCATGTCACCGGCACTCTCGCCGATCTTGACCAACAGATCAGGCAGTCGCTCTTCGCTCGTGCCGAAGAGAATGCCGAATTTCTGTTTCCTGAGGAGATAGGGCGACGCAACGGATGGAAGAACAGGGATGACGGCTTTTTTGAAGGTCCGCTGGAAAAGGCGATCCGACCGGGGGATCGTTTCCACTACTACGTTGAGGGGCCTCCCCCGGTGTTGCTCGATATCCAGGTAGTTGAAGAAGTCGGAACCTCCTTCTTACATCGCCCCATCGACGTGGTGGCTCACTCTCTAGCCCAGCAGCCCCGAGAGATGATCATGTAACACACTCGGGCCCCCTGGCCGGCGCAATACTCTTCCTCGCTTTGTCAAGCAGCGCCGTCTGCTCAGGTCTCAAGCGGTGACCCCTTCACGACGGACATTGATGAGCAGAGGGCTTTGCTCGGTCGCGAAGCGCTCCTCGGACATGAAGACGCAGGAAATGACTAAGTCATTTTCGAGCGACAGGTCAGCCGTGGTCGGCCCGACCCTGGCGATCTCCGTCGACGCGGACGGGGCGGGACGCCCCTTGCCCCAGTGCAGGCGAGACGCCTGCTCTCCCAGCGGATTTGCGGATGTAACTCGTGCCGGAATCCGGTCCCGGTTCTTACAGACTCCTGAAGCGGTTAAATTGGAGGTAACCGGCTGCGATTTCGGCAGGAGGCCGTCGAGAAAGCTGCAAAGCCTGCAACGTCCTTGCGCTTCCCTCCTGAGCGTGGCATTGTGTCGGAACGGAGGCAAGCATGAGAATCCTCGGGAAGCGGTCTCTGGCCGCTAGCCTCAAGCACCTCGTTGATCTTGGCTTTTACCTGACCATCCTTCTCGGCGCTCTGGTTATTGTCATATTGACAGCCGGTGCGCTCCTCAAAGCTCGCCAAGTCTCGACGGACATCCCGGTCAGCTTCGACCTGGATCCACAAGTCTACAGCATAACCTCCCCGGACCTCGGCGTAACGGGCGCTGAGTTGTTGGCGACCAAAGGCCATCTCAAAATGAGCGGTGTCCGCTTCGGCAGACTCCTCGTGGGCGTCGTCCCAATGGTCGTCGTTCTGGCGATCATGCTCCTGATCCTAAAACGTCTGAGTGCGATTCTTGCCACGCTGGCCCAGGGGAGTCCCTTCGTTCCGGCGAACGCCTCGCGGATACGCGCTATTGGATTCCTGATTATCGCGCACGAGCTGGTGACCGCAGCCGTGGTGACCTGGTGGGCTTTCGACGTTACGCGCCACTTGCATACGACTGGGCTTCACTTCCAAACTGCGTTCGATATAAGCGGCCGAACCCTGTTTGCGGGAGTCATCCTGATCGTCCTGGCCGAAGTTTTTCGGCTCGGAGCAGACATGAAGGGCGATCTGGAGGCCGCCCGGACCATTCAGTTCCAATTGGTGCCCGCTCCCCGTTTTTCTAAGAACAAAGTGGAGATTTACTGCCACATGCGTCCGGCTAATACTGTCGGAGGGGATTACTACGACATCATTCCGCTTGATGAAGGCCGGGTGGCGATCGTGGTGGGCGATGTGTCCGGGAAGGGCATGCCCGCGGCTCTCCTGATGACCATGCTCCAGGGAAGCCTCCGCACGCTGATTTCGGCCGGGTTCCGCAGGGAGGCGCTCGTACAGAAGGTGAACGAGTACCTTGTCAAGAATACTCCCGAGAACAAGATGGTGACCTTATTCTTTGCCGACTTGGACACCGTCAGCGGGGATCTGGATTACACGAACGCCGGTCACAATCCTCCCCTGATTGTCGGAACAAGCGGACGGGTCCAAACCCTGGATTCCAATTCGCTCGTGCTCGGTCTCTTGCCCGATGCCTCTTTCACCACTGACCACGCGAAGCTCGAAACCGGCGACCGGCTGATCATCTACACGGACGGAATAGTCGAGGCCTTTAACAAGCGGGAGGAGGAATTCGGAGAAGCGCGGCTCATCGACGTGGCGGTGAAGGAAGCCCACCGGCCAGCCGTGAGCTTTCAGGAAGAACTGTACAAAGCGGTGCTCGCTTTCTGGGGCCCGCGTCAGCCGGTCGACGACATGACCATGATGATCGTGGACGTCAATCGGTAACAGCGTTTGTTGCTCTTGCGGAGTCAACAGAGCCGTGTAAAGGGTGCCAGGGCTTCAGGGTGTGTTGCCTCGCCAACGTCTTGTGCTCCTCGCTGGGGCATCCATGGCTCGCCTACTCGGGTCCGGACCTCACGCCGATCGGCGCCATGCCGGGAGGCGGGCCGAGGAGCCAGCGAAGCGTCAATCCCAACCGGGCCGGATTGCTCCTTCCTTCCCAGCGCCCGACGATATGCTTGCCGGGAGAAATCAGGAGCGTGACCGGCTTGTCGCTCACCTCGAGAACCGTGCCGAGTTCCCGATCTTGATCGCTAATCACTCGTATGGGTCCGAGGGCCCAGTCATAGGGTAGGTTCTCCATCGCCTCAGGCCGACTGCCCTCGCCGGAGACAACAAGCGCGGCCTGGAGGCCCGATCCTTCATACTGCCGCGCCAGACTGCGCAGCGCGACGGCGAAGCTCCGGGCAACCGATTGATCCGATTCCTGAAAAACCCCGGCAGGGATGATCGTCATCAGGAGCCAACCGTGGTCCGTAGGCCAGTCGTAGGGCCGTTTCAATACGTCTTCCCCTCGCATAGCGGGTGCCTGGTCCACACGGGCAATACCGGGATCTGCCGGGACGAATTCCACGGCGCCTACGTCATGCCCCTTCCCCTGCGGAACCGGCCGGCCGAAGTAATCAAACGCCGGAGCGCCTAAGACCGCCAGGCCGTGGTCAACTGCCGGAGACCCCGCAGCCAGGTGAAATGGAAGACCGAAGGTCTTGGTGCTCGTTTCGAGCAACGGATTCAAAAAGAGACCCCTGGCCTCCTGCCCGCCTCTTTCACGGAGGTCTGCCAATCCTCTGTAGGAGTGCTCCCCGTAACGCCACTCGGGCAAGCGCGGGCCCGGGTACCAGTAGAGGTTGTGATCCAGTTGGAGGGTGCGGTTGGAATCGAGGAGCGTCGGCACCGAAGACAAGACGAGGTTGTTCTTGAAGAAATTGGGTCGGTTCCCAACGAATTGGGCGTCGTTTTTCAGGAACGGCACATCGACCGGGGGATTCCAGTAGAAGGTGTTGTTGTAGATCTGAACTCCATCGAGTGACCCGCCGCCCCAGGTGGAGAGGTAAAGGTCTCCCTGGCGCTGTGCCAACCGTGCGCTCCGCCCGTTGTTCGCACACACGTTGTACCGCACGATGCTGTCGGTCGTCGTTCCTCCGCCCGCCCCGAAAACCGAGATGCAGTACCCTTGCGAATCGTGGCCGTAATTGTACTGAACGACGTTGCCGTGGCTTCCCCAATCGATGTCGTAGACACCTCCGTCAACCCCCTCCGACTCCGACAGAAAGCCTTCGTTGTACTGGACCAGGCAGTTCTCGCAGCGCCATACCCAAATGGAGTTCGGGTTTTCGGGGCCGTCCGGGTCTTTGCTCGGCATCATCCCTGTCGCCCAGGCAACATTGCTCTCGAGCAAGCCGTTGCGCACCCGGAAGAGCACGATTCCGTCGCCCGCGGTATCGTGGACCAGGCAGTTTCGTACAGTGACGTCTTGGGCTTTCAAAGTGGCCGGAGTCTTTCCGTCGGCTCCGCGGGGGAGAGGAGGGTGACCGCCGTCCACCACAATACCCGCCCATTGGGTTGTGCCGTAGGCGGTGATTCCTTCCAGGACGACATCCTCGAAGGTCTGTTCCGGGCTTCCCCCAAGGACCGCGACCAACCCGGATCTCTTGTCCCGCGGCTTTCCAGTCACGTCACGCACAACGAGATCTGTAATTCTGAAGTGCCGGAGAACGCCTTTATCCCCGCTTATGTAGAGCCCCCACGGAGTGCCGCCCACCAGCTCCAGGTTTCGGATGTGCCAGTGCTGCTGGTTGAACAGCGTGAGAGTAGGGAGGATTTCAGCCGTTTGGCCCGAACCGCTCTGTTCTCGGTTCGCACCGCTGATCGCGCCATTGACGACGACAGGCAGCGGGCCGTTGCCGTAGGCCCCAAGCGAGATCGGCTCTCCGGGCCGTCCCGATCCTTTTGGACGAAGGACGCCCTCGCATCGTGTTCCTCGCATCAGGAGCACCGAGTCGCCAGGAGCGAGTGTGACCCCGTTGACCTTGTCGAGCGTCTTCCAGGGAGATGCAGGCGAGGTTCCGGCATTTGAATCGATCCCGCGCTGACAGTCGATGTAATAAGTCGTCCCGGTGCCTTCTGCAGCAGCCACGAAACACGGTGAAAGGGAAAGTAAGCTAATCAGAATCAGGGCCGCCGGTCCGCCGAAGGCAATTCGCGTTTGCTTTCTTGAAATCATGACAGAACGAGGCTAGCACAGGGGCGCCTTCTGCTCCACGAAGATTGGAGGCGCCGGAGGATGTCAGCCTCACAGCTTTTCATTAACTGGCCGAATACGTTACGTTCGTGGTTCCCGATTTGGCGTTCCATCAACGCTCGAAATATCCTACCTGGAGCGTGCGACCGCGGGCTAGAATCGAAAACGACTGAAGGAGCAGCGAAGGACATGAACCGACGGGATTTCGTCCGGGGGGTGGCTGCCGCCGCCTCCGTTCGGCCGATCGGCCAGGAGAGCCAGCGGAAAGCTGTCGAGCAACCGGGACGGTCAAGGAGGGTCGCCAGATTCGGGGACCAAAGAGACTGGTTTTTCGAGAAGCGTTTCGGGATGTTCGTCCACTGGGGGCTGTACGCTATTCCCGCCTGGCATGAGCAACACCAGTGGCGGGCCCGCGTTCCTCGTCGAGAATTTGAGAAGCTTGCCCACGACTGGAACCCGATCGGCTTCCGTCCGGACGCCTGGCTGGATCTAATGGAGTCGGCCGGGATGAAGTACATCTGCGTAACCACGAAACATCACGACGGATTTTGCCTGTGGGATACGAAGCAGACTACGTTCAATAGCATGAATACGCCGTACCGCCGGGACATCATACGGATGCTGGCGGACGCATGCCACCGGCGAAAAGTCCCGCTCTGTCTGTATTACTCGATCGCCGATTGGAATCATCCCAACTACCCGAACCAGGGACGTCACCACGAGCTGAGCGGACCAGAACCGGGGGACCAGCCGGACTGGGACAGATACATGGAGTTCTTGAAGGCGCAGGTTCGGGAACTGTGCACCAACTACGGAGAAATCAGCGGTTTCTGGTGGGACATGAACGTGCCGGAGCACAAGGACCCATCGGTCAACGCTATGATCCGCAAATTGCAGCCCTCCGCCGTCATCAACAACCGCGGCTTCGACGAGGGTGATTTTGGAACGCCCGAGCGTGACTACGACGTGAGCGCCGGCGCCGCGGCCGGCTTCGAACGCGCGACAGAGGCCTGCCAGTCGGTCGGAATGGAAAGCTGGGGCTACAGAAAGGACGAAGACTACTACAGTGACCGCCACCTGATTAGGAGCATCGACCGCTATCTTGCCCGCGACGCCAATTATCTGCTGAACGTCGGTCCGACCGCCGAAGGGATGATCCCGGATCAGAGCGCCGCCATCCTGCGGCGAATCGGCCAGTGGTACAACAGGGTCAAGGAGTCGTTCGAAGACGTCGAGCCGGCTTCGGACCTCACGACAAACCGCAGCGTCTTGTTGACTGGCCGGGGACAGGTTTTGTACGTTCACCTGAACAGCGACCCGGTCGGCGAGGCGGTCAAGCTCAAACCGTTTACCCAAGTGCCGAAACGCGCGACCCTCCTGAACGACGGGAGCGAAGTCCGGTGCGTGGCCAACCTCGCCCCCTCCGATCATCTCGAGCAGAAGCCTTATTTGCGTCTGGTGAAGTTGCCGACCAACCGGATGGCGGACACCGTGCTCGTCATCAAGCTGGAGCTCGACCGCCCCTTCAGGGAGTGGGCGAGGTCCTCGCAGTAATTCCCTGATGAGACTCTTCAGCCTGTCCGAATGCAGAGTCCCATGAGGAGATTGGGACTGACCGTGGTTCCAGGCGCGGCTTGCTTTGGAGGAGGTCACATAGGGTCAAAGAGTAGACTCTCCGATTTTCCTGCATGATTTCCGGGTTACCATCACGTTTACGCCGAGAACGACCCGTGCAATTAGCGATTTGACCTGTTTTGAGATGGCTGGTTCAGATGCCGGCAGGCGTTCAAGAGAGGTGTAAGCGCCGCGGGTATATCAGCGGAACCCCATCTGGCCGAGCAGTTCCTTTAGGGAACGGACAACCGAGCGACCGTAGCCGGCTGCCAGTCTGTCAAGAAGGGGAACGTCAAGCGCGGAGGAAGAAACCTGCAGGGCCGCCCGGGCATCAGCCAGATCCTGCGGCCCGCCGGCGAATAGCTTCATGGCAATGAAGTCCTCGAGGCCAATGATTCGGAGATTTGCCCCGAAGAGCGAAGCAGGGAGCGTGCGGGAATCGAAATCAGCAGCCATTCCCCGGATGCCGGTCAGGATGTCGACGCGATTAGAGTACTCGTCACTTACGGCAATCACCGAGGCAACCGGATCTTCAAATCCACCCTCTCTTTCGACAACCCTCCAGCCCGCCTCCTCCAGGTCCCGGATGAGCCGCGTTACCGTTCCTTTACGGTTGCTGACTGAAATCACGACATCAGCGTCCAGGCTCGATCGCACAACGCCGTGAAATGAAGCTGCCAGCCCGCCAATGACGGCGTAAGGGATCTCCAGAGCCTCCAGTCGGGCAGCGACCTGGGTCAGAAGGACGGCAGATTGCCCCGGTGCGTCAGGCTTCACGTTTGCCCTCGCCCTGGCCATTATCCACGGAACCATTCCCCGCGCGGAGATTCTCTCGATAGGCGAGACCCGCCTGGTGAAATTGGAAAGCGATCGCAGACAGGCGAGCAGCCGCTTCCAGGCGTCGCTCTGGAGTTATCGCTTTTGACGCCGTCAATAAGTCGTCTTCGCGCTCCCTGTCCCGGGTTGCTGTTTTCCGCATGGTTGCCTCGTCCTCGCTTTGATTATAGACCGTAACTGCATCTGCGGCTGTGTCTCCATCGATCGTCACTTCGAGCTGCGTGAGCTTGAAGCTGACCTGATACCGATAGAAAGAGACACAGGGAGTGGCAGCAAGCGCACGGCGAAGCCTCACGTCATCCTCCAGGGGTGATAATCACTCCTCGAACAGCCTGGCTGTCTTCCGCCAGTTCCTCCTGCACATAGCCCATCTACCGTAAGATCTGTCCCACGCCCACGTCGCTTGCGCCTGACTCTTAAAGGAGCGAGGCGACAGGCAAAGTTATTGACATATGTATACCGCAGCTATACGCTATACACGATTGATCAAGAGCTTCCGGCACAAGGGTATCGAGCGCTTCTTCAAAACAGGGTCAAAGGCAGGCATCCAGCCGAAGCACGCAACACGACTCCGGAACCAGCTCTTTGCGTTAGATAATGCGCGGACCCCGCAAGACATGAATGCTCCCGGCTGGAATCTGCATCCCTTGCGGGGCGATCTCGTGGAGCACTGGTCAATAACGGTGAGCGGCAACTGGCGTCTGACGTTTATGTTCGAGGGGGAAGACGCCGTTCAGGTGGATTACCAGGATTATCACTGAGGATGACATGAGGATGTACAACCCTCCCCACCCGGGAAGTGTATTGCGCGAGTATCTGGGAACTGTGTCGGTCACGCATGCGGCCAAGCATCTGGGCGTGACTCGGGCGGCGCTCTCGCGAATTTTGAACGGGAAGGCAGGCATTTCGGCTGAGATGGCGCTGCGCCTGTCTGACGCACTCGGCACTACGCCCGAGCTGTGGATCGGGATGCAGGTTCAGTTCGACCTGTGGCAGGCATCGAGAAAGAAGCGCAAGAGAATCACCCGCCTTCAGGCTGCGTGAATTAGACGTCACTCGTAGGACAGTTGCTGCCGAGCTCTGTTGCAATTCTGAGCCTCAGGCGGATGTTGGACCCAAGGGCTTCAGTTTTCAATTGCCAGTATTTACAGCGTAAGGGATTCCAAGAGCGTCCAGTCGGCCGACGACTTGGACCAGGCTGATTGCCCCGGGAGGGAGGAAGAGCGTGGACGAACGACAAACGCTAGCGAATACCCGCAATCTCACCGGAAAGCCGCGAGGTCTCAGCCGGCGTGAGGTGCTCTGCACGTTCGGCGCAGTCGCCGCGCTATCCCAAGAACGACCGATGTACGCTGGGCCTCTCGCCGAAGAGGCCGGTCGGCGCTTCGTAGTCGTGGGGGATACCACAGCGCTCGGACGGGGTGTCGAGGCGAATCAGTTCAGCGCGCTGGTGCGACAGATCAACCGCCTGGAGCCCAGCCCGGAATTTTTGCTTCATCTCGGCGATCACATCTGGGGACTGACCGCGGACGAGGCCGAGTTGCGCGAGACGTGGCACGAGTGGTGGGCCGTTGCGGCGCCGCTCGGCAGACTCCCTATTCATCATCTGACCGGAAATCACACTTGCTACAACCCGACTGCTCGCAGGATTTTCAAAGAAGCGGTCGGCTCGCGGGCGCTCCGAGGGACAGAGTCTTCGGCAGACGGGCTGAAGTCTGTGTGGCGCGACGGAAACGCGGTTCTCGTTCTGGCTGACACGACATACGAGGACGGGGGGCAGCACGGTCGCATCGATTCGGGCTGGGTCGACGAGGCTCTTAAACGTCATGCTGACGCTCGGTACAAGCTTGTAGCCGGACACTTCCCGGCCTTCCCCGTGAACGGATACAAGATGCGCTGCTGGCGGATTCGAGCAGAGGAAGCCCAGTCACTCTGGAAGGTGCTCGTCCGGCACGGCGTTCGGGCCTACCTCTGCGCACACATCATCGCCTTCGACGTGCAGATTCACGAGGGAATCCCACAGATCTGTTCCGGCGGTGGCGGCTTCCCGCTTCTGTACCCCCCTCAATCGGAGTACTTTCACTTTGCCCAAATCGGGATACGGCCCGGGCAAGTCGAGTGGCAAGCCGTGGATCCGGAAGGCATGGTCCGGGAACGGGGGCGATGGCCCTTCCAGTGCCCGCCGGTCAGCGCCTGGCCTGTGCTCGAAGCACAAGGCGCCCCGCTGCCCCAGGAGGAAGCCGCGCGCCGAAAGGCGGAAGAGGGAGTCATGCTGCTGCACTTCGAAGGCCGCGGAGCGAGACGTGGCGACGCCGAGCAGACGCTCCTTACCGGCTGGAACGATTCGGACGCGCCGCCGGCCGTGTGGATCGGCTTCTCGGGCAATCGGCTGGAGGTTCGAATCTCGCCTCGTCGGGGGGACCCAGCCCTGCACTGGTACGGGTCGCCGATGCGGGAGGGCAGCCTGGCCCTGGATCTCGCCCTGAGTGGAGCGCTTGGCCCCGGCGGTGTGCTGACTCGAACCGCGGAATCGGGAACGTGGACCTCTCTGGAATCCGAGTCCGCCTACGGCTTTGCCGATCTGGCCTGGCCGAAACGCTGGTCTGTCGGGTCGGCTCACACCGGGTATGCGCGGACGGCGGCCCCGGCTGCTCTGGCTCTGCTCAACTACAAACCAGGGCTGCTGGAACGCGTGGATCCGTTTCTGGGCTCCGACCTTCTAGTGCGAGCTCACCTGTTGCCCGTTGGATGAGGTAGTCGATCACCTAAAGGAATGGCGATCCACGATCTCGACGTCGGTGGGGCCGCCCTCAGACCACTGGAAACAGAGTCTGTACCACTCGTTCAAACGAATGCTGTATTGGCCCTCGCGCTCTGTCGAAGGTAAAGAAAGTTTCGTACTTTT
>Ga0209593_10001203_pt1 | contig 11233 bp, 11 predicted proteins | sample PPLLaktember2015_3_FD_187260 | JGI IMG/M metagenome (GOLD analysis project Ga0209593, IMG submission 187260) | Freshwater sediment microbial communities from Prairie Pothole Lake near Jamestown, North Dakota, USA - PPLs Lake P7 Core (6) Depth... | ecosystem: Environmental > Aquatic > Freshwater...
CGATTAATCGGCCGCCCTACCAGAATCGATAGAAATGCCCGAGGGGACCATTGCCCTGACCTAGCGGGAAGGAGTGGCGGATCGCTTCCGTAACATATTCCTTCGCGCGCCCGACCGCCTCCTCCAACTCCAGGCCTTTGGCCAGAAACGCGGCAATGGCGGAGGCGAATGTGCAACCGCTGCCATGAGTGTTCCGCGTTGGGACCCGGCTCGCGCGAAATTCCAGAAACTGGTGTCCGTCGTAGAAGAGGTCCAGGGACTCGTTTTCGCTTTCGAAGTGGCCGCCTTTGATTACAACTGCCTGGGGGCCGAGCCGGTGGATTGCCAATGCCGCCTCGCGCAGCTCGCTCTGATTGGCGATCCGGGCGCCGACCAGAACCTCAGCCTCCTGTAAGTTGGGCGTGACGACCAACGCCCGCGGGAAGAGGCAGTTCTTGAGCAAATCGATCGCATCCTCCCGGATCAGGCGGTCACCACCGGTGCTTACCATAACCGGATCCACAACGAGTCTCTCGACGTGGTACTGCCGGACTTTGCTTTCAACCAGCCCAATAATGGCGGCGGACGAAAGCATCCCGGTCTTGACGGCGTCGGCCCCGATGTCTTCCATGACCGCCTTGATCTGGAGCTCGATATTCTCGAGAGGCAAGTCGGCAGTGTCGTAGACGCGCGACGTGTCCTGGGCGGTAACCGACGTGATCACACTCATTCCGTGAACCCCGAGCGCGCCGAAAGTCTTCAAGTCAGCCTGAATGCCGGCGCATCCTCCGCTGTCTGATCCCGCGATCGTCAGTGCCCTCAGTATTCGCTGCATGGTGATTATTATATCCACGGGACGGGTGGGCCTTAAGAGCGGCCGGCCGCCACGTTCTCAGGGCCTTCGGGCCGGTGGCAAGCCGCCTTTTGCGGCTCCGGTAGTTGTGATACCCTAATCGTAACTTACGTGGAGGAACGAGATATGGCCAGTAACGGAGAGAAGTTCTTATATTTTGTCATTGGTGGTTTTGTGGGTGCCGCTGTCGGGCTGCTGCTCGCTCCCAAGTCGGGTGAAGAAACCCGGGCTTTCCTGGGAAGCAAGTATCGCGAAGGGACAGCCGCCCTGGGCGAAAAGGCGCGGCAGGGCCGTGAGGCTATTGCCGAAAAATCGCGCGAAGTCTCGAGCAAGGTTTCCCATACGATCGACAAAGGGCGGGACATGCTCACTCGCCAACGCGAGCAGATGAACGCCGCCATCGAGGCCGGGAAACAGGCTTACGAAGATGAGAAGCGAAAGCAGGATCCCCAGTCTTAGAGCTGATCCTGTTCCAAACGCCGTTTGAACCACTTCTTTTGAACGGAGAAGCTCGTGCTCGATACCCTGCTCGTTGTGTTCGTCGGCTTGGCCTCCCTCGCTTTTCTGGTTCAAAGCATCGCGATGTGGCGTGCTTTTCAGGCGGTACGAGAAACATCGGAACGCCTGAACGCCCAGTCGCAAAGCATTCAGAAGGATATCCAGGAGATCTCGGCCCGGCTGAAGACGACAGCTGAGAGTCTGCAGCCGCTTGGAAAGATGGCCGAAGAAGTGAGCGCCAGTCTCCAGGACATCGCCTCGATCGTCCGGAACAGAACTGTCGACCTCGACCAGTTCGTCGAGGAGATGGTTCAGGTAGGACGTGATCAAGCTTCCAAAGTCGATTACGTGGTGACGGACACCGTCAAGAAGTTCGAGGAGACGACTGACATCATCAAGCGCGATATCCTTCGTCCTGCCATCGAGATTTCCTCGTTCTTCAGAGGCATCAAATCGGGGTTCGAATTCCTTTTCGGTGCGAAAAAGCGAACGTCCCGCACGGACGAATTCGACGAGGAAATCTGAGCCCTGGGAGAGCCTGGGAGCGCAGGCATCCTGCCTGCTAACCCGAGGGGGGCTCACTCCATTTGGGAGGTGCCCGCTTGTCAACGCCGAAAGCCGCGGTTGATCACCTGCTCCTCGGCCTCGCCGATTTGGACCGGGGAGTTGCATGGGTCGAGAAACTGACCGGCGTCCGGGCGATGCCGGGAGGAAGCCACCCGGGAGTCGGAACCAGAAACGCGCTTTTGTCCCTGGGGGCCCGCCGATACCTCGAAATCATCGCGACCGACCCTGCTCAGTCGACCTACGCCTTTCCGGTTGACATCCGGGGATTGGATGAGCCTCGACTGGTGACGTGGGCAGTCGCAACGACAGATCTGGACAAGGTTGTCGCGCTTGCACGGCTAGCGGGTTTAGCGCCCTCCACGCCCCAGCCAGGTTCCAGGCAAAGGCCGGACGGTAAGGTTTTGAGATGGAAGCTCGTCCGGCTGGAGAACAATTTCGCCCGGGACGGAGTCCAGCCTTTTCCGTTTTTCATCACCTGGATCGGAGATACACCACACCCGGCCGCGGATTCTCCGCCGGGCTGTGAACTTGCCTCAATCACGATTGAACACCCGGATGCCGTCGATCTCGCCGCCGCTCTCCGCCGCTTTGGCATCGAAGCAGACGTCAAGCAGTCAGCCCGGGCGGCGCTTATCGCCGAGGTTCGAACGCCGAGAGGCGACGTGGTGTTGAGGTAGGGGTGCCGCACTAACGAGCCGAGGGTGTGTTGAAAAAGGAACGGAAAAAGCCGATTACGATTACGAGCACGAGCACGAGCACGAAAGGCTCAGTCGGCAAGTGAAACGAGTGCAATCAATTAGACGGCCTTTGCTTTTCGTGCTCGTGCTCGTGCTCGTGCTCGTAATCGGCTTTTCCGTTCCTTTTTCAACACACCCTCGAGCCAGGGGCGTGTCATGCGACTGGGGGGCAGGCGCGGGCCTGACGCTATCCTTTGTCCTGTGCTATAACTGACGGGGGCTGGAGCAATACGAAAGGGGATGAGTATGGACAGGAGAACGTTTATTGCTGGATACATCGGCGTGGGAGCGGTGACTGGTATTAGCCGTGACGCTGTCGCGCAGGCACCCGGGTCTACAGGCAAGCCGGGCGGGCTGCTCCTCGGCACCGTCACCTATAACCTGGCTCGCGCCTGGGATGTTGATACCATCATAAAAAACTGCAAAGAGACAGGTTTTACCGGCATCGAGCTGCGCACTACACACGCGCACGGGGTCGAAATAACGCTGCCGGCAGACAAACGTCAGGAAGTGCGCCGCAGATTTGCCGACTCGCCGGTGAAGCTCGTGGGACTCGGGACAACCTGCGAGTACCACGCAGCGGATCCGGCCGTCGTCAAAAAGAATATCGAAGAAACCAAGGCCTGGTTCATGCTCGCTAAGGATATTGGAGCCGGCGGTGTGAAAGTCCGGCCCAACGGGCTTTCGGCCGGCGTCCCGGAGGAAAAGACGCTCGAGCAGATCGGCCTGGCATTAAAAGAATGCGCGGCTTTCGGCGCCGACCACGGCATCCCGCTCCGCTTGGAGATACACGGCAGGGAAACCGCCCGATTCCCTCGCATCAAAAAGATCATGCAGCATGCCGAGCACCCGAACTTCTTTCTCTGCTGGAACTGCAATGGCGAGGACCTGCAGGACGGCGGCATCAAGACGAACTTCGATATCGTCAAGAATCGGATTGGACTCGTTCATCTGAAGGACTTGTACGAGGCGTATCCGTACCGTGAATTCTTTGCGATGTTGCGCGGGATTGACTACAAAGGCTATTGCCTGGCGGAGATCCCGGAGAGCTCGGACCCGGTGCGTCTCATGAAATACTACCGCGCCTTGTTTGAAGCGCAGCAGGTGTAGGGTTTTCGATTGTAGGCAACGACTTCGGAGGCCGACGGCTGACGGCTGACCGCTGACGGCTGACAAAGACAAGAAAGCCGTTGTTCGGTCTTTGTTTTTGTCAGCCGTCAGCCGTCAGCTGTCAGCGCCTACCCTCACATCCCCCAGCGAAGCAGGACGCTACCCCAGGTAAAGCCGGCTCCAAAGCTGGCCAGAACCACCAGATCGCCCTTTTTCAGCCGGCCGCACTGCTGAGCCTCAGCCAGGCAACTGGGGATCGTCGCACTCGTCGTGTTGGCATAACGGTCGATATTGACCGCGACCTGTTCATCTTTGAGTTTCAGCCGGTCTTTAGCGGCGTTGATAATCCTGAGATTCGCCTGGTGCGGCACGTAGAGCTGCACGTCCTCCGGGGTAAAACCGTGCCTTTTCAGCAGCTCCAATGAGACATCGGCCATAAACTTCACGGCGCACTTGAAAACGTTCCGGCCGTCCTGATGTACGTAGTGCATTCGTTTTTGGACAGTTTCGACAGTGGCCGGTTGCCGGCTGCCTCCCGCCGGCATGTAGAGGAAGGTTCCCCCAGACCCATCCGCGCAAAGGATGGAATCGAGAATAGCGTTGTCCTCTTCGGTTGGCTCCAGGAGAACCGCCCCCGCCCCATCCCCGAACAGGACGCAGGTTGCCCGATCCTGGAAATCGATAATCGAGCTCATCACGTCCGACCCGATTACAAGGACTTTCTTGTGTTTGCCAGTTTCAATGAACTGGGCGCCTGTTATCAGAGCGTAAAGGAAGCCGGAACAGGCTCCCGAAAGGTCGAATCCCCAGGCTTTCTTGGCCCCGATTCGGTTTTGAATCAGACAGGCCGTAGACGGGAACATCATGTCCGGAGTAACGGTCGCGACGATAATCAAATCGATATCCGCCGGATCGACTTTGGCAACCTCCAGCGCCCTCTCTACGGCTTTGACCGCCAGGTCGCTGTTGGCTTGCCCTTCGGCCACAAACCGGCGCTCTCGGATCCCGGTTCGTTCAATGATCCACTCGTCGGATGTCTCGACGAACTTTTCCATGTCCCTGTTGTTGACCACCTTTTCCGGGACATACATCCCGGCGCCGCTAATCCTCGCCCGTATCTTCATCAATCTGCACTTCTCCTCTGGTGAACCGCGAAACTCCTCGGCGGGTTAAAAGAGCGTAGATTGCGGGCGTCTTTATGTCAAGGCCATGGAGACGTACGTGGTGGGTCATTTTGGGGTTGGAACCCGCGTTACAGAGCCGCGCACGCAGTGTGTGGCTTGCCACCCGGGCTGCGGAGCGTTTTGCGCGAAGCAGCCTGGAGCGGAGTAAGCGGGACCACCCAACGCGCCGCTGGAGGTTCGTTGGGTGGTCCCGCTTACTCCGCTCCAGGCTGCTTCGCGCAAAACGCTCCGCAGCCCGGGTGGCAAGCCACACACTGCGTGCGCGGCTCTGTAAGGCCGGTTCCAACCCCAAAATGACCCACCACCAGAGGTAGAAGCGGGGCGTGCGCGTGGCTGTTACTGTTCAACGATCTCGACGTCGGACGGCAGCCGCAGCTTGAAGACTTTGTCTGAAACCTTGCGGTTCTCGACAATCTCGGAGAAGGTGTACTCGTTGCGGGCGCCGATCGGCTCCACGACCAGCAGCCGGGAAATGATCCCGGTCGCCGGGTCCACTTCGAGCACGATGTGCGAGAAATCGCCCTGGGGAGTGCGAGGAACCAAGCGTAACAGCCCGTTACCGGGAGTCCGTGCCGACTCCTCTTTCTCCTCCTGCACCTCAAACTCGGATCGCAGCTCACCCTTTCCGAAAAGCAGCATGAGCGGGACTGATGCGTCGTCCTGCAGGCTGGTGACGATAACCTGTTTGTCGGCGGGCACGTAAAACCAGCTCTTTCGCCCGTCCACGACGAAGTACTTTGCGGCCGGTTTCTTGTACTCCCAGTACATTTTGCCCGGCTTCTTGATGATCAGAACGCCCGATTCTTCGAGCACCTGCTCGGCGTTCTCATATCGCTGGCGGAAAGTGGCAGAAAAGCTGTTGAGGCTTTGGTACTTTCCTTCCAGGAGTTGCAGAGTCTGGTCTACGGTTTCGGCTAGTCCGCCCAGTTGAAAACAGACTGTAACGATGAGCAGGCAAAGGAGGTTTCGGCAGGCGTCATTCATCGGCCAAGGCCTTCTCGGTTTCCTGCTCCGCGTGTTGCTGCCGCCCGAAGAAACTCTCGAAAATGATCAAAACGACGCCGGTAGTGATGGCCGCATCGGCGATGTTGAAAGTCGGCCAGGAGAACGAGTCCTGCCAATGAAACTCCAGGAAATCGATGACGTACCCGTGGAAGAGGCGGTCCACAAAGTTCCCGAGGATACCGCCGAGCAACAGGCCAAGCGAAACAAAGACGCGCCGCTCTTCGTCCGGCGTGTGCCAGACGTAGTAAAGGACAATGGCGACAGCAATGACAGCCATTAACGACAAGACAATCGGCTTCCAGGTTGATTCCAGGGTGTGAAACAGTCCAAAAGCGATGCCTTCGTTGCGGACGTAGTGAATGGTGAAAAGGCCGTCCAGGACCGGATAGTAATGGAGCGCCAGCGTGTTGGAGACCCACCATTTGCTGGCTGAATCAATGATGAAGACGAAGAATCCCAAAATGATCGCGAACAATCGCATGCGCATAAAGGCTGCCAAACTAACGACCTACCAACGGACGACTGACCGAGTGCCGGTGGCCGCGTGTTGTGCGGCCTTTCGGAGTGCGGTGGCCTTGACACCGCTTTGTGTTCGCCGGCCTTGCCGGCGGCCTAAAGAGGATCGAGCGTGCGAAGGCCGCCGGCAAGGCCGGCGAACACAAAGCGGTGTCAAGGCCACCGCACTCCGAAAGGCCGCACAACACGCGGCCAAAGGAACGTCAACTGATCACCTGATGCTAGTACGCCAAGAACGCACTCGTGTTTCAGGCGTCACCCTGTCAGTCCCATTTCCTCCAGCGCCCCGTGGCACCGACCGCAGATCGTTGGGAAATCAGCAAAAGAGCCCACGTCCGTGGTGTAATGCCAGCATCGTTCGCACTTCTGTCCGGCAGCCGTGGTCACTTTAACGTCAAGCTCATCCGGGACTAGCCCGGGGTCGCGAACCAGCACGACTTCTGACACCAGGAACAGAAAACGCAGCTCCGTGCCGAAACTCGCGAGATACTCATACATCTTCTCGCCGCACCGTATCTCGGTCCGGGCCTCGAGCGAGTTCCCAATGACCTTTGTCTGCCGGCATTCCTCCAGCACTTTACTCACCCGCTCCCGTATCTCTTGAAAACGTTCCCAGCGGGCCAAAAGTTCCAGATCGAGGTAAGTGTCCGTCTCTCTGGAGAACTCGGCCATGTGCACCGAGTCAGCGGGCGCCCCGTCTTTATAGAGATTCATCCAGATCTCTTCGGCTGTGAACGGGAGGACGGGCGCCAGCAACCGGACCATCGTGTCTGCGATACGGAAAAGAGCCGTCTGTGCCGCGCGTCGAGAGGCAGACTGAGCGGCCGCCGTGTAAAGCCGATCCTTCAGGATGTCCAGGTAGAAACTGGACATGTCGACGACGAAGAAGTTGTACAGCGTATGGTAGACCGTATGAAATTCGTACCGCTTGTAGGCTTCCTCAACCTTCTTCGCTACGACGGCGGTCCTGGCCAGCGCCCACCTGTCGAGCACGCTCAGGCAAGAGTCCGCGACCGTGTCTGCAGCAGGGTTGAAGTCGTACAGGTTTCCAAGCAGGAAACGGCTGGTGTTCCTCAGCTTCCGGTAGGCTTCCCGCAATCGGGACAGGATTTCCTCGCTGATGCGTGCATCTTCGGTGTAGTCGATCGACGCCACCCAAAGCCGCAGGATCTCTGCTCCGTTGTCTTTGATCAGGTCGAGCGGCGAAATCACATTGCCCACCGACTTGGACATGGCCCGACCCTCAGCGTCGAGTGTCCATCCGTGGCAAATGACGGTCCGATAGGGAGCCGTCCCCTTCACTCCTACCGCAATCAGCAGGGAGCTGTGAAACCATCCGCGGTACTGGTCGCCGCCTTCCAGGTAAATGTCGGCCGGCCAGCTCAGTTTGTCTTCCCCGTTCAGAACCACGTAATGGCTTGATCCGGAATCAAACCAGACGTCGAGAATGTCGAATTCCTTTTCGAATTCCGTCCCGCCGCATTTGCAGGTTGTGCCGGGAGGCATGAGCTCGGAGGCCGGCCGTCGGTACCAGGCGTCGGCGGTCTCTCGTTCGAAAATGTCGGCGACAAAATCGACGACTTTCGCGTCAATCAGGGGCTTCCGGCAGGAGCGGCAGTAAAAGATTGTGATAGGAACGCCCCACAGGCGCTGCCGGCTGATACACCAGTCTGGCCGGTTCGCGATCATGTTGGTAATCCGGTCCTCGCCCCAAACCGGTTTCCATTGGACCTGCTTGATCGCATCCAGGGATTTCTGGCGCAGCCCGTTAAGCTCCATCCCAATGAACCACTGGGGAGTCGCGCGAAAGATCACTGGATTGTGGCAACGCCAGCAGTGAGGGTAACTGTGCACAAGCTCGGTCTGGCAGAGGAGGCGGCCCTTCGATTTCAGGAACTCGTTGATCCGGGGGTTCGCCTCAAACACCTGCATTCCGGCGAAGTGCTCGATTTCATCGACGAATCGGCCGGAGTTGTCAACCGGATTGTAGATTTCCAGGCCATACTCGCGGCCGGTGAGGTAATCCTCCATGCCGTGTCCAGGAGCGGTGTGAACAATCCCGGTCCCCTGCTCGAGTGTGACGTGCTCGGCGTAGACGACTTTCGATTCCCGGTCGATCCAGGGATGGAGGACTTTCAGGTCTTTCAAATCGCCTCCGCCGACGGTCGACAACACTCGGTAATCGGCCAGCCGGCACTGTCGGGCAACCTCTTCGACCAGGTGCCGCGCCAGCAGGTAGACTTCCCCGCCGGCCTCTACGAAACAGTAGTCATAATCGGGATGAAAGGCCACGGCGAGGTTGGCCGGCAAAGTCCACGGAGTCGTCGTCCAGATCAGGACGAAAAGGGGCAAATTGGTTTGCGGAAGGACCTCGGGCGGTCCGCCGGCAATCGGGAATTTGACGTAGATCGATTCGCTCGTGTGGTCCTTGTACTCGACCTCGGCTTCGGCCAGGGCTGTCTCGCAGCTGATACACCAGTGAACCGGTCTCATGCCCTTGAAGACACCGTTTTGTTCGATGAAGCGCCCCAGGAGCCGGGCGGTGGTCGCTTCGTACTCCGGGCTCATCGTGAGGTACGGGTGCTCCCACTCGCCGAAGACGCCCAGCCGGCGGAATTCATCCCGCTGGATCCCGACGAAGCGGTCGGCATACTCGCGGCACTCCTGACGGATCTTCAGTACGTCCGGATTTGCCTTCTTCTTGCCTGCGACCTTGATCTCGATCGGCAGCCCGTGGCAGTCCCAGCCCGGCACGTAAGGAGTATCGAATCCCTCCATGGCTTTCGACTTGACGATAAGGTCCTTGAGGATCTTGTTCAGCGTATGACCGAGGTGGATATGGCCGTTGGCGTAAGGGGGGCCGTCATGCAGCACAAAAGCAGCCCGGCCGGCTCGTGCTTTCCGGATACGATGATACAGATCCATGTTGTCCCACCGCTCCAGCATGCGCGGTTCCATGTGCGGCAGGTTGGCCTTCATCTGGAAGTCTGTCTTGGGGAGATTGATGGTGTTTTTCAAGGTGATGAGGATCCCAGCCAAGTTAGAAGGGGCCAACGAATAACGCGGATAACACGGATCTGATCCGCGTTATCCGCGTTATTCGTTGGCCCACGTATTTTCAGGCTGCAAAATTTTACCGAAGATTGAAGGTAACTTCAATCGTGGCTTGGAGATCAACCGCGCGGCCATTGAGCATGGCGGGACGAAAGCGCCAATTGGCGACGATTTCCTTGATGGCCTTTTCTTCCAAGCCATAGCCGAGGCCCCTCAGGACTACAGGACTGTCCACTCGTCCGTTCTTGCGGATGATCGCCTGCAGGAGAACCACGCCCTGCACTTTAGCTTTGATCGCCTCGTCGGTATAGGAGGGAATGGTTTGAACCAGGATCTGCGGATCGACGATTCCCGGCGTCCCATACGGATACACGCCAGTGCCGGGATCCCCCGTCCCAGTCCCCGGACCCGTCGCAGTGCCCGTCCCAGTTCCAGGACCACCCCGGCCGTCGAGCCCCGGCGGACCTGGAGGGGCATCGATATCACCGATGCTGAGATCAGCATTGATCTCCTGAACGACTCTTGGAATCTCGAGGACTTCTGTACGCCGAATGGGTTCGGGATCGTTTGGAGTCGGATCCGGAATGGGAACGAAGATCGGTAGCGGCTTGGGGAGTACCGGAACAGCTCTCGGTTGGGTCGGCTTGGGCCTTCCGCCGCCGGCCGGCGCCAGGTTCTTCAGGACGAGGACCTGCTCAGTCTGGGTAAAAACCCGGTTACCCAACGACGGGAAAACAATCAGGAACAGGACGACGTGAAAAAGGATTGCAATGATTATCGCCACCTGGGTGGGTCTTCGGCCGGCTAGCGTCTGGTCGTCAAACCCATATCCTGAGGCGTACTGCATTCTTTCCGTCTCAGTGACGTTTAATGCCAGAAGCGATTCCAGCAAGTTTTTAGCTTTGTAAAGCAGACCTTTTAACCGAGTGGACATATACGCTGTTCTCGGGGACTCCAATTACTATTCTAAGGACAGGGGTTCATACTATCAATGCCCCTGTCTTCAAATAGGATGAAAAGTCCGGGCAGACGTTTCAGTGAAAAACCACCAAACGTCAGCTTACAGACACCTGTACGTTCCAAAAAATGTAGCTTTTCCAGCTGTCGGGAGGTTTTGTGCGGCTGAGCAAAAAATGCATCTTATGCGGAAATCCGCTCGGCGCCTTCGGTGCCCGCAACAATTTCAGCCCGACCTCCTCTGGGATATGGTCACCCTTCTTCCGGTTGCATTCCCGGCAGCAGGTCACGATGTTTTCCCATGTTTTACGACCCCCCCGGGCAACCGGGATGACGTGGTCGTAAGTGAGGTCGATCGGCGCAAAACGCCGGCCGCAGTACTGGCAGCGGTGCTGGTCGCGAGCGTAAATGTTCGCGCGGGTGAATTTCACCTGGTGGTGGTAGTGCTTGACGTTGACGTATTGGAGTAGCCTCAAAACGGAGGGAACCCTGATCGTAACGGAAATGCTTCTAATGACCCTGTCTTCATACTCCGCGACCACCTCGACCTTCTCCTGGAACAGCATCCTGACGGCTCGTTTCCACGAGACAATCTGGATCGGTTCGTAGGTCGCGTTCAGAATTAGGGCACAAGTGCCGTCCATACCCAAAAATACCCTCTATCTATAAGGGTTTTGGGGTTTGCTTGTCAAGGAGTACGGCGGGTACGGCTCGGGAGAGAAGGGACACAAGGGACAGAAGGGACAGAAGGGACAGAAGAGACACGAGCGACA
>Ga0209593_10001211_pt1 | contig 11177 bp, 2 predicted proteins | sample PPLLaktember2015_3_FD_187260 | JGI IMG/M metagenome (GOLD analysis project Ga0209593, IMG submission 187260) | Freshwater sediment microbial communities from Prairie Pothole Lake near Jamestown, North Dakota, USA - PPLs Lake P7 Core (6) Depth... | ecosystem: Environmental > Aquatic > Freshwater...
TCGCATGGCTTCGCTCGTTTTTAGAGACGAGAAACTCTTGTCAGTAAAGGATTTCGAGGTGAGTTTCTTAGAAGAAGGTTTGTGGGAAAAGAAGGAATAAACACGAAATTTCCACCCATTGTATATCTTCATCAATTATGGTAAAATAACACATCGGGGAACATGAAACATTTTCCTTCCCCTTTACATTTCAACCTTGAATTTCACACTTACCTCTAACGCCTCTATGTGTTGATATTAATACAACCACAGGTATACAGGAACTTTCGATCCTTTTTGGTTCGGAACAAACACTAAAATGACAGGAGACACAGAAGATGAGCGATCACGCTAAAGATATTCGACGCAAACTTTCCGCCGCCGCCGACCGGTACTCCTCAGAAGGCGATTACTGGTTCCACCGTTTCTCCGGCGACTGGACCAAAAGCTCCTTCCCCTACGACTCCCCCAGGGATAAACACCACATCCCCTCTTCAAACAATACCACTACGTTCGATTTTCCACCCGAAACCGTCCAACGCCTGCTAAAAGTCAGTAACGGCTACGATTACACCCTGCACATGATTTTTACCGCAGCCACCGCAGTTCTTTTAAATAAATACACGGCAAACCGCGATATTACCCTGGGCGCCCCCATCTACAAACAAGATAACGACGCAGAGTTCGTCAATACAGCCTTAGCCCTCCGGTTCCAATTGGAAGAAAATACGACGTTTAAAGAACTCCTCCTACAAGTCCGCCAAACCATCATGGATGCGGATAAAAACCAAAACTACCCCCTCGAAGCCCTTCTTTATCGCCTGGGTTTAGGTTTTTCCCCCGAAAATTTCCCCCTCTTCGATACCGCAGTCTTACTCTCTCCCATCCACGACAAAAACTACCTCCACCACATCCCCCTTCCACTGATGTTTTGCTTTTCTCACTCCGAAACCAAAATCCAGGGTCAATTGGATTTCGACCCCTTAATCTTCAAGAATTCCACCATCCAACGCTTGATAAACCATTTCCTCCTGGTTTTAACCGCCATGATCTTTTCACCGGAAACCCGCATCAGCGACCTGGAATGGCTAACCGGGGAAGAAAAGGCAAAAATACTGGAAACCTTTAATAATACCGACTTCGATTACCCCATCGATAAAACCCTAAACGACCTATTCGATGAACAAGTGGAAAAATACCCGGACCGCACTGCCCTGGAATACAACGGGAACTTCTTGACTTATAAAGAATTGAAAAACCGCTCCCTTAAACCGGCACGGGTTTTAAAATCAAAAGGCGTGGGACCGGACCGCATCGTAGGCCTTATGACCGAACGCAACCTCGAAATGATGGTCGGAATCATGGGAATCCTCCGCGCCGGCGGCGCATACCTCCCCTTTAATACGGACTCTCCACCTCAACGAATCGAAAACATGCTGAAAGACAGCGCTATTTCCGAAATCCTGGTCCAACAAAAACACAGGCAATCCCTACCATCGACATCCACTTGCACAACCCTGGATTTGGAAACGATAATAAAAGAAGAAATAAGCGAAACCACGGGTATCCTCGAAAACCAGCGACAACAGGAACTAAAACACTTTAACCTGGCTTATGTTTTATATACTTCCGGCTCCACCGGTTTACCCAAAGCCTCCATGATCCGCCATCAAAACATTCACCACCTGGTCGTGGGCCTGAAAGACCGAATCACCGCTTACCGCGAGCACGACGATTCCAAAGGCCAATTAAAAATCGCACTGATCGCCCCTTATTTTTTCGATGCCTCCGTAAAACAAATTTTTGCCGCACTCCTTTTAGGCCACTGCCTCTCCATAGTCCCCGACGAAGTCCGAGGCGACGGCCAACTACTCCCGGATTACTACCGAACCTCCTGCATCGACGTCTCAGACGGAACCCCAACCCACCTGCGCCTCATGCTGGAAAACCTTTCCAACACGGGTTACTCACTCCATATCAAACAATTTATCATCGGCGGCGAAGCCCTCCCCACTCAACTGGCTGAAGACTTCCTCAAAATCCAACAAAACTCCCGGCACACGCCCATTATTACCAATATCTACGGCGTAACCGAATGCACCGTCGACTCCACGAGTTTCGAAATCGACCCCACAGCTTTATCTTTTAAACAACTCCCACCTACCATCCCCATCGGGAAGCCCATGCCCAACACCCGCATGCTCATCATCGACCGAAACTTCCACCCCCAACCCACCGGGATCACCGGCGAAATCATCATCACCGGCCACGGCATCGGAAGAGGCTACCTCAACCGCCCCGAATTAACCGGGGAGAAGTTTTTGGCCCACGAATTACACGAATTAAAAGAAAAAAAAAACAAGGAAGAAGTTCAAATATTAACGGAGCCTGACCATTCCGGGTACATCTCACAATATAACGGCACTGCAACCGCCCCCACACGCAGTGTGGAAAAAGGGGACAGGCAAGAAAATTCCCCCCACGCAGTGGGGTACAAGACCGGTGATTTAGCGTGTTGGTTGGAGGGTGGGGGAATTGAGTTTCGTGGGCGGGTTGATTTCCAGGTGAAGGTTCGTGGGTACAGGGTGGAGTTAGGGGAGATCGAGAGCAGGTTAAGAGCGCATCCGTTTGTAAAGGATGCTGTGGTGATTGCGCGGGAGGATGGAAATGCGGATGTGTTTTTGTGTGCTTATGTCGTTTTAAGTAGTTCTATCGAGACGCCGGAGCTTAAAAAGTATTTAGCCGGTTTCATGCCGGATTATATGGTTCCTCCTGCTTTTGTCAGGCTGGAGAAGTTGCCTGTGACTCCCAATGGGAAGATCGATCGCAGAGCTCTGCCGGAACCTGGGGCAGTATCTCAAACCGATTATGTTCCCCCGCGCGATGCGGTGGAAGAGCAATTGGTCAAAACCTGGTCCGATGTCCTGGGAATTGGCAGCGATGTCATCGGTATCGATGCCAACTTTTTCGAATTGGGCGGCCATTCGTTGAAAGCCACAATACTGCTGGGCAGGATTCATAAAACTATGGATGTGAAAGTCCCCCTGGCGGAGGTGTTTAAAAATCCAACTATTCGCGGTTTGGCCGAGTTTATTAAAAAAAGCAAGGAATCCGGTTTCACTGCCATTTCGTTGGTGGAGGAGAAAGAGTATTATTCACTTTCCCCAGCGATGAAACGCCTGTATTTCGAACATTTGTTGAGTCCCCATAATACCAATTACAATATTACTATCCCTGCATGGTTGGAGGGTGAATTGGATATACCCCGCCTCCAGGATGCTTTCACAAAATTAATACAGAGGCATGAGACCTTAAGAACCTGTTTTATTACGGTTCATGATGAACCGGTTCAGCGCATTTTTTCCCACGTGGATTTTTCTATCAATCAAATCGAAATACCCCGGTTAACCCTAAGCCCTGCAACCCCGCCGGATGAGTTTCTATCCCTCGAAGCTTCATTGGATCGAGTTCTTTATGATTTTGTGAAGCCTTATGATTTAAGCACCCCCCCTCTTTTCAAAGCCGGGTTGATTAGAATCGCCGATTCGCAGTATGTGTTGATGGTGGAAGTGCATCACATGGCAGCGGATGGCACGTCTATCGGTTTGATTATGAAAGACCTCATGGCGCTTTACAGCGGGTATCCGCTTCCTGGTCTTCGTATCCGGTATAAAGATTATTCCCAATGGAAAAACAGCCCCGAATTCGCGGTTTTGAGGCAGAAGCAGGAGGCGTTCTGGTTGGAGCAATTCAGGGATGAGATACCTGTCTTAAACCTCCCGTATGATTTTGCAAGACCCCCCGTAAAGAGTTCCGAAGGTTCCGCGTTCAGTGTCCCTTTAGGAATCGACGAGACAAAAAAGTTGAAGGAGTTGGCGTTAAAACACGATACCACGATTTACACCGTGTTGATCGCCGTATTTAATATATTGATCGCCCGATTGTCCGGTTTGGAAGATATCGTGATCGGCACGCCTTCCGCCGGCCGGTCGCATACGGACCTGGAGCCCCTCGTGGGTATGTTCGTGGATACGCTGGCCCTTCGAAATTACCCCGAAGGGAATAAAACCTTTAATACTTTCCTCGACGAATTGAAGCGCAGCGTTTTAACCGTATTCGAGAACCAGGATTACAATTTCGAAGACCTCGTGAGCAAAATATTGACCCACAGGGACGCCAGCAGAAGCCCCATATTCGATGCGTTTTTCGCGCTTCAAAATATGGATATCCCGGAAGTAAATGTACCCGGACTGCGTTTGCGGCCTTATGCCTACGAACGAAAAGTCGCCCGGTTCGATTTGAGTTTTATCATGATAGAAGATGCCCACCAGGTATGGGCCTACGTGGAATACTGCACGAAACTATTCAAACGGGAAACCATGGAGCGGCTCGTGGATTTTTATAAGAAAATAGCGGGGACCGTTTTGGAAAATTCGCATGGACTCATCCGGGATATCGATATTATCAGCGAAGAAGAAAAAGAAAAAATCCTCTTTTCATTTAATGACAACGATACCGGGACATCCATCGGGAAAACTATCCCGGCTTTATTCGATGACCAGGCGGAACAGTTCCGGGATCGCATCGCTGTGATCGGACCTCTCGAAGGGGGTGAGCTGGACACACGGGTTCACATCTCTTACAGGGAACTAAACGACAGGTGTTCGAAAGTAGCCAGGAGTTTTCAAATAAAAGGAGTGGGGCCGGATACGATCGTGGGTATTTGCATGAGACGTTCGATTGAAATGATCGCCGGGATCATGGGAATCCTAAAAGCCGGGGGCGCGTATCTACCTTTAGACCCGGAATACCCGAAAGAACGGATCGATTATATGCTGAAAGACAGCGGAACCGAGACGGTCATTACAGCAGCCAACCTTTATGGCGATCCCGAATCGATGGGCGAACCTGAACGGGAACGGGAACGGGTATCCGGCAGGAAGCACGCTGAATTAAATCCATCGAACCTGGCTTATATTATTTATACTTCCGGTACGACAGGAAAACCGAAAGGCACCATGACGTGCCACCATAACGTGATTCGAGTGGTAAAAGATACCAATTATATGGATTTTAAAGAAACAGACCGGGTACTTCAGTTGTCCAATTATGCGTTCGACGGTTCTGTTTTCGATATCTACGGTGCCTTACTCAACGGCGCAGCCCTGGTTATGGTCACTGAAAAAGAGATGATGGCCCTCCATCGATTGGGAGCATTGATTCTCCGGCAAAGCGTCACGCTGTTTTTTATTACCGCCTCCTTATTCAACGCCCTGGTAGATGAGAACGCGACCTATTTTACACATGTTCGAAAAATCGTGGTGGGCGGCGAAAGATTATCCATGACCCATACGCGGCGTGCTTTCGAGTACCTGGGAAAAAACCGGTTAGTCAATGGATATGGACCGACGGAAACAACGGTATTCGCTGCCTGCCATACCATCGACGATATCGACGAAGGCAGGGGCTCTATCCCGATTGGAAAACCGGTCACGGACACAATAATATATATCCTGGATCAATGCTCCCATGTTGTTCCCATAGGCGTCGCAGGCGAAATAATCGTCGGAGGCGGAAGCACCGCCCGCGGATATTTGAACCGCCCCGAACTAACGGCCGAAAGATTTATTGAAAAGACCAAAACCCTTTTTAAAAAAAGGGTTCTGGACTCCCAAAAATTTTTGGTTAATTCTTCTCGAGATAAAACAACCCCTACCAAAAGTTTTTGGTCCCACCTTTTTACAAAAAGGTGGGCCGCCGGAGGCTCTCTCTACAAGACCGGTGATTTGGGGAGGTGGATGGAGGATGGGAGTATCGAGTTTTTGGGTCGGATGGATCAGCAGGTGAAGCTGAGGGGTTTCAGGGTGGAGTTAGGGGAGATCGAGAGTCATTTAATGAAGCACAGGGCGGTGAAAGAGGCGATTGTGGTGGTTTTGGGTGAGGAGTTCGGTTCTGCCGGGCGGTATCTGTGTGCATATGTAGTGATGCATTCGACTTATAAAACCGTGAGCGAAGTTCCAGGAGGGATATCGAAAGAGTTGTGTGAATTTTTGGAGCCGTTGGTTCCGCATTATATGGTGCCGTCGTATTTTGTCGTATTAGAGCGGTTTCCCTTGACTCCCAATGGAAAGCTCGACAAGCGGGCGCTGCCGGTGCCTTTGGCCCAGGTTGCGAGTTTCATTCCGCCCCGTGATGAAGTGGAGGACAGGTTAGCCCGTATTTGGTCCCAGGTATTGTCTTATTCTCCGGTTGGGATCGATGATGATTTTTATGAGCACGGCGGGCATTCGTTGAAAGCCACTATAATGATGTCCCGGATTCACCGGGAGTTCCAGGTCGATATCCCTTTGGTGGAGATATTTTTAAATCCTACGGTGCGAAACCTGGGGGCTTTTATTAACAATTGCAGCAAGTCTCAATCCAGGATGATCGAGGCGGTAGAAGCGAAAGAATATTACCCCGTAGGTTCCATACAATCCAGGATGTATTTTTTGCAGCAGGTGAATCCGTATGGAATTCATTACAATATGCCCGGTGTCATGCGTTTGGAGGGGCGAATCGATGTCGGGGCCGTAGAACATGCGTTTAAAACCATATTGAAGCGCCATGAGAGTTTGAGGACTGCGTTTCCTCTTATTTATGGCGAGCCTGTACAGAGGGTTTACGAGGATCCCTCACTTGAAATCGAGCATTATAACGTGGATTCGTTTACTTCTACTGCGATTAATCCTATTATTTCCCGGTTTATCCGTCCCTTCGATTTGAATATACCCCTGTTGATGCGGGTAGGAATAATCATCGAGGGTTCTCTTTCACATTCTCGTTCAAATTCAAATTCTACTTCTACTTCCAATTTTAATTATCCTTCTCATTCCATGATTGTCATGATGGATTTTCATCATATCGCAGTCGATGGTTTGTCGCTCGGTATAATCGTTAAGGAGTTGGCTTCATTGTATGCGCAGTATGTCGATGCGTCTGGGTCGCAGTTACCCCCATTGCCGCTTCAATACAAAGATTATACCCAATGGATGCACAGTGCTGAGCGCCGGGAGGTAGTTAGGAGGCAGGAGGATTTCTGGCTTAGCCAATTTGAAGAGGGTGTGCCTGTTTTGGAGCTCCCCCTTGATTTTCCCCGTCCGCCCATGCAGGGTTTTAGTGGCGATTCTGTCGGTTTTGAAATAGGTCCCGCGGATACCGCGTGTTTGAAAGAAATGGCGAGACGCCAAAACTCAACTTTATATATGGTGCTGCTGGCCGTGTTTAACGTGTACTTATTTAAAATCGCCGGCCAGGAAGATATTGTTGTAGGAACACCGGTTTCCGGGCGAAAGCATGCAGACCTGGAGAACGTGGTGGGGATGTTTGTGAATACCCTGGTTTTACGTCATTTTCCTTCACCCGAAAAAACCTTTACCGATTTTTTGAGCCACATGTCCGGGCGTACCTTAAATGCGTTCGATAACCAGGAGTATCCCTTCGATGAACTGGTGGAGAAGATTTCTCTCTCTCGTGATCCCGGCAGGAACCCCTTGTTCGATGTCATGTTTATCTTGCAGCCCCTGGATATCCGGGATATGGAAATCAGGGACCTTAAACTCACCGCGTACCCTTATACCATGCCGGTATCGAAATTCGATATCACGTTTAAAGGGGTTGAACTGGAGGAGGGTGTATCGTTTAACATCGAGTACAGGACCGATTTATTTAGGGAAGAGACTATCCGCCGGTTTGCCGTTTATTTTCAACGCGTCGTTTCGCTTATCCTGGCGAACCCTGACGCGCAGCTTTCTTCCCTGGAAATCATCCCGGGACAAGAGAAACAACAATTATTGGAGGTTTTTAATAATACCTATATCGAATACCCCGGGAATAAAACCTTGCATGGTTTGTTTGAGGAACAAGTGGAACGGACGCCCCATGAGGCAGCGATTTCTATTTTTGATAAAAGTTTTTGCGGGGGATTGCATCCCGGGCAGGTCCAGGGGCGGTTTTTACAAAAAGAGCCCCTGGAAAAAGGGTGCAGCGAAGAAGAATTATCAATTCACAATTATCAATTAACAATTAACAATGACGAAAAAGGGATAAAAGGGGACAGGCAAGAAACCCCACTGCGTGGGGATTTATTGCAGTGCCGTGATATTGGAATTACTACCGATTCCGATTTATTTGCTGACTCCGATAAAATGCCCAGTACTTTAACTTACCGTGAATTAAACGAAAAAGGGGACAGGCTAGAAATTCAGCTTCGTCAGCGGGGAGTTAGGCCCGATACCATCGTGGGCCTGATGGTGGAACCCTCCATTGAAATGGCGGTGGGTATCCTGGGAATTCTAAAAGCAGGGGGCGCTTATTTACCCATCGATCCGCAGTACCCCGCAGAACGTATCGATTATATGATTAAAGACAGCGGAACGGGTCTTATCCTGACCGAAAACGAAATCCGGGAACTAATGGAACAAGAACCGGCACCATTAATTGTAAAAGAAAAGCCAGGAGGCGGGAACCTGGCTTATGTCATCTATACATCGGGAACGACCGGGAAACCGAAAGGGGTGTTGATTCAACATGACCAGGTGGTCAATACGCTGATTTCCAGGAAAGAAGAATACGGAATGACTTCGCACGATACTTCCCTTCAATTGTTTTCATATTCGTTCGATGGTTTTGTCACCAGTTTTTTTACTCCCCTCGTTTCCGGGTCGAAAGTGGTTTTAGTAGACCGGGAAGAAATGAAAGACATGATGCTTTTAAAACAAGCCATCACACAGCACAACGTGACTCATTTCATTTGTATTCCCGGTTTTTACCAGGCTTTGGTCGAGAGTTTCAGTCCCCAAGACCTCGCCTCAGTCAAAGTCGTCACATTGGCGGGAGACCGCTTACCCCAACAGCTCGTAGAAACCAGCCGGCTCTCTTTCCCCTGGATCGAATTGGCCCATGAGTACGGTGTTACAGAAGCAGCAGTCATGTCCACTATTTATAGGCACCAGGAAAACGACGACGAAATCAAAATCGGGCGCCCCATCGCCAATACCCAAATCTTTACCCTGGACAAATGGACCAACATGCAACCCCTCGGCACCTGGGGAGAACTGTGCATCGGGGGTAGGGGAGTAGCCAGGGGATACCTCAACCGCCCGGAATTGACTGCGGAAAGGTTTGATTTAAAGGCCAAAACCCTTTTTGAAAAAAGGGTTCTGGACTCCCAAAAACTTTTGTTACCCCACTGCGTGGGGGGGCGTTTGCAGTGCCGTGATATCGGGACTACTTCCGATTTATTAGTTAACTCCGTTAATATGGAAAAAGGGGACAGTCAAGAAATACCCCCTAACAAAAACTTTTGTGGGGGTCCAGGGGGCGGTTTTCTTGAAAAGAGCCCCCTGGTTTCTCTCTACAAGACGGGTGATTTAGCGCGGTGGATGCCGGATGGTTTTTTGAGGTTTTCGGGTCGGATCGATCGGCAGGTGAAGATATCCGGTTACAGGATAGAGACTGGTGAGATCGAGAATGTTTTGTTAAAGTGTCCGGGGGTACGGGAAGTTTGTGTGGTTGCTTTGGAAGGAGTGTCCAACCAGGAGTATTTGTGTGCATATTATGTTTCGGAGCAGTTGTTTACGCCGCGGGAGTTAAGGGATTACCTGGCGGTTCATTTGCCTTCTTACATGGTTCCGGCGCATTTTATGAGGTTGGATGTGCTGCCGTTGAACCGATCGGGGAAAGTTGACCGCAAAGCATTGCCTATCCCGGAGGCTGGGGTTCATACGCCGGTGATGGATTATGTAGCTCCGCGTATTGGGATTGAGCGAAAATTAGCGGAGGTTTTTTCCGGTATTTTGAATATTCATATCGACAAGATTGGGGTGAATGACAGTTTTTTCGAGTTGGGCGGTAGTTCGATTCAATTGATTATGTTGACGGCGCGAATCCAGGAGTTTTTTAATGTATCGATACCGTTGAACCGTTTGGTTCGGAATTCGACTATTAAGGAGACAGCCCAGTGGGTTTTAGGGAACCGTTTTATTTCTAATGAAGAAGATATCGTGGTTATGTTGAATCGAGAAATAGAAATAGAAAGTGAAAGCAAGAAAAAAATCTTCATTTTCCCGCCGGCAGTGGGGTATGGGATTGCCTATATGGAGTTTGCGGCGGTGTTGTCCCAGTATGGAGTTTATGCGTTTAATTTCCTGGAGGGAGAGGACCGGTTTCAAAAGTATGCCGATGTGATCCAGCAAGTTCAGCCGGAGGGGTCTTATGTGTTGTTTGGGTATTCGGCGGGGGGAAAATTGTGTTTGAAAACAGCGGAAGAATTGGAAAAGAGGGGTTGTTGTGTTTCCCAAATAATTATGATGGAGTGTTATATGGAGGCCGGCCGTTTTGAGACCGGGGATTTCGAGGAGCAGGCCGCGTTATTTTTCGATAGTTTGAGAAGTACGTTGAATGCGATCGGGGCGGAGTCGTTGATTGGCAAAGCGACGGAGAAAGTGAAGAGTTACCATCGTTTTTTTGTCGGTTTGAAAGAGTTTGAGAAGGTGGAAGCGGACATTCATTTTATTTTTGCGGAGGATAAGTATGGCACGTCGAATTTGCCTGGGTGGGAGAAATTGACGAAGGGTCGGTTTAAGCTTTACAAGGGGTTCGGGAAGCATGAAGAGATGTTGGGGGTGGAATATATGGAGCGAAACGCGGGCCTGGTTGTGGGCATAATCGAGGGATAGTTATGCTGTAAAAGTTTGGTTGACGGTCTCTACGGAAAACCATCAAGCCGGTAATATAAATGAAATGCCCTATAAAGGAACTGGGATAGGTTTGGCGTTAACGAATGAAAATATCTTACTGCATCTTGGAAAAATCGATGTCTATAGCAGGGAGGGATTGGGAACAGAATTTATCATCCACCTGCCAATGGGCTGCGAACACCTGGCCGTCGATGAAATCGCCGCCCCTGTGGAACAATCGCCATTAACTCAAAAATGGAGAGACATGGAAAATCTCTATATGAGCGCTGAAGACATGGGCGAGAAAGAGGAAGGTAGGAACTTAGGAGGTTAGGAGGTTAAGAGGAAGTTGCGGCACTTCGTGCCTTTTTGATTTGAGGTTGCTTCGCAGCCGGACAAAAAATTTCAAACGAAATGTTGCAATGCAAGACTTGATATGACCCTGTTGATCCGCGTTGACCCGTGAAGGATGAATTGAAA
>Ga0209593_10001215_pt1 | contig 11165 bp, 8 predicted proteins | sample PPLLaktember2015_3_FD_187260 | JGI IMG/M metagenome (GOLD analysis project Ga0209593, IMG submission 187260) | Freshwater sediment microbial communities from Prairie Pothole Lake near Jamestown, North Dakota, USA - PPLs Lake P7 Core (6) Depth... | ecosystem: Environmental > Aquatic > Freshwater...
GCCGGCCCTGCCGGCGGCCCGCTGAACTTTCGATCCCCTTTAGCGCCGCCGGCAGGGCCGGCGAAACAAAGCGGCGTCAAGGCCGCCGCACTCCGAAAGAGCTGGACGCAACAACAGGCGCTTCAGAGGCGCGGGGGTTTCGATACAACTCGCCAAAAAGCGGCGAGTCACTCAACCGCCGCTCAGATTCCCTCCGCCCCTTCGCCCCTCCGCCCCTTTGCCCCTTTGCCCCTTCGCCCCTTCGCCCCTTCGTCTACCCCAACCCCAGCTGAGACGTGAGGCGGGCGAAGCGTGCATCCTGCCTCAGGCCATCAAAGGCAGGGTCGACCTTGATGATCAGTAGGCTGCTCTCATGCCGGGCAAACGCCTTCTCCAGACACTCAAACGCCTGATCGTTTTGCCCGAGCAAAGCGTGGGTTTGAGCACAAAACATTGGACTAGAAGGTCCCTTGCGACTGGAAATGTATTCCTGGAACAGACGCTTTGCCGAGGCCTTCTCGCCGGCGATCAGCGCCCGTGTAATAGCCAACTGCGCCGGGTCTTCCTGACCGGTTTTCGCTACCTTATCCATCTCCGCCAAGGCCTGTTTGATTTTGCCTTGGCGCCAATAGCTCTCGGTCAGGATGAGGCGAAGTGCAGTGGAATTGGGATGAATTTCGAGGGTTTCCAGGCACTTCTGTTCGGCCCGTCCATACTGGCGAGCCAGGAGAAAGACCTGGGCAACGAATGTGTTTGGGGCCATTGACACCGGGTCGAGATCCCGGGCCCGCCCCGCTTCCTGTATAGCCTCATCTACCTTACCTTGGCCTATGAGACACAGAGCCAGCCAATGATGCGAAGTAGGATAGCCGGGATCGAGACTAATCGCTTTTCGAAAACCCTGTTCCGCGGCCTTCCAGTCCCGGTCATACGCCATACTGATCAAAGCGAGGGAGGCGTGAGGCTCCGCGGCAGCAGGATCAAGCTGCAAAGCCTTCCGCGCCGCGGCCTTTGATTTTTGGAACGAATCATCGGCATCCCGGAAGCCGTAGTGTGCAAGGAGGTTGTGTGTGTCGGCAAGGCCCGAGTAGGCGAGGCCGAAATCAGGCGCGAGCTTGACCGATTCTTCGAAATACTCTGCCGCCTTGATCAGCGAGTCGCGGGAGCGTTGGTTCCAGAAGTAACGGCCCTTCACATACGTCTGGTAGGCCTCGGGATTGACCGGCTCTGCCTTCGCGAGTTTTTGCTCTTCCTCGGGCGTCAGCGTGATCTCGATCTTCTCCGCAACCGCCCTGGCGACTTCCTTTTGCAGGAACAGGATGTCTTTGTATTCACGCTCGTAGGTATCGGACCAGAGATGACGATCTGTTTTGCCGTCGATCAGTTGCGCGGAAATCCTGACCCGCGGGCCAACCAATTGCACCGAGCCCTCGACCAGTGCATCCACTTTGAGCTCTCGCGCGATGCTGGAGATGGGCAAAGCTTTGGCCTTATAGGACATAACTGACGTCCGGGAAGCGACCTGCAGCGTACGGATGCGAGCTAGATCGTTGATGAGAGCCTCGGTCATAGCGTCCGCAAAGTAGTCCTGCTCGGCATTGCCTGAGAAGTTTTTTAGCGGAAGGACGGCCAGGCTCCTGATCCGAGTACCGGAGGCGTCTGAACGCGAAAATGGAAATCCGAGCCAGACGACAGCAATAGCGGCGGCCCCAAGTGCCAGGCCGAGGAGGACCATCAAACTCGTGCTAAGCGGGAATCGCCTGCCAGGTGGAGGCTGGATCGGCTGGGCGTGAATTGATTCAACGGGCCGCGGGATGGGGGAAGCCGCAGGCTCGAGGTTTTCTGACACAACCGGCGGCTCCACAACAACTTTGGCTATCAGGCGGTATCCGCCTCGCGGAATGGTCTGGATGATCTGTGGTTGGCGAGGGTCATCCTCGAGCGCCTTGCGCAGTTCGGACACACACCTGACGAGCACGTCGTCCGTGACATATGCATCCGTCCAAACCTGCTTCTTCAGGACCTGCTTCGAGACAACCTCGTCGGGACCTCCTGCCAGGTAGACGAGCACCTGCATTGCCTTGGGCTCGATGTGAACGCTGCTCTCCCCACGACGGACGAGATTCAGCTGTGGCTGGACCAGCCAGTCATTAAGGAAAAAATCCCCGCGCAAATTTCCCTCCGTCCCGATTACCGTTAACCATTTTATACGAAAGGCGGCGTCCGAAGGTTCTAGGCGCGGGTCGCAATGCATCCGCTTTGTTGATGTCACAACTTCCTCGCAATACACATAACTGGTTATATCCGAGCGCTTTATCCCCTCGTCGGCATAACCTCACCAAAACCTCAGAAACTCCTCAGCAGGGTCGAGCGTTCTAAATGGCAGGTAACGAAATGAAGCGGTTACCGAAAGACTTGGAATGGCAATGATGCCTTCTGAAACAAACCCAGTGAAGCTCAACGGATTTTGAACGAGCCGAGCCGTAATGGAGGAGAGTATGAAAAAGAACCTGACGATGACAGTGGTGCTGGTTTGCCTGGTGTTCGCTTCCACATTATTCGTAAGTGCAATGACCTCGACAGTCCTGAGAGTCAATGTTCCGTTTGCCTTCCAGGTGGGCAAAAAATCGCTACCCGCAGGCGAGTACCTGGTGGAGATCAATCGAGCAAGTAGCGGGTCCGCGCTCGGCACCGCGGTCATTGTGCGCACCTGGGATGGTAAGACTCGCGAGCTGGTCAGCGCGCGTCCCTCCAACGAAAAGAACGGTCGGGCGAGCCTGACTTTCAACAAGTACTCGAACACTTACTTCCTGGCCAGTGTCGATTCCTATGGACTGGGATGCGAACTGAGCAAGAGCAAGGCCGAAAAGGAGATGGCCACCCAGTCACACGCTTCTGAGCCGGTTTCTGTCGCCGCCGAGTAGCGGCAGAATTGCCTTGGGAAGCCAGGTCCCCTTCCTGTCCTGGCTCTCTGGGCACCTCCCTCTTTAGCCCGGGTCCCCCCGAAGACCCGGGCTAAAGACCTCCCCAGTTGACCCTCGCGCCTTCACCCTCCCCTGGCTCCTGATATTCTGATAAAGACAAAGCAGAAGTCAGAAGTCAGGAGTCAGAAGTCAGGAGTCAGAAGTCAGGAGTTAGAAGTCACAATAACACCGGTGCAGAATAAACGCTGGCAGTATTCCCAAGCTGACTTCTGACTCCTGACTTCTGACTTCTGCTTCTCTGAAAGACAGAGGTCAATCCCATGACAAGATATCCACTGCTGCTCCTGTTAAGCGTTTCATTTACGGGTCTCGTTCCTGGTCAAACCCAGCCCGCCAGCCCCTCGTTGTCGGTCACCGGGAATGCGGAGGTGCGCACCTCTCCCGACCAGGCCGTAGTCCGCCTCGGCGTGACGCAGGAGAGCGCCACCGCCCAGGAGGCCCAACGAAAGGCGAATTCCGTGGCCCAGGCCATCCTGGCTAGTCTGAGGGAGTTGCGTATTGCATCTAAAGACGTCCAGACTTCGCAACTGACCCTTTACCCTATCTATACTGACGGCGGGGTCGAACCGATGCGCCGAGAACCCCCGCGCATCGCGGGCTACCGGGCCAGTAATGTCGTGTCAGTAACCGTGAACAAGATGGAGCAGGTAGGACCGGTCGTGGACTCGGGGCTCAAGGCAGGATCCAACCAGGTGGAAGGCATAAACTTCGGCCTGCAGGATGATACTGCAGCGCGCCAGCAAGCCCTTACCGAAGCGGCGGCCGAGGCGCAGAAGAAGGCCGACACGATCGCCAAGGCGCTGGGGTTGCGCATCACGGGCATCCAGGAAGTGATTGAAGGCGGCGTCTCCGTCGTTCCCGTCATGGCCCGCGCCGAGATGATGATGGCCAAAAGCGACCTCGCCACTCCGGTCTCCCCCGGAGAAGTGACCGTGAATGCGACGCTGACGGTGAAGTACCTGATAACGAAATGATTGACGATTGACGGCTGGGAGCGCAGGCGTCTCGCCTGCCTGTGCCGTTGGTACTATCAATGGTGCTGGGGCACAAGCAGGCGAGACGCCTGCGCTCCCAGCCATCAATCGTCAATTCTCAGCATCTCTCGGGCGCCGGCGGCGCGATACACTTTTTCCAGCCAGGATCTCAGCGCCGCATCACGAAGGCCGTGGACGGTCAGCGAGCCCGGTGCGATCATAACGGCCGCAGTCCGGAAATCCCCCGCCCGTCGCAAAAGCGGAATAAACAGGCTGTCAGTCAGGACTTGGTCGCTGACTTCGCGATATGGGAAGTCCACACTCGTGTGGTTTACGTCGGGTTCAAGCGCCCGTGCCAACAGGACCAGCGGGCCGCAGGCATCCAAACCAATCAGGTCCAGTCCTTTGATGTCCGGCCGCCGGAGCAGAATGCGAATAGCCTCTCGGATTTCGCCCACCTGGATCGCAGTCGGTGTTGGGTTGTAAGTGGTCCAGTGATTTACATTGGCCGGAGGTTGAAAGGTCTTTCCCTCGGGGTATGGACTGAGCGTGCAGACAAGCCAGCCCTGCTCCAGGTAGTGGCGCTGAAGCTCGGTCGCCTTTGGCTCGGTATCGCCCCCGGAATGCACGAGCAAGAGTGCCGGCGTCACGGTCGTCCGCTCCCTGGGAAGCGCGATATCCATCTTCGGACTTAGCTGCTTGGGTCCTGTCATCAGGACATGAGAAAGGGCAGTCCCAAACGCATCGCGAAAGGTGAAAATGCCTGACCAGCTGTCAGGACAAGCGTCATCCATCTGGTCGGCGAAGGTGCGCGTGAACCGCCGGTAAAGGAGGTCGAGACTGACCGGAGTTTCAGGCAACGGCGCCTCAAGCGTCTTCGTGTCTTCGACGGTGAACGGCTGCTCCGCGACTGGCCCGTCCTTTTCGAGCAGCCAACGGCTAAACCACGCGTACGCCGCCTCTCGGCTGTCCTTGTTGTAGTTGTGTTCGTAGTTCAGATGAACGTTGAAGACTCGATCACGGAGTCCGAACAGCTGGTAGATCTTTTGGAGGGCGGGAAACTCCACCTGGGGCGTATTCTTCGTCCAGTCACCGCTTGTTGAGATCATTAGGAGCGGCCGGGGAGCGGCCAGCCCGCCGATCTCGATGTTGTTGCAGTTGATGCGCAACAGCGGCCCGTTCTCACAGACGCATCCGCCCTGGAAGTGGGCAGAGATCATATTCACTGGCGCCGCCACACGTACGCGGGAATCGACCGCGGTCAGAAGAAAGGTCTGAGTTCCGCCTCCGGAAGCGCCAGTCATGCCGATCCGAGCGGGATCGACATCAGGCAGCGAGGTGACGAAATCCAGGGCGCGAATACTGTTCCACAGCTGAAGGCCCATCGGGCTAAAACCCCAGATCTGCCGCTCTTTGGTCTGTTCAAACCGATGTACGACGAACGGTTCCATCTCGTTATAGCCGATCATCGAGTAAGTGAAAACGACGATACCCTGTTTGGCGAGGTTGATCGCACGGCCGGGTATTGACGCCAGTTCTGTGTTTTCAAAACGCCCGGCTTTCCAGTGGCCGTGGGCTGAGAGAATCGCCGGGAACGGACCGCGTTTTCCCACCGGCCGATATAAGTTCCCGACGAGGTAAAACTCGGGCCAGACTTCAAGGGAGACCGCCTGAACGGAGTAATCTCCGCGGACCACCGGATCCGTCAGACGAGGGTTCAGAGGAGCTTTGGCCGGCATCGGCCAAAGACCCGCGCTCACCAGGATGTGGGTCCGGACCTCATCCGCCCGACCCAGCCATTGCTCCAGGCTGGCATAAGTTTCAGGTACCTGCACCTGATCGATATGCCGATAGTCTTGAGCTTGGACGAGCGGCAAGGCAATCAGAACGAGCACCAGGCATTTCACCACACGCATCATGCGCACCGTAATAGCACAGGGAGTGCACTTAGTCCACAAACGTCAATCGGGCATAGTGGCTCAGTTTGGCCCCGCAGGGACGGCTGGAAGGAACCGCAGATGACGCGGATGTCACACGGATAGCGCGGATAAAGGCGCCGCCCACCCCCTAAGGGCGGCGCCTTTATCCGCGCTATCCGTGTGACGTCCGCGTCATCTGCGGTTCCTTCCAGCCGTCCCTGCGGGGCCAAACTGAGCCACTACCCCCGATTGTGGCTTGCTGCCAATATTTCTATAATCTCCGGAGGAGAGAATATGGCAGCACTCATACAAGTAGATCCGCGCGTGAAGCCTGTCCTGGACCCTGATTTCGTCCCGGCCTCGCTTTGGAACAGGGCTTACCGGGAAAAGGTGAACAGGATGGGTGGTCAAGAACTGAAAATCGCCCTCCAGCGAGGCGACTCGATCTCTGTTTTCGAGACCCGCCTCCTTCCCGATGGGGCAGAGTTTCTTGCCGATAATCAGTTGTATCTGGAAAGACTCATCAAGTTCCTGCTGTGGCAAAAGGGGGGCCACCGCGTCCGGATCGCCGGGAACCGGGGAATGGCCGATTATATTCGACAGGTATACTCCCCAGCCGGCCGCCGAGCTTTTGACTATCACTTCATGGGAGAACAGGTATACCTGGTCCCTATGCAGATCGAAGCGGTGGCGCCACAAGATTCCGCTCAGCCAAAGGAACCGGCGGCGCCTCTTGGACGCCATTTCAACGGTTGCCGGATCGGATTTGATCTGGGTGGGAGCGATCGCAAGTATGCCGCCGTCATTGACGGCAACGTCGTTCATACCGAAGAGGTTGCCTGGGATCCCTATTTCAAGACGGACCCCGTTTGGCACCTGGAACAGATCAACGAAGGATTGAAGAGGGTCGCGGGCCACTTGCCCCGCGTCGACGCGATCGGTGGCAGTGCGGCAGGCGTGTACGTGAACAACGAAGTCCGCGTTGCCTCACTGTTTCGTGGCGTTCCGCGCGACCTGTTTAATCAGAAAGTCCGTGGGCTGTTCGGTGAATTGAAACGGATGTGGGGAGGAATTCCATTTGTGGTCGTCAATGACGGCGAAGTGACTGCGCTTGCCGGCTCCATGTCGCTCGGCCAGAACGCTATTTTGGGAATCGCGATGGGTACGAGCCTCGCGGCTGGATATGTCACCAGACAAGGGAACATCACTGACTGGCTCAATGAGCTGGCGTTTGCGCCCGTCGACTACCGGGCGAACGCACCGGTCGATGAATGGTCGGGTGACGGGGGTGTCGGCGCCCAGTACTTCTCGCAGCAGGCAGTGGCCCGCCTCGCCCCGCTGGCCGGGCTTGATTTCCCCGTGGATACGCCGCTTCCCGCCCGGCTTGTCGAGGTCCAGAAACTGATGTCGGCCGGTGACGAACGGGCGCGAAAGATCTATGAGACGATCGGCGTGTATTTCGGCTATGCCGTTGCCCACTACGCTGATTTCTACGATGTCAGTACCTTACTGGTCCTCGGCCGCGTGCTGACCGGGCAGGGCGGCAACCTGATCGTCTCGACGGCGGCGGAAGTGCTCCAGAAGGAATTTCCTGAATTGTGCAACCGGATCGCGGTCCGCGTGCCTGATGAAAAGGACAAACGGCTCGGCCAGGCCGTGGCGGCAGCGAGTCTGCCTGTGGTCTAGCAGCATCTCAACGGTCCAGGCACGCCTGGACCCGCACTAGAAAGGACGAACAAGATGAAGTTCACCAACTCCACCGCGGACCTGTTCATTCCGGACGGGAGCGAAATAGGCGCGGCTCTATCCCGGACGACTCACCTTTGCATCGGGGCTCATCAAGACGATACCGAGATTATGGCTTACCACGGGATCGCCGAATGCTTTGGACAACCGGACAGATGGTTCACAAACGTCACCGTGACGAATGGTGCGGGCAGCCCAAGGAGCGGGATCTACGGCCACTATACCGACCAGGAAATGCAGGGAGTCCGGAGAGTGGAGCAGCGAAAAGCAGCCATCGTGGGCGACTACTCTGCGCAGATTCAGCTCGATTATTCCAGCAGCGCAGTCAAGGACGCGAAACAGACCGGAGTACAGGAGGATCTCCTGGCCATTCTGCAGGCCGCCCAGCCAACAATCGTTTATTTACATAATCTGGCCGACAAACACGACACGCACGTTGCCGTGGCTCTAAGGGCCATATCGGCCCTCCGCCGCCTGGATCCGAACGCAAGACCCACGAAGGTCTATGGTTGTGAGGTTTGGCGTGATCTTGACTGGGTGATCGATTCGGAGAAGCAGGCTCTGCCCGTCTCGACGTATCCGAACCTCGCCGCCGCCCTCGTCGGCATCTTCGATTCGCAGGTGTCGGGCGGAAAGCGTTACGATCTGGCAATCGCCGGACGCCGGCTGGCCAATGCAACCTTCCTCGCTTCCCACGAAACCGACGAGGAAACTTCGGTCACTTATGCAATGGATTTGACACCGCTCGTGTCCGATCCCGGCCTGTCAATCAGTGACTTCGTGACTGGTCACCTGGACCGCCTGATTCAGGAGATAAAGGGAAGAATCAGCAAATTCAGCTGAGAGCGGTCAGGACCAGGGACAGAAGAGACAGAAGAGACAGAAGGGACACAAGCGACACAAGGGACACAAGCGACCTAATTATCCTTTGTGTCTCTTGTGTCTCTTGTGTCCCTTCTGTCCCTTCTGTCCCTTCGTTTTTCCTACTCTTCCGGGTGCACGACGTGTTTGATGCCGGGGGGTTTTCGTTCCAACAGATCCCTGACCGAATCCAGTCCCCAGCGAGCCGTGATCATCGAGTGCAGGGCGCGAGGCCATCGTTCTTGGAACGCGCCCAGGCTCGCAATCGCCTTCTCATTGTCTTCTCGTCCGGCGTTGACCGTGCCGAAGACCAATTGATTGCGAAGGACGAGATTGCGCATAATCACGTCGGCGTCAATAGGAATCGGTTGACCGGGAGCCGGCAAGCCGGTCAGGATCATGACTCCGTTTTCGCCAAGGTACTTCATCATCCCGAACGCTATTTTTGAAGCACCGGTCGCTTCATAAACCAGGTCGATATGTTCGACTCGCTCTGCCAGCTGGGGAAGCTCGCAGGACTTGGCCGAAACGTACTCGCATCCGGCCTCTGCCGCGAGTCGGGCGTTGAGGCTCTCGGGAGGCTCGAGGGAGTAGACGAAGGTCTTGTACCCGGCAAGCCGGAGCCGCATGGCGCCCAGCAGGCCCACAGCTCCCGCCCCCGCTACCAGTGCCCGGCTGTCTCCCCAGACTTTCAGTGGTTCTGGCCTTTCGCACTCGGGGAACCAGGGGAGTCGCTCGAAGATTTGGCGAACTTGTCCAAACGCCTTCTCCGCAATCGTTAAAGGCTCGGTCAGGACGGCGACATCGCGCAAGTGACCCGGCACTTTGGCGAGGAACTCAGGCCGCTCGACCAGATGGGAGCACATGAAACCGTGCTTTTCCTTGATGCCCCGCTCGATGAAGTCTCCGCTTATGCAGAAGTCCGGCCGGTTCATTCTACAGGGACCGCACCAGGAATGTGGGCACGGGTGCCGAACGATCGGCACGACCAGGTCTCCCCGCTGAAACTCCTCCACCTCCGCACCCACTTCCACCACCTCGGCCAGGCCCTCGTGGCCCAGGATCAGGTAATCTGAACCGGCCGGAGGGCGGCCGTAGTGGAAATGACCGATTTCCCGGTCAGTCCCACAGATGCCCACCTCGAGCACCCGGAGTCTGACATCCCGATCGTGCTCTATAACGGCTTCGGGGACATCAATCACTTCAATGCTCCGTTTTTTCGGAAAGACTCCTAGCGCGCGCACGTTCACCTCGTTTTGAGACTTCAGCTCTGCCGCTGAGAATCCTTAACTCTAAATATCCCACAAGTTGGGGTTCCTCGCGAAACGTCGATTTCGGGTGATGTCCAGAGGTCCAGAGGCTCCAGGTATCAGGGCCGCACACGCCCGGATCGGCGGACGATTACGAGCGGGCGATTTTCCGCCTCGATTTCTGCTTGCGTTTTCAGATTCGGAGGAATATTCTCCGCGTCGTCTTGCAGGGAGGTGGCATTATGGCAGCTTTTACGCCAAGACTGCTTTTTTTACTTTTATTTCTGGCGTTTACCCTCACCTGTTCCGCGGCCAGTTTTAAAGACGGGGTCAAGGCTTGGACCACGGCCAGATATTCCCAGGCAATGAAGATACTCCGTCCTCTCGCGCATCTGGGTCATGCCCATGCTCAGATGATTCTTGGGCTCATGTACGAAAACGGCCAAGGTATACAGCGGGACGCGGGGCAAGCCGAGAAATGGTATCTGCTGGCAGCCGAACAAGGAGAGGTTGAGGCGAAGTATCGTTTAGGTTCCCTATTGCTCACGGGCCAAGATGAGGCTCACGGTTCAGAGGCGGTCAAGTGGCTCCGCGCGGCCGCCGACGAGGGCCATCGTTTTGCCCAGGCGAGGATCGGACTTTTGTGCCACGAGGGCCGGTTCGTCAACCACGACGATTCCGAAGCGGCCCGGTGGCTGACACTTGCGGCCGAACAATCCGTGGCGAGCGCACAGACCATGATGGGACTCCTGAGTGAGAAGGGTCAGGGCGTGACGCAGGATTACCATGTCGCCCTGAAATGGTACAGGCTCGCAGCCGAACAAGGAGACCCAGAAGCCCAGTGTAATCTGGGAGTCATGTACCAGCAGGGCAGGGGCGTCAGCGTAGACTTTGGCGAAGCGATCCGCTGGTACCAAATGGCAGCGGAAAAAGGGAGTTCGGCTGCACAGTTCAATCTCGGACTGTTCTACCAAAAGGGACTCGACGGGCAGCCAGATTTTTCCGAGGCCATCAAGTGGTATCGCAAAGCCGCCGAACAGGGCCAGCCTCAGGCTCAATGTAACCTGGGATTGTGTTATCAACTCGGGTGGGGCACGGAAGTCGATCTCCAAACAGCCCTGCAGTGGTACCAGAAAGCGGCTGCCCAAGGCCTGATCGAGGCCCGAAATACACTCCCGGTGGTTCAGCGCGAGTTGGAGCGAGGCCGGACGACCACGAATTCGAGCACCCAAACCACCAGTCTCGTCGTCCCGTTATAGAAGACAGGGACAACCCCGCAGAACGGTCCGCCAGTCGTCCCAGGGAAGTGACAGCCGAAGGGACGGGCCGCTGGGAGCGCAGGCGTCTCGCCTGCACTGGGGCCGCAGGCGTCCCGCCTGCGATGCAGGATCGATGGTGCATCGCAGGCGGGACGCCTGCGGCCCCAGTGCAGGCGAGACGCCTGCGCTCCCA
>Ga0209593_10001216_pt1 | contig 11156 bp, 6 predicted proteins | sample PPLLaktember2015_3_FD_187260 | JGI IMG/M metagenome (GOLD analysis project Ga0209593, IMG submission 187260) | Freshwater sediment microbial communities from Prairie Pothole Lake near Jamestown, North Dakota, USA - PPLs Lake P7 Core (6) Depth... | ecosystem: Environmental > Aquatic > Freshwater...
CCAGGGACCCGTCCAGGAAATTCCGGTTTTTGAAGCTCGGGTGGAGGTTGAACCCGGCGTTCGGGATCACTGGGGAATCCCGGTGGCGAAGCTGTCTGGTCAGCGGCACGCCCATGATGTCGAAGTTGGCAAGTACGTGGCGGCGCGAGCCGAGCAATGGCTGATAGCGGCCGGTGCGATCAAAACCTGGCAGCGGACGCCGGGCCGGGGCTTGAGCGGCGGCCAGCACCAGGCCGGAACCTGCCGGATGGGCAACGATCCGAAAACATCCGTTACCAATCGGTATGGCCGGATCCACGAGGTTGACAACCTGTTCATCGCCGACGGGAGCCTTCACGTGACGAACGGTGGGTTTAACCCTGTCCTGACCATCATGGCCCTCGGTTACTGGGTCGCCGGCCATATCAAGACGCAGTGGAAGGGGACAGGATTCAGGTCGTAGGTGGCGGATCGAGAACGGATTCATGAAGAAGCTTGTTGTAGCTGCATTTTTCGCGATTTTAATTGTCGCTGCGGGATTCGGATCCTACTGGCATTTTGGTCAGCCGGAGGCGACCTGCCTGAGGTGTCACGAGATTCGTCCTGCGCACGACTTGTGGGCCCGGTCCCCGCACCGTGACATCAAGTGCGACGCTTGCCACGGGAGCACGTTGACGAATGGATTCCACAGTCTCTGGGAGAATTCGCGGCGCCTCGTAAGTCATTATTCCGAAGAACGGCACGAGAATCTGCGCCTGACCGAGGCCCAGGTCGTCGAGACGATGAATCGCTGCAAGGCGTGCCATGAGCGTGAATTTGCAGACTGGACCTCGAGCGGCCATTCAGCCCGATACTCCGACATTTTTCTCCATCCAGGGCACAACCAGGCTGAGCAGCTGAATTCCGATTGCCTGCGTTGTCACGGCATGTTCTATGAAAAGACCATTGAGGCCCTGGTGAGTCCCATCAGCGTCCAGGGCCCGTGGACGATGCTTGATTCAGCCCAAGGATCAAGACCCGCCATTCCGTGCCTGGCCTGTCACCAGCTCCATGCCAAGGGTCGCCTTGCGACCCGCCCGGACTACTCCAATCCCAAGACCATCGCGGCCGATCGTCCCTCTCGGCTTCCACGCGTCGGCTTTTACGACCGACGGGAGGCGCGGCATTTTGAGGCCGCCGCGCTGCCCTCACCCCGACTCCTGGAAGCCGACCGAGCACTGGTTGTCGCCCCCGATAATCGACAGCGCGTCTGCTCGCAGTGCCATGCGAGTGTGGCTTTCCAAAAAGTCGGGGTGGGCGATGATCGCACCCCGCGCGGTGTTCATGAGGGCTTGAGCTGTCTGAGTTGTCACGCAATGCACTCCCTCGATGCCCGCGCCTCGTGTGCGACCTGTCATCCGCGGCTGTCCAACTGCGGACTGGAGGTCGAGAAGATGGACACCAGCTTCAAATCGCCGGAGAGCCGGCACAATATCCACTTCGTAGCCTGCCTTGACTGCCATCCCGGCGGGATACCCGAGAAAGAAGCTAACAGGACGACGACTGATGATTGACGATTAGAAGAACCTCAACAGGGAATTCGTCAATCATCAATCGTCAGTGAATTCCAGCCGTATCCTCCGTCATGTATTATGGATAGGACTTGTAATGGGTCAGTTTGGGGCTGGAGTCGCGTTACAGAGCCGCGCACGGAGTGTGTGGCTTGCCACCCGGGCTGCAGAGCGTTTCTTGCGGAGCAGCCTGGAGCGGAGTAAGCGGGACCACCCAACGAAGCTTCAAAGGCGCGTTGGGTGGTCCCGCTTACTCCGCTCCAGGCTGCTCCGCAAGAAACGCTCTGCAGCCCGGGTGGCAAGCCACACGCTCCGTGCGCGGCTCTGTAACGCGACTCCAGCCCCAAACTGACCCATTACCATAGGACTTTAAGGAGGATGATCATGTCGGAGAGGGTCTACAAGAAGATTCGGCTTGTCGGAGTATCGAAAGACAGTTACGAGAAGGCGATCAGGAGTGCACTCGAGGAAGCCGGAAAGACCTTGCACGGGTTAGCGTGGTTTGAAGTCATGGAACAGCGCGGCGCCGTGCTCGAGGGTGGCCAGGTCGAATTCCAGGTCACTATCGAGATCGGCTTCAAGGTCGAGCGGGCTAACGTGTAGAAGCCCGTACCGTTGTGGACGAAGTGGACGGAGTAGACGACATGGACAGGACCGGCTGTCCACTTCGTCCATTCCGTCCACTTCGTCCACCCCGTCCACAAACCTCAGTTTTCACCCAGCGAGGATTTTCCCCACCGCCTCGCAATTCTTCGGATTGTTGATCTTCTTTCCCTCTGTCGTGAACAGGTACTCGATCGTGTCCCGGTAGCGGTGACTGATACGGCTTCGCACCATCTTCAGCGTGGCGTTCAGCAGCTGGTTTTCCTCCGAGAATCCTTCCTCGAGGACGGCGAAAGCTGAAGGCAACCATTTGGAAGGGAACATTCCCTGGTGGCCGCCGCCTTCTCTATATTCATCGATTTGGGCCTTCAGCAGCCCGAGTGCCTTCAACTGCCCTTGAGGGGCTTGAGCGGACAATCCCTGCTGTTTCATCCAATCCCGCAAGGCTGCCCGATTCGGGACGATCAAGGCGACCGTGTACGGTGATTGGTTGTTGTAAAGCATGATCTGGTCGATAAAGGGAGACTCCGAAGCCAGAGTTTCTTCGATGCCTTCGGGACTAAATTTTTCGCCGTCGCTGCTGATCAGCAGGCTTTTCTTGCGTCCGAGGACGTGAAGAAAGCCGTCCTTGTCGAGAAAGCCCAGATCTCCGGTGTGGAGCCAGCCATTGCGGACCGTTTCGCGCGTAGTTCTCTGGTTGTCCCAGTAACCAACCATCACGTTGTCTCCCCGGACCACGATCTCACCGACGTGTTCGCGGGTGAGAATGGTGTCGTCATCGTCACGGATTGTCACCTCGAGGTCCGGGACCGGCCTTCCGGAAGATCCCAACTTGTGTCGTGCCGGGACATTGGCGGAAATCACCGGTGCCGCCTCAGTGAGGCCGTATCCTTGGAGCATGGGGATTCCAAGGGCGTAGAAGAAGCGTTGCAGTTCGACGTCAAGTAACGCTCCGCCGCCGATGAAGAATTCCAGGTCTCCTCCAAAGGCCTGCCTGACCTTGCGGAAAACAAGCATATCAAAGGTCCCGACCAGGGGCCGGAGAAGCGATCGCAGCCCTTTCCCCCGGTTGAGGCCCTCGCGATTGTAGGCGTAAGCGATGCGCAGTCCGGCCGTGAACAAAAGCCCCGTGATCTTTCCCTTCTGTCTGATCCCGGTCTCGATGTTCTTCCTGAAGTTGCGGGCCAGCGCCGGGACGCTAAACAAAAACGTCGGCTTGAATTCGCGGATATTGACCGGGATGTTCCGCAGGCTCTCGGCGTAGCTTCGGCCCGGCTGGACGGCGCCCATGCAGGCGCCACTTGCGATCAGGAGATAAATCCCGGCCGTATGTGTAAAGGAGTGGTCCCAGGGCAGGATCAGCAAGGATCGATAAGAGGGCGGGATATTCAACACCTGAGAGCATTGCTCGACGTTCGCCGTGTAGTTGCGATGCGTGAGGGTTATGCCTTTGGGGTCGGCGGTGGTCCCGGACGTATAGCTGATGGTCGCCGTATCGGACTCCGCCACGCTTTGCCAACGAGCATTGAAAGCGCCGCGATTGTCTCGCAGGTAATCGGCGCCCGCTGTCATGATTTGATTACGGTTGAAGACGGTCAAGTCCGCATCTTCAACATGATCAAGAACCAGCAGCTGAATCTCCGGCATCGAGCGTCGAACAGCGAGTGCCTTGGGGAACTGGTTAGCGGACACTATCACCAGCCCGGTGCCTGAGTGCGAAATCCTGAAGCACAGCTCTGGGATCTCTTCGATCTTCACCGAGAGGGGGACGCAGACCGCACCAGCGTAAAAGATGCCCAGTTCGGCCACCACCCAGTCCTTGCGTCCCTCGCACAGAAGGGCGATACGCTCCCCAGGGGTGACCCCGTGCGCCATGAGACCGGCGGCGAACTGGTAAACCTCGTCTCGAATCTGACGGTAAGTCGTATGTTGGTAGGTATCGGTCTTTTCTGCTATGAGGCAGTTGTCGCCGTATCGCTCGACGCTAGTCTCAAAGAGGCGTGGGAGGGTTCTCGGTTCCATATGCCGACCAAATATAGCCTGCGGGAGGAACGCGGACAAAAACCTTTCGCAATAAAAGCAGAAAAAGTCTAATCAATCCGCGTTTTTTCGCCTTCTTCCGCGGGATCCCAGAGCCACCAGAACTCGAAGCCCACGGCCCTTCCAGGGAACAGCTGTCGAAGGGCTTCGGTGTAAATGGCCTCTTGCTGAGCATAGGATTCCGGCAGCCGCTCCTTCTCAATCGACGTCTTGTAGTCTACTCCCAGAATCCGATCGTTCTCTTCGAGCACCAGGTCAATCACGCCATTCCAGAATTTTCCGCCAAAAGCCATCCAAAAGGGTAGTTCCCGCGCCAGCACTTTCGAGTTTCGGGCGCGCTCGTAGTAAGACGGCCGCGTGGCGCTCGGGAGCCGCTCCGAGTAGAAGAGCGAGAGAGCCGTCCGAGCGTCACGCAGTGCCTCCTCAGGAGCATGGTCCAGACGCCTCCAAAGCGAAAGCAGCCGGTCCCGGTCGAACTCGCTCTCAGTCAGCCATCTTTCCAGGTAAGAATGGACCAGTCGACCTGTAATCGCCGGACTGCTGACGCCGGATGTCGGCTCTTCCACATCAGTCTGCGGCCCGGTTAGCTCGGCTTCGGACGGACGGGCCAGGGGGAAGTCCCGAACCTGGTCGAGCTGCTGGTATCGTGCGCGCCACAAGTCCTGATAGAGCGTCCGGTCGGGCAGCGCTAACACCGGCGGGGGATGAGACGCAGGTCCGGACCCCACCACGCTCGCGCGCACTTTCAGTACTCCGTCCCAACCGGGGGCATCGGCACTTGAAGGCGCTCGCTGCTCCCATAGCGGCTGAAACGCGGTTGGCAGCTTGACATTTCGGGAAATCGCGCAAATGAGAGTCAGTCGATCGGAGGCTCGGGTTGTCGCCACGTAAGCAAGCCGCACTGCTTCCGCCTGCGCCCTAGACTCCTCTTGCTTGATCGCAAGCTGATATCGCTCGGAACAAAGCGCCAACTGTCCCCAGGGAAGGGAGAATTCAACCGATGGATGGGCGAGCGACTCGGTGCGGATGACTGTCGGACCCCGATGGCCGATCGACGCTTCGGTTTCATGAAGGACCGACGACCAACCGTAGACGATCACGTAACGGCCCTCGAGCCCTTTTGCCTTGTGAATCGTCATGGCCCGAACGGCGTCGATCCGCTCATCGGCGACTCCAACATCCTCGCCATAATCGGGATCGTACCGACCGGTATCACCGCCCCGGCTGCGCTGGCGCAACAGCCAGGGGAGAGGTGCGCTGGGATCCGCTTTCATTTGTGCCAGAAACGCTTCTAAAAGCCGGTTGATCCGAGCGTAAGCCCGCCCCTCCAAGTCGAAGGCGTCCGTATATGCAGCCAGCGGCAGGAAGTTTCGAATTTCCATCAGCCAGGCGGAAATGGAACTGGAACGGCGCGAGTGAACCAGTCGGCGGAGCGTCTCGATGCGCTGCTTGACGGGTTCCGCGAGGAAGCCGGGAAGGGGATCGGACTGGTGGAAGATCCGGGACGGCGGAATCGTTTTGATGAGCCGGTGGATGTCAGGGTCGGAGAGTTGCGCCAGCGGGCTGCGAAGCACCGCCCCAACGGCCAGGGTGTCGAGCGGGTTGTACAGGCTGATCAGCAGGTTCAGGATGTCGGAGACTTCGGGCTGGCGATAAAGGGTGCGTGCGCCCGAGCTGACGACGGGAATCCCCGCCTGCTGGAGGACCGGCAAAAGGGCATCAAGCTCGCGGCCGCTGCGGACGAGGACGAGGATGTCCGAGTACGGCTTCCCGTCGGTACAATAGTCGTTGATCAACCGCACCGTCTCGGCCGCGGCCTGGCTCCTGGCTCTTGCTGCTGTCAATGGCCTGGACGGGTCTTCCGAAGCAATACACACCCATTCCGGCGGTTCAGCTGGGTCGCTTCTGACCGGTTGAAGCAACTCGTCGTCGTTGCGAAGAAGGGGTAGGTCTCGTGAAAACATCCGGTTAACGAACTTCGTGATAGCCGGAAGACTGCGGAAGGTTGAAGCCAGGACGAAACTCCGGACGGGAAGGGACGACTGCATCAGCGAGCAGTAGTTCTCCGAGAAGCAGATGGTTGAATCGACATCGGCGCCGCGGAAACGGTAGATGCTCTGCTTCGTGTCTCCAACAAAGAAGCCGAGAATCTCGTGGTCGTCAACTTTCTCTTTGGCCAGGAGCCCGGTAATCAGGCGCAGCTGTTCGGGATCCGTGTCTTGAAACTCGTCGACCAGCAGGGCCCTCAAACGGCGCCGTTCAGCCCTTTTGACCTCCGGGTGCTCCTCAAGGAGATTGCCGGCCAGGGTAATCATTTCGTCGAATCCGACGATGCCGAGAGCACTCACCCCTTTGGCTCGGGCCCAGGCAAGGAATCGCTTAAGAACGGTTTTCCAGGTACCCCATTCAGGGCTCATCTCGCGGAAAATGCAGGATCGGAGCACGACCGGGTGAATCTGTGCCAGGCTCTCGAAATAGACCGCCAGGTGGCGGGGGAGTTGCTGAATGGCGAAGCTCACCGCTTTCTGACACTGCGGGGCATCGAGGAAGAGGTTCGAGCGGTTGTCGTACAGGAAGCTCGATAGCTCGGACCAGTGCGAGCGCGTCGGGGCTCCCTCCTCCTCGAGCGCTTTCAGCGCCGAGGCCAGTTCCAGCAACCGCTGGCCGTTGGCCGCGATTCTCTTGCCCGGGTTTGTCTTGAGGTCCTCGCCCAGTTCAATACAGGCGGCGAGCGCTCCGCTCGTCTCCGACGGGTCCGGAGGCGCCCAGCCTTCGAGTTGCTGAATGATTTCGGGGTTGTGATAGGCCTTTTTGAACCATTCCCGCATCTGGTATGGCGTGACGCGTGCCAGCAGTTTCCCGAGATCCTCCTCCAGCTCCGGGTCGGATAAGGCTTCCTTCTGCCACCAGCCGCGGACGAGGGCATCGTCCAGGTCGCCGTAATCGTCCTCGTTTTCCTCGGCAAACCGAGCGGTCACCGGAATCCCGGACTGGAGAGGGTGCCGCTGGAGGATGGAGGCGGCCAGGCTGTGGATAGTTGAGATCTGGAGGTCACAAGCGAGCTCCGCGAGAGCTTGTGCTCCCTGTCGCAGCCTCCCAAACCCGGAGTCGGGCGCCGAGCTTCCCGTCAGCCTGCCGCACAGTTCGTCGCAAATAGCTTCAAACAAAGGATCGACTGACTTTCCATCAGCAGAGACAGCCGCCGACAGGTCGGCCCGCGTGGATGAGGAGGCAAGCCGATCGAGATATGCATAGAGCCGCGTCTGCATTTCAGCGGCGGCTTTCCGCGTGAAAGTGGTCAGGACCAGTGAGCGGATGGCAGCTCGAGCGGCTTTAAGCCGAAGGCGACGATCCGAGAGATTGTAGAGGTAGCCAAGCTCGGGGAACTGCCGAGCGCTGTCAGACAGGAAAGGGGCGTTGAGAAGCAGGTAAAGCGCTCGCAGTGTGAGGGTGTGCGTCTTGCCGGTGCCGGCACTCGCCCATACAAAGGCGTGATCCGGCGTGAGAACCGCCATCCTGCGCTGTTCGGCATCGGGGAGGATCACTGCGCTCATTGGTGCCAACCCTTCCTATCGGACCGGCAGGTCTTCTTTCGGAGTTGCGGTGTCAAGGCTTACACGGACGAACACGGACGAACACGGACTAGCACGGACCGACTCTTCGTCCGTGTCAGTCCGTGTTCGTCCGTGTTCGTCCGTGTTCGTCCGTGTAAGCCTTGACACCGAACTCCGAAAGAAAACCGGGGGGCCAACTCATTCCCGATCATCCTCTAGCCTTGGTCAAACTTTGCCAGCCGCTCCGGCAACAGCTGCTCCAAGAAGTGCGCCATGCGAGCCGGCGCCTGGCGCTCAAATCTCCGGCACAGTGAGGCGTACTCGCAAAATTGACAGGGCTCGGCTCGTTCCACTCCCAAAAGCTCCAGGGCCTCGTTGGAGCAAGGAATAAAGATCCCACGCGAGAGGATGTCGGCGAAAAGGCTCAGCCACTCCTCGACCGGGGTCATCTGGTCGACCGACACCGTCTTTTCCTGGATGGGAGACTTCGCAAAAAAGACATAGGAAAACCGGATGGGAGCGCCGGTCGTCTGTGCCGAAGCCTGTTGCAGCCACGGGTACAGCAGGGGCTGCAGCCTGAAGCCCATTCTCATCTCGTGGCACAGACCGTCCGGTTCCCGCCCGCTCTTGTAGTCGATGATCATGAAGTGATCGCCCCGGTCGTCCATCCGGTCGATCTGTCCGGATAGCCGGACACCGGGCAATCCCGGGAAGTCCGCGTTGCACCGGCTTTCGGTCGAGGCGTTTACCCCCTCCGGTATTGCGCCTGACCGCACCGCTTCCCAGTATTCCGTAGCCAGCTGCAGCAACTTGCCCTTGGCGGCCTTTCTGAAAAGTGACGGGAGTAGTTCCAGCTGCAGTGAGGCGTCGGCAGCCAGGGCTTCAATCCGCTCGCACAGCGAACGGGCATCGTTCTGCAAGAGATCCTCGGCCATGTGGCGCAATGACAAACCTGCCTCCCGATAGCCCCTGACTGTCGTTTCGAACAGCCCGTGCAGCAGGCTTCCCCACTCGGTCGATTTCAAGTCTGGGGAAAAGTCGAGAGGCGTGAGGACTTCCCAGCCGGTAATCAGCCGGCTGTAGCACTGGAACGGGCACTTCGACAGCTTCTCGAGCTCGGTGACGCGGACAGTGGCGGGGGAAGACAGGGAAACAAGCGCGGCATCGGGCACGAGGCCGTTCCAGCGGGACTCATGCTCCTTTTCCGCTATTGCCCGCAAGATGTACCCGTGATCCGCCGATCCGATCCCGACCCCAGAATCTCGCTGAAGGTGAGGCGACCATACAGGGGGCAGGAAGGATCCAGACTGAGGTTCCAGCAAAAGCAGGAGTCGCGCCTGTTCGGCCGGGCCGCGAGGCAGGGCTGCATGGTCGGGCCGATTCGCGGCGTTTCTCTCCCAATGCTGAAGATAGCGTTGCACCCAGGGCGTTGGCGCCAGTCCGCGGCCGTTCTCGTCCGTATCCGGGATCACCCAGTGCACCCGTTCGCTGCTGCCGTTTAACAGGATGAAGAGTAAGGCCATTTCTTCCGACAGGGCGGTCTTGGGACTGAACCTGTGTCCCAGATCCCGCATGGCCTGACCGAGCTTCAGTCGAAGGGCGTCGCCCAGCATCGGATCTTCCTGAACCGGGTACGGCAGGCGACCCGAGGCGAGCCCGAGCAGGACCACAGCTCGAGGGGCGAGTCCGCGGGCACGCATGAGCGGGGCAAAGAGGATACCTGTCTTCTCAGGAGGATCGCTGATGACTCCCTGGGCAGCCTGGTTTTCGAGCAGGTCCAGCACTATGGGGAGCGGGAGTCGGAGCTCGCTCGGGAGCAGCCCGAGTGTTTCGATGAGCTGAGCAATGGGCGCCGGGTCTGGAAGCCAGCGTTGGGAAATCTGCTCCAGGCGTGACAATATCTCGTTGACACAGAATCCTGCCTCGCTGCTACCGCCCGGCCGGTTAGTCCACAGCTCCACGATCTCCTGGATTAAGGCCCTCTCGGCCGGACTCAGCCCGATCAAGTCCCCGTGCTTGAGCACACCTGGCCAGTTCTGCCCATCGAATCCCGCTCTTCGGAGCTTAATCTCGAACAGGTCCAAGTCGATTCCCTTCAGGCAGGAAATGTCGGGGAAGTCCCTGAAGAGGCTGAAGAGGGCTTCGGTGGGGGCCGCTTCCTCCCAGATGCGCGCAATTGTTCGCAGCGCCCGCTCATTGGGCGTAAGTTCATCTGGCGCTTCGGCCACCCTTAAGGGTATGGAGAAAGCCTGGAAGATCTCCCGGATGAGCTCAGCGTACGTGCCGGATTGAGGGGCGAGCACTTGGATGTCACGGGGGGCCAGCTCGAACGATTTGTCATCAAGCCACCGGCGGACCCGAATCGCTGCCGAGATCACTTCGGCGCGAAGCCCTGAAGCGCGCTGATAGGTGAGAGAGGCCGGCTGAGGCGGAATAGGGCCTTCAGGGAAAGTCGACAGGAAGAATCGGAGCGTTTCCGCCTCACCAGGTTCCAGCGTCGTCGTACTTATCAGTAGACTGCCGAGACGGTAACGCAGCGAAGAAAGGACGGGTTCGACGAACTCGAACGCATGGTGAGGTTTGCCGTTCTCGCGCGAGGCGGGCAGATAAAAAATCGTCTCAGCCTTTTGAGCGAGGCTGGTCAGGATCTGCTCAACCACGTCGGTGAAATCGTAGAAACCATAAACATGAATTCGAACGGCACGGCCCTCGGCCCCTCCAAGAACAGCTGACAGCTCCCGCTCGGGAGCCTGGCTGATTCTTTCCGCAAGCTGCTGGTACTGAAGTGGCGCCCAGGTGAGTTGCGCATGCTCGAGCAGGCGGAGCCAGTCAAAGTACAGCCTGAGGACTCCGCCACTGATCCGGTCGTTCTCCTCCCCATCGGCAACCTCTCGCAAGACCTCTTCCTGAGATAGTCCGAAACCGGCTTCAGCCAGGTCGAGGAAGACCGGGCGCAAGAGGGTTTGTCCGCCTCGCAGCTCGCGTAAACCAGCCAGCTCGCGGCCTTCTTCCTGCTGAAGCAGTCGGTAAAGGAGGATGTCGAACAGCGGGTTCCAGCGAGGGCCGAGCGGGACGTCGTCGATTTGCGAAAGCCGGTCGATAAAGGGCAGGATGGGCACGACGTGCACGCCTGCGATGACAGCGGATTCCGACTCCCGGGCAAGCCCTATGCGAAGCTCGGCAGCCAGGGTGGAGGAGGGGGTCACGATCCATTGGCTGGTCAGCGACGAGCTGCCGGCTGCGTTTCGCACGTCGGAGACAAGTCGGTCGAGCAACAGCCGGTAGGACGGGGCCAAAATCAGGTGGGGAAACACGCCTGCCACTCTAGCACAACGCGGTGACTGCGAAGCGGGGAGCGCACGCAGCCAACGGATAACACGGATAACACGGATCGGAACGGCCGCGAAAGCAGATCAGTGAATCGCAGCGG
>Ga0209593_10001219_pt1 | contig 11142 bp, 10 predicted proteins | sample PPLLaktember2015_3_FD_187260 | JGI IMG/M metagenome (GOLD analysis project Ga0209593, IMG submission 187260) | Freshwater sediment microbial communities from Prairie Pothole Lake near Jamestown, North Dakota, USA - PPLs Lake P7 Core (6) Depth... | ecosystem: Environmental > Aquatic > Freshwater...
GCCACAACCAAAAACTGACTTGAAAGGGCTTCCGACCCCGACGACGCCTGGTGGCTTCAGCAGCTAGCGGCACCACCAGCGGAGGCAACAAGGCGGCCAGCATGCCTAACCAATTGATGAATAACAAATCAAAGCGGGCAATTGCCAATCCCAGGCCGACTACTGAGATAGCGAACATCCCGACGGTTTCATCCAAGCCGACAGCGGCACGCAAAGCCGGGGCGCCAGAATACAATATAGTTAATGAGGGCGCGATGATCGCCAGAAAAATCAACAGATTTCCGATTGCCAGTCCGCCCGGCTGAGCTAAAATGCCAACCAGGTCTGTAGACTGCGTGCCTTGCTGCAGTCCAATTCCTGCCAAAGATATCAAAACAACCGGAGTACAAAGCAGTAAATTAGAGATCAGAAGATCTTTCCGGGAGACAAATCCTGCCGTGAAATCAGGAGCACGCACGCTGAAGACAGAAACATAACCGATAAATGTGGCAATATCAACAATCATCAAAAGCGGGCTACGAACGGATAAAGTCACGGGTATCATGTAGCCTGAATAGTGAATTGAGATTAAAACTACTAGGATAATCACTGCGACGGTTGTTAACGCCGCCAGCCCATTCCAGCGGTGGATACCCAACAATGAGAACACCAAAACTGGAATGCCAATCAACAGCGGGCCAATGAAATCTGGTATGTGAAGAAGGGAACTGAGCGCTGCTCCACCTAAACCAACATTGAAACCGAACCAGCCCGTCATGCCGATCGCGATCAGCGCTGCAAGAATTCTTTGCATCCCGGGCTTAAAATATCTTGGGGCTAATTCAGTTAATTTTAACCCCTCACCGATCGGTGGTGCCATACCGATCAGGCCTGGAAACCATAAGATCGCAAACATTGCCGCGAAGCTGACCAAGATTGAGACCAGAGGGACCGGGCCCCCGTACCTGCTGGCCAATCCTGCGCCAACAATGAGCGCTCCAGGAGCAGTTCCAATACCTAACCAGGCGCCGACGACATCTTGCCAATGGCGTGGTTTGACTATCCCACTGCCTATCGGGATATTTGGCTCGAATGAGCTCATTAATCGAACCATTCATCTTCAGGGTCAAATGCGGGTATTGCGATAATGGTGGTGCGTAACTTTCCAACAGCCCGGTGCCGGCAGCCCGGCTTGATCAGGATGCCAGTCATCGGTTTGACGGGAACCTGTTCTCCATCCAATTCAAGATATCCTTCACCTTCCAAGATGAAATAAATCTCAGTGATCTTCTTATGGTAATGGAGACGGGCATCCTTCTGAACATCTAGTAGATGCAAGGAGGCACGCCGGTCAACATCTTCTGTATAGGCACGGCGGGTGAGACCGCAGGGGCAGTTTATGGTAGGGATTTCATCCAGTTGGGCAATCAAAAATTTTTTTTCAGTTTCCATCCGCTTAGTCCATTGCCAACACACCAGCTACTTTGAAAATGTTGCGTATGCGGCCGGTTAGTTCGTTGTAACGCGCAGGTAGCTTATCGAGACGTCGTGGGCGGGGAAGATCAACATCAATAATTTCAGCAATGCATCCCGGACGGGGTGTCATCACAATTACCCGGTCAGCAAGCAGTACGGCTTCGGGGATACTGTGGGTGATTAGCAAAGCTGTCTTGCGCTGTTCCATCCACAAATGTTGGATATCCATGGAGATTTGCTCTCGGGTAAGGGCATCCAATGCACCGAAGGGTTCATCCATCAACAACAAGGGTGGGTTGTGAACCAATGAACGACAAATAGCAACCCGCTGTCGCATACCACCAGATAGTTCAAAAGGTTTTTTGTTCTCGAATCCTTCCAAACCAACATCCTTGATCAATTTCTTGGCGATAGATTCATATTTACTACGATTCATACCACGAATATCGCATTGAATAAGAACATTCGAGAGCACATCGCGCCAATCCATCAATACCGCATCTTGAAAGATAATTCCTAAATCAGTTACCGGCTCAGTAACTAGCTTTCCACCAACCGTCACAGAGCCATCCGTATACGATACTAGACCGGCGATCATTTTCAGTATTGTCGTTTTTCCACAGCCGCTTGGTCCAACGATGGCAATAAACTCAGATTCGTGTATATCAAAGGTTATATTCTGGCAAGCAGTAATAGCATCAGCTTTGGTTACATAAATCTTGTTGACGTTCTTTAGTTGGATATAAGGTGCGCTCATTTCTTGTTCCTTGTGCATAGGGTTGGAGATTGGGGCCTCCAAAATGGAGGCCCCAGGTACAAAGTTAGCTATATTAGTCTCCTGCCGGTAAGTAGGGAGGCTCAGAGATGAAATCATTGTTGAAGTAGACGGTTACATCATCTTCGGGTTTAAAGGCAGCAAAATCTTCTAGAACCTTCTGGGTGGCCTGCCAGTCTTCCAACGCAGAGTAACCAATAGGTTTCCCTTCGGTCCTGGGAGTATGCAGCAGGGTCAAAGAGCCTTCAATTTCTGCCAGGGCTAGTGGCGCATCGAAAGCTTCAGCATGAGAAGCGAAAATCTCGGCCGCTTCTTCGGGGTGTTCCTGCGTGTAAGCCCAGGCTCGCTGGGAAGCGCGCACGAACTTCGTGACGATCTCAGGATTCTGCTCGGCCCAGAAGTTGTTGACGATAATTGCGCTGCTCAGAGTATTAACACCGCAAACATCCACCAGTTTAGACCAGCCCATATCTACGCCAGTTACCTTTTCCATGCGCATCGGCTGATCGACGAAGTACCCCAGAAAGGTGTCTACTTTACCTTCCAACACGGCGGTCTCTTTCGCCTGCGGATTGGAAACCTGGATCAGTTCGATATCATCCATTGTCAAGTTATTGGCACCCAGGCAGGCTTCAAAGATCGAGAGAGAGGCATCGCCAGCAGTGATTCCCACTTTAGTCCCGGGCAATTCTTCGATAGTTGTCGGCCGAGCAGCATCGGCGCGATAGATGAAGGACATCGGGCTTGACTGGAAGGTCACAGCCACAGCCGATACGGGCACACCAGCAATAACGCCACGCATCATTGTAGCGGCGTCGGCATAACCGATCGTGTTGGTGCCATTACCAACCAGCTTCACCGTTGTTGATGAGCCGCTTCCTTCTACGATGCTCACATCCAGGCCTTCCTCGAGGTAGAAACCTTTATCTACACCAAGAAAGAAAGGGGCATGCTCACCATAAAGCGTCCAGTTAAGGCGGAATTCTAAAGGAATTGGGCCTTCTTCCGCTGGAACTTCCGCACCACCACAGGCAGCTAGCAGTATTGAAAGAATAACAGCAACTGCTAGAAGTAGAGAAAATTGTTTCTTCATTTGAATCACTCCTTTTTTTGATTAGTTAGAAATACCACAATTTACAATAGTCTTTTTGATTTTTTCAGTATCACCTCTTTTCATTTAAGTGTGACTAAAATCAGTTGATCGATTGGTCAGTTTGAGCACAGTGAAGGGTGAAACCAACCAAATTTAGTCACACTCTTTTCATTTTAGTCACAAGGCAAACTTACATTGTCCCGTATTCTTCTCCACTACGAACGGAAATATGCCAAGGAATGAGCAGAGTTTCCAAACTCTGGATCAGGTAAAACAAGATCAATCCCTGCGCCGTCAAAGCGAAAATAGCGCCAAACATCAAAGCCGTCAACAGGTTAGAGTTTGCTACCAACAATAAGTATCCCAGTCCTTTGTCAGCGCCAACAAATTCTCCCACTACAGCACCAACTACAGCCAGCGTGGAAGCCACTTTTAATCCACTGAACAAATATGGTAGGCTGGTAGGCAATCGGAAACGGTAAAAGATTTGAAAGCGGGTTGCACCCATGGAGCGCGCCAAATCAACCATCTCCGGGGCTATCGACCTGAGACCGACTGCAGTGTCGATAATGATTGGGAAAAACGAGATTAGGAAGGCAACCAGCACCTTAGGCAAAATGCCTACCCCAAACCAAACCAAGAAAAGCGGTGCCAAGGAAATCTTGGGGACTGTCTGGAAAAAGAGCAGGATGGGAGTGATGAAGCGATCAAAGTTGGGCGAAGCAGTGATTGCAATTGCCATGGGGATGGCAATCACAATTGCCAGGAAATACCCCATTATCATCTCGTAAGCAGTAACCCAGCTGTTCTCGAGAATAACCTGGAAGCGTTCGACCATCACTCGGGCAATTTCTGATGGAGCGGGTAAGAGATAGGAAGGTAATTCTAGAATCCTAACTGCAATTTCCCAGATGGCTAAAAGGATTAAGATGCCAAGATAGGGCAATGCCTTTTTTTGCATAATTTCGGAGAAACTGCCATCCTTTTTCCTTTTTCGTTCGAGCATTTCTTTTTCTGATGTGATTGTTTCCATAGGTAGATCCTTTCATGATTAAGTACGCAGAGATTCAAATTTCCATGAATTTTCTGGCTGAAACCATAGTTCTGGCAAAAGCTCACTTTTTAAACCGAAAGGTGATTGGAGTAAACTGGTAATATTAATACTCCCGTTGCTAATTTTCAGTGTTGGGAATTCTGCGGGCTGATGGTACAGATCTGTGTGTGAAGATAATAGTTGCTGTTGCACTTCCACAGGAAAGGCTTTTAGCCCAGCGAAATAATGATGGCCATTGCGTTCGACGTGTTTTATGCCCAAGACAGACATCACAATCAGGTCTTGCAGCAACGCTACAGGGCCAATATTGGCGAGATCCTCACCACTGAGAATAAATTTTCGATTAGGCTCCAATTTGCGCATGTAAGTGAGCAGGCATGCATTAGCAACACTTTTGAAAACACCCTTACAATTTTTATGGCTTGTGCCAGCGTATCCACTTTCCAACGCGGATTGCATACTTTCGATCTGCGCATCAGATTCATCAATGATTATCAGCGGTCTATCATCCCAGGCAGTTAAATCTTTGCGTGTTACTTCGTTTAGGGCAACCTGGCGATTGAAGGGCTGTTCAACAAAAAGCAAACGGTCCATGTGTGGAGAACAGGCAGATTCAGTGGCAATCTGGCCCCAAAAAGTTCGGAATTCGGCCACGCTTTCATATTGTTCGTTGCCGTCAAGGGTGAAACAATAATCATCTACTCCGCAATCCTTAAGGACCGCATCAATGCGGCAAAGACGTTCTATATCTTGAGCTACATCGCCGTTAATCTTAATCTTGAAAAACCTGACACCGTAGGCACGAATATTGGCCTCCAGGGATTGAGGCAGACCATCTTGGAGGCGATGTTCGGGCTGAATCTCAGCTTCAGAAATAGCATCCGACAAACCGACCGTGTGGCGAATATTAATCTCTCGCAGAGGCTCCATAGGTAACAGATCGGCCGGAGAAAACCCTTCAAGCGTAGGATGGACATCTTGCAAGCGCAATCCCAAGGAGTTCTTGTCTAGAGCTTTTGCGAATGTTATTTCTTTTGCCCGGCAGTAAGCCTCGATCAGCGCTCGTTCCACCAGGCTAACCCCGAAGTTCCACAGTAGCGGTGGATAACCCTGGTCAGATGCCCAGGCTTGCTGGGTTTTATAAACCAGATACCACAGATTAAATACGCTTGCTATTAAACCGGCTTGAACAGCGAATTCACCAGCCTGTTGAATGACCAAGCGCATATCTTCTATATCATTTTTATAACTAGTTTGCGGGTCTTTGGTGAACCATTTCGGAATCAGGTTATCGGCCGCTATGCCAAAAGCTTTTTTACCGTCAATCTCACATTCGAGCTGTAAAAACAGGTGCGGAACCGCGGTCATCTCAGCAATGCCATAGCGAAAAGGCATCCGGGTGCGGATATTGTGCAGATAGGTTCGCGCGTGATGAACTCGAATGGGCATAAAGCCTGTATCGGAACTAAATTTCTTTTATGAGGGTCAAATAGGTTTCAGCAACGGGCTTCATCTCGATGCCCAGGCCGGGGCCTTGAGGAACCTGGATCATGTCTCCTTGCTGCTCTAACCCATTTTCGATAAGCGTGCTGCCCAAAAACTGAGGACCATTCAGAGCACAAGGTTTGTCGATGCCAGCCCAAGCAAATAAATGCAGTGAGGCAGACAGTGAGATATCCGGGTCCGTCAAACCAGAACCTAAAAGTGCAATGCCACGCTCTTTAGCAAGGCGAATAATTTTTTGCGACTGCCAGATTCCTGCTGAGCGTGCTGTTTTTACAGTGATACCGTCGAGCATCTCCAGGGCGATGAACTCTTCGACAACTGCATCCATAATAATGCCTTCGTCCATAAAGATTGGAAGCGCTCCCTGTCGTCTTAGCGCCTGGTAGCCGCGGATCTGATACGGTGATAAGGGAGACTCAATTACATCCACGCCAATATCGGCCAATTTGGGGACTATCTCTAAAGCGCTATCCATCGTATATCCCGTGTTGGCATCTGCCCACAAAAATCCATCCGGTGAAAAGGTTTTGATTTCCTTGGCAAGATTCAGGTCAAAGGTTTCCGTTTGCGGGGGGCCAACCTTGAAGTTGAAATTCCGGTAACCGCGTTGCTGACCCTCTTCCAGTTGCGCTGCGACCACTGCCATATCCATTGAATTGATGGTCCAGCTAAGCTGCAAACTTATCGGCTTATATTGACCCAACAATGCAGCGATGGGTTGGTTCATCCGCTTTCCAACTAAATCGTAGCAGGCTATATCAATAGCGGCTTTGGCTAAGGGCTGCCCAATTGAGAAGGCCGGGTAAATAGTATGATTCATGCGATCATGGATGGCGGGGACATCCTTAGGGTTCATACCGATAATCGCCTCGGCCAGGTAATTGGCAATCGTGGTTTCAACCGTTTCAGGCGTCTCGTAAGTCCAGGTGGGAGTTGGCACGGCCTGCCCCCATCCCTGATAGCCTTCATCATCAGTCAACCGCACCAGCACCGACGGCCGGCGTATCTTGCCATCAGTACCAGGTTTAAAGAATTTGAATTCTCCAACAAAATCGTAATCAAAGCGGCCGAGTTCTACTTTTACCAGCTTACTCATACCAGACTCCAAATCTGTATCCGGTCAAAAACACAATATCCGGCAAAAAAACACAAAATCAATTCTTCCATTCCCGCGCCGCGCGTGCCATAGCGTTGATATTTTCAATGGGAGTGTAAGGAGCCATAGCACAGCCTGGTGTTAATATATCGACCCCGGCTTCCAAGCACTTACGGGCATACAAGTAGGTTTCCTCGGGTGTTCCGTTGAGCAATACCGACAATGTGGGCACCGACCCGGCAATACAAACTTTGCCTTTCATCAATCGTACTGCCTCGTCTAGGTTCACACCCTCGTCGAAGTTATAGCAAGCTGTGCCAGTTTGTATTATGTATGGGATATGCCCGGTGGACTTACCACAAATATGCATGATATCCGGCACCGGAATACCTGAGCATAGACGAGTATGATAGGGCATGATGAAATCCCGGTACGTTTTCGACGAGTTTAAATCACCAGTGCAGGTTGCCTCTCCGAGAATAATGGCATCGCTTCCTGCCTCAGCCTGGGCAACAGCATAATCAATTGCAAGCGAGGTCAAGGCATCCATAATTTGGTGTACCCACTCTGGGTTGGTGATGATCCACATCAGAAAATTATTGAAGCCAAATAGCTTGGCTCCCAATCCAAATGGGCCTACGGTCGAGGTGACGATGGCCACCTCGTCGTTATACTTCTTTCTCAGTTTCGATATTGCTTTCAGGACGATTGGGATACGCCCGCGGTCAAAGAAATCATTGGGGATCGCTAATTCATCAGGATGATTGAAAAGATGTCTGACTTCAGTTGGGGTTGTATCGATGTTCCTGTAGTTGATCTCTGCCCCCAGGGCCTCTACTTCGACTGCCATATCAAAAGGCAGTTTGATGCACTCGATATCGGTATGTAGATAAATCGACTCGGCCAATCCGGCCAGGTCATCAACGTTTTTGTGGGCTTCAGGCCAAAAGATATTGCATTTCTCCATCATAGCGACCGTTATTCCGGTAGCAACCGCCGCTACAGGAGGCCGGTCTACTTCTTGAAGGTTGAGAGCATTGAGAAAACGTTCTTTTTTATTCATCGGATTCCCTTAATCTTTTATCGCATCCTGGCTATCGATCCACTCCGTTGAGTCTGATCTTCTCTTTTGTAGAGGAAGATCGAAGAGTCCAGCTTCTAACCTGGAGGAGTGAAGAAACCTTCTCAACAAGCATTTTCAAGGCGCACTCGCTCGTACAACCAGCTTAGGCTGCAGATGGATTTCTTTCGACTCAGCCGTTGAGCACTCGATACGTTCCAACAACATCTGCATGGCCTGGGTTCCAATTTCTACCATGGGTACATGCAGAGTCGTGAGAGCAGGAGAAACCAATGCTGCCAAACCGATATCATCATAGCCAATGATGGCAATATCCTCAGGAACTCGCAGACCAAGTTTTGCACAGGCTTGCAGAGCCCCAACCGCAATTAGATCATTATGACAAAATAGAGCTGTCAGTTCTGGATTGTTTTTCAAAAGATCGTAGGCAGTCTCTTGCCCCTTCTCTACCACGGGGTGACAATGTCGGATCCAACCATCCTTGATAGGGATATCTACAGCTCGCAGGGCAGTCTGATATCCCTTAAGTCGGCCAAATGCACTAGTGGAAATTGGAGGGCCCGAGATCAAACCGATATTGCGATGGCCAGACCTTAATAAATGTTCAATTGCCGCTTGCCCACCAAACACATCATCTACTGTGATAGCCCCGACATCAGCGCTCTTTCTTTCTCGAAAGACCAAAACACTTGTGGAAAAGCGTGCCAGAATTTTGAATAACGCATGATCTTCCAACCGTGAACTGCATAGGATTAAGCCGTCAACCTGATTATCTTCCAGTGACTGTAAAACGGCCAGTTCACGCTTTGGATCCTCATTGGTATTTCCCAGGAAGACGCTGTAATCCTTAGCATAAGCCTCTTCTTCTGCACTGCGTACTATTGAGGAAAAAAACGGATTGGAAATATCAGGTACAACAACACCCAACGTTCCGGTGTGTCGTGTTGCTAAACTGCGGGCAATGCTGCTGGGCCGATAGTTTAATTCCTCGATAACATCCATTACCCTTTTTCGAGTTGCATGGCTGGCACCTTCTTTATTATTGACAACGCGGGATACCGTCATCAGTGAAACCCCCGCTGTTTGGGCAATATCATGCATCGTGACGCGTTTAGCCATGGATTCTTATCCGATAGCGCTAACGTTAGCGCTAACTAAATTATATGGAGAGGATTATGCTGCGTCAATGTGAAAATCAACACTTGTTCGATATGACAACTTTTATTACATTTTCGTCAGGTTCTTGCAGAATATTGAAAGCTTCTTGCGTTTGCTCAAGGCAAAACCGGTGCGTGATCATCTTTTCGAGATCGACCTTACCTTGTCGGATTAATTCAATTGCCCGTTGAAAATCCCAATGGTAGCCCTGGGAGCCAGTCAATGAGATTTCTTTCTGCACAAAGATATTTACCGGGATACGGATATTCTCAGTTTCAAAGAGACCTACAACGACAGCTCTTCCGCCTTTTCGCAGGCATCGCAATGATTGCATTAGAGTCGTCTCCAGGCCAACGGCCTCAAAAGCGTGCTGCACCCCAATGCCACCCGTCTTTTCCAATATTTCCTGAACAACATCAGATTTAGAACTGTTGAAAACACCGCTGGCGCCAAATCCGATGGCTGCATCCAAGCGGGCATCCCGGATATCGGTGATGAAAACTTCTGCTGTCCCAATTGCTTTGACAACCTGCAAGATCAGCAACCCGATTGCCCCTGCCCCAAAAATAGCCACATTTTCATCGATATGAAGATTGGCAAGTCTCATCGCATGTACCGCCACAGCCAAGGGTTCGATCAATGCTCCAGCAGGATAAGATATATTTTCAGGGAGCAGATGTACCCATTGCTCAGAGGCTACAAAATCTGTGGTTAATCCACCCTGCCCCTGGCGGTACTGAAAACTGATATTTGCACACAGATGGTAATCACCTCGTCGGCAATAGTGACAATTTCCGCAAACGATTACCGGCTCAACTGTAACCCGATCTCCTGGCTTTACCTTGGTCACCCTAGAGCCCACCTCTGCAACTTCTCCGGCAATTTCGTGGCCTACTGGGATGGGCAAAGAGACGGCTGGGTGCTTCCCTTTAAAGATGTGTAAATCTGAACCGCACAAGGCAGTCGCCTTGACCTTGATCAAGACTTCCAGCTCACCCAAGGGGGGGAGCGGTCTTTCCCAGATATCCACCTGTCCGGGATGAGTTACAAAAGCCATCGGGCGTGTATTATTCACCTTCAACCTCTTCTGCAACAACTGGGTTGGATAAACAACCCAAGCCTTCGATTTCAATACTGATCTTGTCAGCTGGTTTAAGCGGTATGCGCGGGTCATGAGAATCGCCAACGCGTTTGGGCGAACCGGTCAGGATTACATCGTTCGGTTCCAAAGTGGTCAATTGGGAGATATAATGGATCAGATAAGGCACATTGAAAATCATCTCTTGAGTATTGCCATCCTGCACAACTTCATCGTTGAGCTTGGTTTTGATGAACAAATTTCCCGGATTCGGAATTTCATCCGGAGTGACCAATGTCGGTCCAAGGGGACAAAATGTATCGAACATCTTGCCTGAGTCCCACTGTGAGCTGCGAGCTTCAATATCTGCTGCACCGAGGTCATTGGCGATTGTATATCCAGCCACAGCCTCTAGCGCACGTTCTACGGGAATATTTTTTGCTCGAATTCCAATAATCACAGCAAGCTCCCCCTCGTAGAGCACCTTCCGGCTTATCCTGGGCAGCACGATCGCGGAACCTGAACCGGTCAAAGAGCTGGCAGGTTTGTGAAAAAGGACTGGGTAGGGAGGCGGAAGCCAATCCTCGCTCCTGTCCGGAGGCGGATAATTCAATCCCACACAGATGATCTTACCTGGCTTGATGACCGGGGGTAAGAGTCGAATTTGCGATAGTGGGATGGATTTCCGCTGGCCGTGCGGTTGAACAATTACCATGTCTTCCTCAAGTATTCCGCTATGAATTTCTCCAGCGTGCCGGTAATTGATCTTCTTCATCGCTCCTACTCCTTGAAATTGGGCTTGCGCTTCTCCAGAAAGGCATTGCGGCCCTCGATGGCGTCCGGCCC
>Ga0209593_10001223_pt1 | contig 11128 bp, 10 predicted proteins | sample PPLLaktember2015_3_FD_187260 | JGI IMG/M metagenome (GOLD analysis project Ga0209593, IMG submission 187260) | Freshwater sediment microbial communities from Prairie Pothole Lake near Jamestown, North Dakota, USA - PPLs Lake P7 Core (6) Depth... | ecosystem: Environmental > Aquatic > Freshwater...
ATATAATGAGCGGCGACGGCACCTCCTTTGAAAAAAGCGATGCGGAATCGGAGATGGAGTTTGTTCCCACCAACCTCCAACAGCTGGTCAGGGCGATCAATAACCTCAAGAAGAATGACCGTCTCTATATTCGGCTGTATCGCGACCAGCCGGGAGCGCTTATCGGAGGTGAGGCCTTACCCGATCTTCCTCCCTCCTTGCTGGCGCTCTACAAGTCGGAGAAAACCTCCGGTGACGTGAAGACGATCAACAAGGTTATCTATGTCGAACACGAGCTTTCTGCGACTAGCTTTGTTTTAAGCGGTCAGAAAGTCATAAAGGTCAACGTCAAAAGATAGTTGCAGGTTACGGGTTGCAGGTTGCAGGTTGCAGGTTACGAGTGGCGAGTTGGGTTACGTGTTCGCGGACCTGGCGTCGTAACGGACAACTGGCAACCGGCAGCCTGCAACACTGCAACCTGCAACATGCAACCTGCAACATGCAACCTGCAACCCGTAACTCGCGACTCATAAACCCTAAACCCGTCTTTCTTGTCAACCATGAGAAAACTCATTCGATTCTGCCTGGCGTTGCAGGCCCTGGTGTGGGCCTGCCAGTCTGCTCACGCGACTCAACCCGATCGCTGGACCGTCTCCACTCCGGAAGAGTTTCTCGCCGGAGATCTGAAAGGGGTTTCGGTTACCGGGGAAGGCGGCATTGTTCTCGCACCCGCGCTCGAGCCGTTGTTGGACACGAAGGAAGCTTTTGTCTATGCCGTTGTCGCCGATCCGGCGGGCAACATTTACCTGGGAACCGGGAATCAAGGCAAGATCTTCCGGGTAGGGGCAGATGGCAAGGGAGCCGAGTGGGCCAAGTTGGCAGAGGCTGGTATCCACGCTCTGGCTATCGATTCTAATAGCCGGCTTTATGCGGCCTCGGCGCCGGATGGCAAGGTGTACCGGTTCGATAATGGTCCGACACCGCAGGTCTTCTTCGATCCGGACGACAAGTACATCTGGGCGTTGGCGATCGACAGCCAAAACAACGTGTACGTAGGCACCGGACCGAAGGGGATCGTCTACAAGGTCAACCCCCAGGGGAAATCAGAGGTTTTCTACGACAGCAAGGAAACGCACATTGTCGCGCTCGAACTGCCGGCGGATGGGCGATTACTTGCGGGAACGGCGCCAGGCGGGCTTATTTTCCGGTTTGCTCCTGACGGCAAGCCGTTTGTGCTCCACGATTCCAATCTCAGTGAAATCAAGGCTCTGGCGATCGATCGCTACGGAAATATCTATGCGGCGGGCCTTTCGGGTGCAGCCCCTCTTGAGACGCCCTCGTCGGACACGTCCGACACCGACGTCAAGGTGAAGGTTACCGCTGTCGCAACGGGTCCGAGGGCTGACAGTGAAGACGAGACCGTCGCGGCTGGCGGAGACACCAAGGGCCTCAAGAAGACCGAAATCTACAGAATCGACAAGAACAATTCCGTGGAGGTCATTTACACCTCCAACGACGGGCTGCCCTACGATCTGGTCGTTCGGCCGGACGGCAATTTGCTGATAGCGACCAGCAACAAAGGCCGTATCGTCTCGATCGATCCGCGCCGTTTCCCGACCTATCTAGCGCAGACGACCGAAGAGCAGGTGACTCAACTGATCGAGCGGGGCGGTAGGCTCTATGCAGCCACCAGCAATCTCGGAAAACTCTTCCTCCTCGGCGGCAAGAGCAGCGGTGTGGCAACCTATGAATCGAAGGTATTCGATGCGGGAATGACGGCGGCTTGGGGTGCTATTCGTTGGCGGTCGAGGGGCTCCTCCACAGCACCGGGCGTTCGGGTTTTCACCCGGTCGGGTAACACATCCACCGCCGACCAGACGTGGACCGACTGGGACGGACCGTATCCGGATGGAGGAACCGCCCAGGTGAAGAGTCCCTCGGCGCGGTTCCTGCAATGGAAAGTGGAGTTTCCGGAGAAATCGGGCGCCATCTCCCCTGGCCAGTCAGCGGACAGTGTCGACATCGTGTCAGTCGCTTACCTGCAGCAGAACCTCGCGCCTCAGCTTAATTCCGTCACCGTTCACGCCCCGGGCGTGGCGTTTGTGGAGTTTCCGGGTGCCACCACCGGCGGTGGAGTTTCCCCGGGAGGCCCCGACCGGTCACACCTCCTGTCCTTGCCCCGGTCCGTCCGGGAGATCGAGAAGGGGACGAGCTCTGTTCCCGCACGAAAGATCTACTATCCGGGTGCGCGGAGTCTTTCCTGGACCGCGAGCGACGCTAATCAGGACGACCTGGTTTACTCCGTTTCAATCCGCCGGCAGGGAGAAAACAACTGGTTGCTGCTGAAGGACGATCTCACTGACACGCACTATACTATCGACGGCTCCAGTCTCCCGAGCGGAACGTATGTCGCCAAGGTGACTGCTTCCGACCGGCTGTGTAATCCGCCCGATCAGGCCCTCGACGCGCAGCTTTTCAGCAAAGTCTTCACTGTCGCCAACGACCTGCCGTCCGTGCAAATCTCACCCATCCAAGTACAGAACCGAACGGCGACAGTGCAGTTCACCTGCAAAAGCGCCGGGAGCACCATTCACCAGGCTGAATACTCAGTGGACGGCCGCGAGTGGAGCATTGTCTTCCCGGCCGACGGGATCGCCGATACCGAAACCGAACAGTACAGCGTGAAGCTGGATAACTTGAGCGCCGGCGAACACCAGCTGCTCGTCCGGGTTATTGATTCGGTCGGAAATGTGTCGACGGGAACTACGCGGTTGTCCGTGCATTAACCGAAGGACAGGAAGGACTTGAAGGACCTGAAGGACCCGAAGGATGAGTGACATCGAGAAACGCCTGCACTTGCGATGTCACTCGTCCTTCAGGTCCTTCAAGTCCTTCTGTCCTTCCTGTCCTTTTCTACAGGTCCGGGTGGTCGCTGTAGACGTCAATCTTCTGGAAAGAGTAAATGACGAGCGGTTTCCGGATATTCTGAGCACTCTGGAACCGGGAACTGCGAAGCGAATCATCCACCGCTGTCAACAGATCCTGGCTTTTCGGGTATTCCAGCACGTAGTCGATTTCGGCATGGCCTGCCGGGGTGATCTGAGCGACGAGCGAGAGTTTGTCCTCGTACGGGATCTTCCAGGCGGCGCTCATGATCTCGTCTATGTCCGCGTAGGTGTGCCGCGCCTGCACCTCCGTCAACAAGGGTTCCAGGAAGACGCTCGACGGCATCCTCCTCATTTCAAAGGCCGGGTACGACCATTGCTGGAATGGGACAAGCGGGAACTGCATCAGAATCATGATGAAAAACGACAGGGTCACCGGGATAGCCGACAACTTCGACCACAGGGTGAGGGATTCCATGTCACGCCAATAGGTGCAGAATCCGTCCCACTGTCCGTAAAGCCAACTCGGCCAGCCATAGGCCGCCTTCACGTGAACCTGGTTCCAGATATGTTCCTGAGCCGGCGCAGGAAGATGTTCTCTGACACTCAATTCCTGTTTGATCCAATGCAAGCCGTCCCAGTGTTCTCGACACGACTGGCACTCCCCCAAGTGTTCTTCAAGGATGGCCGCTTCGTTAGCCGGGAGCTCGCCATCCAGGTAATCGTGAATCTTTTTGCGCGTCTCATGACACTTCATAACGCCGCTCCTTCACGATAAGGCTTCAGTCGATCCTTCAGACGTTCTCGTCCTCGTGCGATCCGGGATTTGACCGTGCCTATTTCGGCACCAACGATTTCCGCGACTTCTTCGTAGGACAGGCCCTGCACGTCGCGCAGAACCACCGCAGCCCGCTGGTCGAACGGAAGCTCATTCAGTGCCACTTGGAGCGCCTTGTGGATCTCCGCCGCATAGACTTCCCGGTCCGGCCATGGCTCGTCGCCCGCCGGATCAGGAATACAGTAACCGTCTTCTTTCAGCCTCAGGCTTAAGGACTCGGTCTGATTCCGAAAGCGTCTTCGCCACCACCGGTTTCGATTTGCCGCCTGATTGAGAGTGACCCGGTAGAGCCAGGTTTTCAGGCTGCAATCGCCCCGGAAACAGTGGATCTTGCGGAACAGAGTCAGGAAAACCTCTTGGGTGATGTCCATCGCCTCGGTCTTGTCCGAAAGGAGCTTCACCGACAAGGTGTAAACGAGGTCCTTGTACAGTTGAAACACCTCGGCGAAAGCCTGCTCATCGTGTTCTCTAAGACGCACGACCAGATCTTCGGCTTCATGAAGACCAATTCGAGAACCGACCGAACCCGTGAGCTCTCCCATGAGATCCCCTATCCAGGCTCCATTATACGTTCTATTAGACTCCGAGACGCGGGAAAAGGTTCCGCCGAGAAAACTGCTGACGGCTGACGGCCTGGGAGCGCAGGCGTCTCGCCTGCACTGGGGCCGCAGGCGTCCCGCCTGCTCGTGCCCTGGCACTATTGGATTTGTGCAAATGGCACGAGCAGGCGAGACGCCTGCGGCCCCAGTGCAGGCGAGACGCCTGCGCTCCCAGGCCGTCAGCATGCATTCCTTAGCTAATGCTCATGCGCCCGGCCGTGTCGAAGCGGATGTTGACGCTCACCGAATTGGGAGATTGGGTCCCGATGTTCAGGCTGCCTCTGAGGCCGAACTTCGCCAGCGAGACAACGTAGCTGCCGGGAGGCACCGACGCGGAGGCAAATCCGGTCCTTTGCTGGAAACCGACCGGGGAAGTCGAATAGGACTTGCCGCTATCGGTGTTGGTCAGCGTAAAGGTCAGATTTGCGAACCGATAGATGTCGACCCTCGAGCCTTGGTCCTTGGAGATCCTAATGGTAACCTGTCGGGGGGCGTTGGCCATCTCTTCGATTTTCTTACGCTTGGGGTACCGATCAAGGACCTTCTCCAGGCGGCCGCCGTCATGCTCCGCCAACATGGAGGCGTGCTGGTTCTTCATCTCGCCGATGATCCCATTCACGAACTCCTTCAATTGCTCCTCATCTTTGCGCATGGCGATGGCCGTGTCGATCGTTCCCAAACTACCGGGGAGGATCTCGAGCACATTGAGTCCGGTCGTCTCAGTCAGGTAGTAGGCGGCGATGTACTTGTCGTCGATAACGCCAACCACTTCCGCGCGCTTCAATGCGAAGCAGGCTTCATCGAATGAGTCGTAGGGAGTGAGTTGGGCGCGCGGGTATTTCTCTTTGACATAATCCTCATAGGCCGAGCCACCCCGGATACCAATCTTCGACCCGTTGATCTCGGTGATCTTCAGCTTCCTGACATTTGGGCTGATGACGAGAACCACATCCGAGGTGTAGTAGGTAGTCGAGAAATCGAACTCTTCCTGGCGCTGCCTGGTGACGCCGGCCGCCATTACAAGATCCGCTTCCTCGTTCTTGAGAGCGGTGAGAAGGTTCTGGTCCTGACGGGTGACCCAGGCCGGCTGAATTTTCCGAGCACTTTGCTCGGGCTCGAGCCACTCGGCGTTCATTTTTTCGACGATCCGCTTGCCGAGCTCAGCGTCGGGCCCCAGTCGTTCTTCTCCCTTCGGGTAGAAGCGGGGTGCCTGGAAGGGAAAAACCCCGATCTTCGCCACCTTTTCCCGCTTCATGCGCGCGACCGTGGCGGAAGTGCTTTGACATGATTCAAGGCCAACTGCAGTCAAGAGTAAGAGTGCAAACAACGGTGTGATCTTTCTGAGCATTTTTCGACACCTCTAAAGGACGAGGAATATACCAGAAGCCTTCGTTAGCAACAACCGGCTCTTGGAAATCGGGCAGAACCGGTCTTCGGTGAGCAGGTGAACCCTCCCTTCCGTAACCACACTCAGCGCGGTATTCCCCGATCCTGAAGGACGCGTCTAGCGGTAATAGGGGTTGTGCCCGGTGCCGTGGTCGGTCGTATCGACCACCTCTTCGATCTCGGGGATCGCCTCCTTGATTCGGGCCTCTACTCCGTGCTTCAGAGTAACGTCCACCATGCCGCAGCCATGACAGCCGCCACCGAAGGCGAGGTAGACTTTGTTGTCCCGCACGTCAACCAGCCGGATCATGCCTCCGTGAGCGGCGACTGCGGGGTTGAGCTCCGTGTCGAGAAGAGACTGCACCCGCTCCACGAGGGGGCCGCTCAAGTCGCTTCTGGCGCCTTCTCCAAAGCTCGGCGCGGGAGGACGGTTCGGGTTATCAATACGGAAGCCGCTCTGCAGGGCCCCATTTTCATAATCGACGGAAGCTCCGGCGAGGTTCTTGGCGCTCTCCGGGTCCAGAAGGACCTCGAATCCTCCGGCATCGACCACCTGATCGTCGCCGGTCTTTTCCTCGAGGCCGACCAGTCTCATGCCGTAGCTGAAGTCCACTCCACCGGTACTGCGCGCCTCCAGCCGTAGCATAAATCGTTGATCCTGCTGCTCTTGCATGGCAGCTAGAATCTGGCCCTTGGCTTCCTCGGTAAATGTCAGCATTCAACCTCCAAATTTCGGAAATACTGAAAAAGCTGTGCAAAATTGTAACAGTTTGCGCACGGCTGTGTAAATTTCAGACAGCGGATCAGTTCGGGCAAAAAGCCTCAACCTCGCCAGCCAGACTACCGGCTTCCCGCTTGACGGTTTGTTTCCCAGAAAGGATACTGTGCCGACCGTTGGTCAAGAAAGCGGTTTTTTTCGGGGGCCCAAACACCATACGGATGCCGAAGGATCAGTGTTGCCGTATGACTGTGGGCCCGAAAGGATAGCTCTAATGCCTCGTGGGACAAGAAGAACCTTTTGGAAGTCGGTAGATAGCGTCCTTTGCATGGTAGCGAGAGTCGCTTTTCATGTCATTCAATTCTTCAATAAATACCGTCCGGCTCCTGCCTTCACTCCGAAGTGGTCTGATCGGCCGCTTCTGAAATCCTGGGAAAAGAGCCAGATCAACCTCGGTTGGCCTCGCCAGACTACCTCACTCTGCCCTCAGTGCACGATAGAAGCCCGGGAGAGAATTCTGAAGGACGACGCGGACTACCGCCTCTTCAGCGAACAGAAAGCCGGCGAAATCCCGGCGACGATCATCGAGAGGGATGGCCAGATCTGGATGGTGAAGGAGTGCCCTAAGCACGGAAAATTCGAAGACATCATGTCGATGGATTCGAACTTCACCCGCTGGGTCGAATCGAATTTTCCGGGTTGCGACCTGCGTGCTCATAACGATTCGAAACTGCACTGGCACGGGACTGCGGCGATTACCCATGGCCGGGGCGGCGTTCTGACCGTCGATCTCACTAACCGCTGCAATATGATGTGCGATCCCTGCTTCACGGACGCCAACCAGGTCGGCTTTGTCCATGAACCGTGCTGGGAAGACACGAAGAAGGTCCTGGACGACGCGATGAGCATCAAACCGCGTCGGCAGATGTCCGTGCAGTTCTCAGGCGGTGAGCCGACGCTATCCCCGAATTTCATCAGGGCGGTCAAATACGCCCGGAAGCTGGGATTCAACAGCGTTCAATGCGCCACCAACGGTATTCGGTTCGCTCAGGACATCACTTTCGCGAGGAAAGCAGCCGAGGCGGGCCTGCGTTATGCCTACCTGCAGTTTGACGGTATCGGAAACGACGCAAACAGTCACCGCCACATCAAGAACCTGTTTGACGTGAAGTTGCGTTCAATCGAGAACATGCATGAGGCCGGCATCGAGATCGTCCTCGTGATCACCCTGGTGAACGGGGTAAACAACGACCAGATCGGGCCGATCATCCGTTTCGCTCTGGACAACCCGAAGAAGATTGCTTTCCTCTCCTTTCAGCCCGTCTCTTTTACGGGCCGCGACGAGGCGGTTACGCCCGAACGGCGTTTTCGCCAACGGTACACCCTATCGCACCTGGCCAATGACGTGAAAAACCAGGTGGGCCTTACCGAACCGTGCCGTGACTGGTTCCCGCTGTCGCTGTTCAGCACCTTCTCGGATTTTGCCGACCTCGCTCACGGTCCTAACTGTGACTGGGGCCAGGTGACCTGCAGCTGCCACCCGAACTGTGGCGTGGGAACTGCCGTGATGGTCGACAAAGAGACGAAGGAAGCAGTGCCTGTACCGCGCTTTCTCGACATTCCCGGCCTGATTGAGGACGTCAAGAGGATTACCGATGCCGGCCGCGGCAAGTGGTTCTCGAACCTCATGATGGGGCTCGCGTTGATGAAGTGTTACCACCCGTTCCGCGGGCCTTCACGCCTGACGCTGTTCGATATTCTAAAGAAATTCGACAAGAGTTTTGGACTTACGGGCAAGTTCTACGGCGTTGGCAAGGTTCGCCGCGACGATCCGTGGAACTTCCTCTTTATCGCCGGAATGTGGTTCCAGGACCTGTTCAATTACGACTTCAGCCGGACGCAGTTGTGCGCCATTCCGTATGGCACCCAGGAAGGGGAGATTTCCTTCTGCGCTTACAATACCGGCCCGGGCTGGAGGAACATCGTCGAGCACATGCACCGCAACGCTACCGTCGCCGATTGGTACGAACAACACGGTCGTCACCAGATTCACGCGGGTGAAAAGTTGCTGATGCTGGACAGCTACAACCATTCGCTGAGAATCCGCGCCGAGGACGCGAATCGGACGCGCATCCGAACGGGGCTGCCGCAAACCGCTCGTGATGAAAAGATCCTCCGCAAGAGGGCTGCCCACGAAGCCGAACAAGTCAGGGAGCATTACGAAGAGACGGTCTCACCCCAGAAAAAAGGCAAGCTGGTCCAGCTGGGATAGTGCCAGCCTGCCCCGGACGAACACGGACTGACACGGACATGCACGGACAGTCCGTGTCAGTCCGTGATTGTTCGTGTTCGTCCGTGCCTGCCCCATGCCATGCCAGTTAGGGCGTCTGTTGTGTTAGCTTGGTGCTAAGGAGTACCACTCATGACCCGACTGGCAGAAAAGAAATGCGTTCCCTGCCGTGGAGGAGTCCCACGCCTGACTCCCGAAGAAATCCGGCCCTTGGCTGCTCAGATTGAGCAATGGGACGTCGTCAACAATCATCATCTTCAGAAGCGTTTCCGGTTCCCCGACTTTCGCTCCGCGTTGAACTTCGTCAACGACGTCGGCGAGATTGCCGAACGTGAGGACCACCATCCCGACTTCGAGCTGACGTGGGGGAAAGTGGGTATCACGATCTGGACTCACAAGATCGACGGCCTGACGGAAAGCGATTTTATTCTGGCAGCGAAGATCGATGAGGTGTATAGCCTGGCTCGACAGGGTGCCGCGAGATCCTAGACGATGAGGTTCGCAGAAGCCGACTTGGCGAGGTCGGGGCGGCTGCGGGCAATGAAGCGCAGATAACTCTCCTGGTCCGTCTCCGCCGTGTGGAATTCGATGTCGGCGAGAAGCACCTCGAGGCAATTGACGATCTCCCCGGTTTTGAGGAACCTCTGGTCCTGGTCGAGCTTTCGGTGTCCCTCGAGGAACGTCTTCAGGTCGCGCCCGAGGCTGTTGGCGATCGGATCGGAACTCGTGTGCTCGTAGATAAGTCCGCTCTGTTCGGTCTTGTAAGTCTTGAGAAGCAAGGCGACTGAATCGAGGACCTGGCGGTCACGCAGTGAACGCAGCCCCTGGCCAAACCGGATGATGGCTTCCTCGAGCCCCGTCATGATCTCGGGGTAATTTGCGTGCACATCGTAGTACTTGCGGCGCTGCACAGGGTCGTCCTCGTGCTGTAGGGCACTGACGCGCTTCTTTAAGAGTTGGTAGGACAGGCCGGAGCTCAGGTACTGGCAATTCTCCGGGCAGGCAATCTCCAGAACTCTCTTTTCCCCACAGCAGGTCGGGCAGATCTGTCCATTCTTGGCAGGGCAAAATCTCTTTCCCTTAACCTTCCCGCAAACCACACACTTCATGTCCGCAAAATCTTACTATTTCCGCACGACCTCACACAACTCGGGACCGCCCCCAATTCACCCTCGCGCAGCCGCAACGCTATAATCTAGACTAATGACCAAGCGCTTTTTCACCGTCGAGGAGGCCCGCCAAATCCTCCCGCGCGTTCGGGAACTGATGCAGAGAACGGTGGCCATGGTCGGTGCCCTGGAAGAAGCCAAGCAGCATGTCGAAGATCTCGCTGAAAAAGGCGAGATGAACACGGGTAGTTCCGTCGGGACCCGGTACATCGAAGGACTCGCGCAGATAAGCGAGTGCGTAGCCGCCATTCAGGAAACAGGCTGCATCGTCAAGAGTATCGATGAGGGTCTCGTTGATTTCCCGCATTTGCGGGAAGGCCGGGAAGTCTATCTTTGCTGGAAAAATGGAGAGCCGGACATCGGCTACTGGCATGAGGTCGACGCCGGGTTTGCCGGGCGCACTCCCCTCGACCAGGATGCCTCCTGACAGGAGAATCTCTGAATGCCTAAAAACCTACTGGCTTTGATCGTGATTTTGGTGTTCCTCGTTCCCGCCTGTTCGCGCCAGAAAGATGAGGCGGCACCCCAGCCCGTCGCTGGAGGCGGCTTCACTCCGGGGAGCGCCGCCGATCTCACCTATCAGGCGCCTGCCGGCTGGGCTGCGGAGACGCCTGCCTCGCGGATGCGCCGAGCCCAGTACCGGCTCCCCCGCGCCGATGGCGATCCGGAAGATGCGGAGATGGTCGTCTTCTACTTCCCCGGCCAGGGAGGCTCCGTCCAGAGTAATATCGACCGATGGGTGGGAATGTTCGCGAAAGCGGATGGAAGCTCCGCAGCCGGAGAAGCCAAGACGGAGAAGAAAACCGTTAACGGACTGAGCATCACGACCATCGACGTCGAGGGTGTCTATACCAATCAATCGATGGGACCAATGGCAGGATCATCCGGGCCCAAACCCGATTATCGGATGCTGGCCGCCATTGTCGAGACTCCGGGGGGGCCCTGGTTCTTCAAGCTGACGGGTCCCAAGCAGACGGTCGAGAAATGGAAGGGCAGCTTCGACGAGTTCGTTCAAACGATAAAACCGGCCGCGTGAGGGACACAAGGGACACGAGGGACACAAGGGACACAAAGGACACAGGTTTCTCTTGTGTCCCTTCTGTCCCTTGTGTCCCTCGTGTCCCTTGTGTCGTTGGTCCTTGGTGGCTGGTACTTGCGCGTTTGCTCACTCCAGCCTCGGGCACGGTTTGCCCGCGTTGTCGGCACAGGGCGCCGGCGCCGCCGCAGCCTTAACCCCGTACTCGCGTAGCATTTCGGCCACTTC
>Ga0209593_10001226_pt1 | contig 11121 bp, 10 predicted proteins | sample PPLLaktember2015_3_FD_187260 | JGI IMG/M metagenome (GOLD analysis project Ga0209593, IMG submission 187260) | Freshwater sediment microbial communities from Prairie Pothole Lake near Jamestown, North Dakota, USA - PPLs Lake P7 Core (6) Depth... | ecosystem: Environmental > Aquatic > Freshwater...
TCAGGCTCAGCTACAACTACCGGCTCAGGCACTTCAACGATTGGCTCTACTGGTATTTCAGCAACTTCTGTCACCACTTGCATGGCCTCTTCTTGACCACTTGGCTCGGCTTCTTCACGTTGTTCAATCACACGTTTTTTACGCACCTCTACCTGAATAGTACGCGCCTTACCTGTATTGTCCGTTTTTTTAATTTCGGTACTGGATTTGCGTGTCAATGTGATTTTGCTTTTGGGCGCAAGCGTACCATGCTCTTTACGCAAATGGTCCAGCAATGCCGATTTGTCATTTTCACTCAATTGGTCATCTGCACTTGTTTTATGCACGCCAGCACTTTTAAGCTGTTCTAATAACAATGCTGTAGGCAGCCTTAATTCGCCAGCAAATTGTTCTACGGTTGTTTGTGCCATCTTGTTGCTCCAGTATTCTTTTCCCTAAGCTTTATTGCCTAGCTTTACTGCTTAATGCTACTTAATATTGACGCCATATTAGACTGAAAACTTTATTCTTTCAGCCTAATCTTATCGCTATTTAATCTCTATTTAAACCACGGCGCGCGCGCTGTCATGATGAGTGCTTTTGCGCGCTCTTCGTCCATATGGGTAAGTTCTACCAGCTCATCAATTGCCAACTCTGCCAGATCTTCCATGGTTGAGACACCTTTTGATGCCAGCAAATGCGCAGTAGCATCATCCATACCTTCGAGTGTCAGCAAATCATCGGCCGCTTCTTCAACTTTTTCTTCTTTGGCAATCGCTTCTGTCAGCAAAGCTGCACGTGCGCGTTTACGTAACTCTTCAACCGTATCTTCATCAAACGCTTCGATTTCATTCATCTCAGCTAAAGGCACGTAAGCAATTTCTTCCAAAGTGCTAAAGCCTTCTTGTACTAAAATTTCAGCCACTTCTTCATCAACGTCAAGCTTCTCCATAAAGAGGTGACTAACGCTCGCATACTCTTCCTGGTTTTTCTGTGCAGCTTGGTCAACGGTTAAAATGTTCAATGTCCAACCTGTTAATTCTGAAGCCAAGCGGACATTCTGGCCATTACGGCCAATAGCCAATGCCAATTGCTCTTCTTCTACAACCACATCCATGCTATGTGCATCTTCATCGACAATAATGCTGGAAACTTCAGCTGGTGACATAGCATTAATCACAAATTGTGCAGGTTCCATGCTCCAAAGCACAATATCCACGCGCTCGCCAGCCAACTCGGCAGTCACCGCCTGAACACGCGACCCACGCATACCTACGCAAGTACCTACCGGGTCTATACGCTGGTCATTGCTTTTAACCGCAATTTTTGAACGCAAACCAGGGTCGCGCGCTGCTGAACGAATTTCCAGTAAACCTTCTTCAATTTCCGGTACTTCCAACTCAAACAAGCGAATCAGAAAATCAGGTATGATTCTTGATAGAATCAATTGCGGCCCACGGCCTCCACGCTCAATACGTGAGAGATAAGCGCGCACACGGTCACCCACACGCAGGTTTTCCTTAGGAATCATCTGTTCACGCGGCAACAATGATTCAATACGGCCCACTTCAATAATCGCATTACCTTTTTCCATGCGTTTAATTACGCCGGTAACTAGTTTTTCATCACGTGCCAGGAAGTCTTGTAAAATTTGCTCGCGCTCTGCTTCGCGCACTTTTTGCAGAATTACTTGTTTTGCAGCCTGCGCACCAATGCGACCGAATTCTATACTCTCTAACGGTTCTTCATAATACTCACCGATGTTCAGGCCTTTTGAACGGTCATCTTCCTCATCGATCTGATATGCGGAATTTTCCAGCAAATCGTATTCAACAAACTGCCAGCGTCTAAAGGTTTTGTACTCGCCGGTTTCACGATCAATTTCCACGCGCACGTCGGCATCATCATGGTGCTTCTTCTTGGTAGCTGAAGCCAAAGCAAGCTCAAGTGCAGTAAAAATAACCTCTTTACCCACATTTTTTTCATGCGCCAAGGCATCTACCAATAATAAAATTTCACGACTCATCATCAATCTCCGACTATAAATTGCAGGTTAATCTTTAATCTCTTAAAAATTCTTTAACTTAGAACACTGGGTTCAAGCGCGATTTATCAATATTTGATAACGCGATTTTATGGATTACACCGTCACACTCCAACAGTACCAAGCCATCTTCCAAGCCACGTAAAAATCCTAAAAAATTCTTTTTTGTCACTTTTTCTTCTGCACCTGTTTTGGCATTCACTACCGTCTCTACAACAGGTACGCGCAATTTAACGGTAGCGCGCTCACCAGTAAAACGTAAAAAATCCGCTTCTTTTTTCAATACCCGATCCATGCCAGGCGAGGAAACCTCTAGCCGGTCATAATCGATCTCATGCTCTACCGCCAACAAATTGCCCAACTGGTTACTTACCAATACGCAATCATCGATATTTACACTATCTTTTATATCTTCAGGGTTTTGCTTATCAATAAACACACGCAACAATTTGCCACGATTAGAAATCTCTAAATCAACCAGCTCATAGCCCAATTGGCTTACCGACTGCTCTATCAATGTATGCAAATCTTGCATGATTACTTAACCCTCAATCTCACTGCAACCTAACAAGCGTTTGTAAACATTTACTTAACCGTGCTACGCAAGTTGCAGAAACAAAAAATGGGCACAAAGCCCATCAAAAAATTCAACCGCATTATACCAATGAATTCAATGAATTGGAAACACTACAGATAAATAGTTAGCTTTTGCCCAATTTTGCCTCAGCACCCCATATATTCCTTTAGGTTATAACTTAATAAAAAAATATTATTTTTAATTATTAAAAAACGCTTTTATAGTGCAGTTCTTGTTGTTAACACATTTACTAGAGAGTTCGCCATGTCACTTACTAACAATGTTACTCATCACCCTGGACGAATCAATGCCGCTAGCAGCTTGGATGTTTCGCAAGAAATATTACGCGCGGTCGAAGCGCTAAAACAAGGCTCTGGCTTTGGTTCAGTTGAAATTGTGTTACATGAAGGGCGCGTGACGCAAATTGAAAAACGGGAAAAATTAAGGTTTAACCAAAATTCAAGCCTGGATAATTCTAAAAGATAAACCAACTGCACAGGCAACGGTAAGAAGCAAAGACTAATAAACATTAAATTTAAGATTGGCTGACCAGTTGACTGGAGGCTTTACTCAGGAGACTGGAATGCAATTTAAATATTCAAAATTCGCCTCTGCATTTTTGGCAGCTGGCTTTTTATCACTACCCTATTCCGCTTGCGCTAATGACAGCACTGAGCTTGAAGAGCTTAGGGCCTTAGTACAAGAGTTGGATCAAAAAGTAAAAGTTTTAGCGCGTCAAGGTGAAATCACCTCCGAAGAAACTGCTGCGGCAAAAAAAGTAGCACCCATTGTTAAAGCCAGCAGTAGCGGTTTTTCTTTTGGCTCAGCTGATGGTAAGAATGAAATCAAATTCAGAGGGGTAATACAAGCTGATCACCGCCATTACAGCGACGGCGCAAATGATGTCAGGGGCCGCACTGATCAAAGGGCTGGTGATCTAAATGCTGACGGTTTTCATGATGCCGAAAATAGCAGCTTGTTACGCCGTGTACGCCCAACCATTGAAGGTAAAGTGGCTGGCAAATATGGCTTCCGCTTTACACCTGAGTTCGCCGGTGGTAGCGCCTCTGCAGTGGATGCTTATGTTGAGGCTAATTTAAACCCTGCTTTTAACGTACGTGCCGGTAAATTTAAAAGCTTCGTTGGTTTAGAGCGCTTGCAAAGCGGCAGCGATATCAAGTTTATTGAGCGCAGTTATGTAACCAATGCGATTTTACCGAACCGTGACTTAGGCGTTGCCTTGTACGGTGACGTACTGAATAAAAAGTTAAATTATGCGGTAGGCGTAGTAAACGGCGTAGCTGATGCCGGCAATATCAGCACCGGCACTGAATATAACGGAGAACGTGAATACACAGCTCGTTTATTCACCAACCCATTCAGTGATTCTGATTCTGCGCTGGCAGGCTTAGGGTTTGGTATTGGCGGCACATGGACAGATTTTACAGGCGAGAAAAATCTGAACTTCACTGATACCACTTCTGCTGATGCTACACGCAATGGTTTACCTAGCTATGTCACAGAAGGTCAACAGACATTCTTCCGCTACACCAGCAATGCTGTTGCCGATGGCAAGCGTACACGCTGGTCACCACAGGCCAACTATTACTATGGCCCATTTGGTGTTATAGGCGAATATGCACGCGTATCTCAGGACGTCAGCCTGGCCAATGGCGGCTCACCAGGCGCCGGTGGTGCTGGTTCAAATACCGCATTCACGGCTGGCACCAAGAAAAATCTTAAACATGATGCTTGGGATATTGGTGTTACTTATCTGCTAACTGGGGAAGATGCTTCATTCAAAGGTGTAAAGCCTAAACAAGATTTTGATCTGGATAAAGGCGGCTGGGGTGCATGGGAACTGGTTGCGCGTTACAGTGAAATCAACCTTGATACCGACACATTCAAGAATGCTGCAGGGCAATACGCTGCAGAGGGTAGCGCTATCACCAATGCATTCTCAGACTTAACCAAAAGTGCAAAATCTGCTGAAACCTGGACAGCTGGCGTGAACTGGTACTTGAATAGCAATGCAAAGATTTCTTTAAATTACGCACGCACCTCATTTGACGGCGGTGCACTGCAAAAAGGGTTGGCACAATCAACCAATAACAATGCAAGCGGAAGCAGGGTTCGTGACCGCAGCGACGAAGAAGCAATTCTTGCTCGCTTCCAAGTAGCGTTCTAACCAACTAGTGCATCCCTAACTTTGCTTAGGGATGCATCTAAAAGGTTCGATATGCAATGTCATTTTCAGCACAAATTGAATAATTAATTTTAAGTAAACTATTTAGGATACACACATGAAAAAATCACTATTAGCCATCGCGTTGCTTTCCGCAGTGTATGGCATCGCTTCACCCGTCACTGTTTTTGCTAAAGACGTTAGCCTGTTGAATGTTTCTTACGACCCGACACGTGAACTTTATCAAGATTTTAATGCCGCTTTCAGCAAATACTGGCTAGCCAAAACTGGTGATAAAATGACCATTAAAACTTCTCATGGCGGCTCCGGTAAACAGGCTCGTGCCATTATTGACGGCCTGGATGCCGATGTAGCGACACTAGCACTCGCCTACGATGTGGATCAACTCCATGAAAAAGCCAAACTGATTCCTAAAGATTGGCAAAAACGCCTGGCTCACAACAGCTCTCCCTACACATCAACTATCGTGCTACTGGTGCGCAAAGGCAACCCAAAAGGTATTAAAGATTGGGATGACTTGGTTAAACCGGGCGTTTCTGTGATTACGCCTAACCCCAAAACATCTGGCGGTGCACGCTGGAACTACTTAGCCGCATGGGCATTTGCACAGAAAAAATATGGCGGTGATGAAGCTAAAACCAAAGAGTTTGTTGGTAAGTTGTTGAAAAACGTTCCTGTATTAGATACAGGTGCGCGCGGATCTACCACAACATTTGTAGAGCGTGGTATTGGTGACGTATTGCTTGCTTGGGAAAATGAGGCATTTTTAGCGCAAAAAGAATTAGGTGTAGGCAAGTTTGAAATTGTTGTGCCTTCACTTTCAATTTTAGCTGAGCCACCTGTGACAGTGGTTGATAAATTTGCCAAAAAACATGGCAATGAAGCTGTTGCAAAAGCTTACCTTGAGTATTTATATACTGAAGAAGGCCAAGAGATTGCAGCTAAAAACTACTATCGCCCCACTTTAGAATCAGTGGCGAAAAAGTATGAAAGCCAATTCCCAAAATCTAACTTGGTGAAAATTGATGAAGAGTTTGGCGGCTGGCAAAAAGCGCAAAAAACACACTTCTCTGATGGCGGTACTTTCGACCAGATTTATCAGAAGTAACGATCTAATTATTTAGATGAGCGCAGTGCTGGACAAAATCTAGCACTGCCTTAAAAGGAGGCTCTTATCATGAGTTCAGTATTAATTGTAGGCGGCGACCAAATTGACGGCATCAAACAGGTATTAACCAATTACGGTGTTGAACATATCAACCATTGGTCTGGTCGCAAAGTTGGCGACAGTAACAAAGTAATCCCGGAAGATACAAAAATTATAGTGCTAATCACCAACTGGATTAGCCACTCCATTACGCATAAAGTAAAACGTAACGCCCTAAAGCGCGGCATTAAGGTAATTTACACTCCTAATGGCTCAACCGCATTGCACACTCGCTTACAAAAGATCAGCTCCGATTTTGCATCAGAGGGTGATTGTGATCGTATTCACCGTACAAATAATCATTCAATGCATTAAGTAATAAACACTACAAATTACTTAAAACATAAAGCTCTCGAATAGAAAAGTGGTGGCCGCTTAACACTTTAAACAAAGCGGTGCTCTTCTCCTTAGTTATCCGGCACCTGTATTTAAATTGCTTACAGGTCGCCGGATTTTTTTGCTTTAAATCTAGCTGCAAAACTAAAAGCAAACATCTCAAAAATTTATTATTCAATATAATTATATATATATTAATTATTATTCTTTTACATTATTTCAATGATTCATTAAAGTGCTTGCTTTACAACTTTAATAACAGAGATGTTTCATGACAAAAAAATCCATATTAGCCGCTTTGTTTATTTTAACGAATCTAACTTTGTCTTCTAACGCGCTGGCTGACAGCACATTACTGAACGTATCTTACGATGTGACGCGCGAATTTTACAAAGACTTTAATGCGTCTTTTGCTAAATACTGGAAAGCCAAAACTGGAGAAACTGTCACGATCAATCAATCACATGGCGGCTCTAGCAAACAAGCCAGGTCTGTAGCTGATGGTCTTGAAGCAGATGTGATTTCAATGAACCAGGCGCCTGACATCGATATTCTATATGACCGGTCGAAGCTTATCCCTAAAGATTGGCAAAAACGCTTTCCTAATGCAAGTTCGCCTACAACCTCAACAACTGTATTTTTAGTCCGCAAAGGCAACCCTAAAAACATTAAAGATTGGGATGACTTAGTTAAACCAGGTATTGCCGTAATCATTCCCAATCCTAAAACTTCAGGAAATGGCAAATACAGTTACTTGGCAGCATGGGGTTACGTCATTAAAAAAGGCGGTGACGATGCAAAGGCAAGAGATTTTGTAACCAAGTTATTTAAAAATGTACCTGTTTTAGATACAGGCGGGCGTGGCGCAACAACAACATTCGCACAACGCGACATCGGTGATGCATTACTTACATTCGAGAACGAAGTCAATTTAATCAAAAAGGAATTAGGTGACAAGTTTGACGTTGTATATCCATCAGCAAGCATTCTGGCTGAGAACCCGGTTACCATCGTTGATAAATTTGCAAACAAACATAAGAACAAAACAGTTGCGCAGGCATATGTAGATTATCACTTCTCTGAGACAGGGCAAGAGATTGCGGTACACCATTACTTAAGGCCTAGCCTTGCTTCTGTAGCGAATAAGTATAAAGACCAATTCAAATCTCTGGATATATTCAGCGTAGATGAAGTTTTTGGCGGCTGGACTAAAGCACAGAAAACACACTTTGCTGATGGCGGTACTTTTGATCAAATTTATCAAAAGCAGTAAATACCGTTACACAATGTAAGCATAAGGAAAACACAAATGACAGATCCAAAAACCACACCTGCGCATGTAGAACAACTAAGGTTACAACTCAAAGAAGCCTTGCTACTAGATTTAGATGATTACGGGCTGGTTGAACAGTCGACTGGTGAATTTAACAGTACTTTTTTAGGGGTAAGACTCAATAGCGCTTTTCAACCTATTTACGACATCCAGGCAGGAGACTTGTTCGGTCATGAAGCTTTATTACGCCCATCATTAGGCGGCGAACTTTCCAGCACGCCTGAGTTTGCATTCACCTATGCCGAACAGGCTGGAAAATTAATACAGTTTGATCGAGTCAGCAGAACTCTACATGTACTGAATTTTAGGCAGATTTATGCAGAAAACGGTCTGCTGTTCCTCAATGTACACCCAAATCTATTGGTCACGGTAAATGCGCACGGCAAAGTATTTGAAAGAATTCTACACTCAAACTCTGTGCCAACTGACCGTGTAGTTATTGAGATTCAAGAAGGCTTAATTGATCAGGAAAAACAGTTGACTGAAGCTATAGTCAATTATCGCGATAGAGGTTACCGGATAGCAATTGACCGTTTTGGAAGCGCTAGGTCGCATATTGACCGCCTATGGAAATTTACACCGGACTTTGTAAAGCTGGACTTACATTTAATTCAAAAAGCTGAGCAAAATGACCGTGTAAGCAGAATATTACCTGGCCTGATCAAAATGATTAAAGACCTGGGTGCTCAACCTATTGTTACTGGTATCGAGACTCAAGCTCAACTTGATATCGCAATTGAAAGCGGCAGCGCTCTGGTGCAAGGATTTTTTCTGGCCAGACCTGTCACTGCAAATGAATTGCAGCCATCAGCATTATTTAAAACTGATGGAGTAAATACTCACATTCGCAGTACTGCATAAATTAACTTATAGATGATTTATATTCTGAATTTTCCATAGCAATCCTGCAGACAACTATCGCCAGCAGCATCATAACTAATAGCTATATCATTATGATGAAATGTTATTTTTATCATATATTTGTTTCTGTTACATTAGCCCGCGCTCACACAAACGAACAATTAAATTTTATGACAAAACAAAAAAACGTACTTCCCGGCTTCAATTTAACCTTAGGCTACACGCTGCTTTATTTGAGTTTGATAGTCCTGATTCCATTGTCAGCTGCTTTTATTAAAACCACTGAATTAAGTTTTAATGAATTTTGGACCATTGTAACCGCACCGCGTGTACTGGCATCTTATAAGCTTACCTTTGGCGCATCTTTTATCGGTGCGCTTATTAATGCTATTTTTGGCTTATTAACCGCATGGGTGTTAGTGCGTTACAGCTTTCCAGGGAAAAAAATTATTGATGCTTTAGTAGATTTACCTTTTGCACTGCCAACTGCCGTTGCCGGCATTGCACTCACAGCCGTTTATGCGAGCAACGGCTGGATAGGCTCCTGGCTTGAACCGCATGGAATTAAAGTTGCATTCACCCCAATTGGCGTTGTGATTGCACTCACCTTTATCGGCTTACCCTTTGTGGTGCGTACCGTACAACCCGTACTTGAAGACCTGGAAGCGGAAACAGAAGAAGCTGCTGCCAGCTTAGGCGCAAACCGCTGGCAAACCTTCACTAAGGTAATCCTGCCCACTTTATGGCCCGCCCTGCTTACAGGGTTTGCACTTGCGTTTGCCAGAGCGATTGGTGAATACGGCTCAGTAATTTTTATCGCGGGTAATGTTCCATTTGTATCTGAAATTACGCCGCTGATCATCATCACAAAGCTCGAGCAATATGAATACTCAAGTGCGACTGCAGTTGCCGTAGTTATGCTGATTATTTCATTTTTACTACTTTTTGCTATCAACGGCTTGCAATGGTGGGCAACCCGCCGCAATAGCGTTTCACATTAAGTTTTTGAGGTTCACACCATGTCAAATACAATCACTTCACAATACACCAGCTATCACACCAAAGTAACACGTAGCCGCGCCACATCTGAGCCTACATGGATTCGCTGGTCATTGATTGCGGTTACTTTATTATTTTTAAGCTTTTTCTTATTTGTACCGCTGGTTGCGGTCTTTACTGAAGCATTACGTAAAGGATTTGATACCTATATCACTGCACTGGTTGACCCCGATGCATTTTCAGCTATCAAGCTTACACTCATTGCTGCCGCAATTGCTGTTCCGCTAAATCTTGTATTTGGTGTTGCGGCAGCATGGGCAATAGCCAAATTTGAGTTTAAAGGCAAAAGTATTTTAATTACCTTAATTGACTTGCCTTTTGCCGTATCGCCCGTTATTGCCGGCTTAATTTATGTGCTGATTTTTGGTTTGCAAGGCTGGTTTGGTTCATATCTCTCTGATCATGATATTAAAGTCATCTTTGCAATTCCTGGCATTGTGCTGGCAACAGTTTTTGTCACCTTTCCATTTGTAGCTCGTGAATTAATTCCCTTAATGCAGGCTCAGGGTAAAGATGAAGAAGAAGCCGGCTTAGTCCTCGGAGCATCTGGCTGGCAAATTCTTTGGCGCATTACTTTACCCAATATCAAGTGGGGCTTACTTTACGGCGTGATATTAACCAACGCACGCGCCATGGGCGAGTTTGGCGCTGTGTCAGTTGTTTCTGGCCATATTCGCGGCATGACCAACACCATGCCTTTGCACGTTGAAATTTTATATAACGAATACAACTATGCAGCCGCATTTGCCGTTGCATCACTACTGGCCCTCTTGGCTTTAGTGACTTTAGTGCTCAAATCATTTGTTGAATGGCAGGTTGCACGTAACGCAAGTAACAAAGAAGAAAACAACTAACGCGCCCGTATCAATTTTGAATATTTAGAAAATTACAGTATTGGAATTAAACCCATGAGTATTGAAATACGCAATATTAGAAAAAACTTTGGCAGCTTTAGCGCGCTTAATGATGTTAGCCTTGATGTCCCAAGCGGTGAACTGGTGGCTTTACTTGGACCATCCGGCTGCGGTAAAACTACGCTGCTAAGAATCATTGCCGGCCTTGAAACGCCGGACTCGGGAAATATTTTATTTCATGGCGCAGACGCAACCGAGCGACAAGTACGTGAGCGTGAAGTTGGATTTGTGTTTCAGCACTATGCTTTATTCCGTCACATGACGGTATTTGAAAACGTCGCATTTGGTTTACGTGTACGCCCTAAAAATACCCGTCCTTCAGTTGCGGAAATTAAAAGACGTGTTCATGAGCTATTAGAACTGGTACAACTGGATTGGCTTGCTGATCGCTACCCGCCTCAACTATCCGGCGGGCAACGTCAACGTATCGCGCTGGCACGTGCGTTGGCAGTTGAGCCTAAAGTCCTGTTACTGGATGAACCATTTGGTGCGCTTGATGCAAAAGTGCGCAAAGAGTTACGGCGCTGGTTACGCCGCCTGCATGATGAACTGCATATCACGAGCATTTTTGTTACCCATGATCAGGAAGAGGCGTTAGAGGTGGC
>Ga0209593_10001233_pt1 | contig 11073 bp, 13 predicted proteins | sample PPLLaktember2015_3_FD_187260 | JGI IMG/M metagenome (GOLD analysis project Ga0209593, IMG submission 187260) | Freshwater sediment microbial communities from Prairie Pothole Lake near Jamestown, North Dakota, USA - PPLs Lake P7 Core (6) Depth... | ecosystem: Environmental > Aquatic > Freshwater...
AAAGCAAGACGTTTTGACTATGGAATACAACCCCGAAACCGCAGGGACGTTGACAACAATTTGAACGAAGGTGGTCATTGGAATGATTGTATCGTGAAAATTCTTTTGACGCTGCGTGTTACGAACCAGGAACTCATTTTTGTAACAAGTAGGGTATTACCCTACTTACATTGTATGGTACTCGTAATTTATAATGAATTTAGGAGGGGCTTATCCTACTCTTCATGCCCCTCCACATTGAGATATCAAACCATTGAAAGGAGTTCCCATGAGTGTCTTCAGTAAAATTCTTGAGAAACTTGGGTTAAAGAAGGATAAACCCGCCGCCGCGACGACTGCCGCTGCGCCTCCCAAAACAGCGGGTGCAACTGCTTCTGCGAAACCCGCTTCGGCTGCCAGGCCAGCGGCCAAGCCGACTGCTCCTCAGTCATCAGCGCCCAGATCAGGCGTCCAAACGAGTGCTCCCCCTCCGGCGGCTCCCAAAGCTATTTCAGAGGTGGATGTGGTCAAACAGCTGGAGCTAAAGGCAAAAGGGACTGGACTCAACTGGAAGCAGTCGATCTCGGACCTGCTCTTCCTGCTCGAGATCGACAACAGCCGCGAGGCGCGCACTGAACTGGCAAAAGAACTTGGCGCCCCTGACGATGTGATGAGCGATTCAGCTAGAATGAATACCTGGCTCCACAAGACCGTCATGAAGAAGATCGCCGAGAATGGTGGCAACATTCCAAAGGAACTGTTGGACTAACAACACGAACTACAAAAACAGTGCTGACTAATATCAGCACTGTTTTTTATTTTGGAGAATTGCGGGCTTTCGGATAACTGGCCCTATGGCTCAAGTGGCCGTCTCACGCTAGGTGTGCCGCGCAGCAGCGCTGGCGATAGTGGGAACATAAAATTCTAAGTGATCGTTTAAAGTGGGTATACGGTATCGATATTTCTGTACGAGGAATGTAGGGAGTCTTAATAATGAATATGAAACGATTTATCATTATAGCCTTGATAACAATTGCAGGATGCGCTTCACCTCTCAACTTAACACAAACACAGCCAGCCAGCTTATCATCACCAACAATTTCGCCAACACGCACATTGGCTCCTACAAGTACACCAATTCCTTTCCCCACAACTACTGCATCGATGACTCCGATCGCCTCCATTACTCCGCAGCCCGGATTCGATGTTTGGGATGCCGGAAGTGTGGTGGGTTATTATACGGTTCAATTTCCTGAAGACAAATGGGTGGAAGGCGAAAGTATTCTTAAGCACAAAGCTATACCGCAATGTGCGATTGCAATCCATGGAGGTTCTGACGTTTGTATGTCTGGAAGCTGTAAAGAAACGGGTATTATTCTCGGGGATGCCGGGTTTACTAAAACTACGTTTGAGGGATCCTTTTCAATCTACGTATCTCAAGCTGTTCGGTCCTGGATTTCTTATGAGATTCAGGCATTTGAGCTGACTGAACAATGTATGCGAGACGGAGAAGAAGTCCTGGCAACAATTACCCTTCGACCCGAACGTGGTTGTTTAGACAGAGCCGAGTTCATTAAAGACATTACAATTCCTGACAATACATCCATTCCCTCAGGTACAACATTCACGAAAACATGGCGTATCAAGAATACAGGAACTTGTACATGGACCAACAGGTATTTTCTAGTTGTTGTGGGAAGAATTCCAGGCGGAGATGTTTTTGAGATGAGAGACTTGGAAGAAATTGTATATCCTAACCAGACGGTCGACATCTCAGTAGAGCTGACAGCACCTTCGGAGCCGGGAATAGCCCGGTGGGAATGGATGCTTCAAAATGAGGTTCAGGATGTATTCGGTGTAGGGGAAAGATCGTATGAACAAATGCCCGGTGACCCCTTCTGGGTGCAAATCAAGGTTGTGCCTGCTGCAACCCCTTAACAAGCTTTCCAGCAAGCGTGTCTTATCACTGAGACGTGGCAGTCAGGGCTCTTCATGAACTGAGGCAGGACTCTGCGCAGCACCCTGTGGGTTATTAGTCCGACGAAGTTGATTTCAATATCGCCGCCGCGCCATACCCCACCACTGACGAATAATCCCCGGTCACATTTCCTGACGTGGCGTGGCGCAAGACCTTTATCTTGTCCGCGCCGAGTTCGCGGGCTGCCCACATCACGGCGGTGAAGGCACCGAGTCCGCAGGCAAAGCCTTTGCCGGCGCGCTCCAGGTCGAATGCAGAATCAGGATTAAAGGATTCGATTTCGTTCAACATGGCGCGGTCATAGGTCAATGCAGTCTGCTGGTTGTAGAAATGGGACAGGTCGGTGCTGGCCACCATCACAAAGTTTTTATCACGTAAAACATGTGCAAGGGCTTTGCCCAATCCCTGCGAGATACGCGGCTCGCGCGCCCGTACCATCACAGGCAACAACTTCCATTTGGAAGTTAGCGCACGTTGCAAAAAAGGCAATTCGATTTCAAGAGAATGTTCGGGGTCACGTTCGACAGGCGAAAGACCAAAATCCAATTCTGATTTCAAGACAACATCAAGTTCATTCAGGGCATCCTTGTCCACGGGAACTTTGCCCAAGGGTGTGGAGTAGGCGTCATGGGCAGTGGTGATGAGAGGCTCGGAGTACGGGTGATGCATCGGCGCGATGACCGCGACCAGGTCCGGGTCACGCCCGCGCAGCGCGGCGAACGCATAGCCTGCCACCGCGCCTGAATAGGTATGTCCGGCATGCGGCGCGATGACCGCGATCACCTCCCCATCCAATTCAGGCAACTGCGCCTCGTCCAGATATTCGTCCACAAGCCGCGCCAACATTTTAGGGTCCCCCTCATACCATTTGCCTGCAATCGCTGAAGGACGCACGTCAAGCATAAAATGATTCTAGCACTTTCTGTGTCGCGCGAAAAGCAAGTGGCGGAAGTTGCGCGCGCGCAAACCATTCCACTGCATCGGCGTCATCGTCAGGCTTTAGTTCACCGTCGATGACGGAGGCCTGATAGACAATGATGAAGTCCGCGCCGCGCGGATGTTCCTTACCTGAGATGATATCCAGCACACGCGTCACGCGGACGTTCAAGCCTGTCTCTTCCAAACATTCGCGGGCGGCCGCTTCAGCAGGATCCTCTCCCCCATTGATGAAACCAGCGGGCAGCGTCCACAAGCCGCGGAAGGGCTCGTTGCCGCGCCGTACCAACAGGACGCGTCCGTCCTGTTCGATCAGCACTGCCGCCGCCACCTTGGGGTCCACAAAGTGGATCCACCCGCATTGTGGGCAGACAGGCCGCACTTGTCCAAAACGTTCCTCGTGATTTACAGGTGTGCCACAGCGCGGACAATAGTTGAATTCAGTCTTTGCCATCCATTCAATTATGACACTTAAATAAAAAAGGTGACAGTCACTTCGGAAGTGACTGTCACCTAATTCTTCATTATTTTCATTTTCGCCAGCGATTGGCCGCCAGTCGACGCATCAACAGCATAGTCAGAGCGCCGAACAATGCGATACCTGCCAGTAAAACCTGCCAGAGAGGTGGAACAGGCTGCGGCGCCTTCGCCCGTGCAGAAGGTGGATTCTGGGCTTCAGGTTGATTCTCCAGACCGCCCTCGCCTGTCACACCATTCTTCTCCGCAGGGGTCTCTGCAATACGGGCACTATCTTCAGCAGAAGAGGCTGTCGCAGTTGGCAGAGGAGCCAGCTGAGCAGGCGGTTCCTCAACGGGAGCTTCGGTTGCGGCGGGCGCCTCAATGGCTGGAGCCTCCTCGGCGGAAAAGACCTCCGGAGCTCCACCGCCACCCATCCCAAAGGCTGGGGACTGGGAAGTCATTTGCGGAGCCAGGAAGTTTAACCCAACCGTGAAAAAGAGCAAAAATGTTGCGAGAGCAGTTACAAATTTGAAAGTTGGATAGGTGCGCGGCAGCGGCGGATTCTTTCCGACCATCTTTGGTGTGAGCGTGAAGTTACGCGGCGCCTTGCGCATCGGAAGTTGGCGGAGCAAACCCCGGGCTGCGCGTAAATCGTCCAAAACGGCGCGCAAGTCCGGGTCCGAAGAGAGGCGTACTTCCAGGCGCGCAGAATCAGACGACTTGAGCTGACCGTCTAAATAAGAAGAAAGGAGTTCGATATCACGGCGATTCATCAGGCATTACTTCCTTCTTCCAGACGAAAAGCGGCGGGTAAAAGTTCCGTAAAGCCCTGTAAACACTCACGCAACCTTAATCGGGCACGCGCCAGACGGCTCTTGATGGTCCCCAGCGGTACACGTACGGCGATGGCAACTTCGCTATAATCCATGCCCTGGACATCCGCCATGACAACCACCGTTTTAAACTCAAGCGGAAGGTTATTCAGGCAGTGTTGGAGGGCATGTTCAAGTTCATCGGCCTCGAATTCCTGTTCAGGAGACAGGTTCGGGTCCGCCAGCCAGCGCGGCGAATCCATTTCATCTCCATCTTCCGTATCAGGCTCGAGCGGCGTTGTGGGGCGCCGCTTCTGACGACGCAATTCGTCGTAGCAGGCATTTGTCACCGTGCGCATCAGCCAGGCTTTGAACGAGCCGCCCCGGAAGGATGAAATGCTTTTGAACGCGGAAAGGAAGGCTTCCTGCGTCGCATCCGCAGCCAGGTCTTCATCGCTGAGAATGCGGAGCGCGGTATTAAAGATGCTATCCTGATAGTGCAGAATGAGCGTGTTGAAGGCGTCGAGGCTGCCTGCCTGCGCGTCGTGGATAAGGGCTTGTTCGTCCATTGGGATTATTTTATCACTTTGGGAATTTTTCAACCACGAAGGACACGAAGGTTTTAAGCCCTGCGGTCCAAGAAAAAATATAAGGCTCTCCATACGACCATGCCCAGTGCGAAGGTTCCAGCGAGGATGGCAGCAAAGATGGGAATGATCGGCGCGTCGAGAAGGAACCCACGCAGGACAGTTGCCAGCGGCGCGGCAAAGAGCCCAGCCCAGACGGGACGCCAGAGTTGTTTCGGATTGGATGTGCTCTCCCGCTGAAAAAGTCCAAGCACGGGCGCGAGCAGGAACCACGAAATGGAAAGCGGAAAGAACAGTGCGGCCATGCGCGGGAGGAATGATAGATCGGTCTCACCGTGTGTTGCAAAGCCAATAATTGTTATGAGGGCAATGGCGAGGAGATCGCCGAGGATAAGGATATATTTCGATTTAGTCATTTTAAACACAAAGGAACACACGCCTGCCTGATTTGCTGGGCAAATCACGGGCGGCGCCAGGGAAGAGCACCAAGGGTTTCTTTGTGTTCCCTAGCGCCTTTTGTGTTTAGCTTTTTTCTTTTTCGCCAAATTCTTCATTCCGCAAGGCCGGGAATAAAATCACCTCACGCAGGGACTGTTTATCCAGCAGCAGCATTGTGAGCCGGTCCACGCCCATGCCGAAGCCGCCGTTGGGAGGCATGCCATAGCGCATGGCGCGCAGGTAGTCCTCATCCATGGGATGCTTCTCCTCATCGTCAGCAGAGTAGTCACGTCCCATTTCAAGGAAACGTTGTTCCTGATCGAGCGGATCATTCAATTCTGTGAAGGCATTGCCGAGCTCAAAACCGGCGGCATAAACCTCGAAGCGCTCCACAGTCAACGGGTCGCCCGGGATGGACTTCGCCAGCGGCGAAATGTCGCGCGGGTAGTTGTACAGGAACGTTGGCTGGATCAGGGTCGGCTCGAGGAACTCGCTAAGCAGGAAGTCAATCAACTTGCCACGCGTGAGCCCGGGATCAGGCACTTTATTCGGATGTCGCTCTTTGATCGCTTTAAAGAGTTCGTCAGCCATTCTGTATGCGTCGATATCAATGCCGGAGGTTGCCAGAATACCCTGGCGCATCTCCAGCCGCTTCCAGGGGGGCGTCAGGTCAATTTCATTATGTTTGTAAGTAATTTTTTGTGTGCCCAGCACTTGTTGTGCGGTGTATGAGACCATTTGCTCGACCAATCCCATCACCTGCAAATAATCCGCGTATGCCCAGTAGAACTCAAGCTGCGTAAATTCAGGATTGTGCTTGAACGAAACGCCTTCATTGCGAAAATCCCGTCCAATTTCATAAACCCTTTCAAGGTTACCAACCAGTAATCTTTTCAGGTACAGCTCGAAGGAGATACGCAAATACATCTGCTGTTCGAGTTCATTGTGATACGTCACAAACGGACGCGCCGCCGCCCCGCCGTAGATTGGCTGCAGGATGGGAGTCTCCACTTCCAGAAACCCGTGATCGTCGAGGAAGGTCCGTAACGCTCGGATGATCGCGGCGCGCTTGCGGAAAACCTCGCGCCCTTCAGGGTTGACTGCCAGGTCCGCGTAACGCTGACGGGCGCGCAGCTCCGGGTCTTCCAGGGCTGCGTGGCGGACGACGGTCCCATCCTCGAGCGTCTCGTCCTTTGCGGCGGGGAGGGGGCTGACGGATTTGGCGAGCAGCTTGAAGTCGCGGACATGCAGCGTAGCTTCCCCGGTCTTGGTGCGGAACATTAAACCTTCCGCCTGGATAAAATCACCAATGTCAAACATCTTGGTAAAAAATTCCAGACGTTCCTTGCCAACCTCATTCAAGCGGAAGAACAGCTGGATCTTGCCTGCACCGTCTTCAATATGTGCAAAAGAGAGCTTTCCCATGGGGCGCATTGCGCGGATACGTCCGGCCAAAGTGAGGCGGAGTTCCCGGCCCTCTTTTTCAGCGGCTTCAAATTCTGAGACGGCTTCCACGCTGGTATGCGTGCGCTGGGCACGCGTCGGATAGGGTTCGATCCCTTCGGCATGCAACTCTTCCAGTTTCTGCAGGCGGATCTTTTCGAGTGAGGTGTATTCTGTCATGATTCCTTCCAGCCCCCACCCCGGGGCTCCCCAAAGCGCACGATAAGGGAGGCTGCACGCCTCCTTTGGAGGCAGGGTGGGAGGGGTCAAAATAAAACCCCGCGCACTGTCACAGGCGCGGGGCATAAAAGTGCGTTCCTGTGGCTAATTGATTTTTAGGATTTTAACATTATATGTGCCGCCCGGCGTCTCGACTTTTACGGTATCGCCAACTTTGTGGTTCAAAATTGCCTTCCCAATGGGCGACTCGTTTGAAATCTTGCCTTCACGCGGGTTGGCTTCGGCAGCACCGACAATAATAAAAGTCTCAGGGTCAAAGTTGCCCTCTTTAATGCTCACTTTGGAGCCAATCTGGACAGAATCACTTTTCTTCCTGCCGTTCTCATCAATAATCTTGGCGGTCGCAAGAAGCATCTCCAATTCCTGGATACGCCCTTCCACAAAAGCCTGCTCGTTCTTGGCGGCTTCATATTCAGCATTTTCGATGAGCTCCCCACCTTCCATGGCTTCGTGCAGGCGGTTGGCAACTTCCTGGCGCTTGGCGGTGCGCAGATAGTCCAGCTCGTCCTGAAGCTTCTGGTAACCCTCTTTTGTCAAAAAATTGTTAGGCATGCTTGTTGTCCTACTATAAGAATTTTGCATCTCTGAAAAGAGATGCAAATAATAAGGGAAGTAAAGCGATAATGGAACCCGGTGTCCTCTCCCGAAGAGGTGCATAATATATCACGATTTTAGAGTCAATACAAGAGACGCCGGACGTTTCTACTCTATTTGCAATAAACGGATGCCGCCCTGCTCGGACCAGTAGGCTTGGATGGAGGTCTGCACCTTTTCCGGGGTGTTAAACATCTCGCGCAGGGTACTGATCTGGGATTTATAGGCCAGCGCCGCTTCCTTCCAACGGTTCAGGCCTGTTTCCGTTATAGAATGCACGGATTCCCTCATCCCGGCGGATTCTGCCCTGTATTCCTCAGGGTGATAGAGAACATAGGGGACGTCAATAGCGTAGCGCAGGGGTCGCCGTAGCAGTTCCGCACCCTGTCGGACGAGAACATGATCAACGTGAGACCCGAGCGCCAATTGGCAGACCAGCACATCGTCTGGCTCGAGGCGGGCAGAGATGGTTTGCGCGATTTGTGAGGGAATCCAGGCATCCTCCGCCCGAGGAGGCACGAACACCTCCGAATACAGCCATTCGCCATTTGCCCCGCGGCGATAAATACAATCCAGAAAATCAAAGTGGACCGTGTCAGCCCCGAGGATCGCGGCAGCACGTTTGTCCTCCTCGCGCCGCATACGCATCGCCTCCCCGGCAGAGGAAAATCCCCATTGTGCATGAAGCAATTGTGCGAACGGTGACACATCACCTTCTGGTCCCGATGGATAACCGCACATAAACGTCCAGATTTCGACAGGCAGACCCGTCTGGGCCTGTTCGTAGATCAGCCCACCGGCAGAGAACACCGCGTCATCAAGATGAGGGGAAAGATAGATCCAGCGCATGGCGCTGATTTAACCACAGCTGGGTCCGGATGAGAACGATTTTAAAACGTCCGTGCAATTGATTTAAGTCGTCAAGTCAAGTACACTATGGGCTGAGGTGAGATGCAGGAACGACGCAAACTCCCACGTAAGGATTTAATGTCCTACTCACAGGTTTTCGATCTATACGGGGGTAAATTGATCGGTTATCTTGGAGATCTTAATCTCATTGGCGCAATGGTCATTGGCGATGAGCCGCTGAAGGTGGACACAAAGTTAACCATATCCATCCAGTTGCCAGAGTTGCCCAAGGTTACCGCCACACGTCTCGCCCTGCCAGTACACGTTGTACGGTGCCAGCAGGATCTCAGTCCCGAATATTTCAACATCGGGATGGAGTTTGAGCTTGTGACAGATGAGCAAAAAAGGATCATAGAAGCAGTCCTGGAAAACTACGAGTTTCGTAGGCAACCTCCCAACTACCCTCCCCGCCCTTCGGAGCTTGAATAAGACAGAGCATCGAACCTTACAACCTTCAGACGAATAAGCCTGAAGGTTTTTATATACCTAATCCTTTTTTGTCCTATAATGAGTGAAGCCAACCAGGAATGAGGCAATCATGGTGAATACATCTTCTTCCCACTTCTTTATGAGTTATAGCCGGGAAGATGCCAACCTGCAACGAAGGATCATTGCAGAATTGCGCGGGCGTGGCATCAACGTCTGGGTGGATGTTGAGAACTTGATCCCGGGTTCTCCGGCATGGGAAAGGGAGATCGAACGCTCCATCCGTGCTGCTGCAGGCATCATTGTCCTGCTTTCTCCAGATTCCAATGATTCAGAGTGGGTGCGGAGGGAGATCAGTTTTGCTGAACAAAATGAAAAGCGCATCTTCCCCGTTTTGATCGGGGGTGAGGCAGACGATTCGATCCCTTTGCGGCTTTCCAATCATCAGCACGTGGACCTGCGCAGAAACTTTAGCAGCGGGCTGGACGAGCTTGCCAGTGCGCTCAGAGATCATATCGGTGCTACGATGATCCACAAGCAGATAAAACCGGAGACAAGGAAACCGTTCCAGATTAATCCAGCGAACTTTAAGAAATTCATCCTGCCTGGCTCGCTCGCGTTCCTTGGATTGGCGTGTATCACAGCCATAATATTTGCGGCACGTTTGATCGTCACATATGCCAATACTTCACCTACCCAGACAGTCACCACTCCTCCTCTGGATGTTAATCCCGTAACTCCCGATACTGCCACTGCCGCTCCCATCGTTATTGATACAAACCTGGACGAACCGACTGGGAAGATCGTTTATACCTGCCAGATCAAGGGCGATGAAGTTTGCATCATCAACGCAGATGGTTCAGGCTGGCGCCAGCTCACCAATTCACCCTCCGCCAGTTATTATGCATCGCTTTCTCCGGATGGAGAATCGGTTGTTTTTATTGGGAAGGAAACAGGAAATACTGAGATTTACGAACTGAACTTAAGCAGCGTAACAGCCAAACGCCTGACCCAGTTTGAAGTTGATTTAGGTGCTCCTGAAATCTCACCGGATAACAAGCTGATTGCTTTTACCTACCGCGCCAGCAATAATATTGCTCAAGTATGGGTCATGAACAGGGATGGAAGTAACCCACATGTATTTTACAGCTCAGCAAGCCAGGAGACACACGACCCAACGTGGTCACCGGATGGAACACAGATCCTGCTCGCCATGGGGCGGGGAGAAAACAATAAGCTTTATATCATTGGTTTCGATGGGCATGATCCGCAGGTTGTCAACACTTCCATTGATACACGTGGCCGAAGCGATTGGTCGTTGGATGGTTTACTTAGCTTCGACATGGGTGGTCCATTCCAGCATGACGTCTACCTGATGAACGTGGACGGAAGCAATTTAAACAAGTTCTCCGATGGGAACAATTCACAAGGAGCCAGCTTTTCGCCGGACGGCAAATGGATTGCATTCACTGCCTATACCGATGTAGCAAATAAGGATCAATCGAGTTGTGAAATCTACATCATCCGCATCGATGGAACGGACCTGCGCCGGCTCACAGAGAATGGCTATTGTGATTACCAGCCCAGATGGGGAAGGTAGTCATCTGGTTCCATCCAAAATCACACCTGCAGGAATCTACACTTCTGCAAACTGTAGGGGAAAAGTAGACTTAACGTATTTCGTAATCTATGGTGTTTGTCTAAATTATAGGTATACTCCGACCGAATTTGGATGTTTAACACTGTTCATTATTACGGATTCATTTCCATCGGAGCATAATCACCAATGACAAAATATCGTCCCGTCCTGGCCGCCGCCCTGGCACTCACTTTCTATACCTTCGCCGATATCCTTATCTGGCAAAGAATTTTTGAGACCAATCAAATGGTCCAATACGCGGATATTTACCATACAGGCTGGTTTGTTTCTCTGGCAGGTTATGCCATCCTGGGTGTTGTCCTCATGTGGGGCGCCTGGAAGGATGTCGTATACTTTCTCATCTCCCTTTTTGTGGGTGCATTCAGTGGTCTCGAAGATGTACTCTATTACATATTGGATGGAAAACCTATGCCAGATGTGCTGCCATGGCTGGAAGGCAATCCCATGATCCTCCACGTTTCTCGTGAGGGAGTGATAGGGTCTGTGCTCTTCTGGCTCATGGGTCTTGTGCTTCTTTATATTGTGCTCTATCAATGGCGGACCAAAACGCAACAAGAACCGTCGGGCTGATAGGTCATCCCACAACACTGGGCATAGTGTGCGGGTCGTTTT
>Ga0209593_10001235_pt1 | contig 11065 bp, 6 predicted proteins | sample PPLLaktember2015_3_FD_187260 | JGI IMG/M metagenome (GOLD analysis project Ga0209593, IMG submission 187260) | Freshwater sediment microbial communities from Prairie Pothole Lake near Jamestown, North Dakota, USA - PPLs Lake P7 Core (6) Depth... | ecosystem: Environmental > Aquatic > Freshwater...
CAAGGCAGACTCGTCGTCATTCTTCCTTGAGGTCCTTGAGGTCCTTTAGGTCCTTTAGGTCCTTGATTGTCCTTCGCACCATTCGCGCGCGTTTTGGAATATACGCAGCCAGGGCGACGCCTTCACGTCTGTTTTCCATGATTCCGGCATCCAGGGCCACTGCCACTTAAGGAACGACCGCTCGGGGTGCGGCATGAGCGCAAAATGCCGGCCGTCCTCGGAACAAAAACCTGCAATACCCTGCGAAGATCCGTTCGGATTAAAGGGGTAGGTCTCGGCCGGCCGCCCATGGTCATCGACATAAATCAGGGGGGCGAGCTTCTGGTCCAGCGCCTGGTTGAGAACAGTCCTGTCAGGACAATGCAGCCGCCCTTCGCCGTGGGCTACCCAGATGCCGACACGCGAACCTTCCATACCGCGGAGCATAATTGCCGGACTGGGCTCAATCTGAAGCGTCACCCACCGGGACTCGAAGCGGCCGGACCGGTTCCGGATGAATCGCGGCTGTTGCGTGTCCGGCAGCCCCTTAAACGGAATCCAACCCAGCAGAGCCATGAGCTGGCAGCCATTGCAGACGCCCAGGGAGAACGTGTCCGGCCGGTGATAGAAAGCGTCGAACATCTCCTTCAACCCCGGGCTGAAGCGGATGATGCCCGCCCAGCCTTTGGCGCTGTCAAGCACATCCGCATAGGAAAAACCGCCCACGAAAGCCACTCCGCGAAAATCGTCCAGTCGGGCATCGCTCTGGAGCAGATCGGTCATGGTGACATCCCACGGTTCAAACCCGGCGGCGAAGAAGGCGGAGGTCATTTCGCGATCGCCGTTGCTGCCCTCTTCCCGCATGATCGCGACTTTCGGCTTGTCTTTTCGCTCCAATAAAACGGCGGGAGTTGGCAGGGGCTCGAACGTGAGGTGGTAACTCCGGCCTGCCCGATCATGACTTGCCGCTTGCTCGGCAGCGCAGCGAGGGTCGGTCTGCTGAACCTCCAGTCGATCGCTGATCGCTTCCCACCACTCGAGCAGCCGGACGGTTGGCAGGTCGAGGCACAGCTCGTCGTCGTCGAAGATCTCGACCGTTCGTTCCACCCGGCTCTCACCGAGGACTTTTGAAGGGCACCGGTGGGCTTCAAGGATGTCCAGAATGCGCCGTTCGTTGCCGGGAAGATACTCGATAACCAGCCCCGCCTCCTCTGAGAACAAGGCGGCGAACCGATCTTCCGTGCCAGTCAGCCGGACTCTCGCCCCACAGTTGCCCGCCATGACCATCTCGGCAAGGGTCGTAATCAGCCCGCCATCACTGCAGTCGTGACCGGCGAGGATGAGGTCCTCGTCAATCAGTTGTTGCACGGCGTAAAACGCGCGCTTCAGGAGCGCGGGATCTTCCAGGTCCGGTGACTTGTCCCCAATTTGCGAGAAAGCCTGCGCCAGGGCAGAGCCGCCCAGGCGACGCCGGCCGGGGGCCAGATCAATCAGCATGAGCCGACTTTTGCCCGGCTCTTTCAAGTCCGGGGTGACCACTCTCGTCACGTCTGTTACGGAAGCGTAAGCCGAAACGACCACCTGGCCGGGGGCCTTCACCACTTCCTCCCCGACTCTCGCTGCCATGGAAAGGCTGTCCTTCCCACCGTCCGCCGCAATCCCGAGGCTGATCATCGCATCGCGCAGCGCGTCGGCCGCATCATAGAGAAGAGCGCCTTCTCCGGGGAGTTTGGCAGCCCACATCCAGTTGACCGAGCACTTGATATCCGATAGCTCGGTAATACGCGCCCAAACCATGTTCGTCACCGCTTCGGCGACCGCCATGCGTGCTCCCGCCTTCGCGTCAACCAGTCCCTTAAGCGGCTGTTCGCCTATGCTGACGGCGGCGCCGCTCCTACCAAAATGGCTTTGAGCAATCAGGGACACGTCGGCGACCGGTAGCTGAAGCGGCCCGCAGCACTGTTGCCGTGCGATCAGCCCGGTCACGCATCGGTCGACCTTATGGACCAGGTAACCCTTGGAGCCGACAGAAGGCAGGCGGAACACCAGGCGAAGCGCTTCCTCAACGGTCAAGTCCTGAGGCAGTTCCAAAGGCCGTCGGGCCTGCGGAACGCGCGACAACTGAAAAGACTTCTGCGGGATGTTGCTCAGAACCGGCGCCAGTTCAAGATCGACCGGGTTCGTGTCATCCAATTCATCGTGAACGATGATCCGGCCGTCGCCCGTGACCTTGCCCAGGACCTCGCAGTTCACTTTCTCTCGACGGGCCACCTCGAGTAACTCGGGCAGCCTCTCGGGCCTGATAAGTAAGGCGGTGCGCTCCTGATACTCGGCGCCCCAGATCTCCAGGACCGACATCGTCTTGTCGCCGACGGCAATGTTGCGGATTTCGATTCGACCGCCGACCGGTTCGACGAGTTCCGTGAGCACGTTGCAGGGGCCTCCGGCCCCCTGGTCGTGGATGCTGATAATCGGGTTTCGCTCGCCCATCTCGACGCAGGCGCGAATGACGCGATTCATCTTCTGCTCCATTTCCGCGTCACCGCGCTGGACTGCGCTGAAGTCCAGCTCTTCGCGGTTCTCACCCTGGATCATGCTCGATGCCGCACCGCCGCCAATGCCGATTCGATAGGCCGGACCTCCGATCTCGACGATGCACATCCCGGGTTCCGGCTTGCCCTTTTCCACGTGGCGGTTGTCGATCTGACCGACACCTCCGGTGAACATGATGGGCTTGATCCACTCCCGGCGATCTCCGCCGGGTAGCCTCTGGCCGAACGACCTCACGAAGCCCTGAATCAACGGCTCTCCGAACTTGTTGCCGTAGTCCGACGCCCCGTTGCTTTCTTGAATCAGGATCTGAAGCGGCGAGGCGAGATTACCGGGGTAGGCAGAACCCGCTTCTTCCCCGGGAATCGGGAAGTTGGCCAGCAGGAGGCTCCCGACTCCGTAACCTGCCGTTCCGGCCACGACGAGCGAACCGCGGCCCGTCGCATGGACGTCCCGAATCCGGCCGCCGGTGCCGGTTTCGGCCCCGGGAAACGGCGCCACTCCACTCGGGAAATTGTGCGTTTCGGCCGTGAAGATCAGATCGTAGGGCACCCGGGCGGCCTGGAACTGCGAATGTCTTCCGGGTTGAGCGGGGAGTATGGTCAGGATTTCAAAGCCACGAATCGCGCTCGAATTGTCACGGAAAGCGATAACGCTGTTGGCGGGATTTGCCGAGAGCGTCGATTTTATGATTCCGAGCAGAGTTTCGGGTACAGGCTGACCGTCGATCGTCAGGCAACCCCTGAAAAACCAGTGGCGGGAATGCTCGCTGTTTGCCTGTGCCAGCTGGAAGCACTCGACGTTCGTCGGGTTTCGGCGGAACCGTTCCGTAAAGAGACGGTAGTAAAAGTCGATATCCCAGGGATCCATGCCGAATCCCATTTCGCGGTTGATCCGGCGCAGCGCGTCGACCCCCTCTTCAAGCAGGGGGACTGTGAAAACCGGCTCGGGGACCAGGCCGCTCTCAAAAGTCGCCAAGGGAGCCGGGTAGGGACACTCGGTCATCCGGTCGTGGTGTTCCCGGATGAAACGCTCCGGCGGGACACCCTCCGGCAGCATGTACCGGCGGGACCGTTCGAGCCTCACGACCTGCTTCAGGCCGCACGAGCGGGAGATCCCGACAGCATTGGTCGAAAAGGCGGTCTCGAAGTTGAGTCTCGGTCCGATCTCGACCACGTGACTGTCGCCGTTCAGCAGCGAATCAGCGGAGAATTTCTCCGGCTCGAACGTCTCGGCGAGTAGCCAGCGCAGGATCTGAAGTTCGGCCTGGGTCAGAGGCGTCTCGGTGGCAACATAGAAACACCTCTCCTTGGCCGGTCCCTCGACTCTGTAGAAGCGTTGCATTGTCTCTCCCTTGAAGGCATTAGCATACCCTAGCGGTCTGGCGGGATGCGACTGGGGGTCTGCTTGGGGAAAAGCCGATTACGATTACGAGCACGAGCACGAGCACGAGCACGAAAGACCAGGTGCAGCGGATGAAGTGCCATGACCTGGGCGTTTTCTGCGGGCTCGTGCCTCGTGCTCGTGCTCGTAATCGGCTTTTTCATCTGTCTGGCGCGCTGTTCGGCGGCGGGCGATCCGAGCTACAATTCGTCGGACAAGAAAACGAAATGAGTTACCTCGGCAATTCAAGACCTGATTTTCGAAGCGATAAAGAGGAAATATGGCTGACCCAATCATCATGCCCAAGCTCGGCCAGATGACGGAGGAGAGCAAAGTCGTCCGTTGGCTCAAGCGAGAAGGGGAGACGGTAGCGAAAGGTGACATGCTTCTCGAGATCGAGACCGACAAGGCGGTCATGGAGGTCGAGAGCTTCTACGACGGTACTTTGCTGAAGATTCTGGTCCAAGAGGGCGAAACAGTCCCCGTAATGGCGACGTTGGCATTCGTCGGAAAACCGGGGGAAGCCGTTGGCGAACTACCGCGGCGGACGGGCACGGACAAACACGGACCAGCACGGACAGAACCCGTCCGTGAGAGTCCGGGGCCGTCCGTGCCTGTCCGTGAGCCAGCCTCAAAGACGTCAGATCGAGTCAAGATCAGCCCCCGTGCGGCAGGGCTGGCGGTGGCGCGAGGCGTGGATGTACGCCGAATTCGCGGCAGCGGGCCGGGCGGCAGGATTATTGAGAGGGATGTTATTTCGGCCTTGAGCTTTCCGTCCGTGGCGATCGCCAGGGAAGGCGAACCGCTGTCGAAGATCCGCCGGGTGATTGCCCGGCGTCTCACCGAAAGCTACACCACGACTCCGCACTTTTTCGCAACGGTCAAGGTTGACATGAGCGAGGTCGAGCGAGTACGGGCCGCGCTGAAGGACCGGTCGCGATACGTCTCGGTGACCGATTTCATCGTCAAGGCAACTGCCCTGGCTCTCGTAGATTTCCCCGTGTGTAACGCAAGGACCGACGGGCAGGTGATCGTTCCGGGAGAAGGGATCCATGTCGGCCTGGCCGTCGCGCTTGAGGAGGGCCTGGTTGTTCCGGTGGTCCGGCAGGCGGATGCTAGAAACCTCCTGGAAATCAGCCGGATGACCAAGGAGCTGACAGAAAAGGCCAGATCAGGCAAGTTGAATGCCGCCGAGATGACCGGCGGTACGTTTACCGTATCGAATCTCGGGATGCTTGGCGTGGAAAGTTTTACGGCGATCATCAATCCGGGTGAAAGCGCGATTCTGGCCGTTTCTTCAACGAGCCTTCAGCCGGTTGTCGTGGGCCACGAAATAACCGTGCGGCCGATGATGAAAATGACGCTCTCATCGGATCATCGACTGATTGATGGGGCGCTAGCCGCCCGTTTCCTGAATGGGATTCGCAGCCGGTTGGAAGACAAGAAGCTGTGGTGGGAGCAGGTGGAATTATGACGATACCTTCGCACATGCGTGCGCTCGTCTTGAGCGGCAAGGGGTTTGAAAACTTAGCGGTGCGGCGGGTGCCGACGCCACGGTCCGGGCCTCGTCAGCTGTTGGGCCGGGTCGATGCGGCCGGAATCTGCACGTCGCTCATCAAGCTGGTCGAGCAGGGATCTGATCACCCACTTCTCTCAGGGTGGGATGTCAACCAGCACCCGCTCATCCTCGGCGACGAAGGGGCGATCACGATTTGCGAGGTGGGGTCCGAGCTCGCTCACCAATACAACGTTGGTGAGCGCTACGTCCCTCAACCTGCCGTAAATCATGCTCCCATCAACCATCTCGAGCGTTACCGGGATGGGGGCAAAGGGGTGGGGAAGGTAGCTGTCGGATACTCGCTTCCCGGCAATCTGGCCGAATACATCCTGATCCCCGAAGAAGTCCTTGAAGCCGGCTGTCTGTTGCCGCTTCCGGACCAGGCGCTTCCGTTTGCACACGCCGCCACTGCCGAACCGCTGTCCTGCGCGATTTCCGCACAGGAGCATCACCTGCACCTTGCGCAGGATTCGCCGGGATGCGAACGCAAGCCCTTCAAGGGGCTGAAACCCGGCGGGACTGCGGTGATCATCGGGGCGGGGGTCATGGGACGCATGCACGTGGACCTCTCGCTCAGTTATCGGCCGCGCACCGTCGTTGTCGCCGACCTGATCGAATCGCGGCTTGACCGCGTTCAGGCCCTCTTCGCGAGCCGTGCTGCCCGGATGAACGTTCAGCTCGTCACCGTCGATCCTTCTAAAACGAACCTCCAGCGCCTCGTGAGGGAACAGACAGGCCTGAAGGGTGCCGACGACGTCATCGTCGCCGTGGGGTCACGCGGGGCTATCGAAGATGCGCAGGGACTGGTGGGGCGCGGTGCGGTCCTGAACCTCTTCGGTGGGTTAAAGAAGGGCGAGGACCTGGTGCCGATGAACACCACCGTCATTCATTATGCGGAAATCAACGTGACCGGATCGAGCGGCGGATCGCCTTGGGACATCGCGCGGGCCTTGGAACTGATGGCCAAGGGAGACGTTGATCCGTCCGCCCACATCACTCGAATCGGGGACCTCGACCACGCGATCGAATTCCTGAAAATGGTGAAGCGCCAGGAGCTTGACGGGAAAGCGATTGTCTATCCGCACCGAAGGACCGGCGAGATCCGGGCGATCGACGCCTGGCGTGCCGAAGATGAACGCGAGTACCTGAGCGCGGGAAGAGGTTGATGTGAACGCCGTGTTCGTCGGTTTCGGCTTCGGCCCGATTCAGGCGGGACTTTTCGTGTACGAGGCTTACCGCACGGGACGGTTCAAACGCCTGGTGGTCGCCGATGTGGTACCGGAGTTGGTAGAGAGCGTCAGGAAGAACGCCGGCTACTACCATGTCAACATCGCTCACCCGGAGGGCGTTGAGAGCGCCGAGGTCGGGCCGGTTGAGATTTACGACCCTTCGGTGGAGGCCGACCGTGACGCTCTCAAGCAAGCGGTTGCCGAGGCCCAGGAGATCAGCACCGCCGTTCCCAGCGTCTCGTTCTACACCTCGGAGCAACCCGGGAGCATCCACCGCGTCCTGGCGGACGGATTCCTGCTGAAGCGCTCTCAAAACGGGCCTCCCGCCATTGTTTACGCGGCCGAGAACCACAATCAGGCGGCCGACATACTCGAAGAACAGACTTCGTCAACTTTGCAGGGCCAGGCCAGCCTGGTACTTCAAAATCGGGTGCGGTTCTTGAACACTGTCATCGGGAAGATGAGCGGTGTCATCACGGATCCGGCCGAAATGGCAGGACTTGCACCGGTCACGCCGAATGCCGGGCGAGCCTTCCTGGTCGAGGAATTCAACCGGATCCTCATCTCGGATGTAAATCCGGACGGCCCGTTCACGTTCAAACGCTCGATTACGGCGTTTGAGGAGAAGCGCGACCTCCTTCCGTTTGAAGAAGCGAAGCTTTACGGTCATAATGCGACACACGCGCTGGGCGCTTACCTGGGCATGCTCGGAGGGATCCGCCGGATTGCCGAATTGCGGGATCACCCGGACGTTCTGGGTCTTATGAGAAGTGCCTTCATCGAGGAATCGGGCGGAGCATTGATCAGCAAGTACCGGGGAACGGATCCCCTTTTCACTCCGAAGGGTTACGAGCGGTATGCCGACGATCTGCTCAAGCGCATGACTAATCCTCACCTGCGTGATACAGCGGAACGAGTCGGCCGCGACCCGAGGCGCAAGCTGGAGTGGGACGATCGGCTTATCGGCACCATGCGCCTCGCGCTTGGTCAGGGCATTCGTCCGTGGCGTTATGCGGTCGGGGCCGCTGCGGCCCTTGCGTGTCTTTTCCCGGATCTGCGTTCTAATCCGGGCGCCGATATTGCCCCCCTTCTCGAGGACTGGTGGAAAAAAGCGCCTGCGGGGGAACGGTCTCAAATCGTCCGTGAGGTCGTGCAGGGATGGCGTTCAGTCGGTCAGTTTATGAAAGGCTAGGCACTATGAGAAATCTATGGGTAGTCGTCCTGACTCTAATCTTCAATATCACAGCCGTCTCCGCCCAGAAGGATCCCGATAAGAAGGAATGGATCCACCTGTTCAACGGTAAGGATCTCAAAGATTGGGACATCAAGATCAAGGGGCACGAGCTGAATGACAACTACAAGAACACGTTCCGCGTCGAAGATGGCGTCATGAAGGTCTCGTACGACCAGTACGACAAGTTCAACTCGGACTTCGGACACATCTTCTACCGCGAGAAGTTCTCGTACTATCGACTGGCTGTCGAATACCGGTTCCTGGGAAACCAGGTTGCGGGAGGGCCCGAGTGGGGACGGCGGAACAGCGGCGCGATGCTTCATTGCCCGGCGCCCCAAACCATGTTGAAAGACCAGGATTTCCCGATCTCGATCGAAGTTCAGTTCCTGGGAGGGTTGGGTGCCGGCCCGCGGTCGACCGCGAATCTGTGCACCCCCGGCACCAACGTGGAGATGAACGGCACTCTTGTCACGCAACACTGCCTGAATTCGAAGTCGAAAACCTATGACGGCGATCAATGGGTTCGGGTCGAGATCGAAGTCCTGGGAGACACCCACGTCAAGCACATCGTGGAAGGCGAGACTGTCATCGAATACGATCGCCCGCAGATCGGAGGCGGCAATGTCAACCCGGTTGACCCGGCCGTCAAACAGGACGGGAAGCTCCTCAGCGAAGGGTACATCTCGCTTCAGGCAGAGAGCCACCCCGTCGAGTTTCGGAGGGTTGAGCTGCTGAACCTCGTCGGGTGCATGGACCCGAAGGCGGAAAACTATAAGTCATATTTTGTGAAGGCCGACAACTCGAAGTGCGAGTACAAGAAGAGCACTGCCAAGTGAAGGGGAGCCAGAAATGAACCTGATTCACCGTGCCCTTGTCGCGATTCTTGTCTGCCTGACGCTCGCCGCCGCAGTAAGTCCGGCGCCGGCCCAAACGCCCGCAACCTGTCAGGAGCTGCGGGTTATGACGTTCAACATTCGCTACGGTACGGCGCAGGATGGGGAGGATCACTGGTCTAAACGCAAGGGCCTCACCTTCGGGGTTATCAGCGAGCACAAGCCGGATGTCGTGGGGCTGCAGGAAGCGCTTCGCTTTCAGATCGATGAAATCCTCGCGGCCGTCCCCGGATACGCGCTGCTCGGCGTCGGAAGAGACGACGGGAAGATGCAGGGAGAACACGCGGCGATCCTTTACAGGACCGACCGGCTCAAGGTCGGCCAGCACGGCAATTTCTGGTTCTCAGACACGCCTAACGTCCCCGGCTCGAAGCACTGGGGTAATCAGATCACGCGCATGTGCACGTGGGCCAGATTCGAAAGCCTGGACGGCGGCAACTCATTTTATCTGTTCAATGTGCATCTCGATCACCAGTCTCAGCCCTCCCGGGAGAAGAGCGTCCAGTTGTTGCTCGAGAGAATCGACGATCGCGAGTTCCGGGACCCTGTCATCGCCACAGGCGATTTCAACGCAGGTGAATCCAACCCCGCCGTGACGGCCATGAAGCGCGCCTTCAAAGACAGCTTCCGGATGCTTCACCCGGAGGCTACCGACGTCGCGACGTTCAACGGCTTCAAAAACCCGTCGACCGGCACCGACAAAATCGATCACATCTTTGTCGGGCCGTCTGTCGAGGTCCGGGAAGCGGCGATCCTTCGCGACCAGACTGGCGGGCGCTTCCCCTCCGATCACTTCCCGGTGACCGCAACGGTCTGTATCCCCCGGAAGTGACAGCAACGTTTGAAGCCCCGGTCGCGTCACAGAGCCGCGCACGCAGTGGAGGACTGCGAAGCGTCTTTTGCGTAGCAGCCTGAAGCGAAGTAAGCGGGACCACCCAGCGAACCCGAGGGTTCGTTGGGTGGTCCCGCTTACTTCGCTCCAGGCTGCTACGCAAAAGACGCTTCGCAGCCCGTGTGGCAAGCCACCCACTGCGTGCGCGGCTCTGTAACGCGACCGGGGCTTCGTGAGGCGGCCCTGTAAAGTCAAAAGCTACCCGGCTGGAATCCCTCCCCAATTTTCCGGCATATTGTTAGCAACCGTTTTTCCCAACGCGAGGTATCAGCGATGTTCGAGTCTGACGACCATTTACCGACGCAGCCGTCTCCCCATGACCTATATCGGGACAAGATGCCTGAATCGATTGGCCCCTATCGCCTGCTTGAGAAAATTGGCGAAGGGGGCATGGGAGAGGTCTACCTCGCCGAGCAGACGAGCCCGGTCCGGCGGAAAGTCGCGATCAAGGTCATCAAGCTCGGCATGAGCACCAAACAGGTCATTGCGCGCTTCGAGTCGGAACGCCAGGCTCTCGCCTTGATGGATCACCCTTGCATCGCGCGAGTCCTGGACGCGGGCGCGACCGCCCAAGGACTGCCCTATTTCGCAATGGAGTACGTTCCGGGCATCCCCATAACCAAACATTGCGACCGGTATCGCCTGAGCCTGCCCGAGCGACTCGAGCTTTTTCTGCAGGTCTGCGAAGGGATCCAGCACGCCCATCAGAAAGCCATCATCCACCGCGACCTGAAGCCGTCAAACATCCTCGTGACTGTGCAGGACGGCAAGGCGGTCCCCAAGATCATCGATTTCGGCATTGCCAAGGCGATTGCTCAGCGGCTGACTGAGCACACCGTTTTCACTGAGCAGGGACAGCTGATCGGAACGCCGGAATATATGAGCCCGGAGCAGGCCGACGCGACGGCCGAAAACGTCGATACCCGCACCGACGTCTACTCGCTGGGAGTGTTGCTTTACGAGCTCCTGACCGGGTCGCTGCCGTTTGGACCGGTCAAATTGCGGGCTTTGGGCTTCGACGAGATTCGGCGGGTCATCCGGGAGGAGGATCCCGCCCGGCCGAGCACCCGCGTCTCCAGTCTCGGTGACGATTCCACCGATTCAGCCAAGAACCGGAAGATGGACTCCGGGTCCCTGGTTCGTCAGCTTCGCGGTGATCTTGACTGGATCACGATGAAGGCTCTCGAGAAGGACCGGAGCCGCCGTTACGGGTCGCCTTCGGACCTGGCCGCCGACATCCGCCGGTATCTCACGGACGAACCGGTCCTTGCGACGCAGCCGAGCGTCTCTTACCGGGCCAGAAAATTCGTTCGCCGTCATCGCGTTGCGGTTGCCGGAGCCTCGGCG
>Ga0209593_10001238_pt1 | contig 11052 bp, 8 predicted proteins | sample PPLLaktember2015_3_FD_187260 | JGI IMG/M metagenome (GOLD analysis project Ga0209593, IMG submission 187260) | Freshwater sediment microbial communities from Prairie Pothole Lake near Jamestown, North Dakota, USA - PPLs Lake P7 Core (6) Depth... | ecosystem: Environmental > Aquatic > Freshwater...
GCTCCCGGTGCTGGCGGAGCTCCGCTTCAGCACGCTCACGCTCGGTGATATCAACACCCATCACGAGTGTGATCTTGGCGCCGTCCGAGTCGGTGAAGGGGTAGTAGAAGAAATGGTAGTTGCGTCCGTCCGCTGCCGTATCCTCTCGCTCCAACGGAGTCGAGGCACTGTGGACCTGATGCGTTTCGCACGCCTGGCACGGCGTGTCAAGTTTGAACAGGGATTCAAAGCAGGGCTTTTCGGTGCATTCTCCGAAGCGCTCACGAAAGAAGCGGTTGGCAAATAGCACCGAGTAATCCGGCGTCACCAGCATGACACCGGCGGGCAGCAGTTCCAGTACATCGTGGAATCGCCGGCGCTCGGCTTTCAGCGCCTCTTCGCTGCGCTGGCGTTCTGCGTTCCGATCACGCCGCACTTTCGCCTCGCGCAGTTCCCGCTCCACCGCTGGCACGAGCCGTTTGGGGTGGTCCTTCATGACGTAGTCATGGGCACCGGCCTTCATGGCTTCGACAGCAGCGTCTTCTCCAAGGCGTCCCGACACGATAATAAACGGCAGGTCGAGGCCCTTTTCCCGAAAAATCTCCAAAGCGGCCAAGCCGCTAAAGCGCGGCATGTAATAATCTGCCAGCACCAGGTCCCACGGCCCTTGTTCGAGGGCTGTGCGCATCTCCTCCGGAGTGTCCACCCGCCGATGGGTGATCTCGTAGCCGGCCCGCCGCAGAGTCTGGACCAGAAGCACGGCATCGTCGGCGGAATCCTCAACGAGAAGCAGGCGGAGCGGGCCAGTAGCAGACAGGTGCTGATCAGGCTGTTTCATTGAGAACCATCCAATAGAGGCCTAATTGCAGTACGGCCTCGACGAACTGGTGGAAGTCAACCGGCTTGCGAACGTAACTGTTCGTTCCGAGCCGGTAGCTTTCGACCCGGTCTTTGTCCTCAAGCGAGGAGGTGAGCACGACGACCGGCAGCATTTTGGTCCTCTCTTCCGAGCGGATGCGCCTCAGGACCTCCAGCCCGTCCATCTTGGGCATCTTAAGGTCGAGAAGAACCACCTGCGGCATGATGCTCAGATCCCGACCGGCGTGTTTCCCGGTGCCGAACAGAAAATCGATCGCCTCAACGCCGTCCCAGGCTACCTCCACCTTGTTGGCTAGCCGGCTGCGCTCAAATGCCTTCAATGTGAGCTTCACATCATCGGGATTGTCTTCAACGAGCAGAATCAACTTGGATTTCATTTCTCCTCCTCGATCGACCTGGGTATCGCAAAGTGCGCAGTCGTTCCCTGATTCATCGCTCCTTCAATCCAGACCCGCCCTCCGTGGCGCTCGATAATCCGCTTGACAGTGGCAAGCCCGATCCCGGTCCCAGGGAATTCGTCCAGCTTATGCAGGCGCTGAAAAGGCTGGAACAGTTTGCCCGCATAGGTCATGTCAAAGCCGGCGCCGTTGTCTCTGACAAAGCAGGTCTGCTCCTCAGCGCCAGGCTCGGCGCCGAATTCGATTCTGGCCGCCTCCCGGTTCTGCGTGAATTTCCAGGCATTGTCAAGGAGGTTTTCGAGCACAATAGTCAGCAGGCGCTCGTCGCCAAAGACGGTCACGCCTGGGGCTACTATAGTCTCAACCGTCCTTTCAGAGTGCGCGAGGCGGAGCCGGTCCAGAGTCTTTTCCGCGACAGCGGTCAGGTTCACCCGGCCGCGCTCCATGGCGGCGCGCGACAACCGGGACAGTTTGAGGAGGTCATCGATCAGCCCGCCCATGCGTTCGGCCGCTGCTGCAATCCGCCTGAGGTAATCCTGCCCCTCCTCATCGAGCTTCTCGGAATAGTCGGCGAGCAGCAACTGGCTGAACCCGGCCACGCCGCGCAGCGGTGTGCGCAGGTCATGCGACACGGAGTAACTGAAAGCCTCGATCTCGCGATTGGCAGCTTCGGTCGCCTCGTTGGCCAGCCGGAGAGATTCGAACGAAGCACGCAGTTCGCGGTTGGCCGCCTCCGCCTTTGAGCGTTCGACGTCGAAGTCCTCGAGCAGGTTCAGCATCGCTCGTTGGGTTCCCTCAGCCATCGCTTTTTCTTCTGCCGAATCCTCGAGGATATTGAGGAGGGCGCGATGGGTCTCTTCCAGCCGCTCTTTTTCCCGGGCTGAATCCTCAAGGATGTTGAAGACAGCGCGCTTGGTCTCCTCGAGCCGCACCCTCTCTTCGGCGAGGTCCTCGGCGTCGACTTGAGGCAACGCAGACCCAACCAGTCGCTTGGACGAGGCACTCACGGCTCCGTCCTTCCCAGCGGTTTGGGGCTGCGGAGAAGATCGACCTCGGTCTTCAGTTCGGCAATCTCCTTCTTCAGCTCGATCATCTTGAGCTCGCGCCCGACGGTCAGTTTCTGAAAGCGCTCCAGTTCCGCCAGTCGCTCGAGCTCACGAGCGCGTTGTTCCTCGCGCGCCCTTTGCTCGGCGACTTTCGCCTCGGCTTCCTTTTGCGCGGTCACGTCGCGGGCCGCTGCGAAGACACCGAGGACATTGCCGCGCGCGTCCCGATAGACCGAGGCGTTATAGAGCACGTACGTGAGCCGCCCCTCCTTGTGGCGGATCGTCAGCGGATAGTCAGTCACGAAACCTTTCGAGAAGACCTGTTCATAGCCGCGGCGGGCATTTTCCGGCTCCGTGAAGTAGTCTGAGAAGTCGGTGCCGATGAGGAGCTCACGCGGCATGCCTGTCACCTTGATCGTCGCCTCATTGACGTCGGTGATCTTTCCTTCCGGGCTGATAGTCACCAGCGGATCGAGACTGGCCTCGATCAGACTGCGGGCGTACTGCGCCGCTTGCCGCTGAGCGGTGACGTCGCGAGCGGCGGCGAATACGCCCAGCACATTGCCGCCCAGATCCCGGTATACCGAGGCGTTATAGAGCACGTCCAGGAGCCGGCCGTCTTTGTCCCGGATGGTCAAGGGATAGTCGGTCACGAACCCCTTCTCAAAAACCTGTTGGTATCCCTCACTGGCTTTTTCCGGCTCGGTGAAGTAGTTCGAAAAATCGGTCCCGATAAGTTGGTCGCGGGTCATGCCGGTCACCTTGATCGTGGCCTCATTGACGTCGGTAATCTTTCCTTCCGGAGAGATGGTGACCAAAGGGTCAAGGCTCGCCTCGATCAGGCTCCGGGCATACTGAGAAGCGTTCCGCAGCTTTTCCTCGGCCAGTTTCTTCTCAGTGATGTCCGTGCTCATCAGCAGATAGCCAATCGGACGTCCGGAGGCGTCGTTGCGGCGCGTGACCACGACGCTGGCCACGAAGCGGGAATCGTCTTTGCGGACCCGCGTGAACTCGCTCTCCGCCAGCCCCTTCTCGTGGGCGTCGGCGAGTAACCGGTCTACGGCCCCGGATAGGATGTCTTCGGAAGCGTGAAGTATGCTGGAGTCTTTCCCGATGATCTCTTCCTGGGTATACCCGTAATTCAGCCGCGCTCCCTGGTTCCAGGAGAGGATGCGATGGTCGAGGTCTTTGCCGATGATTGAGTACTTGGTGGAACTTTCCAGGATGTTGTCGAGGAAGTTCTTAGTCTCCGCGAATTCCCGCATCACGCGCTTGGATTCGGTCACATCGCGCGCGGCAGCGAATACGCCTTGCACGTTGCCGGCGGGATCGCGGTAGACGGAGGCGTTGTACAACACGTCCACCAAATGACCGCCTTTGTGCCGGATCGTCAGCGGATAGTCGGTGACAAACCCCTTCTCGAAAACCTGGCGGTAACCCTCTCGGGCCTTGTCCGGTTCCGTGAAATAGTTCGAGAAGTCGGCACCGATAAGCTGCTCGCGGGTCATTCCGGTGACCTTGATCGTTGCCTCATTGACGTCAGTGATCTTGCCTTCCGGGCTGATGGTCACCAGCGGATCCAGACTGGCTTCAATCAGACTGCGGGCATACTGAGAAGCCTGCCGCTGTTGGGTCACGTCACGCGCCGCAGCGAACACCCCCAGCACCTTGCCGCTGACGTCCCGGTAGACCGAAGCGTTGTAGAGGACGTCCGTGAGCCGGCCGTCGCCGTGACGGATGGTCAGGGGGTAGTCGGTGACGGCCCCCTGGGAGAAGACCCTGCGGTACCCGGCGCGGGCCTTTTCAGGTTCGGTGAAATAGTCGGAGAAGTCGGTGCCGATCAGTTGCTCGCGCGGCATGCCGGTGACCTTGATGGTCGCTTCATTGACATCGGTGATCTTGCCTTCCGGACTGATGGTCACCAATGGGTCGAGACTCGCCTCGATCAAGCTGCGAGCGTACTGGGAGGTGGCGAGCAACCGTTGCTCGATCTGTTTACGTTCGGAGATGTCCCTGGCTATCGTGGAAGCCCCGACGAGCCGGCCTGCCGCGTCGCGGATCGGGGAAACGGTGACTGAAACATGGACTGCAGTGCCGTCTTTGCGCTTGCGTCGCGTCTCGTAGTGATCGACGCGCTCGCCCCTGCGAATCCGCTGAAGGATCTCGTCGGTCTCCCCGCCCAACTCCGGCGCCGACAGGATTGCCACGCTTTGGCCGATCATCTCGTCGGCGGTATATCCGTACAGCAGTTCCGCCGCGCGGTTCCAACTGGTAATAACGCCATCCATCGTCTTCCCGATGATGGCGTCATCCGAGGATTCCACGATGGATGCCAGCAAGGATGCGCGCCCCAGATCCGTCACTGCAGGAAGATTGGTCGGGTCTGGCCCCCGTCTGCGCCTGGGTGTCCCCATGACAATATCCTCCTCGTGCCAGGCAGTTGGCACAGCCGAATCCGAGATGAGGGTGAGTTGAGCGAGGTACGGCAATCGCCTCAAGCCTGTCTTAATGCGGGGCAAGTCTATCATTGGGGAGCATGGGTAGGGAAATAGTTCCCGGACACTGACCACGGGGCGTTGTTGCGCGCAGGGTGGTATTCCAACAACCACGGGCCAGGCAGCTATCCCTGGTACTCTCTGGCGGTGGCCTTTTCGAGAGTGCTGATGTGAGGCTTTCAAACGGCGAGCGTGATTCGGGGAAATGAGGTGAACACCTGCACTGGCCCCTATTTCAGTTTCTGCTGGAAAAATGGGTGGTGTTCCCACTCGCGCCTGTGTCAAGGCCTTCGAGGAGAATATGATAGAGTCCCGTTTCAACAAAGAGGCACCCATTGCGTTTGGTGAATCGCCGGATCTTGGCTGGCTGGATGGTTGTTGCCGCTCTGGGATTGACTGCTTCTGTCGCTCTCGTCTGGCATCGATATGCCGGGACCGTCAGCCGTGATTGCGACCCGGCCGATCAGTCTCTTGCACTAAGTCAATGACGGCCACGCTCATCGGCATGCTGGTTGATCGAGGCCTGTTGCGCTGGGAGACGACCCTGGCAGACATCTTCCCGGATGTTGCCCAGGGATTTCGAGCCGAATATCGGATGGTAACGGTCGATCAACTGCTCCATCATCGGTCGGGACTGCCGGATGATCGCGAAGATTCCGTGATCTACCGTCGTCTGCTGAATCTGCGAGGACCGCTTGCAGGGCAGCGAATGGACCTGGTGGCAATCGGCATGCAGCTCGAACCATCGGCCGCGCCCGGAACACAGACGAACTATTCGAACATGGGCTACAGCATCCTCGGCGCCATTGTGGAGCGTGTGACCGGCGTGTCCTGGGAAGAGAACATGCGCCGTTCCCTCTTCGAGCCCCTGGGCATGGACTCCGCTGGTTTTGGATCTCCGAGCAGCGGACAGAGTCTGAAACAGCCGTGGGGACACCGCATCACCTCGTTCCCGTTTCCGAGGCTTGTTTCGGACTCGGAGACCAGCCAGCCGCCGGCGGCATCACCATCCGGGAATGTAAGTCTGACACTCGAAGACTGGGCGAAGTACGGGTAGCAAAGCCTGCGAGGGTGCCGCGCTGGTGGCGGCCAGACGTTGGCTGGAAACGCACTAGCTACGAAACGTCGCCAAACACCGGAAGCCCGGCAGGAATCAGGCGGTTGACAAGACGTATCGAATATGTGAGAGTGTACGTCATGAACACGAAGCTCACCCTTCGGATGGACGCTGCGATAATTCGGAAAGCCAAGAGACATGCTGCTCGACGGGGCAAATCAGTATCTCAAATGTTCAGCGACTTCGTCACGTCTCTCGAGGCCACCAAGGACAGGCGTGATCTGCCACCCCTGACTTCCTCGCTGCTGGGGATAATGGGCGATGCCCAAGTATCTGAGGAGGACTACAAGAAGCACATCCGGGAGAAGTACCTGTGAGGGTATTGGTTGACACCAACGTGGTCTTGGATGTGCTTTTGAAGCGTCAACCTTTTGCGAAAGATGCAGCCGAGGTCTTTGCCTTGGTAGAGACTTCCGCAATCAAGGGCTTTCTTTGTGCAACGACAGTGACCACCCTGGATTACCTCCTTCGCCAAACGCTCACTTCTGTCAAAGCCCGTCAAGCGCTCAAGAAACTGCTCGATCTGTTTGAGATCGCGCCTGTGAATCGTCCTGTACTCGAGCAGGCTCTGGCCAGCAAGATCTCCGATTTCGAAGACGCCGTCCTCGAACAGTCAGGGCTGGTCGCCGCTGTTGACGTTATCACGACCCGGAATATCAAGGACTTTCAAAAGTCGTCACTCCCCGTCCTTGATCCGCCCGAGTTGCTGTCAACCGTTCGAGCGAAGTCGTCCGCGGATGACAGCACGACCGACGTCTGAGACCGCATGCCTGCAGTTGCTCCGCGCCTGAAATTAGGCCTCAATGATAGAGGCGGAGACCACTAATCAGACGCAATCGGCGTAGACTAACTTGGTGGCCGACAAGCAACCGGTTGTCGACAATCATTCGCCTCCCGAGGCGAAGATCAGGCTGTTCCGATCACTGTTTCGCGGGCGAGAGGATGTCTACCCACGCCGGTTTCAGAGTCGAAAGACAGGCAAGGCCGGTTATTCCCCCGTCTGCGGGAACGAATGGGTACGAGGCGTCTGCGAAAAGCCGAGGATCAAGTGTACCCTGTGCCCGAATCAGCGCTTCCTCCCTATCACCGATGATGTGATCCGACAGCACCTTGCCGGTCACGATGAACTTGGCCGCGAGTTCGTTATCGGTCTTTATCCGATGCTCCAAGACGAGACCTGCTTCTTCCTCGCAGCCGATTTTGACAAAGCCGGCTGGAAGGAAGACGCTCAGGCTTTCATCGAAACGTGTTGTCTGAAGGGTGTGCCGGCCGCTCTCGAACGTTCTCGCTCCGGGGAGGGCGCGCACATCTGGCTCTTCTTCGAAGAAGCGATCCCTGCCGGGCTTGCCCGGAAGGTCGGTTCTCATCTCTTAACAGAAAGCATGGAACGCAGACCGGACATCGGCCTGGACTCGTACGACCGGTTCTTTCCCAACCAGGACACTCTGCCGCAAGGGGGATTCGGGAATCTGATTGCGCTGCCTCTCCAGAAAGGCCCGAGGGAACAGGGGAACACCGTGTTCCTTGATGATCACTTGGCTCCTTATGCTGATCAGTGGGCCTTTCTATCGCAGATCCGCAAACTGAATCGGACCGATATCGAGGAGATAGTCGAGGCAGCCGAAGCTGCGGGCCGAATCGTTGGCGTGCGTATGGCGCCTGACGATGAAGAGGCCGCTCCCTGGAAAACCTCGCCATCCCGTCGATCGCTGGACCCGCCGATCACCGGTCCTTTACCTCATATGATTGAGAGCGTCTTATCGAATGAGGTCTATATCCCCAAGGAAGGCCTGCCTCCCGCCTTGCGTAATCGGCTCATCCGGCTGGCGGCCTTTCAGAACCCCGAATTCTATAAGGCGCAGGCGATGCGCCTGCCGACCTATGAAAAGCCGCGTGTTATAGCCTGCGCTCGTGACTACCAATTCCACATCGGGCTGCCCCGAGGCTGTCTCGAGGACGTCCGCCAACTCCTCGCAGACCTGAAGATCCGGCTCTCTGTTTCCGACGAAAGGCCGGCTGGCCGGGTGTTGGATGTGGAATTCCGCGGAGAACTGCGACCGGAGCAGAAACTCGCCGCCAACGCCTTGTTGGCTTTCGACACAGGGGTCTTGTCTGCGACAACAGCATTCGGCAAGACCGTTGTCGCGGCTTGGCTCCTGGCTCAGCGTCGTGTCAACACTTTGATCATGGTTCATCGCGCCCAGTTGCTCGAGCAGTGGGTGGAACGCCTGAAATCGTTTCTCGAACTGCCCGAAGCGGCCATCGGAACAATTGGCGGCGGCAGAAAGAAGCCAACCGGACTCCTCGACGTAGCAGTCATGCAGAGCTTGGTCCGCAAAGGCGTGGTCGATGATCTGGTCGGCGAATACGGCCAATTGATCATCGACGAATGCCATCACATTCCAGCTTACAGTTTCGAGCAGGTGGCCCGCCGCGCCAAGGCGAAGTTCGTGCTCGGCCTCTCTGCTACTCTCATCCGCAAGGACGGACATCACCCGATCATCTTCATGCAGTGCGGCAACCCCCGATATACCGTCGACCCTAGGCGACAAGCCGCTCAACGCCCGTTTGAGCACAGCGTTGTGGTCCGTCCGACTGAGTTCCAGACGCTGCGACTCGCTGACCCTGATGTCCGGCTTCAATTTCATGACCTATACAACGACCTAATCTCGGACCAGAGGAGAAATCAGCTGATTTGCGATGAGATCGTCCAGGCGGTTAAAGACGGCCGTTCTCCAGTAGTATTGACCGAACGCAAGGAACACCTCGACACTTTGGCAGAGACTCTCTCCTCCAAAGTCCAAAACCTGATAGTCCTGCACGGCGGAATGGGCCGTAAACGGCTGCGCGAGGTCCGAGCAGCGCTGTCGGCTTTGCCGGAGAACGAAGAACGGGTGATTCTCGCCACAGGAGGCTGCATCGGAGAGGGGTTCGATGACCCGCGCCTCGACACCCTCTTCCTGGCACTGCCGATCTCGTGGCGCGGCACGGTGGCCCAATATGTCGGGCGACTACACCGATTGCACGAACGGAAGCGGGAGGTCGTGGTCTACGACTATGCCGACCTGAGCGTCCCGATGCTCGCACGGATGTTTGATCGGCGTTGTCGAGGTTATGAGGCAGCAGGCTATCGGATCCTGCTGCCGGCGAGCGCGGTTCCCGGCTGGCCGGCTGGCGTGCCGCTTCCGGTAGACCCGGCGTGGAAAAGAGACTACGCGGCCAGCGTCCGGAGACTTATCCGTGACGGAGTGGATAAGCCGTTGGCTAACCTCTTCGTAAATGCAGCCACGACCCCGGCTGCAGAGGCCAGTGGAGCCAGCCGAGCCCGAAGCGCGAGCGAGGCATTTCTGTACCGTCGCCTGGAGACTCTGGCTGCAACCAGAGGACGATTCCGGTTGAACGGTGAACTGCCTATCCCGTTTGCCGGGCGCAACGCTATGGAGGTCGACTTCTTGTGCCCGGAAGCGGCGATCGTATTGGAACTGGATGGCGCGCAACATCTGGCGAGTGTGGAAGCTTATCGCAGCGACCGACGAAAAGACTATCTGTTGCAGGAGCACGGCTACCTGGTACTCCGTTTTCTCGCCGAAGACCTGGCGAAGCAACTGGACGACGTCTTGGACACCATCCTAAGAGCGCTCGCTCATCGACCGAAAAAGCCATAACCAACCTCTTGGTAGTGTGCTGTCGATAAGCCTTCGTTCGTGTTGCTTCGTACAAGGCTGAAGATCACCAACCCGATTCTTTCCACACGGTCGGCAACTGACCCGCCACCCCGAAGAACCGTTTGTCGGAACAAAATCGGAACACTACTCGGCGAAAAAGGCAAAATCCGGGGGAAATCTAGCCCAAATGGGGTCATTTTCTGCCCAACGCTAAGTGCTTGTGAATGCGTGAGAAATCGGGGGCGTTGGTAGATATTGGTGGGATATTGGCAGATATTGGCTTGCGGTTCCAAAGACTCAAAATCTGGCGAGCCTTACAGCTCGTGGGGGTTCGACTCTCCCCCCGGCACCAATGGAATCAACAACTGAGCTGAATCTGTCCCGCCCAACCCGGCCTGACGGCTTAACCGTCTCTGCGTTGGTTGTCGCCACACACTCGTTCGGCGCTCTGCAAACAGTTCCGCGCACGCGGTGCTTTAATCAAACAGCTCGCTCAGCGGTTCGAACTCCACGTCGGCCTCACTGTTTCTTTTACCGGCCCATACTCAGAGACCGCTTCTCGGCGAGTGCACTCCAATATGGCATCGGAGGCTTCGCGGATCCCGCGAACCACGAGCTGCCCGGGGCCCAATTCCTTCAGATGCTTCGAGCCGTGGCCGCTCAGAACGTAGATGCCCGTTCCGCCGACATGGCGGGCCAGCTCGACATCATGCGGATGGTCCCCGACGGTGTAGGACCGGCGAAGATCGATGCCATAGTCCCGAGCCGCGAGTTCCAGGAAATAGGTCTTGGGCTTGATGCAGGCGCATCCATCCGCCCGGGAATGAGGGCATATATAGGCTTCCTTGATCCCTACGCCGTGGCTTCGTAGACGTTCGATCAGCTGGTCGTTCACTGCGATCGCCTCGGCCTCGGTCAGTCGTCCGGCCGCGATACCCGACTGATTCGTCACAATGAACAGCAAAAAGTGCTCGTGGAGCGCTTGTAGCGCTTCGATCGCTCCCGTGCAAAAAGAGACGTCCCCCGGACTGCGAAGGTCGCCTCGGTCTTCGATGATCGTGCCATCGCGATCGAGAAAGACTGCAGCCGTTTTGGCGACAGGACGACGAGGCACTTCGTCAAGACTTGCAGGTCTCATTCTTTCTCCCAAAGGAACGCTGGCCCGATGGTACGTGTGCGCCTGGCACATGGGTGAACTCCGCGAATTCCTTTTCAGCCACTGTTACTCCCCTGCTCGCGGGCCTCCTCTCGGGCTATCGATGAGTCCCGGCAGCAGCTCGCGAGCCAAAAAAAGCGCGGCGGAATTGTGCACACTGTCATGACATTTACACCGTTTGGGTCACTTGTTCGCGAAGTCTCCTGTTCAACGGTTCGTACTCCCCGAGCCAGCCGCGCCGCCCCATGTACTTAACCAGCTCGAGCACCGGGGAAATTGTCAGGGAGAGGCCGACAACGATCAGCCAGTCCACCAGG
>Ga0209593_10001247_pt1 | contig 10998 bp, 6 predicted proteins | sample PPLLaktember2015_3_FD_187260 | JGI IMG/M metagenome (GOLD analysis project Ga0209593, IMG submission 187260) | Freshwater sediment microbial communities from Prairie Pothole Lake near Jamestown, North Dakota, USA - PPLs Lake P7 Core (6) Depth... | ecosystem: Environmental > Aquatic > Freshwater...
AGCCGGAACGCTTCCTGCGCCCGTCGTGGATCGCGATCCTCGCGGGGGTGACCCTGCTGATCGCGCTCGGTTTTCTCACGGGGAGGAGCTGGCTGAGCCCCTCGCCCCCCGATTATGTTCAGGCGATAGCCGTGACTTCATTCACCCATGACCGGGCCGAGGAGGTACCCGGCCTGCTTGAATTTGCCTTGACGCGATCCCTGGGAACCTCGGCCGATTTCCCAATTGTCACCGATGCTGAGCTGGCGCTTATTGCCCGGGGACTCCGTCAAGCGAAGCCGGTTGCGGTGGTTGAAATCGGTGGCGTTACTCGAGGGTCTCCAACCGGCATTCAGATTGACGTGCAGGTCAGGCAGCGCGACGAGACTAAAGTGGGGCGATTTTTCGCGCGGGGATATCAGGATCTCCTGACCGCTCAAGTCGATCGGATTGCGGCCTTCGTTCGGGAGCAAACGGAGCCGACGATGTGGCGCCAGGGAACAGCAGCGCCCTTCACGCAACTGTGCACCGAAAACCCCGACGCCCTCAAGCACTTCCTGGACGGGGAACGAGCGTGGCGCAAATTGGATCTGTCCAATTCCTACCTGTTCTACCGGGACGCGATCGAGGACGACCCCGAATTCACCCTGGCTCACCTGCGGCTTGCGGATGTCTTGCTCTTTCGCGGGGACCCGCGCCAGGCCGCGCGGGAAATCAACTTCGCGGTGACTGGACGTGCCAGGCTCACACGTCCGGATGTGGCCCGTATGGAAGCGTTGCTCGCCAGGATGCGGTCAGACCCGCGCGAGGAACGCAAACACTTGCGTGAACTGGTTGAGCTCTTTCCCTTCCGTAAGGAATATCACTACGAGCTTGGGGAGGCTTATTTTCACAGCGCTGACGCGGAACAGGCTGCGGCCGAGTACACCAGGGCTCTTGATCTCGACCCGGAATACCCCCTGGCTCATAATCACTTGGGTTTCTGTTACGCCTGGATCGGGCAGCATGCCAAGGCGGAGGAGCATTTGCAGCGTTACGTCCGGCTCGACGGGACAGCTAATGCGCACGACAGCCTGGCTGCCGGCTACTTCTTCGCAGGCGAGTACGACAAAGCACAGGCGGCAGCTCTCGCTGGCCTGAAGCTGGACCCCAAGCTCGACTATCTGTATGGAACAGTCGCCAAGACGTACCTGGCGAGAGGTAATCTGGACGAAGCCCTGAAGAATCTGGACCAGCAGGAGGCGCTCACTGCAAGCGAAGACACTCAGGTGGAAACCGAGTGCCTCAGGGCTTATATCGACCTCCTGCGCGGTGACCCTCGAGAGGCGCAAGCGCGGCTCGAGCCGCTGTGCCGGAAGCTGAGTGGGCCCGAGTACGCCACCCGGTTGGACGAATCCACCGTCCTGCCTTTCTGGCTCACCGGCCTGGCAGCCGCCCGGCGTCAGGATGCGCCGTTGCTCGCTTCCACGATTTCCCGACTGAACCAAAAGATCGAGGCCTATCACGTCAACGGAAGCAATTACTTCCCGATTCTGAAGTTCTCCCTCCACCTGCAGGTGCTGCAAGCCGCTCTTCGGAAAGACCGGAACGCAGCTTGGAACTTGGTGGACGAAGCGGTTCGAATCAGGCACAAGATGGGGTACTGGAGCTCGATGTTCGATCTGGCCTTTTTCCTTGACCAGTACGCTGCCGTCGCCCTCGAGTTGGGTGACAAGTCCCAGGCCAAACGCCTGCTTGAAATGGTCCTCGCCTACAATCCCGATTACCCGCCCGCCAAGTCGCGCCTCGCGAAGCTGGGAAGCTAGGGCAGTGCCGCGCACGGGCCCGCCTTGCCTTACAGAGCCACACACTGCGTGGCTCTGTAACGCGAGGCATCTCCGATTAGTACTTGCGATCCAGCAAGCCTCTTCGGTTCTGTGATTTACCCGGCTTTGACTCCGAGTCCCCGCCCGCTTGACCCCAATGGCTGTATGGGAGTAGATTGCACATATCTGTCAATACAGACTACCTGTTGACTCTCTCGAAAACCACGCGGCGCTTCTGGGTCTCTAGGAGAGCGCCTGCAAGGGGGGTTCTAGATGTTCAGAGGAGACCGCCCGTTTGCCTCGTTGTTGACTGCCGGCCTTCTGCTCAGCCTCTCGGCTTGCAGCCGGACTTCCGATACTTCCACTGCCATCCGGTTGGTTGACACGTTCCGACCCGAAATGGTGAAGGGAACACCGGCTTCCGTCGGCCAGGTCCCGGCGCTTGCCCTCTGGGATTTTGCACATCCACCTGATGCGAAACGGGGCGAGGAGCCTGCGACGCTTGGCTGGAAGACCGGCGTCGGTGTTTCCGCACTTGCCCTTCGCAACGGCCGGCTGGTTGGTCGTTCCACCGATGAGGTCCCGATCATTTACGTCACACCGAAAATCGAGAACGACGACCAGATTTACGCAGTCGAAATCCGAATGCGCGCCGACAAGGGTGCCAACGTGAAGGTTTTCGGGCTGACGAAACCGGAGCCGCCCGACTTCAAACAGATCGTCCCGATGACTCGCGGCTTTCCCTGGCCGGATACGACCCCTCTGCTGGCGGGCGATCAGTTCCAGACTTATACGATCCAGATCGCGCGACCGACGTCCTTCAGCCAGCTTCAGCACTTCCTGCTGCGACCGACTGATGCCGCCGGGGCAGAGTTCGAGATTGAATCGGTTCGACTTGTTTCCCGGCGCGAGCACCTGGCTCGCATTCCTTCCGGCCTCGGCTGGCAGGGTCTGGCGGAGATCTACCGTGAAACGCTGGTCGCGCGCAGCCCGGAGACGGTCGAAGTCGAAGTCGATGCGGGCAGCAATTCCTGGCTCGATTTGAACGTCGGCACGGTCGAATTTGCTCCGGTGACATTCAAGGTGAGCGCCGCTCCTGCCGGCGATGCGAAGGCCGAGTCACTCCTTGAACACACGATCACGATGCCGCATCGGTGGGAGTCGGTTCCCGTCGATCTTTCCCGGTATCAAGGCAAGAAGATCCGTTTGTCGCTTTCGCTGCAGAGTGCCGAGCCCGGGACCTTGGGATTCTGGGGAAGTCCGGTCGTTCGCCACAACGGGAGCCGGCCCGCTGTTACGAAAGTGGCTGACGGCGGTGCTGGAAAGACGGCACCCCAAGGCGTGATCCTCATCGTCGCGGACACCCTCCGTCCTGATCACTTGAGCATGTACGGATATGGGAGGGACACGGCCCCCTTCCTGAAGCGCCTGGCGAGCGAAGGGGCACTGTTCAAGGACGCGGTTTCACAGGCGACCTGGACCAAGGTCTCCACCCCGGCCATCATGACGTCGCTGTACCCGACTGCACACGGGGTCAGGGACTTCACTGACAAACTCCCCGCCGCGGCCAACACCCTGGCTGAGACTTTCCGCAGCGCCGGTTACGCGACCGTATCCTATTCGTCGGTCTTGTTTACCGGGAAATTCACGAACCTGCATCAGGGTTTTGAGGAACTGCACGAATCGACGTCGGTGGCTGACCCGGAATCGAGCAAAACCGCTCGAGAGTACGTCGATCGCTTGACCCGGTGGATCGAGGCCCACAAGAATGTTCCGTTTTTCGCTTTTCTCCACGTGTTTGACCCTCACGACCCTTATGAGCCGTACCCGCCGTACAACGGGCTATGGGCGGACCTGAAAAAGAAGGAAGAGCATCTAGAGCATCTGAAGAAGGTGCGAGAGTTCATCCAGGACCCCTTGATGAAGAACTTCGGGATGCCTAATCGCGAGGAGTTGATCAAGGCTGGGCTGGATCCTGAGGCCTACGTCAATTACGACAAAGACTGGTACGACGGCTCAATCCGGGCTCTGGATGCCGAGATGGCCCGCCTCCACGAGCGCCTGCGGACGCTGGGGCTAAGCGACAAGACGCTTCTGGTCTTTACCAGTGATCACGGAGAGGAATTCCTGGAACATGGCAAAATGTTTCACGGCCAGTCGGCTTACAGCGAACTGGGCCAGGTTCCCCTGTTCTTCCACCTGCCCGGTGTTGTGCCCTCCGGCGCCGTGGTCGATCAAACGGTTGAAAGCATCGATATCATGCCGACGGTTCTGGCGCTGGCCGGCCTTAACCCCCCGGGTAAGTTGATGGGACATAGCCTCGTGCCACTGATGTCGGGGCGCAGGCAGGCAAGCCCGGTCACATCCAACCGGTCAACGGTCGTCCATGCCAACGCGGCCTCGGCGCCGAAGCCGGCAATCACAGAAAAGCTGCCAACCAGACAGGCTGGAGGACCACCGCCGAGAGGCACCGGATCGGTCGCGCTTATCTGGAACGGCTGGAAACTGATTCACAACTACGAGCGCTCGGCAGGTGTGCCGGAGTACGAGCTGTACAAGCGGGCGGACGATCCGCTCGACCAGCATAACCTGGCAGAGGCGCATCCCGAGCAGGTAAAGCTGCTGCGGCCCATGATTGACGCCTGGCGCCAGCGTGCGAAGGCCGCACGCCTTCCCGAAGGCGACGCTCCCGAGAATCTGTCCAAGGAAGAACTGCAACGGCTGAGAGCGCTGGGGTATGTGAAGTAGCTGGCCTTTCGTGACGGCCCACACTACGAAGGCGTTGGGGGCAAGCAAGTGGCCCCGAAATCCGTTCGGGGTCGACAATCGCGTGAGTCGCAGGGATCAAGGTGCTTGCAGGCTGTCGGTTGGTCGACCCTGAACGGATTTCGGAGCCACTACATCAAAACCCCGCTGGGTGCGTGGCTCTGGAAAGGAGCACCAGCCTGTCAGAGGGACCTGAATGAAAAGAACGTTAGTTAAGCGGGCCTATATTGTCGGTACTGTGACACTCCTCCTCGCCATCCTTCTGGCGCCTCCCAGCGTCAACGCGTACATTGGTCCGGGGGCCGGTATCGCCTTCGTCTCTTCGTTTCTGGTTGTGCTGGCGACCATCTTTCTGGCTTTTGTAACGCTCTTGACCTGGCCCTTCCGATGGGCGGTCAGACTCATTCGCGGACGGGCAGCTCATAGAAAGAGCCGCGTCAGGAGAGTGATCGTTGTCGGGCTGGATGGCCAGGATCCGCGACTGACTCGCCAGTTCATGGACCAGGGGTTGCTGCCGAACTTCGCCCGGCTGCAAAAGATGGGCAGCTATTCCGATCTCCAGACCACCTATCCGGCCGAGTCGCCGGTGGCCTGGTCGTCTTTTCAGACAGGCTGCAATCCGGGAAGGCACAAGGTCTTCGACTTCCTCGTCCCCAATCGCAAGTCTTACCTGCCGGAGTTGTGCTCTGCCCGGATCGAGCCGCCCTCCCGGCACCTCTCGGTCGGCTCTTACAAGATTCCGCTCGGAAAGCCGAAGATTCAATTCGATCGCAAGAGTCAGTCATTCTGGAAAATACTCGGCGATTACGGCGTCTTCAGCACGATCATCCGCGTCCCGATCAGTTTTCCGCCCGAGAAGTTCAAGGGGCTGCTTTTGTCCGCCATGTCGGCGCCTGATCTCCTCGGGACGCAGGGTACGTTCTCGTACTACAGCAGCGATCCGGGCGAACGAGGCAAGTTCACCGGGGGAATTCAGATACCGGTGGAACGAACCAATGGAACGGTAGCGGGGTATATCGTCGGTCCTGAGAACCCTGTCCGGTCGCAGCGGGGCGAGATGAAGATCCCCTTCAGCGTCGTGGTCGGCCACAACGGAGACGGCCCGGTGCTGAACCTGCACGGTCACCGGCACCCACTGCCGCTCAAGGACTTTACCCCCTGGATACCGCTTGAGTTCAAAGCCATGCCGGGGATGAAGGTGCGCGGGATGGTCCGTTTCTATCTCAAGGAGACAGAGCCGTATTTCAAGCTCTACATGTCCCCGGTCAATATTGCACCGGACAAGCCCGCGCTGCCGATTTCGCAGCCGATCACCTATTCGATGTACCTCGCCAAGACCCAGGGCCCCTTTTCAACCCTTGGACTGGCCGAAGATACTTGGGCGCTTAATGAGCGGGTACTGGACGAAGAGGCTTTCCTGAAGCAGGCCTACTCGGTCCATGAAGAGCGCGAACGCATGCTTTTTGATGCAATCGACAAGACGACGCGAGGCGCCGTTGTCTGCGTTTTTGACATCACGGATCGCCTGCAGCACATGTTTTGGAGATACCTCGAGGAGGACCACCCAGCCAATCGGGGAAAAGAGGCGAAGCGGCATCGAGACGAAATCCAGAGACTGTACCAGCGGATGGACGACCTCGTCGGACGGGTCATGGAAAAAGTGGATGATGCGACCGCGCTGGTCGTCATGTCCGATCACGGCTTCAGCTCCTTCAAACGCAGCGTCAACCTCAACTCGTGGTTGTATCAGAACGGCTACCTGGCCGTGAAGGATCAGCCCACCGGAGAGGAGTGGTTTCGGGATGTCGATTGGAGCCGGAGCCGGGCATATGCCGTTGGCCTCGGCGGCATTTACCTGAACGTTGCCGGGCGCGAGGGAAAGGGGATAGTCCCGCGCGCGGAGGCGCAGGCCTTGAAGGACGAGATTATCGCTAAGCTCCGGGCGCTTGAGGATCCGGAGTCGGGCGCCGCCCAGGCTGTTCGCGATGTTTACGATACCAAGAATATCTACCGGGGACCGTATGCGGACGAGGGACCTGATCTGATCGTCGGCTTCGCCCGCGGATACCGGGTCTCGTGGACTTCGGTCACTGGGGCCGTGGCGCCCTGCGTGTTTGAGGACAATGTCAAGAGTTGGAGTGGCGACCATTGCCTGAATCCGCCCGATGTCCCGGGCATCTTCTTCTGTAACCGGAAGATTCAAGCGGACAAGGTGAGCATCATGGACGTAGGACCAACGGTTCTCGACCTTTTTGGCGTCCCCGTCCCGGAGCATTGTGACGGGAGGTCCCTCATGCCTGCTGGAAAAGGTAGCGTTTATGAAAACCGGGTTTAAAGTCGTGTCGGTCGCCTTTCCATCAACCCTCCTGATGGTATTGGCGGTCGGTTTGATGGAACAAACCGAGCCCCCCCCCGCGAAGAAGGTCATCATCCTCGGGATAGATGGCATGGACCCCGGACTCCTGAAGCGGTTCGCTGATGAGGGGGCCCTGCCGCACTTCAGCAAGCTGATGAAGGACGGTGACTTCAAGCCTCTTCAGACCACGATGCCGCCACTTAGCCCGGTGGCCTGGTCGACCTTCATTACCGGCACTGATCCCGGCGGCCACGCGATTTTCGATTTCATTCATCGCGACCCGAAGACGCTCATGCCCGAATTCGCCATGGCGAGGACCATTCCGTCCGACTGGACCGTCAACGTAGGGCCTTGGGTGATTCCGCTCCACTCCGGCCGAATCGAACTGCTTCGACGCGGCCGCGCCTTCTGGGAATTGCTCGAAGAGGAGGGTGTCCCAACCACGATCTTCCGGATTCCCTCGAACTTCCCACCAACATCGGAAGGACATGCTTTGTCTGGAATGGGAACGCCCGACATTCTTGGGACTCCGGGCACATTCTCCTTCTACACCGACCAATTGACGCATGAGACCGAAGACGTGTCCGGGGGGAGGCTATTCAGGGTCTCGGTTCAAGATTCCAAGGTGGCGGCGGATTTACTCGGGCCCGACAACAGCTTCCGAAAGGCGGGAGGGAAGATGGCTATCCCGTTTGAAGTCCTGTTGGACCCCGTTGAACCGGTTGCCAGATTCCTGGTCCAGGACCACCAGTTCATTTTGAAGGAAGGCGAGTGGAGCGATTGGGTCAGGGTGGGATTTGACGCCCTTCCTCATCTTGTCACCGTCAGTGCGATCGGCCGGTTCTATTTGAAGCAGGTGCGCCCCACCTTCAAGCTTTATGTGACCCCGCTGCAGATCAATCCGGAAGATCCGGCAGTGCCGATTTCGACGCCGGATGACTGGTCCGCGAACCTGCAGAAAGAACTGGGCTATTTCTACACCCAGGAGCTGCCCGAGGACACAAAGGCGTTCTCCGCCGGCATTTTCACCCCCGGCGAATTTTGGGACCAGTCGCAATTTGTCTATCGGGAAAGCCGGAGAGCGCTCGATTACGCCTTGCGCAACTTCGAGGAGGGCTTGCTGTTCTTCTACTTCTCCACTGTTGATCAGGGCTGTCACATGCTGTGGGGTTACAGCGACGAAAAGCACCCTGGCTTTCGGCGGGACGCGAATCTAGCCGGCTCCATCCGGGTCCTTTACCAGGAGATGGATGAGGCGCTCGGTCGGGTTATGCAATCAGTCGACGACGACACCACGTTGATCGTGATGTCCGACCACGGCTTTAACCCGTTCTACTGGGAAGTGAATTTAAACTCCTGGCTAGTCGACAAAGGTTACGTGAAGCTGAAGGATCTGACCCAACGCGACGGCGTCACACTGTTTCAAAATGTCGACTGGTCCGGCACCCAGGCCTATGCCCTAGGCTTGAACGGGCTGTACGTGAATCTGCGGGGCCGCGAGAGCAACGGGATCGTGTCCCAGGGCGCGGAGTACGACCAGGTGCTCGATCGCCTGGAAGCCGACCTTCTCGCCATGCAGGATCCGCGCAACGGGAATCACCCGATCACCCTGGTGACCCGCACTCACCGGGACCTGAAGGGTACGAACGTGGCTTCCGCACCGGATCTCATCATCGGTTATAACCGCGGGTACCGGAGCTCCTGGAAAAGCCCTCTGGGCGAGTTTCCCAGGGAGGTTTTCCTGGACAACCGGGATCCGTGGAGCGGCGATCACAGCGTCGACTACCGGCTGGTTCCGGGGATCCTGCTGTCGAACCGGAAAATCAGCTTGGATAAGCCGGCGCTTTACGATCTGACCGTGGGCGTGCTCGATGAATATGGCGTGCGGAAGCTACCGGCAATGATCGGGCAGGACTGTCTGGATTAGGTTTACCTGAGGAGAAACACCGATGTTTGGTTCGAAGGTCAAGATCGACAAAAACCTGATGGAGAAGGTTAAGAAGTATTCGAAGATAGCCGGGTATTCCTCGGTTGACGAGTTCGTGACGCACGCGCTTGAGAAAGAAGTGGCCAAACTCGAAGATGCCGGCTCCGAGGAAGAGATCAGGGAGAGACTGAAAGGCCTGGGCTATATCTCGTAGGAGAGCCGTCGAACCAAGAGGGTGAAGTTGTGGATCTTGCCAATCGCGTGATTACGGGTTTTTTTAATCTGCTTGTCTGGCCGCTGGCACCGCTGCCGCCTGTCTGGGCGCTGACTGTTATCTCGGTCTTTGCCGGCGCCGTGATGGTGTGGATATTCGGCCGGGTGTCCAGGCAGGAACAGATACGCGGCGTCAAAGACCGGATACGCGGGAACCTCTTCGGGGTGCGGCTTTATCAGCACGAGATCGGTGTCGTTTTCCGGCTGCAGAAGCAGATTATGGCTGACACCGTTCGCTACATGGGACTCTCGGTAGCACCGATGCTCGTTATTCTGATTCCGATGTCCCTGATCGTCGTCCAGCTTAACCTGCATTTCGCGAGCCGTCCTCTCAAGCCGGGCGAGCAGGCCATTGTCAGAGTCAGCGTTACCGATCCTGCCCTCCTGAATCGTGCTATTTCTTTGAAGGGGAATGGGTCTTTCGTGGTGGAGACTCCTCCGGTGCGGATGGCATCGGCGAAGGAAGCCGCCTGGCGAATACGGGCGGTGCGACCCGGGCACCATTCCCTTAAAGTACAAATCGGCGACCAGGAAGTTGCGAAAGCACTGGATATTGGCAACAATTGGAGAGGTGTCTCCCAGCTAAGGACCGCGAGTTGGGTGGATTCTTTCCTCTACCCGTCCGAACCTCGCCTCAATTCCCGACTGGGGATCGACGCGGTGGAAGTGTTATACCGGCCGCTGCCCCTGGAGGTTCTTGGTTTGAACGTGGATTGGCTGGTCTTTTTCTTTATCATATCGGTTATAGCTGGGTTTTCCTTAAAGGGAGTATTCGGAGTTCAGTTGTAGCGGACTTCAGGAGTGAGAGTGTATGAAGCTGTTCGAGTTCTTCCGAAGGGAGAATCAGGGTCTGCCGGTCATTGTCGTTTCTGGCCTCCCCCGCTCGGGTACGTCCATGCTGATGAAAATGCTCGAGGCAGGCGGAGTGGAGGTGTTTACCGACGGCGTCCGTCAGGCTGATGAGGACAATCCCAAAGGGTATTTCGAGTTAGAGAAGGTGAAGAACCTCCAGAAGCAGACGGACCGCAGCTGGCTGCGGGCAGCCAAGGGGAAGGCGGTCAAAGTGATCTCGCAGCTTCTGCCCGAACTTCCTCCTGAGAACACCTACAAGGTTCTGTTCATCAACCGGAATCTCCACGAAGTGATTGCCTCTCAGAACAAGATGCTTCTGCACCGCGGCGAAAAAATCGACCCGGCCTCGGATGAACGAATGTGTGGCCTTTTCGAGAAGCATCTCCAGAAAACCAAATCGTTACTGGAGTCGAGCAAGCACTTCGAAGTGCTCGAACTGCAGTACAGCCAGGTGATCGCGAACCCTGTACTCGAGGCGCGCAGGATCCGCGAATTCCTCGGTCAGAATCTCGACGTCGACAAGATGGCAGGGGCAGTCGAGGCGTCCCTCTATCGCAATCGCGCCAAAAATGGTGACACGCTCGGAATTGTCTCGTAACTAGGCATGGAACCTGAATGTTTTCTTAGGTCTGGCGCCAATTCAGGTCCGCGGTCGACGTGTCAGAGGAGCACATGCCCGGGTAAACCCCGGGGGGATTTTGCTCTCCTTGCTTGAAACGCCTTTCAAAGAGCCGTATATATACGGAGTATGGGGTCCTGAAGGGGCGTTTTCATGCCGATACCGTCAGGGCCGTTAGATAATAAACGGGCGCCAGCGGGCGATGCCGCGCCATCCGGGGGGGACGTGGTCAATTTCTACCCCGAACAGGTCAGGCAACTTTACTCCTTTCTGCCGGTTGCACTCATCGCCAACGTAGTCAACGCAGTCATTCTTGTGGCCGTGCTTTGGTGGGTTCTTCCTCAAAGGCCTCTCGTTACCTGGCTCGTCGGTATCCTGACGCTCACGGCGGGCCGTTTCGTCCTGATCCGTCGGTATAAGA
>Ga0209593_10001251_pt1 | contig 10958 bp, 11 predicted proteins | sample PPLLaktember2015_3_FD_187260 | JGI IMG/M metagenome (GOLD analysis project Ga0209593, IMG submission 187260) | Freshwater sediment microbial communities from Prairie Pothole Lake near Jamestown, North Dakota, USA - PPLs Lake P7 Core (6) Depth... | ecosystem: Environmental > Aquatic > Freshwater...
CTCCGCTCCGAGGCTCAAAAAGCGAGCCTCTCCACTGCGTGCGCGGCTCGGTAACGCGACTCCAGCAGCTGCCTTCGGTCCCAACATGTGTATAAAGTGCAGGCCTCTGCCGCCGCACTCCAAAAACGTCCGGAGTTCACGGCTCGATTGGCGCACAATGCCGTTATTCAACGCTAATGGGCATCATGCCTGTGCTCCCGGAGCGCACGTCAGCCCCCTACCGCTTCTCCCCCGGCAGCACGATGACCGTCTGGCATAACTCCGGCGCGGTCGCCGGCCACTTGAGCGTTCCGCCCGTGGCCGTTTCCGCCTGCAGGTAGTACTCGATGTCCGTTGAAGCGGGGGGCAAGGAAACACGGTAGACTGCCCCACCCAAGCGACTGGCGGGCACGGACTGAAACCCGCCTTGTCCCATCGGTCTCCAATAGAGCACCACGGCTTTCGCCGGTTTGCGGTCCGGTGCCAACACTCGAATCGACAGCTTTTCTCCCCGCCTAAGCTGCGAGCGCACCGTGGGCACAGTGAGGCGGGCTGGCCCTCGGCAGTCCTTCGCAAGGGCCGTTTCGACAGGCAACGGCTTTCCTATCACCTCAACCAACTTCTGGTCGTGAAGTTCGAGGAATCTCAGGTGGCCACGGTTGTGCTGCTCGAGGTTCGCGATCGTACCCAGCTCTCCCGGCGTATCGGTCGCCGCGATCAGATGGGTCATCATGGCTTCCCAGGCGCGTGCCATGCGAACTCGGACCGCCACCGCCTGGTCGGCTTTTTCCCTTTGCCGCGCCGGGTCCTTTTCCTGCTCGATTGCAGCCATGAGCGCGTCCAACTCGGCGCGCAGGCTTCCGACCTCGGACAAAGCCCGCATATAGCGATACGTGTTCAGCCAGTAGTCAAATCGCTCCAGGTTACCCGCACCACGGACCTTGGTGCGCAAGGCTTCCAGCTCCGCCACAAACCGGTAAGCAGAGGGATCGACTTTCGTAGAGTTGATTCCTCCTGGGCCCTCCTTCCAGTCGGAGGGCTCGGGAATCTTGAGGCCATCGATCCGCGCAAACAACCGGCCGACGGCCTCGGCCGCCGAATCGCCAAAATTGGCTCGCGCAAAGTCGATGTAGAAGTCCTCGACAGGCATGCTCCGGCCTCTTTCGAGTGCCCCGGGCTTCTCCTTCGCCCCGTTTCGGGGCGGAAACGTCAGCTGCCAGTCGGCCGGGGCGAAGGACTGATCCCAGGCCGCTGAAGCCAAGGCCGAGACATTTGCGGCCAGGATCTTCGTACGCCAGTGGATTCCAAGAAGACCCGTGCATCCCAAACGCCGCGCGTCGGCCGCGTCATAACGCATCCTTCCAACCCACGGCTGCGGCGAGACGAGGTTCGGATCGTTCTCCATCCATGGAATCGCCCATTTGGGCCGTCCTTCAAGACTCGCAAAGCCCGGTTCGACGATGTCATGCCCCACCTCCCGGTTGATGCAGCTCATCGGGATCGACTTCGGCAGGACCTTGTCGAGCGCCGCACGATCGTCGGCCGGGCCGAGGACCCAGCCGGAGGTAGCCAGTGTGAACGGGTTTCTGAGAGAGTCCAGTGCCTCCTGCGCGGCTTGGATATCACGGACCGTCGCTTGAAACTGCTCCGGTTTGTTTCCATCCCAGGTCCAGCTCTCCGGCGTCCAGAACCAATAGTAGTCGATGGGATGGATTGTCTTGATCCGCTTGAAGATACCTCGATAAAGATCACGAATAACCTTAGGGGCGTTCGGGTCTTGACCTTGTTTCTCAAGGCGCTCTCGCACGAGCCGTGGCACGGTCAAAGGGGTCTCTGTCCCGAGACAGGTTTTGACGCCGAGCGTCCGGGCAAAGGTGAAGGCGTCTCGCAAAAGGCTGCCCGTTCGATCGAAAAGCAGGTTGCTGGCGGCGGGATCTGCCGGCGCGGGCATCATGCCGACCATCACCTCCGGCCCGTAAGGCTCCTCAGAAAAGAGGAGTGCCGCGCCGGCCGCGAAATCCGTGGTCTTCATGGGAAGGTATCCCCAGTTACCGGGTCGCTGGGTATTCGCCCACATGGAGGGATAGCTGAACCGCGGGCTTCCGTTGTCGCCAAGGTCGGACTCCTGGCCGATCCACACGCTGGGTTCGGCATGAGGATGTCCTTCGGGATAGCAATGCAGGCCGATGAAGTTCATTCGAAGCTTCGCCAGTTGCCCAATGTAGGCCAGGTAATCATCGCGGTTCCACCAGTCCGGTCCCTCCGGGAAATCGTGAAAGGGCTGAATCCCGCGGACGTCGAACAGCGGCTTGCCCGCTTCACTGACTTGGGGCAGCTCGGCCGGGAGGCGCTTGTCCGGGATCACATCACCATGCAAGTAAAAGCGAACACCGAGAAGCTCGCAAAATCGGTACGCGCCATAGAGCGCACCGGCGTCATCGCCCCCGACGATGCAGATGATCTGTTGCTTTCCCGGCTGAACCGTCTGGATCACATATTCCTGCGGCCCGATGCCTGCGATCCGGTTTTGGGCTTCTACCGGCACGATGTCTTTCAGAACGGCATCCGTCCTGGTCGCAACTAAAATGGCTGGCCGATCTTCGGGGAGGCGCGAGACGACTGACGCGAGTTGTCCTGTCCGCAGGTAGACATACCTTCGGACCTCCCGGGCGGCCACGCGGGTCATAAAACCCGCAGCCTCGGGTTCGACGACGACGATCGAGGCAGCAAGTCCCGCTACGGGAAACAGAACCAGAGCCAAGAATCCAAGCACCAGCCGGGTAAGCACTCTCATAGGCCTCCTCGCAATCGCGGTATGATGCACCCAAACCCTCAGACCCGCAAGCGAAGCGTTTTTTGCGGAGCGACCCGGCCCTTGCCTTCGCAAGACACGTCGGTTCACGCCCGCGCGAAGTACTTCTTCAGTATCATTCCCCAGAGCACCAGCGAACCGGCAAAGAGGGCAAGGAACAGCCAAACCACGTTCCATTGAATCCGCACGTCAGGCGCTTGGAGGTACGGCGTCAAATACGCGCTCCGTAGCACGTCGCGCATCAGGACCATCGAGACGAGCGAGAAGGTCGTCAGCAGGAGCGAAGCGAGGACTTTCGCATGCGGTTTGGAACGAAGCGCCAAGAGCATGAGAAGAACCGCGGCAAGCGTCGTCACGAGCGCCGCGCCCAGCAGAAGCGTCGCACGCCAGTCGGCTCCCAGGTAAAGCAGCATCTTGTCATGGGGCAGGCTGATGAGGAACCAGGCGCCGACGGCAAACTGCAGCATCGTCGGGACGATAAACCAATAGGCGCCGTGCGCCAGTAGAAAGCGGGCGTACGCCTCGTCTTTTTTCCACTTGATCAAACCGAGGATAACGACCAGCAGACCGGCGATTGCCGCCGCGGCGACAAGCGTATGAACCAGACGAGCCGAGATCATCCGTTCATTCAGGTTCAGGTTCAGGCCGGCGGTGCTTGCCAGATGCTTATCCAGCCACTTCTCCGGAGTCAGCATCAGGGTGAAGTTGCTGGTGTAAATAAAAGCGATCGTCAGGAACGCAACCAGGGAAACGACCGACAGGTGGCGATAATGGCTTCCTTCCCCTTTGAAGGCGACGGCATAGGCGGCATAGTAGCTGACGGTCAGCACCCCGATCACCGACAGCCAGGGCCAGGCGAGGATCACAGACGAGGAATAGAAGAACTGCCCATAGAGGACCTGCACGAAAAGCAGCGGTGCGACTCCCAGTGTGATCGTGGCGGCCAGAAACGAGGGTATTTTCCTGGCGAGATCCCCGGCCAGCCGTCCAAAAAACGGGTTGCCTCGACGGAAGCGAGCGGCAATCGAGATAAGGGTGCCGCCCACGACGCAGTTCATGGCAATGGTATGAAGCAGGAACGTTACAACAAGCAACGTCCAGAAGAGCCAGGCAGGTCCGGGCAGTGGGATCGGGTCGACGGCAGGTATGACAGGTTGAGTTTGCATCTCTTTCTTTAGTCTGCGACTTTGCCCCGGAGCCAGGCAGCCAGGACCTTTCGCTCGCGATCCGTGCCGCCAAAGGGCGGCATCGCCGGATTCAGTGTGTTGAGGCTTCCGATGAGCTCGTAGATCTCCGTTTCATCGCGTTGTCTGAGCCGTGAGAAGAGCGGGTCGTCGGGTGACTCCAGATGGCAGTCCGCACAGCTTTGCTCGAAGACCTTGCCGCCGGTCATTTCGGGCAGGGGGCCAGGCAAGGTCTGCGAGGTTGGGATACCCGGATTCAAGCCGGCGAGGAAGCGGGCAAGGGCGCGCCTCTCGGCGTCGGTTCCGACGAAAGGCGGCATTGCTCCGTTCACCATTTTGTCGAGGCTCCCGAGACGGAAGTAAATCGCCGACTCATCCCAGTTCCTGGCGCGAAGCAGTTGGGTCAGACCGCGGTAATGGCTTATCGTGTGGCAACTCTGGCATTGCAGCCTGAACACTTCTTGTCCTGCCTGGGCTTCGTTGCCGGGACTGATCTCCTTGTACCGGCTCCACCGCGCACTCGCCAGTACGCCGCGTTCCCGGATCCGGTCGACGCTCAGTCCTCCGTCACCGGGGCCGGCATGCGCCAGGACCGCGTTGCTGTACATGTAGCCGTAGATCACGTAGGGCTTCCGGACGGATTCGCGTATGAACTCAAACGAACCCATCGTGAGAAACGCTGCCGCAAAGACGACCACGCTGGCCGCCAAGGGGAACCGTCGCGGTTTCAAAAGGGCCCAGACAGAGCCAGCCAGCGCAAACCCCGAGAAGACAAGGATCAGAGTCGCGTGCCGTGTCGGGGTAGGCGTTCGTCCTTGGGCGCTCGCCCAGACCGTCGCAGGCAGTTTCGAGATGTACCAGTAGGCGAAAAGCGGCAGTGTGGCGAACGCCGGAACGATCCAGCGGGCACTCCATGAGACGAGTGTCGCCCGCAACACTCGATCTTTTTCGCGACTGGCTCTCAGCAGGGCATAGACGCCGGCGAGAACCAGGGAGAACCCGAAACGGATCCCGAGGGAAGGGAGGTACGTCGGATTCAGGAAACCATCCCAGAAAGTCCCTGACTCGAGCCACGCGCCGGGCGTCAGCATGAAGGTGATAATGCCGTTGATCACAACCATGCTCATAAACGACGACCAGAAGTAGACCCAGCCGATCCAGAGATGAGTCTTTCGATCGAGCGTCTTCCAGCCGTAAAGGTAGAGAAGGGAAGCCGTAATTTCCAAAAAGAAGAAAAGCCATTCAATGGCCCAGGCCCAGACATAGGAGCGTATGAGAGCGCTGGTCGCGGACGGATGAACCAGGCTGATCGTGAACCAGATCCCGACACCGGTGACGGCGCCGAAAACGACCGTCAGGAGGACAAAGAAACGAGTATGACGCGCGACCCAGTCCAGGAAGGCCTGATCGTTCAGACGGTATCCTCTTTTCTCGGAGACGACTAGGAAAAGGCCGCCGCCGATCGCGAAATGCGAGACGAAGACGTGGACGATGGAGATGACCGCAATCAGAAGCCCCGAGCCAAAGGCCACATCCCAGACGGGATAATTCATGCTCGGGAGCATACTTCAAACCCCGGGAGAAGTGAAATATCGGGAGAATGTCCTTGAAAACGCTTTAAGATCGATAGAGCCCAGCTTGGCGGGACGAACCGTACACCCGTTCGGTGAATCTAGAGCGTTTTCATTAGGCAGGATCTCAGCGGCAGTTGAGTGACTCCGACTCGGGAAGGGCGTCCGCTGGGAGCGCAGGCGTCTCGCCTGCACTGGGGTCGCAGGCGTCTCGCCTGCGGTGCACCCTCGATCCAGCACCGCAGGCGAGACGCCTGCGCTCCCAGCGGACGCCCTTCCCGAGTCGGAGTCACTCAAAGGGCGCTGAGATCCTGCCAGGCTCACGGGGCTTAGAGCGTTTTTAGGAGAGTGTGATCTCGGCTGCTTGACTGCGGAGGCCGTTTGATTGCAGCATTTACGCTCAGCGAGGACTTGATGGCCCTACAACCCCAGTTTGGTATTGGTGTCGCGCTCGTCGCCTTGTCGATTCCTCTGGTTGCACGGATGGTGCCGCGAAACCCGCTTTACGGAGTGCGGATCGCCAAGGCATTCATTTCGGATCGGCACTGGTACGAGATCAACGCTTACGGCGGCAAGCTGTTCCTGGTCTATGGGCTGCTCCTTGCCATCTTCGGTGTGCTTGGCGAGGATCACCTGCCGCCGGCACCGAGCCTCGGTGCCGCTTTGGCTACGGCCGGCCCGCTCGTTCTAATCTTCCCCATCCTGCTCATGATCCGCTCCTACGCCCGGCGGATGCCGGACCGTTAGCCGCGAGCCAAGAAACGACTGTGCGGGCCTTAAACGAGACGTTTACGAAGTCTCTGGTAAGTTGTCACCAGCGTGCTGTCGTCGAGCGCTTGCTCGAACTGCCTCAACCAGTCGATGATGTAATCATCATCCAACTTATCACCTTGTCGTCTTACGATCCCACGGGCGTCCTCATGATCGCGGGGTCTCGTAGCGATGAGCTTATAAATGAGAAGATCCTCGGCTGAGCATACCCGGACGGAAAGGCCGCCAGAGACGCCAACAATCCGGGCACGGTGAATGGCAGTCTCATCGAACGCCGTTTCAGCGAGGAGTAGATCCAGTCGCGTGTCGGCGCTGTCCCGGACGAAAAGTATCCCCTGCCGGCGTAGCGCGTTCAGAGGATCGGCAAGGAAAGGAACGTATTCCGCAGGCAGGGCATCCAGTAATCGCTGAGCCGATTCCCGCTGGAGCAGCACCTTGACATCGGCATCACGGGTGACTCGTGGTTCACCCCAGACGCTGACGGCTAATCCCCCGATGACCATGGACGGGAGTCCCGCGGCTTGGAGGTAACATTGGAGATTTACCACCGACTCAATCAGCTTTTTCACCGGTGTCCTTCGAGATCACAGAGACGTAGCAACCGGCGCTGCAATTCAGCGAGATACTCGATCCGTTCCTCGCGGAAAAACGACTCAGTCTCTCGGAGACTCTCTTCGAACTCGCCCTGCAAATCCAAGTACACCTGCACGCTTTCAGGAATGGACAGATCGGTTGAAAGCCGAGCTTGATCACGCTCGATACCTTCCCACCCATCTCTCAAGGTGGCTAGGGGGCGCATGAGGCGATTATAGCCCAAGGACAAAGGAGTCTGCCTTCTGCAGGATCCCACGATTCGGTAGTGGGTCAGTTTGGTGCTGGAGGCGCGTTACTGAGCCGCGCACGGAGCGGGTGGCTTGCCACACGGGCTGCGGAGCGCTTTCCGCGTAGCAGCCTGGAGCGAAGTAAGCGGGACCACCCATCGAACCTAAAGGCGCGTTGGGTGGTCCCGCTTACTCCGCTCCAGGCTGCTTCGCGGAAAGCGCTCCGCAGCCCGTGTGGCAAGCCACCCGCTCCGTGCGCGGCTCAGTAACGCGCCTCCAGCACCAAACTGACCCACTACGCGCGATTCTCACGGCTTTTGAAAGCGTCGCCCGTCGTGCTAAGCTGTCGGCAGAATCTAGTACGGGCGGTTAGCTCAGCTGGCAGAGCGTCTGTCTTACACACAGAAGGCCACTGGTTCGATCCCGGTACCGCCCACCAGACTTACTCCTCTGTTCCAGTCCCCTGCCGTAGCCTGCGTCTCCTGGTAACCCGCTTCGATTGACACCCATGACATCATGAGGACCATGTACAGGCATTAGTGGCCGCGGGACTTCACGCAGGTCGGGTCGGGGGTGGGCGGTAAAACGATCGCTAGCGGCCGATCACTCCAGAAGGGTCTGGCCGGTGTTGATGATCGTGATCCCGGTATCGAAGCCGGCCTGGTTCGTCACAAAAGGAAAGAGCAGCCTGGTTTTTCCGTCAGAAGCCGTTTCCCAGAGTGTGTTGACTGGGTGCCCGGGTTGTGGATCGAAAAGCTGGTCTCAGATCCGGCTCCTGCCGCCAGTTGGGGGAAGTACTGCACCTGGGTGCCGAACTGAGCCCAGGTTGTTACGGTGAGAACGAGCCCAAGAAAGAAAACCGCGAGCACGCAAAGCCTCTTTCCAATAGGCACCCAGCCTCCTCCGACGGTGGCTCTGCTGCCCCGCGACAGTGAGTAGACAGCGCCCACCGACACCTGTCTTCGAAGGTGCCCATCATATCGTTTCCCGGCTGCCGCGGTTGACAAGAGAGTGGATTACCGAGAGTGATTTAGCGGCGACCAACCATTCCTCCTTGACACCCGCTCCGCAGGCCAGCTAGATTACCCCCCAGATTCTACATTTTTTCCGGAGGATGCTATGCGGAATGTCCTGGTTTTGACGGTAACTCTCGTCCTGGCAGTCGGAATGTTCTGGGTTTATGCCGGTCCTTCTGACGGAAAAATGGCCTTGAAGGTCGGCGATGAAATAAACGCCTGCGGTTGTGGTACAGCCTGCCCTTGCCAAACGATTTCAGACCGAGAAGGCACGTGCGGCTGTGGCCACAAATTGGTCAAAGCAAAAGTAGTCAAAGTCGGGGACGGAACGGCGGATCTGCAGATCGGTAGCGATACCCGGACTTTCAAAACGGTCGGGAAGTTCGTGTGCGGCTGTGGCGGCGAGTGCTGCCAGACCATTTCTCAGAAGGCCGGAAAGTGCGGCTGCGGGAAAGAGCTTGTGGCGGTGAAGTAATCTCCGTCCGGTCCCGCGTGACAACCCATCTACGTAATACCCTCGGCAAACCCGTGCCAGTTCTGGCCCTCGCCGAGGGTACCGCCCAGACTCCTGATTTCCTGCGCCTTCTGTCTGTTTTTCTTGCACTCGACACGGCCTCCTTGCTCTGCAGGCCCCGGAAGAACAGTGCCAGGACCTCCGCCGTTCTGGCGCACTTGTTGCAACCCGGCCGGTGCTGAGGAGGTCAAAGGACATGAGAGTTTGGATTGGATGCGGCTTGGTTCTTCTTCTGATGTCAGCCGTTTTCGCGCAGCAGCCACCGACGTCGGCGAAGCAGGAGAAGGCGACCTGGCGCACTGTGGGGTTGTTGGCGGGTGCCGGGGGCGGGTTTCTAGTGGGGATGACGATTGGTTTCGCGAAGTACGACGACGCGATCAACTCGGACCGAAAGGTGTGGACGGCGACGATCATCGGTGCCATTGCGGGCGGAGTAGGAGGCTATTTCGCCGGACGGGCCATCGACAAACACAACGCGACCGCCTGGAACCTTGATCCCATGGATCGGAGCCTGCTTCATGCCCGGCATGCGCAGATGCGTCAACTGGAACGCGGAGGGGTGACGAGGTGAGCGTCGCCCGGAGCGCGGGGCGCTATTCGCCATCTGAACCGAGCTTCACATGAGAGCGCACGCTTGCTTCTAGCCTGCGCTCCCACTGGTTGTCCCGTTATTGCTGAACCAACTCCACGCGCCGGTTTTTGGCCTTGCCTTCATCGGTCGCGTTGGAGGCGACCGGCGCATATGGTCCGGCGCCGAAAGCGTTCAAGCGATTAGCCGCAACGCCCTGTTTTGCAGTCAAAGCGGCAACGACAGCGGCTGCCCGAGCCTGAGACAGTTTCATGTTCATCGCCAGGTCACCAACGTTATCCGTGTGCCCGACCACGTGCAGCTTCAGAGAAGGGTTTTGCTTCATCATGCCGGCAATTTCCTTCAACGCGGCGTCTGATTCCGGCTTGATCTCGGACTTGCCGGTGTCGAACAGGATGTCGTAGACGGCGATGTGGCCGGTTTCGGCGAGTCCCTTTTGCAACTCGGCGGCGTTGACCACGATATCCTGTTTCATCTTTTCCCGTTCGATGATTTGGATGCCGTAACCGGATTCGCCCAGTACCTGCATGTAGGCCCAGACTTCTTTTTCAGAGGTGACGAATTTCATCGAAACACCCCAGTTCGTGCATGTGTTCCCGAGGCGCGAGTCGTATTCGACATATGCCGTACACCAGTTCGGATACGTGCCCTGGACGGTGCCGCCGGCGCGCTTGGCGGCGTTTTCGAAGTTCCGCATGATTTGAAGTCCACTGGCCGGAGTGGCTCCTTCATTCAGCTGGTACTGAAGGAAAATCAGCTTGCCTTCGACCTCGACCACCTTGGGTTTCTGTTCTTCGAGCGGCGGACCGACCGGGAATTTGCGCGAGTCAAACTCGACATTCTGACAGTCGACTATATGGTAGTTGGGCATTCGGTTGAACAGCGGATAGTCCTTACAGCCCTCCATATCGCTGTTTTGAGCCAGGAGGAAGGGAAACGTCAGAGTCGTAGATACTATCAACAAGAATAGCAGACACACTTTTTTCACGCGCTACCTCCCCTATTGGTAAACCGTAGACTGCAACGCAGAAAGCCCGTACCATCGATCGATCCGGCAAATCGAGGCATGAATCATACCGCTGATCGCTCGTCCGCGCCACCGAGGTGAAGGGCGACTCCGGATCCTTTTCTTGCGTCGTTTCCTGGTCCGCTCTTCGATCTCCGCCACATAACTGCGGCTCCCTACCGCGATGCTCTGGTTCCACGAAGGGTGGACCTGGGGTCGGACCTGAATAACTCTTTACCTGCTTTGTATTTATCCGATTCTGACGTTCTATTCAGGCCCTTACGACCGATTTTCGGCGTTGTTTTTGCTCTCTAAGCGGTTCGGGTCGCTTCCGGCATAGCTCGGGGCAACTTCGCGGATGACCCAGACGCCGTCAACCGCCTGGCTGGTGTCCAGGCGGCGCCTATAAAGGGTTTGGGCTTTCACGCGCTGGATGAACTCCTCGGAGCCTACAGCGATACTCTCGGTCCACCACGGTTCCCGCTCCAGCTTCCGCCGGGCGATCGCGTCTGCGATTTCGCAGCGATACGCCTGTTCAAAGTCATCCCGCAGGCCGGGTCCGAGCAGAGTGGCCAACCCGTCTCGATCAATCAGCCGATATCGGCTGCGCTCTCCAACCAATTCGTCATGCCCGCACCAGCGCCATTCGGACGGGTGCCTGACCACCCCTGCCCGAACCATGTTCAGGTGAATGT
>Ga0209593_10001255_pt1 | contig 10946 bp, 15 predicted proteins | sample PPLLaktember2015_3_FD_187260 | JGI IMG/M metagenome (GOLD analysis project Ga0209593, IMG submission 187260) | Freshwater sediment microbial communities from Prairie Pothole Lake near Jamestown, North Dakota, USA - PPLs Lake P7 Core (6) Depth... | ecosystem: Environmental > Aquatic > Freshwater...
GGTTCCATGGTGATCGAGTCCTAGCAATGACCGTCCCCCCGGTAGGGTTATTCCCCACGTGCGCCACCGGCCTGGCGCGGTCACGACTTGGCATCCGGCAGCCGCCCATGCCCGCTCCCCGTCCGGCCGGGGCTGGGTTGCAAGGGTTGCAAGGGTTTCCCATTTCGGACGTACACGCGCGCGCGTGCGTGACGGGTATAACGAGGTAACCCTTGCAGGCCTTGCACATTGGTCATGGTTGCAGCCCGATTCCGCACCAGATGACGCCGTGGGACTGCCTTCGGGTAAAGCGTGTGGCCATGGTTTCGCCCCATCTGGTTTGCGACGGGACCCCCTCGCCACGGTCTTGCTTCCAGGTCTTGAAGTCGGTGTAGAGCTCCTTGGCACGTGCCTCATAGCCGGGGCCGAGGCGGCACCGCTCTTCGAGCCAGGCGTCGAAGGTGGCGTGCATCTCGAAGTACGATCCCGACGCGCCGTCGACTGCGGCGCAATTGGCGAGGCGGCCGGCTTCCCAGTATTTGGCCGCGCCGGCGATCATCCAGCCCAGTATCAACGGCAGCTCCGCGGTCATGCGCTCGGGCATGGTAGTGTCCTCGCGGCCGACGAACGAGGCGTTGAACGGGACGAGCTTGAGCCGGGCCCGGAAGGCCGGGTCGGGGTTCTGGATCAGCGGTCGGTGGTTGGCGTAGATGACGAGTCGATGCGAGGGCGTGAACTCGAAGAGGTCCTGCCTCATGAAGCGTCCCGAGAGCTTGTCTCCTCCGGAGAGCTCCTTGAGCCGCGACTCGTTCCAGCGCCGGCCCTCGTCGATCTCCGATGCGTAGGCGAGTCGGGCCCCGACGAGGTTCGCGATCTCGGTCGGGTGTCGGGTCCCGCGGTCGTCGGCGAGCAGGACCTCGGCCGGGATGCGCCGGGCATAGGTGCCCATCGCGCGGCCGGCGCACTTCTCGATCAGGGTGCCTTTGCCGTTGCGGCCCGAGCCCACCAGGAACGCGAGCCAGTGATCCTCGAGCGCGCTTGAGGCGAACAGCGTGGCGCCGAGCATGGTCTGCAGGAACCCGACGAGCGCAGTGTCGTTGCAGGCAATGTCGGTGAGGAACTCGGCGAAGACGGTCCCGGCGATACCGCGCGAGTCCGGCGCCACGGCCGTGCAATGCATAAAGAGGTCGTCGACGGCCCGTCGACGCATCGTGCCGTAGCGAAGGTCGATGACGCCGTGCGGCGTGTTGAGCTCGTAGGGCAGCGTGTCGAAGTCGGCGGGTACTGCGATCAGGTCGGGCCGCGCGATGTTGACGACCGCGGCCGCGGTCTTGTTGCTTTCGATCCTCGCCCGGCCCTTTGTGCTGGCGGCACCGCCGGCGGCCCGGCATAGCTCATTGGCGAGGGTGAAGCGGACGAGCTTGTCGTCGCGGCGCCAGCGCGGACCATCCTTCACGAACCAATCCATCCCGGCGACATAGCGCAGATCCTCGGCGCCTTGAAGCACGAAAGCCGTGGCGATCTGCATCTCGGTATCGAGCGCCGCGGTGTCGGGCGGGCGTGTGCTGGCAGGAACCTCGTCGACGGCAGGCTGCCGCGGGTCGGCGTACTTGCGGGCCGCCGATGTCACCAGATTCTGGATATCGTCGAAGCGCTTCTGCCACGTCTTCGGGTCGCGCTCCTGCCACTGGCATTGCGCGAGCAATCCCTGCAGCGCGGCGATAACGTCCTCGGCCGACATCCCACGGCCGACGAAGCGTGCGGTTAGCGAGCGCAGGGCCGGGTACACCTTGCCTTTGCTGCCGGCGAGGACGGCGTCGCGAAGATCTTCGTCGGGCTCCGGGGTGCCGGGGCCGCTGGCGGTCGCCATCGCCTCGGGCGGGATCAGGTCGTCGAGGTCGCGCGCGAGGTCGAGATGGCGGCCGCCGGATTCGGCGAACGTGTACTCGTGGCCGTTGATCCTGCCGAAGTAGTACGACTGCGAGAGCGTGCGCGACTCCGTGGACAGAATGCCTCCGAGGGCCGCATTCAGGCGCGCTGCGAGGCGCGGGTGCGCCTGCCTGGGGTGTGGCGCCGACAAGGGCGCTACGACGCGCCAGCGGGGCTTATCTGGCGTGTGCGAAGGCGAGGTGTACAGCGCTGTCTTCACATCCAAGACCTCGAGCCTGTCGCGCGCCGTCTCGAGAGGGACCTGTTCACCGTCGTAATCGCCGGAGATCGCGTAGAGCGCGAGCACGTTCTCGTCGCTGCGCAAGGAATTCTTTTCCGTGCGCAGTGTCCCGAAGCGTGCGCCGACGAAGAGCTCGCACGCTTTCTTGTGTGGTCGCGCCGGCGGATCGCGCAACGTGTCGAGCAGCGCGTCGAGCGGGATCTCGCGGGCCGTCTCGGCGAACACGTCGTGGAAGATCGTGACGACCGGCACGCGTTCTACGGGCGCCTCGTTGTCCCCACGACGGGCGCCAGGCGTATGATTCATCGAGCGCCCTCTGGTTTACCGCCCCCGGACGCTTCGCCGCCGTTCATCGAGCCCGCACCAGCGGGCTCTTTGCTTTGCAGGTATTCGTCGATTGCCTTGACCGCTTGCGCGCTCCACTTGAAGCGCAGCGACTTGTCGGCGAAGTCGATGACCGGCGCATAGACGACCTTGCCGCCTTCGATGATCGGCTTACGGTCGGCGTCCAATTGCGGCCGTCCTGGCGGCGAGCACCATTTCTTGCCGTTGCTCGCGTGGTAGGTGCAGCCGAGCAGGACAAGGCCGCTGTCCATTGCCAGGTCGGCGAAGCCGAGCAGCGAGCCGCGCTCGAGCGACTTGAAAGAAACGCATTTCATCGCGTCTCCGCCGCCTCGTTTTTCGCCTTGCGTGGTCTACCCGGCGAGCGCGGCATCGACGGTCTCGTTTCGACGGCCGTGACAGACTTCACGGGTCGAGTGTTTATCCACCGCCGGACGTCGGAGGCGCGATAGGCGAAGGATTTCGGCCCGATCTGGACCGCCTTGGGGAAAGTAGGATCGTCACGCTCGCGCCGCCATGCGGTCGTGTCCGACATTCCCATTCGCCGATGGGCTCTCGAGCACTTGATTAGCGCGTCGTCGAAATCGTCGGTTGGTTGCATCGGTATGCTCCGTTTGAAATGACACGGAGCACATTGAAACCGAACGCACGACGAAAAAAAATGTAAGGGCGTGTCACCCGATTACACAAAATCCACCACACAAAAACAACCAGCGGGCTTGCATCCCTCGTATAATTGGATCATACTTCCCACCGTGGGAAGTTTGTTACGATCTACTACTCTACAGGGGAAATGCCATGAGCCAAAACGTGCCCGTGCAATACATCCGCTCCGCCGCGGCAGCGGAGAATCAGGCGGAAGCGAGAGCGTCGAAGAAGTACAAGGGCCAGGACGTCGACGCGATCGAAGCCGACGTCAAGGTGCGGCTGGAGAAGGTGCTGCAGGTTTCCGTGCGGCTGCTCAAGACCTGGGTCGACGTCGGTCGCGCGTTGATCGCGCTCAAGCAGAAGGCGCCCCACGGCACGTATACCGACCGCCTCGATCGGCTCGGTATTTCCAAGAGCAGCGCCGACCGCTACCGGCATGCCGCGATCGTGTTCGAGATGCTGCCGCCGAACCCGCCGGCGGAGCTCTACGGCGAGATATGGACGCTGGTCGGCGCGCTCGAATTCGGCAAGGCCAAAGCGGCGTTGCTCGAGGATCTCGAGGACGATACGCAGGCAATCGAGAACATCGACGCGAAGGCAATCAAGATGATCAAGGCGAAGCGCAAGAGCGACGACGGTCGCGGGATCACCACGCGCGTGCTGAAGCTGGAGAGCGAACTTAGCACCGCGATCCACCAGGGCGACCATGGATCGGACGTTGCGATCGACACGTTCATCCAGGCAGCGGAGCGGCTCCGGCGTGTACGCGATCAGCTCCAGGCGCCGCAGGCGGACGACGAGGTATAGCGTGAAAACGCCTGAAGACGTTTTCCTCGACTACATAAGGGGCGAAGGCTCGCTTCCGGATCCGGCCCCATCGCTATCCGATCTTCGCGAGTGGCGCTGTTCCAGCTCGCCTGACGCGACCTACGAAAGCATAACGGCGCATCCAAATTCCGCCTGGTCCCTTGCGCTGTCCTGGATCGCGCAGGAGACGGGCCTAAGCGAAGACGACGCCTACGTCGCACTCATCGGTATGGACGCGAGCTATCGCGAGTGGAAGCAGGCCGAAGATGATTGAGACGCGCCTTACGAATTTGTGTGAGGCCTACACGTTCTCGTGTAGGGCGGAATAATTAGGCCTTGCGTTTAGGCTTGCGATAGAGCTCGTCGCGAACCGCTTGATCGCTCACGTTGTATTTTTCCCTCATGATGTCGATTGCCGTATCGCTGGGGTGCCTTACGCGCCGTTCTTTAGCCTCGCGGCGCAATTGGTCGTACTCTTTTTGCACGCCGACGAGCTTAACCACGTCCCAGAGCGATAGCTCCTGCACCCGGTCTCGCCAGGTGCCTACCTTAGCCAAATACTCGAGCTCACCCGCAAGGTTGGCGCCGTCGAAATCGTTCTTCATATACGTCTCGCCGAGATGCGCCGCCCATCGAGCGAGTTCTTTGAACTCCTGCGCGAGCTGGTCGCCGTTGACCTCCTGCGCCCGATGTCGCTCGGCGAGCGATGCCGCGTGCCGGGCGATCAAGACGAGCTTCAACGCGAGATCGGCGCCGTTGGGTCTCTGCTGGTGATAGTGCTCGGCGAGCCACGCAGCGTGCGCGCGATCCGAGTCGCACGCCTTGCGATTAGGCGCCGTGCGTTTCGGGATCTTCTTGTTGCTAGACTTGCTGGTAGCCATGAATGCGACCCTCCCGTCGCGTTTGCGGTCAGGTAGATCGAGGCGTTCGCGCGCCCCGGTCTACCGTCTGATGTTTCAGCCTGCGCGTTGTAGCGTGATTACATCCGCCGTCGCGGCGCTGGCGTCGAGCCAGTCGGCCCACGCCTGCAACATCGTCGTGCGCACCGGCATGAATTCGCTGCGCAGATATGCGGCCTTTACCTTGTCGGCCGGGGCATGTGCCAGTTGCCGCTCGATGGCATCGCTCGAATATCCCGATTCATGCGCCCACGTGCTGAACATCGAGCGCATGCCGTGACCTGTCAGCCGGCCGCGATACCCCATGCGTTTGATCGCGGCGAGGATCGCGTTCTCGCTCATGGGCCGGTCATCGTCGCGGCCGTTGGGGAACAGGTACATCTTGCCGCCGGTATGTGGTCGCAGCGCCGCGAGCAGCGCGATAGCCTGCTTCGACAACGGCACGATGTGGCCTCGGTCGGCCTTCATGCGCTCGGCGTCGATGCGCCACAAGGCGGCCTTGGTGTCGAATTCGCCCCACGTCGCCTCGCGCAATTCGGTCGTGCGCACCGCGGTCAACAGCAACATGCGCACGGCGATTCTCACGACGGCGCCGGCATCGGAATGCTCGAGCGTGCGCAGGAACGGCCCGATCTCCTGCGGCGCAAGGGCCGGATGACCTCGCTCCTTCGGGGGCTTCGGCAAATCGGCGCGACTCGATGCGTCGGCGATCTCCGGCTCGCCTTCCGGTAGCAGCTTGTTGAAGTAGCGCCGGATCGCGCCGTAGTACGTTTTCACGTCTTTGGCGACGGTCAGCGAACCGCGCGCCACGATGGCGTCGATCATGCCTTGAAACTCGGCGTGCATGCCCTGGCCCATCGGGAGCTCGCCCAGCGCCGGGATCAAGTCGTTGTCGAGCATGCGCCGGACGTCCCGGCGATGCGTCGCCGACCAGGCGCGGTAGTGCTTGTCGTAGTAGCGCTCGGCCACCGTGGCAAAACGCTCGGCCTTCGGGTCGTCCTTCCTGTCGTCATGCTGCTCGACGACGGCCGCAGCCTGGGTCTTGCGTTGATGCGCCTTGGGATCGATCCCGGCGTCGATGAGCTTCTTCGCCTCGCGCCGCTTGTCGCGGGCCTCGGCCAGCGTGACGTGCGGGTACACGCCATGGGAGAGCGTGTCTTCCTTCCCGTCCGGGCGCCGATACTTCTGCCGCCAGTACCGGCCGCCCTTGTCATCGACCAGGAGGTGGAGGCCGCCGCCATCAAAGTGCTTGCCCTTGGGGGCATTTTTGCAAAACTTGTCTGTCAGTTTGTCTGTTGCCACGTGTACCCCCAACGGGGAATTTGGGTCATCGGGATCCCGAAAAACCGGGAAATGTACCCCCAATGTACCCCCACGTAATTTGAAAAGCAATGAAAGGGTTTGAAACGACCTGAAGCCCTGTCGCGGAGGTTTCTACCGCTGCGTCAGGTACTTAGGTTTGCTTTTTGGTGGATTTGAAACGGTGTGAAACAGGGTCTTGGCGGAGACGCAGGGATTCGATGCGACTTGATTTACAACGGTTTTCCGCGCCCTCCTCCGCCATGTACCCCCGCATGTACCCCCAGCGCCGGAATTCGCTCGCCTTAATTTTCAGGCGAGCGAATACCTGGACGGAGACGGCCTGCGCATCCCTGTTCCTCCGAGGGGTTCGTGTCCCTGTGGGCCGCGCTCATCGTCATCATTCACCAACATGTCTAGTGCCACACGCATGCGTTGCGCGCGTCCTGGCGCGTTCTAGGCGGTCCGGCGCACGCCTACACGAGCCCACCGACGAAGCGCTGATAGTCGGCATCGCCGCGCGCGGCCTGCATACGCTGCGAAGCCGCGAGTCGACGGTCGAAGTCTCCCTTGAGGTTCTTTGCGCTCGGCACGATGCCGTCGGCGACGATCGCGAGGTAGCCGGTCAGCACCAGGCAGAACCCTTCCAACGCTTCGGGCTGGTCGCGAAAGTCGGCGATGCGCTCGAACACCAGGTTGCGCATCGGTGCGAAGGCGGTCGCCTCGTCGTGGCCAGGGTCGCACTCTGCGCGCAGCCGCTGCCCGCGATCGAGCTGGTTCAGCAGAAGGTACGCGGCGCGCATGCCGAGCGCCGTGTGAGAATGTTTCCTAGCCATGGCGTGATCTCCTTCACGTGATGGTCAGCCGGTGCCGCGGCCTTCACTCCGCGGCTTCCGGCGAGCTACTTCAACTCGCGCATCAGCGCTCGTGCCTTGGCGCGGATCGCGTCGCTCATGCGGAGGAATACTACGCCGCGAGTTGCTCACGAGAAACAGCACCGAACGGCCCGGCGCCGGGGGAATGGGGCCGGCGCCGGGTCGCTTCCGCTCGATCCGCCGGCGGGCGCTTCCGTGGCGGGGCACTGCTATTCGAGTGCTTGCGGGCGGCGCGAAGCGTAGCTGCGCGCCCACGTTACGACCGTGTCGCGCACATCCAGCGGCAGCGACTTTGTGCGCAGCTCGTCGAGCACGCGCTCGAGCGGCGCGCCGTCGTCTAGTTTGAGCGCAAGCCACGCTTGCGCTTCGCGGGTCATGATCGTGTTGCGCTCGATGCGTTTTGCCGCCACGTGGAGCCACCCGTTCAGGACGCTCTCGTTCGTCTTGCCGAGGGCCTTTACGTGTTGCTTGCGTAACATGATCTCCGTCGACGCGATCGAGCCGCCAACGTCGACCTCGGCGACGACGCTCTGCCATGTGTCAACCCACTTCGACAGCCGGCGCTGCACGATGGCCGGCATGGCCGCGTCGTCGGCCACGCCTCGCGCCTGCGCGCTCGCGCCGGCTTCCAACGACTTCTCGATTTGCGTCCAGGCGTCACGCTCGAGGGCCTCGTTGCGCTCGACGCGTTTGCGCGCGACCTCGAGCAGCGGCTGGAACACGGCCGGCCACGACTCGCGCGGGTACGTGAGCGCGATCAATTCGCGTAGCACCTTGTCGACGCCGTCGAGCGAACCTCCCGCATCAACGTCGGCGACAATTTCTCGCTCGAGGTGCGCGTCGAGCTCCGCGCGCAGGGTCAACGCCTTGCGTAGCTGCTCGGCGAAGTCGTCGTCGCCCGGCTCCGGATCGCGCACGAGGTGCACGACGTCGTCCAGGGGCATCTAGTAACGGCGCGCCGCGACGGACAGCCGCGCGCGCTTTTGCTCGGGTGAGAGCTGCGATTCAAGATCCGCGATCCGCTTCTCGAGCGCAGCGACGCGCGCGTGCCGGGCCGCTTGGGCGCGTGCGTAGTCCAACAGATCGTCGAGAATCTCCGGCGGCACATTTGCGACTGTTGCGGCCGACTTGCGCAGCACGCTTTCCAGGTCCTCGATCGGCTTGCCGCGCTCAACGGCGCGGTCAATGTCACGCTCGATCCCGGCCCGAATTTCGGACAGCGTCATGTCAGTCCTTCCAATGCGTGCCGCGCGAACCTAGCGCGCCGCGCGGTATTGCCAGGCGACGATGCGAGCACTCGCGGGCGCTGGCATTCGCGCGCGCGTTATTTGCCAGATCTTCGAGAGCCTCGAACACGGGCCTACAGGTAACGTTTGCGCGGCGGACCATCTCGGGGCCTGAATAGAAGTGTCCCGTTTCCAGCGCGAACGTGATGACCGCCTCGCGAATCGCGCTCTTGCGCTCGGCGAGCCATCTCGCAACGTCATACGGCGAAGGCTCCGTCGTCAATCGGTGCGTGCGTCGCGCGGCCATGGCGTTACGCGTACGTCGCGCCGGTCAACTGGATTACGGCAGGGTTGCCGCTCGTGTCGCCGTGCGCCGTGTCGAGCGCCCAGCTCGAGGCCAGACTCGCCTTGAAGCTGATCGCGTGCTCCTGGAACAGACTGATGAATTGCTTCGACGCCGCGGTCGGCACGAGCGTGTGGCCGGTCGGATCGGTAGCCATCTCGATCATCGCGCTCGTGCTCGAGCTCAACTCGACGAAGCCATCGCCCACCGCGTAGTACAAGCTCGCAGAATCGACCAACAAAAAGCTTCCGGACGGCGCGTTGGTCACGATCGGCAAGCCGGCCAACGTCGTCACGTTGCTGTCGAGCACCTTCAGGGCCGCGAGCAGGCTGAACGCTTCGGCGGACAAGATCCACGTCGCGTTGCGCACGGTGCCGATGCCGTCGACCATCGCGGCCACCATCGAATTCACGTCGGCGGAAATGGCGGCCGCCGTCGCGCCGGTGCTGGCCACCGTGACGGCGTTCTCCGCGATGCCTGGCGGCGAGATCCCGGGGACGGCCGCGCCGGAACCGGCGAACACTGCGTCGTGCGCGGCGCGCACCGCGTCCTGCAGCAGACGCGCGAGCGTGTCGGCCGCGCTTCGGTCGCTCGTGGCGAAGTCGACAAATTCCATGGTGGCCACGACCAGCGCGCCAACGCTATAAGGCGAAAGCGCCAGGCCGTCGAAGCTAACCCTCGACACCGGGATCGCGGCGCCTTCCTTCCGCCACGCGGCGCCGACACCGAGGATCCGGCCGGCGAGCGCGCTGTTCGCAAACGGCAAGCGTTGCGCGCCCTCCAGCCTTCCCAACACCGTTTGCGAATACGTCTGTCGCGCCACGCTCGTGAGCGCGCTCGGGCCGGTGCCGAGCTCCAGGCCGGGCACTGCAGCCTTCTGGCGAAGGAAATCGTCGACCGTCTTCGCCACGCTGGGCGCCCATAGGCCGGCATCCACGCGAGCCCGCGCATGCGCGGCCGGGCCGCCCGTGCCGGGCGCCGCCTGCGCGTGGGCAATCGCCAGCAGCGTGTGCGCGAATTCGCGGGTCTCGAGTTGGCTGGTGTAGTCGGATAGGCGTTCCATGTCGTCCCCCGCAATCAGTCGGGACGACAGTAACGGCCGCCGGTGTGACTATCAACGACAGTGGGCCCGGCACTGTCACATTGCCAAACCGTGCCCTCGCGATCCCTGCTAATGCGGCGGATGACATAGCCGCCGCGGGCGACGTCCTGCACCGGAGCACCTTGTACATTGTTAACGGTGCTCAGCCGCTGCAGGAGCTTGCCGACGCGGCGCGGATCGAGCGCGCCACCGCAGGCCGCCACCAGGGCGGCGCGCAATGGCGCAGCCGCGGGCAGGCGGCAATGGTCGACGAGCTCGCTCGCGTTGAAAGCGAGGGATCCCACGCACGTCGCGATCAGCGCGACGACGTCGGGGCTTTCGGGCGGTGGCGAAATACGACCTTGGGTCGTATTTGCCAATTGCGCCTCGATGCGATCGAGCCGGGCGAGAATCCCCGGCAACTTCATTACATTGGAATGAAGTTCGGCACGTAGCCCACGCACTTCCTCGGTGAGCTCGGCGATCGCGTCCAGGATGAGCCCGGCACCGTATCCGACGTCGTGCAGCGTTGGCAGGGCGCCGTCGTCAGGCATCGCGCGTCACTCATGCGACGCAAAATTGCGTTGCATGAATTCATGCTCCTCAATTTTCAGGAGCATGAATACACCGACGTCAGGGCCCGTCACTTGAGCCGCGCGCGCCGCAACTGGGCACGCGCCTCTGCGACTACTTCGGGCCGAGGCTGTTCCGGCGCATGGGGATCGTTGAGCCATTCGTAACCCTCGCGCGGAACCGCGTCGGGGTGCGCTTGCTTCCAAACTTCCCACCAGCCAGGCAATAACGGCCGAAAAGGCCACACCAGCGAGTGCCAGCAATCTGGATCGGGATTCTCGCGGGAAAACCACGCGACGATTTCCGGCGGCAGGCCGTCCGCCGTGCCCTGCAGGCGCTTGCGCTCGGTGATTTTCTTGGCAGTCACTCGTCGGCTCCCGGCGCCAGGCGCAGCGCGCGCATGGCCGCAAGCAGCGCCTTCGATGCGCTGATTTCGACCGTTTGCAGGGGATGAACGTATCGCTTGCCAAGGCGATCGGTGAGCAGCAACCCGTCGCGCTCAATCGCCGCACGGGCCTCTTCGATCCTATCCACGGCCTGCGCCGCGTTCAGCAACAACGCCGCGCCCGCGGCGTCGCTCACGTCGTACTCGCTCGCCAACCTGGAGTAGAGCGCTTTGCCGGCCTTCCCCAGACCGGATGGTGGCTTAAACGACTTCGTCATGATCTAGACCCCAAATTGTTCCGGTCACATCTTTCGCTGCG
>Ga0209593_10001256_pt1 | contig 10943 bp, 9 predicted proteins | sample PPLLaktember2015_3_FD_187260 | JGI IMG/M metagenome (GOLD analysis project Ga0209593, IMG submission 187260) | Freshwater sediment microbial communities from Prairie Pothole Lake near Jamestown, North Dakota, USA - PPLs Lake P7 Core (6) Depth... | ecosystem: Environmental > Aquatic > Freshwater...
GGTCGTGCTGTCATCGGGAGACGCCTTCGCTCGGACAGTTCAGTTCAGCTGGATCAAGGACAGTGAGCGACGACTTCTGAAAGTCCTTGGCGTTTCGGGTCGTGATGGCGTCAACAGCGGCCAGCCGCCCGGACTGTTCGAGGACTGCATCTTCGAAAATCGGCAGTCAGCCTGCCCCGCCCTTTCGGAACACTGGGTTATAAGCGTGCAAACGGGCCGACGAGTCGAGCAAGAGGAGCCTCAAACACGACTTGCGCACCTGACTCCACTAGACAGGAGAAAAGTGAGTCGAGGCAGTAGGGCCAGAGAAATTCGTTAAGTTATTGATTTCATTGGTGCCGGAGGGGGGAGTCGAACCCCCACGAGGTGTAAGCCTCGCCAGATTTTGAGTCTTTGGAACCGGAAGCCGATATCTGCCAATATCCCACCAATATCTACCAACGCCCCCGATTTCTCACGCATTCACAACCACTTACAGACGGGAAGGAAATCCCCCGATTTCCGGTAGATTTCCCCCGGATTTTGGCTTTTTCGCCAAGTGGTGTTCCGATTTTGTTCCGACAAGCAGACCCGTTAGTCAGGATCGTCACGGTCAGGGGAGGGCGCCGGGAAGAGTCAGGGGGGTGGCGTCCGCTGGCATGCCAGCGAACGCCAACCCCCTGACTCTTCCCGGCGCCCTCCCCTGACCGTGACGATCCTCCATGAACCTTGATCGTGTCACGAAAAATATCTATAATTCGTGACAGATGGTGGCACAAGTTATGCCCGAACTAATAGCAGATAAGGTTGTTAGCAGGATATACGGCAGTGGTAGGGGTAAGGTTTTTACTCCAAAAGACTTTTTGGACTTAGGAAGCCACGCGAGTGTTCGGCAGGTGCTTGCTCGGCTGGAAAAACAGGGAACCATTCGCCGCCTCTTGCGCGGGGTCTACGATTATCCGAGCTTCAGTCGCCTGCTCCAAGCAGAAGCAAGCCCAGATCCGGACGCTATCGCCCGGGCGATAGCCAGAAACCATGGCTGGACCATACTTCCTTCGGGAGAAACCGCGCTGAACCTACTCGGCTTATCCCGGCAGGTGCCCGCCCAATGGCAGTACTTGAGTGACGGTCCATCGAGAAGGTACAAATGGCGCGGTGGCACATTGGTCTTCACACACCGTACTAACAGAGAGACGTCCTCCCTTTCCCCGAGGACGGCAATTCTAGTTCAGGGACTCAAGGCCCTTGGACGAGCCAGAGTGGACGATTCCCTAATCGATGAGCTCAAGAAGCGTTTCGATGCCAGAGATCGGGCGCGGGCCGTCAGGGAAGCGAAATACTCGACGGGGTGGGTTTACGAATTCATAAGGAAGCTTCAATCCGAAGGCGAGCAAGGTGCGTGAAGTAGCGCGATTGGGCGAGAAGGACAGGAAGGAACTCTTCAGAGCGACCGCTCAGGCCATGGAAGTCCATGAGGCGATCATCGAGAAGGACTTTTGGGTTTGCTGGGTTCTTGATTTTCTGTTTTCCCGTAGTCAGTGGAAAGAAAGGCTAGCGTTCAAAGGCGGGACCAGTCTTTCAAAAGCTTATGCAATAATCGAGCGCTTTTCTGAGGATATTGACCTGATCCTTGATTGGGAGCTCTTGGGCTATTCAAAGGAACCCTGGCAAAACCGGTCGATCACGCAACAGAACCGGTTTTCGCAGGAGGCGAACCGCCGAGCCGCCTGCTTTTTGGCTGATCACATGGGCCCCGACTTGAGCCAGCAGCTGAGCGAACAGGCTGGCACACGCGTACAGGTTAGAACCACCGACCAGGATGTTCTCATCACTTACCCGAGAGCCTTCTCCCTTGACTACATTCTGCCCGAGATTCGACTCGAGATCGGGCCCTTGGCTGCTTGGGTGCCGAATGAGGAGAAGCAGATTACCCCTTACGCTGCGGAGCGATTCCCTGTTGTTTTCAGCCAGGCCAGCACCGGAGTGAGGACGATACTTGCCGAAAGAACGTTTTGGGAAAAGGCGACTATCCTCCACCAAGAAGCTCATCGAACCGAGGACAGGCCGCTTCCCGCCAAATATTCTCGTCACTATTACGACGTGCACCGGCTCTGTTGTTCGCCCGTCTGCGTCAGTGCCCTCGAAAGAATCGATCTATTGGAGGAAGTGGTCGAGTTTAAAGCGAGGTTCTATCACTGTTCATGGGCCAAATACGAGGAAGCGAGACCGGGCAGCTTGAAACTACTGCCTCCTGATTACCGTGTTGAGGATCTGCGCCGAGATTACCGGAACATGCAGGCCATGCTCTTTGGTCATGTTCCGACTTTCGAAGACATAATGCGAACGATCTCACGGCTCGAGTCTTCGATCAACGGAAACGGATCAGCCCCAATAGGCTAAGTATTCACAAGCACTTTCCGATGGGGAGGAGATCCCCCGGGTTTTCGGTAGATTTTCCGGATTTTGCTTTTCAAGCAGCGCTCCGATCTTGTTTCGACAACAGAATTGCTCGGATCAAAGGTTCTGCTACCGATCACCTGGCAGTAATCGGTTGAGTGATTTTCGGCGACAGGAACACCGCCGGTTCTGGTTATGGCTTTCTCAGCCGATGAGCGAGAGCTCTTAGGATCGTGTCTAAAACTTCGTCCAGTTGCTTCGCGAGGTCTTCGGCGAGAAAACGGAGCACCAGGTAGCCGTTCTCTTGCAGCAGATAGTCCTTTCGTCGGTCGCTTCGATATGCCTCAACACTGGCCAGATGTTGCGCCCCATCCAGTTCCAATACGATCGCCGCTTCCAAGCACAAGAAGTCGACTTCCATGGCATTGCGCCCGGCGAACGGGATAGGCAATTCACCATTCAACCGAAATCGCCCTCCAGTGGCCGCCAGAGTCTCCAGGCGACGATACAGGAATGCCTCGCTCGCGCTTCGGGCTCGGTTGGCTCCACTGGCTTCTGCAGCCTGGGTCATGGCTGCACTGACGAAGAGGTTAGCCAACGGCTTATCCACTCCGTCACGGATAAGTCTCCGGACGCTGGCCGCGTAGTCTCTTTTCCAAGCCGGGTCTACCGGAAGCGGCACATCAGCCGGCCAGCCGGGAACCGCGCTCGCCGGCAGCAGAATCCGATAGCCGGCTGCCTCATACCCGCGACAACGCCGATCAAACATCCGTGCGAGCATCGGGACGTTGAGGTCGGCGTAGTCGTAAACCATAACCTCGTGCTTCCGTTCGTGCAATCGGTGTAATCGGCCAACATATTGGGCCACAGTGCCGCGCCACGAGATCGGCAGTGTCAGGAAAAGGGTGTCGAGGCGCGGGTCATCGAACCCCTCTCCGATGCAGCCTCCCGTGGCGAGAATCACGCGTTCTTCGTTCTCCGGCAGAGCCGACAACGCTGCTCGGACCTCGCGCAGCCGTTTACGGCCCATTCCTCCGTGCAGGACTATCAGGTTTTGGACTTTGGGGCAGAGACACTCTGCCAGAGTGTCGAGGTGTTCCTTGCGTTCGGTCAATACTACTGGAGAACGGCCGTCTTTAACCGCCTGGACGATCTCATCGCAAATGAGTTCGTTTCTTCTCTGGTCCGAGATCAGTTCGTCGTATAGTTCATGAAATTGAAGCCTGGCATCAGGGTCAGCGAGTCGCAGCGTCTCGAACACCGTCGGGCGGACCATAACGCTGTGCTCAAAGGGTCGTTGAGCAGCTTGTCTCCTTGGGTCGACTGTATACCGTGGCGGCCCGCACTGCATGAATATGATCGGATGATGTCCGTCCTTCCGGACGAGAGTCGCTGAGAGGCCGAGGACGAACTTCGCCTTGGCGCGGCGGGCCACTTGCTCGAAACTGAAGGCTGGAATGTGATGGCATTCGTCAATGATCAATTGGCCGTATTCGCCGACCAGATCATCGACCACGCCTTTGCGGACCAAGCTCTGCATGACTGCTACGTCCAGGAGTCCAGTTGGCTTTTTTCTGCCACCGCCAATTGTTCCCATGGCCGCTTCGGGCAGCTCCAGAAACGATTTCAGGCGTTCCACCCATTGCTCAAGCAACTGGGCGCGATGAACCACGATCAAAGTGTTGACACGACGCTTAGCAATGAGCCAAGCCGCGACAACCGTCTTGCCGAATGCCGTTGTCGCAGACAAGACCCCGTCGTCGAAAGCCAACAAGGCATTGGCGGCGAGTTTCTGCTCGGGTCGTAGTTCTCCCCGAAATTCCAGATCCAACACCCGGCCGTTCTGCCTTTCGTCGGAAACGGAGAGTTTGATCTTCAGATCTGCGAGGAGCTGCCGGACGTCCCCGAGACAGCCTCGTGGCAGTCCGATGTGGAATTGGTAGTCACGTGCGCAGGCTATAACACGCGGCTTTTCATAGGTCGGCAGTCGCATCGCCTGTGCCTTATAGAATTCGGGGTTCTGAAAGGCCGCCAGCCGAATCAGCCGATTACGCAAGGCGGGAGGCAGGCCTTCCTTGGGGACGAAGACCTCATTCGATAACACGCTCTCAATCTTGGGAGGTAAAGGACCTGTGATCGGCGGGTCCAGCGATCGGCGGGATGGCGAGGTCTTCCAGGGAGCGGCCTCTTCATCGTCAGGCGCCATACGTACACCAACGATTCGGCCGGCAGCTTCGGCTGCCCCGACTATCTCCTCGAGATCGTTCCGATTCAGTTTGCGGACCTGCGAGAGAAAGGCCCACTGATCAGCATGAGGAATCAAGTCCTTATCAAGGAACTCAGTGTTCCCCTGCTCCCGGGGGCCTTTCTGGAGAGGCAGCGCAATCAGATTCCCGAATCCCCCTTGCGGCAGAGTGTCCTGGTTGGGAAAGAACCGGTCGTACGAATCCAGGCCGATGTCCGGTCTGCGTTCCATGCTTTCGGTGAGGAGATGAGAACCGAGCTTCCGGGCAAGCCCGGCAGGGATCGCTTGTTCGAAGAAGAACCAGATATGGGCGCCCTCCCCGGAGCGAGAACGTTCGAGAGCGGCCGGCACAATCTTCAGACGACACGTCTCGAGGAAAGCCTGAGCATCCTCCTTCCAGCCGGCTTTGTCGAAATCAGCCGCAAGGAAGAAGCACGTCTCGTCGTGGAGCATTGGGTAGACACCGATAACGAACTCGCGGCCAAGTTCATCGTGACCGGCAAGGTGCTGTCGGATCACATCATCGGTGACAGGGAGGAAGCGCTGATTTGGACACTGCGTGCACTTGATCTTCGGCTTTTCGCAGACGCCTCGGACCCATTCGTTCCCGCACGCCGGGGAATACCCGGCCTTCCCAGTCTTTCGACTCTGGAACCGGCGTGGGTAGACATCCTCTCGCCCGCGAAACAGCGATCGGAAGAGGTTGATCTTCGCTTCGGGAGGCGAATGATTGTCGACGACGGGTTGCTTGTCGACCATCAAGGTAGTTTACCCGATTGCGTGAGAAGTACGATTACGCGCTGGCTGGACCCGATAATTAGCCCCCCGCCTTTCTGAACGCTTGGAGATAAGCCTGCTAGTGCGCCGACGAGTCAAGCAAGATCAGTCTCAAACACGACTTGTGGACTTGACTCCACTAGACAGGAGAAAAGTGAGTCGAGGCGGCAGGACCGGAGAAACCAGCTAAGTTATTGATTCCATTGGTGCCGGAGGGGGGAGTCGAACCCCCACGAGCTGTAAGGCTCGCCAGATTTTGAGTCTGGTGCGTCTGCCAGTTCCGCCACTCCGGCGTTCGGGAAGTGGGTAAAGGCGAAAGTATAGCACAGGGGCGCGGAACCTTCACCCCAGGTGCAGAGCATCTTTCAGAGCCGCAAGCGGAGCGTTTTTTGCGGAGCGGACCCGGCCCTCTCCTCGGGAAACCAATCGCGCCCAGACCAGAGGCAAGGGCCAGATCACTCCGCGAAAAACGCTCCGCTCGCGGCTCTGAAAAGCGCGCACTACGCCCCGCCGGTCTGGTCGTCGGGCTCCGGGGTGGTCAGCGTGTCGTAGAAGTGCACGAATTTGTCGCGTTCCGGAGAGTCGCGGAAGGCTATCGCCACGCGCGGATGCTCATTCAGCATGCCGGTGATCATGTAAGGCACGATGTAACCCCACTCGATCTCCTGGCGCAGCGGCAGAAACCGCTCCTGGATCAACTGGAGAACCGGACGCAGCTTGTACTTCGGGTTCTGGAGGAAGCTGAGCAGCAATTCCAGACAGCAATTCCCCGGTCCGCGTCCGATCCCGTATACCGACGCGTCGAGCATGTTGCAGCCGTCGATAATCCCCTGGATCGTATTCCCAAAGGCCAGCTGCCGGTTGTTGTGCGTGTGAATCCCGATAGTCTTCCCGGGCAGCGCTTCCCGGTACTTCTTCACCAGAAACGTCACGTCCTCGCAGTACATCGCCCCGTAGGAATCAACTACGTAGACCGTGGGGATCTTCGTCTTGCTGAGGTCGTTAAGTGCCTCGTCAATCTCGCGCTCCAGGTTGGTTGAAACGGCCATGATGTTCACGGTCGTTTCATAACCTTTGTCGCTGATCATGTCACAAAGAGCAATGGCTTTGTCGATGTCCTTTATGTAACAGGCCACCCGGATCATGGAAAACGGCGAGTCCTTTTGAAGAAGGATGTCCTTCTCCTCGACTCTTCCAATATCGACCATACAGGCGAGCTTCATCCGGGAGTCAACGCCGTCGATGACGCGTTTGATCTCCTCATCGTCGCAAAACCGCCACTTGCCGAACTTCTTCGGGTCGAATTGCTCCTTGGAGGCCTTGTAGCCTATCTCCATGTAGTCGACTCCAGCACAACTGAGCCCGGCATAGATAGTGCGCACGAATTCGTCTTCAAACCGCCACTGGTTGATCAGTCCGCCATCTCGGATCGAGCAGTCTAATACTTTGATTTCCGGCCGAAACATGTCTGCCTCCTCGGATCAGACGCTTGGAACTTGAAGTCCAAGGGTCCAGGTGGGGTTGCATGGTAGCAGATCAGCCGGAGAGTGAAAAGAAGCGATAGGGAGACAGACGTTCGGCGCCAACCCGCCTAGAGCCGGGCCGTAGGTTCAAGCAGCCCCAGCCGGAGCAGGTCCGCCCGCAGTTGGGCCTCGCCCTGGTACAGGATCCCTTTGATCCCCAGCTCCTCAGCTGCCTGTATGTTGACCGGCAGATCGTCGATGAAGAAAGCCTCGGCTGGAGCACAACCCGCGCAATTCAGGGCCGCGCGATAGATGACCGGATCAGGCTTCATCGTACCCACTCGAAACGAGAGAATGTAGTCATCGAATTCGTGAATCAGCGGAAAGACGGATTCGAGATACTCCCAGTGCATTTCGTTGGTATTGGAAAGGGCAACGACTCGATAGCTCCGTTTGAGTTCTCTGAAGAGCGTGGCCGAAATGCATTGTCCCTCAGGAGTCTGGAGTGCGAACATGTCGCCCCAGCCACGCTTGAAATCTTCCAGGCTCACTTGCATTTCAAGCAAACGGCAGGTGATCTCATAAAACTTCTGCGTCGGCAGTTTGCCACTCTCGTAGAGAAGCACCGCCTGGTTGCCGGACATGCGTTTCGAGATTTCTTCGCCCGGCAGTTGGGTGTACCGCATCACGCTGCGAAGGGCGGCCGGGTAATCGAGAGCAACCAGAACCTGTCCTACGTCCAAAAGAAATGTGTTTATCCGAGTCGTCATTTTGAGGAATCTATTTTGACACAGGTGCAAGCTGACAGCTGACGACTGACAGCTGACAAAGAGTCAAGGGAATCGGGGACCCACCGGCTCTTTGTCAGTTGTCAGCCGTCAGCCGCAAAGTCCTAGTTGCTGACAAACAGATACTCCTTCATTCCGTTGCGCAACAGATAGGAGTTGTAGACGCGGAAGGAGGGCATCATTTGCCGCAGGTCGACATCGTGGTACCGGGGACAGGGGCGCAGCACGCTGCTGCTATTGCGGCATTCGACATTGTTGTCGTCTACGATCCGATACTCGGCCGGCCGGTCGGGCATGTTCTTGGTCGTCGCTATAAGGGCAAACATGACCGTGCCCGTGTGGCAGAATCGCGCCAGATGACGCATCAGGTAGAGAAACTCCTGGCGATCCAGGTAGTTCAGGAGATCCCACGCAAACACGATGTCGAAGCGCGTATCCCGCTCGTAAGGCAGAAGGTACTGAAATACCGCCTCGAAGTCGACTGAGTCGCTGCCCGACACGTAGTCAAAAGAGCTTAGAGTGCGATAAAGATCCTCTACCCGAATGCGGCACTGAAACCGCGAAAGGTACTCAATGTTGTGACCGATTGCCGGGCCAAGCTCCAGGATGTGGTAGATGCGGTCCTTCCGCAGCTGTCTGAGCAGAGTGCTGAGCGCCAGCGAAGGCTGAACCTCCGCCTGGCTGCCCGCACTTTCCTCCTCCTTGGGGCTTGGGCCCGACGACCGCCGAAGCCATTTCATTATGTCCTTGGAGCGGCTACATTAGGCTTGTAAGGCATGCTTGCCTTCTTGAATTCCTCTTCCTTTTTGGGCTCGACGTGAGACTCCAACTGAGTTTTTCTCAGTAACTCGCCTTCGGGTTTGGATTCACGCACGACGGGGACGGCCGCCTTCTCCGCCTGGCGCGAGTCCATGTCGATGCTGCCCTTAAATTTCGACCCGTCTTCAAGCGTCACCCGAGGTGCGGTGATGTTTCCATGCAACACTCCGGACGAACGGATGACGATCTTCTCTTCTCCGTAGATATTGCCGATCACTTCCCCTTCGACACTGATGATCTTGCCCCAGATATCGGCTTTTACTCGCCCGTTCTTCCCGACAGTGACGTTATGCTGCCGGAGCTCGATCCGCCCCTCAACCTGGCCTTGAACCACCAAATCCTCTTCTCCCGAAACATCTCCTTTTATTAGAATCGAAGAACCGATGATAGCGCGCTCGCGTAGTTGTTCAACCGGGCTCGGATTGTGGATGGGTACGCTCGGCTGATGGACCGGTTCAGGCTGCTGCGGGTACTGAGTATCGTTTTTCTTCCACATTGTTTTCTCTCCCGTCCTTAAAGTAAGTTTTCTTTCTATATTCACTCCTACCAGATGTCAACCCAATTCCAAGTGACCTCCGCCACCGATTAGAGAGATTCGCGAGCCACCGGGTAATATCGCTTTTGGTTCTCGAAGAACGGACTGCGTTCATAAAACCACCTTAAGCGGCGGCGCGGATTCTCCCTAAATTCGGGCTCATCCGCCAGCTTCTTCTCGAATTCCGCCTTCAGTCCCGGGTTCTGATTCAACATCTTTTCGGCCAGTGGCTCAAGCACGTAACCCTCTGCATACTCGTGCTCCTGGAGCGTCGACAGGAAAAACCCCCATTGGAAGAAAGACTCCGGAGAGTTTGGTTCAAGCAGCAGGATGGCGAGGTCCCCCAGCGGTTGGTCCGTAGAAACCCGGACGGATCCGGCCGGATAGCGGACAGTCCGTCCCTCAATGCCGGTGATTGCTCCAACGTGCACACGCCCCTCATAGGCCACCTTTTCCAGTTCGTAGCCGGTTATCCGCCAGCTTTCCACTTTGACCTCCCGGGGTTCCGACAGGCGTTCGATCACAATACCATGACGCTCGAGCCGCCGGATGATCTCCTGCCAGGCAACGGGAATCCAATAAGCAGCCGGGCGTCTGGCGATTGCCACCGGTTTGGCGGAGGCGAAGTAAGGGACCATCAAGTCCTGCTTTTGACCGGTCCACTCGACCTTCTTTCCGCCTGAGATCGCGGAATCCGTCAGGCGGTAGGCTACACCGCGGAACGGGATCAGCCCGTCAGGGGTCTCGAGCGACTCCCAGCTGAGGGGAACCTCGGCGGGCCGGCGGGCACGGTCCGCCGCCACGGCCGCCCGGAGCGCTTTTCCCTGCTGGGCGAGCAGGCGCATGAGGCTTTCCAGAAAAACGTAAGAGCCAAGAACCCGCTGGCGATAGGGCTTTAGAGAATGATTCTCGACAAGCAGAGTCGGAACGTGACAAACGTCGCCATAACCGTTTGAGAAGCGAAGGCTGGCCGGACCTGCCTCGATTCCCTTAGACACATCCCGGTTATCGACCGCAAAGACTAACGGACCCGGGATATGCCCCATCCGCTCCAGGTCTCGATTAACGTGAGGACGCAACTCGTGTTCCAACCACTGCGCAATCGCCGGCGAATAAGCATTCTTCAGGTTGTAGCCAAACGTGATGTCGTACTGGTAGTCGATCCCGTCGGTCACGTGCACGTCCACGTATAGATCCGGGCGCCAGCGAGTGATCACCTGAACCACCGCCTGTACCTCCGGCGTGTCCAATTTTCCGTAGTCCCGGTTCAGATTGAGGAATTGCCCGTTGGTTCGCCAGCCCATCTCGACCGGACCTTTCTGGTTGATCCGGTTGTAGATTGAGGATCGCTCATGGCCGTCCACGTTCAATATTGGAATGAACAGCAAGTTGACGTCGTCAAGGAGCGTCCTCTTCGCACCGCGCACGGTCAGGTCGCGAAGAAGCATGAGTCCGGCATCTTTGCCGTCGATTTCACCTGAATGGATCCCCGCCTGAACCAGCAGCAGAGGCTTTGCCGAGCGACCGGTCTTGGCGAGACTCGTGTCCCGTGACACGACTGCCATCCAGATGTCTCGTCCTTCGGCGCTTTTTCCGATGGAAAGCAGCGTGACTTCTCGAGAGGCGGAGTCCAGTCGGCGCAACCAGGCAAACGTGTCGGCATAGCTTGGGGTTCGGGTCAAGCCGCTCAGCTCAGACGGAGTCACCCATGGGTCGGTCGAAGGCACGATGAGGGCTTCACTGCCGCCGTGCCACGGGATATCGGCCGGCAACGGCGCCGGGTACGGCCGCGCGGGAGGCTGCGCGAGAAGTGACACCGAACTGAGGCAGACAACCAGGATAAGGCAACAAGATCGCATCGAGTGATTCTAGCCGATGCCCGTTGGCGCAGCCACGGCTCCTATTCGCCCACCCTGCCGGCGGCCTAAAGGGAATTCGGG
>Ga0209593_10001258_pt1 | contig 10933 bp, 6 predicted proteins | sample PPLLaktember2015_3_FD_187260 | JGI IMG/M metagenome (GOLD analysis project Ga0209593, IMG submission 187260) | Freshwater sediment microbial communities from Prairie Pothole Lake near Jamestown, North Dakota, USA - PPLs Lake P7 Core (6) Depth... | ecosystem: Environmental > Aquatic > Freshwater...
TATCGTCCTTGCTTCACCGAAGGGCTGCGACACGTGACCAAAGGACGGGTCCATCAGGCTGCGCAGGACATCCGGCAGCGTGCGGCACTTCGTGATCGCCAGATCTCCGGCGAGCCCGAAAAGGGCAGCTCGAGCCTCATCGGCGGGCGGTTGGGGGGCCTTCCCGTTCCAGTAATCGACGATCGACCGGTACCCGGTCGAGGAACTCGCGGAGAGCGGGCTCGTGATGGTTTCGAGCTTCTTGTGAGGCCACCAGCACCAGCCGATGCCGTTGTCTTCAACCGTCCTCACTACCTCGTACCCCCACTGATTGGAGTTCTCCCCGAATTCACCGAGCCACAGCGGGACATTGTGTGACTGGCGAATCGCCAGGAAATTCTGGAGCGTCGATGAGGAGGTGTCATTCCAGTACTTGTGGAAGCTGTACACGAGCCGCGAATCAAAGGGCGGGGTGAGTTGCGAAAAGTCGGTCGCGTACCAACTGCCCTCAAGGAAGATGAGGTGATGCGGGTCCACCTTTCGGATTTCGGTGGTCAGACGGATGTAGAGGCTTCGGAGAGCGACGTTCGTGTACCCGGATGGGAGCACGGGTTCATTGAGGAGGTCGTATCCCAATACCCATTCTTCCCGTGCGAATCGCCTGGCGATCTCGGTCCAGATCTTGATGGTCAGGTACTGGTTCGCGGTGTCCGTCCAAAGGCGCGCCTGGATCCCGTCACTGTCGCTGATATTGTCTTTGTTCTGCCCGCCCGGCGCGCAATGCATGTCAAGGATGACGTAAAGGCCGTGCGTGCGGCACCATCCGAGAAGGCGAGCCATAAGGCCGAACCCGGATTCCAGGAATGACTCTTTTGCCGGGTCATAGAGAACCCGATAATGAAACGGAACGCGGACCGAGTTGAATCCCCAGCCGGCGATCTGCCTGATGTCTTCCTCGGTCACGTAATTGGCGCGGTAAAGATCGAAGAACCGATTCGTATCCTCCTCTCCGATCAACTCGACGATTCGATCCCGGATGGCCGTTGGCGAGCCGTACCCGGGAACCTGGAGCATGTAACCTTCGGGGACCAGCCAGCCGCCCAGATTGATGCCGCGCAGCTGAAGCGGCCGTCCAGCCCGATCGACTATATGGCCTGCAGCAACGGTCGAGAACGTGGCCGTCCCGGACGGCATAGCTACCAGCGCGCCCGTCGTTCGATCCTGAATGAGTCCCATGACCGCCAGGCGGTTGCCACTCGTGACGTCAACCAACAACGTGCCGCGAAAACCTACGGGCCGGGCGGCAAGAAAATCCTGAAAGAAGTCCGCCTCGGTGAGGAAACGAGCCAGTTGGCGGCGGGGAGCGAGAGTGAGATCTTTGCTCGCCTGATTCACACCCGCGTCGTCGAGCAGGGTCAGGCGGGCGGTAACCGGGACGACCGTATCCGGGTTGAAGGCTGCAATCCCGGTACTTTCAGCGGCTGAGACACTGACGTAGAGGCGATGAGCCGATGCGAGCGGGCTCGACACCACCGAGACGCGCGCGCCCAGAACTTCGTAGATGAGGGAGCCTTCGAGGGAGGATGCACCCTGATTCTGGCTTTGAACCTCCACGACGCCGCTTGTGAGCGGGCCGGTCCCATCCGTTCTCAAGTCCAGCGTCCCGAAGGGTTGAAGGGAATAGGGAAGGGCGGAGACCGCTTGTCCTCCGATCGTCACTTCCACAGGCTCTCCGGAGCTGCCCAGGAACTGGATTTGCCCGGTGTCGAGCTGGACGCCGTTGTTACGGAGGATAATGCGGGTCCAATTGGGGGTACCGTTGAGTTCGCCGGAGACGAACTGCGGAAAGATGAGCCCGTCCGCCAGGCTGAACTCAAACAGACCGAGCCCGAGAAGAATCGTGATCAGTGCACGCAATCTCATCCTCTACCCCCGGATGAGATTCTAAGCACCAACAGAGCCGCAAGCGTAGCGTTTTTTGAGGAGCGACTCCGCCGTTGCCTCGAAAGCCATCGCCTAACAGCTTTGGGAAGGGCAAAGGCCGGATCGCTCCCCAAAAGACGCCACGCTAGCGGCCCTGTTTGGAATGGGTCACCGTCAGTGTCAGCTCTCCCACTCCTTCATGATCTCTCCAAAGCACGAAAGCCCGCTCGGGATCACCGCTCCGTAGCCGTGTCCGGGAGTCGACCAGGCGCCGGCCAGATAGAGGTTCTTGATGGGCGTTTTATGGCCGACTCGGCTCTGGCCGGTGTTACTTAGCGTCTGGTCCCAGCCGTAGATGGCCCCCCGGTAGTTGCGGGTGTAGCGGACGTTGGTCAGAGGCGTGCCGATCTCGATGACGTCAATGGCATCGCGAAGTCCAGGCAGGACGTGCTTTTCAGCCTCGTCGATCAGCCGGTCCGCCATGGCCTTTTTGCGAGCCCGATACGCCTGCTTCTTGCCTTTGAGGTAATCGGCCTCGTACTCCTCCCAAGGGCCGTACCCTTGGAGCGTCAGCAGATTCATGGTGTTCTTCCCCGCCGCAGAATAGCCCCGGTACAGGTTATCGTAAAGCGTCAGTGCGAAGCCGCCCTGCTCGATATCGGCCTTCTGCATGGCCTCGTATGACGCATCAAAGTCATATCCCGGGTAGTAGAAGATTTCCGTGTCCTTGAGACCGGATCGGTTGACCAGGTCTTTCTTGAGTCCAAGGAATACCTGGAAAGATGACAAGCTTACACTGTAACTGTCCAGCTTCTTGAAGTGCTCGACCAGGAAATCGCCTTCACTCATCATCTTGCGGAAAGTGTCATGAGGATTCGCGTTAGACACGACGACTCGCGCCCGAATCTCTTCCCCTGAGGCCGTCCTCACGCCGTACGCGGCATGATCATTGACCAGGATCTCCGCTACCCCGGTGTTCAGCCGGATCTGCCCGCCACGTTCCCTGATGAACGAGGCGAGCGCATCGCTAATGGCTTGCGACTTGCCACGCGGGTACCAGCCACCGCTCCGCAAATAGCCGTAAGTAGGCAAGGCGTAGTAGAAAGGCGAGAGTCGTGAAGGCGGAAGTCCGTAGTAGATCCAGAGAGACGAAACAATGGCCTTGAGCTTCGAGTCCTTGAGGCGTCCGTCCACCATCTGTCCCCAGGTCTTGTTGAAGCTTCGGAAGAGGGAGGGATAGTCCTGCGCGAAACGGCTCATGTCCGGGCGGCCGCCGGCCGCCTGGAACTTGCCGATGTCGGCGCCCAGCCCCCGCATGTCGTCGAGAATTCCCTTGATGCCCGCCTGTTCCTCCGGAAAGGACTTAACGAGCAGCTCAAGGTAGCGATCTATGTCTTTCTGAGGCACACGAATGTCATGCTCGGGGAAAATCGCCCGATAGAGGTCGGCATGGGGCACAAATTCCACCTGGCTGATTTCCGGAAAACCGGGGATCAAGTTGTGAACACCGTTTCGCTCTCCTGCCACCGTCGAATGCAGCGAGACGTCGAAGACAAAGTCCTTGCGGCGAAAAGTGGTGGCATACCCCCCCGGCTTCGAATGATGCTCCAGAACCAGCGGTTTGAATCCCTGGCGGACAAAGCCGGCCGCACAGCTCAGGCCAGCCAGCCCCGCCCCGACGACGACCGCGTCAAAAGGCCCGTCCGAGCCCTGCTGAGAAAGGCCCTTTGGGAAGGCCGACCAATCGAGCGCAGTCGCTGAAAGTCCAGCGCACATGGACTGTATAAACTGGCGCCGCCTGATAGTCTTCTCCGGCATAAGAGTCCTCCCCTCTTGTTTGAGAACCGAAAGTGGGTCTATCGTTACAATTAAACAGTACGGAAGGCAAGGTGGTTTTAGTTCCCGGCCAAGGCTGGCCGCGTGACTGCATTTGACTTGAAGGAGTAGGCAGGAGTGACTATCGTCATTCCCCGAGGTCCCTTTCATCATGCGCAAGATCGACCTGAGCAACTTCCAGATCGCCACGAGTGGAACGGCGCGAGAAGTCAATCGGAGGATTGTGCTGAACCTGATCCGGGCGCACAAGGCGATTTCACGCGCCGACCTGGCCCGCAAGACGGGGCTCCAGAGGAGCACCGTATCGCTCATCATCGAGCAGCTGATGGCAGAAGACTGGGTCACGGAAGGAATGGTTGGCTACTCGCCCAGGGGGCGGAAGCCGACTTACCTGCGCCTGAATGCCGACCGTTTAGGGGTGATCGGCGTCAACCTCCGGCCGTATTCGACGACGATTGCACTCGCGGATCTGAATGCCAATTTCCGCGCCCAGGAGTCAATCGCGACGCCTCCCTCTCCCGAGCTCTTCCTCCAGGAAGCGACCCGGCGAATCAACAACTTGAGGCAGTCACACGCAGAGCTGACCTGTGAGGGCATTGGCGTCTGTCTGCCTGGCCGCGTAGATTCGACGACCCAGAGACTCGTTTTCGCGCCGAACCTCGGTTGGGAGGACACGGATCTCAAGACTCCGCTTGAAGCGGGCACCGGGCTGCCCGTGGCTCTGGAGAATGCGGCCAACGCCTGCGCTCTTGCAGAAATCTGGTTTGGACAGTGGGAAGGTGTGCGCGACCTCGCAATAGTAACTGTCTCAGAAGGCATTGGAACCGGGTTCGTCCTCAATGGTCAACTGGTGACCGGACCCTCCGGCAGAGCGGGGGAATTCGGACATGTGACCATCGACCCTAATGGGCCGCCGTGCAAGTGCGGTAACCGGGGTTGCTGGGAGGTGTTCGCCTCAAACAACGCCACCACCGAGTACTACCGGCAGATCATGCCCTCCAATCGAGCGCGTTCCCGCTCCGCTGCCGGGAGCCCGGAGCCGACGTTCGAGGATGTGCTCCGTTTGGCTGAATTGGGTGATCCGTGCGCCTCGGAAGCTCTCGAAAGAATGGCTCGCTACCTGGGAGTCGGTGTGGCGATGCTGGCCACCGGGCTGGAGCCGAGTATCGTCGTTCTTGTCGGCGAGGTCACTCGCGCCTGGTCACGCGTCGGACCGATCATCAGACAGACGATGTCCGAGAGCTGCCCATTGAAAGACGCCACCCGGGTCCTTGCCGCAGATGATGCCCTGCAACCCAGATTGAGAGGCACCGTGGCACTGATCATTCAAAGGCATTTCGGCGCTCCCGCCGTTGCCTGAGAGTCGGTTCTGGAATCACGGGCGGCCCGCAGGATGGCCCCGATACAAGTCCTTCGCGGGCGAACCAAACAGGGCACGTAGTGCCTCAAAAACAGACGAATAACCCTAACCTGCTATGTATCATAGCGTTGCAGCTCCCAATTTTAACCAGCGTCCCTTTTTAAGGGCACCTTTTAAGGGCACCTTTTTAAGGGCAAGGACAAAAAGCCGTCGCCTCCAGCCGTTCACTTCAGATGAAAGGTTTGGGGGCGATTGCCTCCCCCGCTCTGGTGGGAATCGTCAACCTAAACCGGCTCCCCTCACCCGGTTTGCTGGTAATCTCGAGCTGGCCGCCGATCAAATCTATTCGCTGCCGGAGGTTGAACAATCCAAACCCCTCACCGGGGCCCCGGCCGGTCTTCAGGGTGTTCGGATCAAATCCTACTCCTCGGTCCGCGACAACGATCTCTGCTCGTTCATCCTCGAGCTTGCGGAGGCTGACGGTGGCCGATTTGACTTGCGCATGTTTAGCGACGTTGAAGAGCAATTCACGCGTCGCCTCGAAGAGGAACATCTTCACCTCCTCGAGGACGCGGCTTACCGCATCGTCGATATCGAGCTCGACGTAAACCCCGTACTTCTCGGCCATTGAACCGGCCAGCCACGTCAGACTGGCCGCCAACCCTTCTTTGAGAATCGGCGGGCTCAGCTCCGTCGTGAGGGTACGGGAAGCCTTGATGCTCTCGTCCAGGAGTCCCTGAATCTCCTTGGTTCCCTCCAAGTCCCGGCCCGTCCCGCTCAGTGCCGCAACCTGGAACTTCGCTGCGACCAGAAGCTGCTGGATATGGTCGTGGAGGATGCCCGCAATTCTCTGCCGCTCGCGTTGCTCGGCCAACGTCAACTCCGCTCCCAGTTGCCGGAGCAGGTCGCGGCTTTCTCGAAGCGCTTTGCGGGTTCGCAAGGCCGTGAAACCGAAGGCCAGGTCGTCGGCGAGCTCAGTCAGGATTCTGGCCTGGGTTTCGCCAAAAGCATCCGGTTCGGCAGCGTAGATGGTTAAAGCGCCAAACACCGTTTTGCCATCACTTAGCGGGAGGGCGATCGACGAGCGAAAGCCGTGACGTCTGGCCAATTTCCGCCAGGGAGCGAGGACGGGTTCAGTGACAAAATCAAGTCCGAACTGCACCGTACCTGCCCGGATGGCTCTTCCAGTCGGGCCGCGCCCTCGCTCGCTGTCGTCCCAACAAATCCGGGCAGACTCCAGGTAGTCGGCGTGTGAGCCATAGTGGGATACGGGCCGAACCGTCCGTTGCGCGTCGGTCTGAGCGAAACCGACCCAAGCGAAGCGATAGTTTCCGACTTCGACGATGATGCGACACAGCTCGTTCATCAGCTGTTGCTCATCGTCGATCCTCACGATCGCCTCGTTGCAGTCGCGGACCATTTGCAGGAGCTGATTGGTCTGATGCAGATCGGTTTCGGCCTCCAGGCGCCGGGCGATTTCCGCCTCGAGCCCTTTGACCGCAGCAGCCAGTTCCGAGGTTCTTTCCTGAACTTTCTGTTCCAACAGGTTGTGCGAGGCCTTTAATGCCTGCTCCGCATGCCTTTTCTCGGTGATGTCCCGAAGCACTGCCAAATGCCGGCCTGGTCGAATGTTGGCGACAGCGAAAACCTCGATCAGCGGATTCCTCCCGTCTTGACTCGAGAGCCGCAACTCGCCTTGATAGCAGCCATGGCGCTTTAAGTCGGTCCAAAGTTGCCCGGGCTCATCCTCTGGTGAGACCAACTCAAAAACTCGCTTGCCCTCCAATGCTTTGTAATCATCGAACCCAAAAAGCTTGCTCGCGGCAGGATTGCCCTCGAGGTATCGACCCTCATCGTCGGTGATCACGATGGCATCTTGCGACACCGCAAACACAGCCCTAAGGCGGGATTCGCTATCCAGCAAAGCCTCCTGTTGCCGCCGCAATCGCTGGAGCATCTCGGTGGACGTTTCCAGTTCCGTGAGATCGGTGGCTACAATGCAAACGCTTACGCCATCCGGCTGGTTAAGGATACTCGCCGAGATATGCGCGGGGACAGGCCGATGGCCTTCACGCTGGAACACCAGGCGCTGTCTCACAGGTTGCCTCCCGCTCCGGGCTAACAGTTCGGGGATCGAAGAGGTCTGGTCGGGGGTGACGAATTTATGCAGTGGATGACCGAGGATCTTTTCCTGTGGAAGCCCGAGGAACTGGCCGAACTGAGCATTGCAGAACAGGATGGTTTCATCAAAAGCGACGGTCAGAGCCGCCTCTTTCATTGTCTCGACTATCAGTCTGTAAACCTGCTCCGAACCGGTCAGGGAGAAGACCCGCTGGCCGCCTTTCCCGGAGACCACGATGGCGTCCACTTCCCCTTCACGGATCGCCCGCAGCGTCTCCTCCGCCTCGGCCAGTCTCTGCCGCAGGTCCCGTATCTCGCCGTAAGCGTCGGCGTATTCTGCCTTACCGTGTCTCTCGCTCATCGATCGGTCTCAAATCGAGCCCTAAAACCAGTTTTTCCCTGCTAGTCATGTCGCCGATCAATCGGCGAAGGGGAAGCGGCAGTTTCTTGACTAAAGTCGGCGCCGCAATGATCTGCCCGTCTTTGGCGGCTTCCGGATGCTGGTAGATGTCGACGATCTCCAGCTCGTACCGGTCCTTGAGCTGCTGCTCGCAAATCTCTTTCACCGACCGGATGGCCTGTTCTGACCTTGGTGAAATGCCGGCAACATAGAGCGTCAGAACGTACTTCTGTTTTTCGTTCCGCTTCGCGGCTGCCTCGAAGGCCTTGTACTTATCCTGCGGCTTCTTCATAGTCCGTCTCTCCAGGGCCTATGGGGCAGTCCCAGTCCTGCCAGCACCCAGACAAGTCTCCGATCAATTTGATTACATGACCTGCGTGTTGGCTAACAAGAGTAGGGAGGGCTATAATCTGCTCCGCCGCCGCCAACTGGCGACGCTTGACGAGGTCGACGACTTCGATCCAGTAATTGCCTGTCAAGTGCTCCTCGCAGATCCGTTTGAGGTTTTCAAAGGCGCGAACTGATCGAGCCGTTTGCCCACCGACGAAGAGACGGAGATCCCACTTCTTGGCGCCCTTGTTTCTGACGGGCTTTGTTCCGGACTTCATGTCGTCCTTCACCATGGTATCTCCTTTAGTCCACCAGGCGAAGAGTGCTATCCCTCCGCCGGTCACCGCCGGCTGCCGCGAGTTCCCTCTGACGTTCCTCGATTCCGGGGCAGTTTTTCGGCTGATTATTCACCAGTTCGAACGCTTTTACCAGTCTTCCGTGCCACAACCACGGCCTCAAGCCTCCGATTCGCTATACTAAATCAAGCTGTTGAAGAGCCAATCAACCAGGTAATACGGACGATACGGACAGACCCCGATGAGTGATCGTCGTCTTGACCCAGGCGGAGGACTTGATGGAAGTGAATCCACTGCCGTTTCGCTCTGGACTCGAGGAATACCAGAAACAGGCCGACAGACTGCTCGAAGCTTTCCGAGCCGGGGATCGTCAAGCGGTCCAGATTTTACGGACAAAGCATCCCCGTTTCCTTGACGAACGGATCCCGTGGCTTCCCAAAAGGCTGCCCGACTCCGAGATTCGAGGCACTCCCCTGGACACGGCGGACGCTCAGCTGACCCTCGCCCGCTGTTACGACTTTCAGGGCTGGCCCGCTCTACAGGAATACGTTCAGGCGGTCGCGCGTGACGAGTCGCCCGTCTGCCAGTTCGAGGCGGCCGTCGAAGCAGTGATCAACGGGGATCTGAGGGGGTTGGAATCGGCCCTGCGGGCTCATCCGGAACTGGTCCGTGCACGCTCGACGCGTGTCACCTGTTTTGACCCGCCGGTGCACGGAGCCACGCTTCTTCACTACCTTGGGGCGAACGGCGTCGAAGGCTACCGCCAGAAGACTCCGCAGAACGCGGTCGAAATTGCGACACTGCTGCTCGAGGCAGGCGCCGAAGTTGATGCGCTGGCCGGGATGTACGGCGGACAGCACACGACGCTGAGCATGCTGGTGTCGAGTGATCCGCCGGCAAAGGCGGGGCTGCAGCTCCGGTTGATCGAGACTCTACTCGATTTTGGCGCTGCCATCGAGGGCCGCGGTTCGGGTGAGTGGACATCGCCGGTGACGACGGCACTGGTTTTCGGGTTCAAAGATGCGGCAGAATTGCTCGCCAAGCGCGGTGCGAAAGTCGACAATCTGCCCGCTGCAGCCGGACTGGGGCGGCAGTCAGAGGTGAGCCGATTATTGCCAACAGCTAGCAGTGCAGACCGACACCGGGCGCTCGCCCTATCCGCGCAACTCGGTTACGCGGAGATTGTCCGTTTGCTCCTCGATGCGGGCGAAGATCCGAGCCGGTACAACCCGAAGAGCACCCACTCCCACGCGACGCCGTTGCACCAGGCAGTTAACGCCGGCCACGGGACGGTCGTGCGCCTGCTGGTGGAACGAGGCGCCCGGCTGGACATCAGGGACACAATCTACCAGGGCACTCCGCTTGGCTGGGCGGAATACCTGGGCCAGACTGAAATCGCTGAATACCTGCGGGCCCAAGGTGGGCAAACGTAGAGAGCTACGTCTGGTTCGACACTAACACGTGCCAATCGGGATTGTGAGGCTTACAATCGTCCCTGTCGGCTCTGCCGGAGAAATCTGAAGGTCGCCGTGCAGACGGAGAGCCCGTTCCTTCATGCTCAGAACGCCGAAAGTGTGGGAGCGAACGAAGTCCGGGCTTATCCCTTTCCCATCGTCCTCTACCCGCAGCAATATTTCCCCTTCCCGCTCGATAAGGGCCACTCTTACATGCCTGGCCTCCGCGTGGCGGGCCACGTTCGTGAGTGCCTCCTGGAGGATGCGGAATAACGCCAGTGAACAATCATCATCGAGGTTCGCGTCCTCGATCCGCAGCTCGAGATCACAAGCTGCCCCGGTTCGTTCGCGGAAATCATCGACAAGCCACTCCACTGCGGGTCCGAGTCCGAGCTGGTCGAGGACGAGCGGGCGCATGTGCCGAGCGATCCGCCTGACATCGTCCATTACCGTGCCAAGAAGTGCCGAGACCGATTGCAGACCAGCCTGTAGGTCTTCGGGAGCGTCGGGGCAAGACTGGCGCAGACGCGCCACTGCCATTCTTGCGCCCGTCAATGATTGCCCCAGCTGATCGTGAATCTCGGCAGCGATACGCTTACTTTCTTCTTCTCGAACTCCTTCCAGATAAGCGGTCAAGTTGCGTAGTTCTTCCGTCACTTGCTCGGCTTTTGTGCTTTTCTCGCTCAGCCGCTCAATCAGCAACCGGTTCTCCACGTTCAGCTCAAGAACCGACTGATTGAGGCGATAGTTGCGAAAGGCCGACATGAACACCAGCACAAAAAAAAGGCAGCACATGACCGCCATCGCGAGGTGCGTGCGGTCCGGCAAGGTAAAGAACCGAACAGTGACCGGAACGAAAGCAGGAACAGCATACGCTGTGAACGCGAGCCTTAAGTTGGAAAAGGTGCCTATCGCCCCGGCCACCATCCCGCCGATCACGAAGGCCTGGAACACCTGATGCGGCATTGTATCCGCGGGAAACAGAAAGATCGCCAGCGAACCCCACAAGACGCCGGAGACCAGATTGCTCGCAACGAGCAGCTTTCCCCAGATGCGGCTCGATTTCCGGCTCTCGTCCGCCGTCTTATACCGACGGATCAGGACGAAACGGCCCGCCGTGAGCGTCAGGATACCGACGAGCCAGGTAACGAGAGGCCTTTGAGGAAGAACCCACCAAAGCACGGCCACAAGAATGACTGCGTTGACTATGTTGGCGATGAGTGCAACCGGCAGA
>Ga0209593_10001262_pt1 | contig 10922 bp, 10 predicted proteins | sample PPLLaktember2015_3_FD_187260 | JGI IMG/M metagenome (GOLD analysis project Ga0209593, IMG submission 187260) | Freshwater sediment microbial communities from Prairie Pothole Lake near Jamestown, North Dakota, USA - PPLs Lake P7 Core (6) Depth... | ecosystem: Environmental > Aquatic > Freshwater...
AATCACCTCATTCAGACTCCGGTCGTCGTTGATCTTAAACTGTTCCCGGTCAAGATCCTGTTCGGAGATCCCGTTCCTTGCATAGGCACCCAATTCTATTTTGGTTCCCCCGTCTATCTGGGATACGCCGTATTTCATTAGTTCAGTCCGAATTGAAGCGGGTTCCCGGGCTGTGAGTATCATTCCGGTATAGGGTACTGCCAGCCGGAGAATAGCTACCATACGGGCAAAATCCGTATCATTCACCCTGTATCGTTCATCAGCCATAACGGAAGAGGCAACCTGCAAACGGGGAAATGAAATGGTATGTGGCCCGACATTATAACAGGCTTCAAGGTGATTGGCATGACGAAGGAGTCCCAATACTTCAAACCGCCAGTCATACAATCCAAAAAGAGCACCGATTCCGACATCATCCAATCCGGCTTCCTGTGCCCTGTCCAATGCCGTCAGCCTGTACGCATAGTCCCTTTTCTTACCAGATGGATGATAGAGTTTATAAGCTTCGGGATGATAAGTTTCCTGAAAAATCTGGTATGTACCGATACCGGCTTCCTTAACGGTCCGGAATCCCCCAGTTTCCAGCGGTGCTGCATTGATATTCACACGCCTGATCTCACCGTTCCCTCTTTTCACTGAATAAACCGTACGTGCTGCATCGGCGATGAAATCAGGGCTGTAATCAGGATGTTCTCCAAATACCAGGATAAGCCTTTTCTGGCCCTGGTCTTCCAGCGCTTCCACTTCCCGGATGATCTGATCATGATCCAGGCTGGTCCGGATTGCTTCTTTATTGGATGACCTAAATCCACAGTACCGGCAATTGTTGATGCAAAGGTTGCCAATGTAGAGGGGAGCAAAAAGCACGATACGGTTTCCATAAACTGCCTGTTTCAGGCGACTGGCTCCGTCCTTGATTTCCTCAATCAGGACCGGGTCATTGGAGTTAATCAGCATGGCGGTTTCTGCAAGGCTCAGGCGGTGTTTGTCAAGCGACTTTGCTATAATGTCGCGGATAATGGCTCTGTCGGGCTTCGCATGGGTCAGCATGTGATCTATCTCGGCCGGATCTATGAAAACCTTACCGGCCTCATCGGGTATGCTGTATTTTTCAGGAAAAAATTTCATTTATGAATTGAAATTGAGACAATTTGACAATTTGAAAATTGAGTCCACTACAAAAAGAATGTTTTTGACATGTGCCACTAAGTCACGAAGTCACTAAGCTTATTATATATTTCATATTCAATGTATTATAAAAACAATACTTTGTGTCTTTGTGACTTTGTGGCGATAAAAGCACTTTTCGGAGCAGACTCAAAATTTGAAAATTTGATCATCCACTCTTCCCCTTTTCCCTTCTTCCCTTCTTCCATTCTTTCTCTTATTCCTTTGTTAAAACCGCCTTGCTCGTGATCCCCTCAAGTCTGCCCAACTGGCCAGAAAGAGTGCTGATCTCATCTGTAGTCCCTTCTACCACCAGGGATATCACGCTGACGCCTTTATCGCGGATGGGTATTCCCTGCCTGCCAATAATTAATGATGCATGCCGGGTGAGAATCTCATTCAGCTGCAGTATTTGATCTTTTTCCCTGACGAGGATAATGATGGCTCCGATTCTCTTTTCCATAGGATATTCCTTTGGGTCAGAATGATTTTTAAAGGGTCTTTGCCGAAGAAAAATTCCGAAGCGCAGACGGATTTGGCATGAGGGATCAGGGACCGGAAGACACGGGTCATGGTTCCCCTATCCAATATAAGGTAAAGGTAAGAAAGTTTTTGTTATTTCAATAACAATAGTAAAAAAAGTGACGCGTGACAAGTAACAAGTGACAGGTAACAGCATTATGTTCTACTTTTTGGTTTCAGTTTAATTTGGTGTATAAAAAGTGCATTCGTTAAAGTAGTTTTAGTGTCCGGTTTGTTTTTAATTGGCTATAAAAAATCCTTGATGTTTTGGGATTTAAAGCGTTTAGATTTTTGCATTTGAATTTTTTATTTGGTAAATTTATTGGATGATAATAAGTTGGTAGTAATCGGATTTGAATGATTGCAATAGTATGCGCGGAGCGCATAGATCATCACGATTCCTGCGTGATGAATAGCGCCGGGTGACAACCCGGTGTGTTAGAGGCAGCGAGAACCATAAACCACGGTAGTGGTTGAATAATCCATACAAAAAATGAATACTTATACCCAAATCCTCTATCAAATCGTTTTTGGTCCCTGGAAAAACGAGCGAACTCTATCAGATAATAACCGTACAGGTTTATATGACTATATTTTTGGCATTTTAAAGAACAAAAACTGTCATTTATACCGGATGGGAGGGACTTCTGATCATATTCATATTCTTACTCATTTGCACCCTTCCATAGCTCTGGCTACTCTGGTAAAGGACATTAAAACAGCAAGTTCCGGTTATATAAAAGATAAAAAGCTTTTTCCATATTTTTCAAAATGGCAGGATGGATATGCTGCATTTACTTATTGTAATCACGAGAAAGGCAGATTAATTCAATACATAAAAAACCAGGAAGAACATCATAAGCTTCTTACATATAAAGAAGAACTGATCGAACTTTTAAAAGAACATGGAATTGAATTTGATGAGAAATATCTTCTGTGAATTCAACCACTGACGTGGTTGTGAAACATCGCATTCCATCTTACACCGGGTTGTCACCCGGCGCTATTCTGAACCCTCAAAACCGAGGGTTCAGATTGTACCGCTTAACGCGGTACGTTAAAAAGCACTCAAATACAACTTAAAATTTCAACAGCAATTTGCTGTTCGGCTTTAAAGCGCAAACGCGGTTCTAGCCTATTTCTTTGGCCCTACCTCTAAACTTCTGTTAGTATTATTTTGTTTGAAATTCCTAATTTCGTGCTTTACTTGTCACTACTCAGGTTCTTCACGATCCTCTTCATCTCGTCATATTGTTCTTCCATGCTCAGAAGCAGTTTGATCTGTGCCTTCGCACGCTGGAGGTTATGAAGCGGATGGTGGATTTTGTAATAGATATCTCCGTTCAGGTAGTCGGCCAGGAACCGAAGACACTGCATATACGTTATCATCCGGGCGGAGAGGGCAAGGTAATCCTTTTCCACCGGATTCAGCATGCTTCCGGCCACCTCCAGAAAACCCCGTGCAAATGCCTCGAAATACCGGATGTTCATTGATACCTTATCGAGATTGGCGTCATCTTCTTCTCCGGTATTGGTAAAGGTGCGGATGGCATCCCCAAAATCATCATGGACATAACCAGGCATCACCGTGTCAAGGTCAATTACACAAAGTGCTTTATCGCCGGCGGAATACAGCACGTTATTTATTTTGGTATCATGGTGAACGATACGGAGGGGAATTTTGCCTTCGAGGCCCAGTTTCCTGATGGTCAGCATCTCCTCCTTCCGGATTTGAAGCAGATCGATCTCATGTTTGGTTTCCCTGATCCTGTCAGCTACTCCGTCCTTCACTGCATCGTTGAACTGTTGTATCCGCCATGCCAGGTTGTGAAAATCCGGAATTGTATCCCTGATCTGGTTTACCGGCAGATCCGAAAGGTAAAACAGGAATTTTCCAAAAGCTTTTCCCCCTTCATAAACCTGGTCGGCGTGCACCGCTTTATCGTACGATTTGTGATCGGGAATGTAAACAAAGCACCGCCATACCTGGTCTGACTGATCGGTATACATCAGGTCTCCGTTCTTCAGCCACACCGGTGTAAGGATCTCCTTTTTCAGGTCAGTGCCGGGTTCCCTGATCAGTTTATTGCGTATATGGGAGGTGACGATCCTGAGATTTTCCATCACGGCAACGGGATCCCGGAATACATGGGTGTTTATTTTCTGCAGGATATAATCATCAGCGGAATCCGGAACCGTTAGGATATGGAACGTCTCATGAATATGGCCGGACCCAAATGGCAAGATGCCTGCAATATTACCTGAGAGGTCAAATCGGGAAGCAATATCAGTTAAATTGTTCATTTAATGGTTGATAATATTATTCATATATTCACGGGCAAGCTTCACCTGTTCGTGTACATATTCAATACCGGCACGGGTATGATCTTCGTGCATAATCGGGTGGCAAAGCTCAAAGGTGAAATATCCGTTATAACCTATCTCATTCATCAGGGAAACAAAATGTGCATAATCGGGCAGGGGCTCTCCAAAATGGTAATCCAGCACTTTCTGCTGAACCTTGCCGGAAGCGTCCCTGAAGTATTCCCCTCCAAAATGGGAATGAACCTGGAGGCTGCCGACGGTATGGACTGCATTGGCCACATAGTCCTTTTCGAGGTTTTCCATGATGGGAAGATCGAGGCATACCTTTAGCCACGGGGAGTTTACTTCCTTTACGAGGTTATAAGTGTCCTTCCAGTTCCTGATCAGGGGCTGATGATTCTGCAAGGCCATCACAATGCCAAATTCCTCACCCATTTTTGCCGTTTCCTTCAAGCACCGCTTAACGTGATTCCACCGGTCCATGTGGGTGGCATAGGGATGCTGGTTCATAAAAGTGTAAAATCCGAAATGATCATGTACAAAATCATAAGTTCCAACACCCTCATGAATTGGAACACCCGGCCAGGCAGGGAACAACCTCACCACCCTGGCTCCCAGATCCTTTGCCAGCCTAGCTGTTTCACGTACCATGAGCAGTTGGCATTCCCTGTGTTCCGGCACGGGACTGGAAAAATCATTGTTTGCCGCCACACAGGGGATTTCGAGTCCCAGTTTTACCAGAGTATTCCTCATTTCATCCCTCCTGCGCTGGTCAAGATCCATGGGATTTCCCATCGGACGTTTATTGTCCAGTTCCACGCCATCGAATCCGTATTCTTTCGCATACCGGGCCATTTCTTCAAAAGACAGGGCATTTCCTTCATACCAGACTCCGCCGTAAGTTATGCTGTACAGTCCGAGCTTTATTTTTCCTGCCTTTGCAGCCTGTCGGCCTTTTGGGGCCGGATTGGCGGAGGTATTGAGTTGATTGAGGATTGTAGCACCGGCAGCTACACCTGAAGTTTCAATGAATTTTCTGCGGTTCATGGGAATTGTGGGGTTTGTACTATTATTTTTTTTCAAAAGCCGCGTCGAAGGCAAGGCCGGAGGGCGTAAAATCAATACCCTTTACATAATCACAGGACTCTTCGGCGCCTGCTTCCCTTTCCATAGCCGAGTCTTCCCACTCCACTGACAGGGGACCTTTATATTGAATGTCATTTAAAGCCCTGATGATCTCTTCAAACTGTATATCACCGCGTCCCACACTCCGGAAGTTCCAGTTTCTCCGGTAGTCGCCAAAAGCGACATGGCCTCCGAATACTCCAATGGTTCCGGGATGTTCGTTCCAGTAAACATCCTTCATATGAACATGGAAGATTCTCTCCCGGAAACGGTAAAGGAATTCAACATAATCCACACCCTGGTATCCCATGTGGCTCGGGTCATAGTTAAAGCCAAAAGCCGGATGATGATCGATTGCCTGAAGCGCCCTTTCGGCGGTTACAATGTCAAAAGCGATCTCCGTGGGATGAACTTCAAGGGCAAACTTAATCCCTGCTTTTTGGTATTCGTCCAGGATGGGTTTCCACCGTCGGGCAAAATCCTTGTAACCCTTGTCAATCATTTCGGATGTTACCGGCGGGAATGAGTAAATATACGGCCAGATCGAGCTGCCTGTAAATCCGTTGACGGTTTTTATGCCCAGCCTCTTCGCGACATGGGCGGTGGCGATGACTTCCTTAGCAGCCCTTTGCCGGACCCCTTCGGGATCACCATCGCCCCAGACGTAGGCAGGAAGAATGCTCTTATGCCGTTCGTCAATCTGATCACATACTGCCTGTCCAACCAGGTGGGTAGAAATAGCAAACAGCTTCAGGCCATATTTCTCCAGCATTTTCTTACGACTGGCGCAATAGGCATCATCTGCCCTGTCAATTTCCATATGATTGCCCCAGCATGCCAGTTCAAGACCATCATACCCGAAATCCCGGGCTTTGCGGCAGACAGTTTCAATGTCAAGATCGGCCCATTGGCCTGTGAATAAAGTTACGGGACGCATTTGTGTAGAATTTATTTTTAATTAAAAAAGGTTGTAAGTTGTAAGTTGTAAGTTGTAGGTAGTAGGTAGTAGGTTGTAAGTTCGAGAATACCGGACACTTAACACCGAACACCGAACACCCTTCCTATTCCACCATCTTCACCCATTTGGTTTTATCGTCGTACCCTGCTTTTACCACGGAATCTATAAACTGCATACCGCGAATGCCATCGTCAACAGTCGGGAAATCCAGCCATAGTGGATCAGGCTTCCTGTTCTCCATTTTTGCCCTTACGGTAAGTGAAAAATTCCTGTAAATATTGGCAAAAGCTTCCAGGTAGCCTTCAGGGTGGCCTGCCGGTGTCCGGGTATTGTGCCTGGCCGCGGCACCCATATAACCCTGTCCGACCCTTACCATCTCCGTGGGCCTGTCGGTCCATTTCAGCCATAATGTATTGGGTTCATGCTGGGCCCATTCCAACCCCCCCTTATTTCCGTACATCCTGATGCGGATGGCATTTTCTTCCCCTGCAGCGATCTGCGTGGCAATCAGAACTCCCCGTGCGCCATTGCTGAAGCGGATCAGTGCAGCCCCGTCGTCGTCAAGCTTTCGCCCGGGGACAAAAACATTGATCTCAGCGCAGAGTTCAGTGGCCCTTAAACCTGAGATATATTCTGTCAGATGAAAGGCATGTGTACCGATATCTCCCATACAGCCTGCTTTTCCGGAACGCTTTGGATCGGTTCTCCATGATGCCTGCGGGTTGCCTGCATCCTCAATTTTTGATGAAAGCCAGCCTTGGGGGTATTCAACATAAATCCTCCGGATCTCCCCGAAATCACCCCTTTTTACACGGTCCCTGGCCTCCTTGACTGCAGGATACCCTGAATAGGTGTGGGTCAATGCCAGCGTAAGACCGGTCTCATCGAGCTTCTGCTTTATCCTTTTTGCTTCATCCAGCGAAAATGTAATGGGTTTGTCAATCACAACATGGAAGCCGCTGTCAAGGGCCATCATGGCCGGTTCGAAATGAACAAAATTTGGTGTGACGATCGTTACAAAATCCATCCGCTCTCCATCACGCAATCCGGCCTCCTTTTCAAACATCTCACGATATGTCCTGTATACCCTGTTATCAGGCAGAAAGTAGGATTTTCCGGAGGACACGGAGATTTCGGGATCGGAGCTGAAACAGCCACATACCAGTTCTATCTGGTTATCCATGAGGGCGGCAAGGCGGTGAATAGCGCCAATAAAGGCATCACTTCCTCCGCCGACCATACCCATTCTGAGCTTACGGTTTATCATTGATTACAGTATTAAGGATTTAATAATTCAGGCCATATCCCATTGATCCCGCAGCAATTGAATAGCTGCCGGTATTACAGTTTTTTTGTCTCCTTTGGTTCCGCATTCAAAGCTTATGTTGTGCTGATAATTGATCAGCTTAAGTCCCCTGAATCCTTCAACATAATTGTCCCCTTCATCCTCACCAGGGGTATTCCTTGTTTTACGGCTGGCAATATGAACGTGATTCAGATAGTTGCCTGCCGAAATGAAAGCCCCCATATCATTGGTTTCTTCCCGGGTCATATGCCAGAAATCGCCCATACATGTTACACCGGCATTATTGACATCACGGCATATTGATGCGGCATCGGCCACCTGGCGCATAAACCAGGCTTCTTCACGATTCAACGGTTCGAGAATTATGGTTGTCTTGTGCCGGAGGGCAAAATCTCCCAGTTCCCTGAGGTAGTCGATCAATATTGCGCGGGCTTCCACAGCCGGGAGTGAAGGCTGTTGTCCGTTAAATCCGGGTACCAGTATCATGCCGTATGATCCCAGTTCGCCGGCCGCCTGAATAATGATCTTCGAGCTTTCGATGCATTCCTTTCTTTTTTGCTCATCCTGTGCGATAAGCCATCCGCTAAATCCGGCACAGGTAGCTCCGAATTTTATTTTCCTGTTTGCCAGTGCTCCCTGTATTTCAGAAATCCGTTTTTCCAAACCTCCACCCCAGAATTCGATGCCGGGAATACCATTAGCTTCCATGAAATCAAGCTTTTCGGCAAGGGCTTCACCCGGTGCGACCCCCTCCTGTAAAGAGAGCTTCAATTCAGGGGATGGTCCTGCTGCCTCTTTGACCACAGGTGCCTTGGTGCATGATGCCTGACTCAGTATGGCGGTACCACCGATTGTTGCCAGTGCGCTTCCCGCCGTCAGCGATTTTAAAAATGATCTACGGTCAGTCATATTAATGGATTTTTAAATGAAGGATTTTTTAATAATCGGATTGTCGCATCAAATATAAAGAAATGGGTATTTACTACAAAGGGACGACCGTAAATTTCAAATAAAATATTGTTATGGTGGTCACGGACATAAAAAATACCAGAAAATTCATCAGAATGTTGGGATGTTTATTAATTTTATTCAATTGCTTACAATTTGAATCAAAGATCTGTCAATCTAAAACCCCGATTATGAAAAAACCATGTATGCTGATCTTTTCAGCTTTGCTGGTTATCAGCCAGCTGACATTCGCCCAGGTAAAAGATATCCCTGCAGGTTTTACCGCCCTGTATAACGGAAAGGACTTCACCAACTGGAAAGTTCCGGAAGGTGACGACGGACACTGGAAAATACTGAACGGCGTCATCGATTATGATGCAGAAAGCCAGGCACCAAAAGATAAAAACCTGTGGACTCTGACCGAGTACAAGGATTTTATCCTGTATGTTGATTTTCGCATTAAATCAACGCCATACAAAAACCCAAACGTGCCTTTGATTTTACCTTCCGGATTACATAAAAAGGATGAAAACGGAAAGGAAATCACCATGGTTGTTCCCGATTCGGATTCAGGAATAATCCTGCGCGGGGACAGCAAATCGCAGGTAAATATCTGGTGCTGGCCCACCGGATGCGGAGAAGTTTATGGCTACCGGATGGATGAAAAGATGCCGGCTTCGGTTCGCCGCGCCGTTACCCCTGTAACCAATGCCGATAAAAACATCGGTGAATGGAATACATTTAAAATCACGGTAAAGGGTAATGTTCTGAACGTAGAATTAAATGGCATTCCGGTAATTATCAATGCGACATTGCCCGGATTGCCCGAAAAAGGTGCCATCGGACTGCAGCACCACGGTGGCAAGGAAAATGGTATCTGGAACAGCCCCCCGGCACTTGTACAGTTTAGAAATATTTATATCAGGGAAATCTAATAACATTATTAAAAATGGAAAGACGCAAGTTCATTTCTGCAACCGCTGCTGCGGCTGGTTTTACTATCATTCCCAGGCACGTTTTGGGTGGGAGGGGATTTATTGCTCCAAGCGACAAGCTGAATGTAGCCTGCATTGGAACCGGAACGCAGGGTATCCGAGTATTACTCGGACTCTTAAAATTGCCTGATCTTCAGGTCGTTTCAGTTTGCGACCCGGTGAAAGAAGACACCCGCTATCAGAATTGGGGTGAATATGAGCTTCGGAACAATATCCGTGAGGCAATTGAGGAACCCGGCTGGGATGAGGGAGTGAAAGGCTGCCGGGCCGGCCGTGAACCTGCCAGGCAAATTATTGATACCTGGTACTCCAAGCAGAAAGGAATGACGTTTAAAGCTTGTACGGCTTATGAAGATTTCAGGGAGCTGCTGGCCAAGGAACAGGGCATTGATGGTGTGATCGTGGGAACTCCTGACCACCAGCATGCCATGGTCGCCATGAAAGCCATGGAGAAAGGCAAGCATGTGTATTGCCAGAAACCCATGACCAATTCGGTTTATGAAGCCAGGCTGATGGCCGATACGGCCCGGAAAACAAAGCTTTCAACCCAGGTGGCCACCATGAATGCCTCAGATGAGGATACTGACCTGCTTTGTGAAATGATATGGAGCGGTGCAATAGGTCCTGTAAGGGAAGTTTACAACTGGTCAAACCGACCGGTATGGGAAACCGGATTTACGCAGCTACCGGCGGAGGAAAAAATACCAAAAGGGTTCAACTGGGATTTGTGGCTGGGCAGGGCTGAATACAGACCTTTCAGCTATAAATATGCCCATACTGTTTTCCGGGCATGGTACGATTTTGGAACCGGTGCCCTGGGAGACATGGGCTGCTATTCTTTTGCCACCATTTACAGGGCCCTTAAACTGGGAGATGTCAGCACCGCAGAAGGATCATCGAATACAATCGTCGGGGTTGAAAACGGAAATCCACATCAATTGAAGTATATGTCACACCCTCACGCCATGAATGCACATTTTACATTTCCGGCGAGAGCAGGGATGCCCCCTGTTGACCTTTACTGGATCGATGGCGGAATCAAGCCTCCTCGTCCAAAAGAATTCGATGAAGATGGGTTAGACTTTACCCCTGACGGACTGATGTTTGTCGGAGACTATGGAAAGATCCTCTGTGAATTCCATGGCGGCAGTCCCAAACTGATCCCGGCCTCAAAACACAAAGCCTTTATTCAACCCCCGGCAACAATTGAACGGTCAAAAGGCCATATTGAGGATTGGATCCTGGCATGCAGGGGTGGGAAACCCGCACGGAGCACCTTTGAAGTGACAGCACCCATAACCGAAACACTGAACCTGGGCATCCTTGCCATGCGGACCGGGAAGAAGCTGACATGGGATCCGGCAAAATTACAAACCAATAACGAGGAGGCCAACAAGCTGATTAAACCTTATTACAGGCCCGGGTGGGAGTTGTAGGAACCGGTAATCAGTAATCAGTAACCTGCCTGCCGGCAGGCAGGTCGGTAATCGGTATACCGGTTACTGATTATATTTAATCTTTATGTTCCTGAAATAGATCGGGGCACCGGCATGTTTTCCCTGCAACCCGATCCGAC
>Ga0209593_10001264_pt1 | contig 10918 bp, 21 predicted proteins | sample PPLLaktember2015_3_FD_187260 | JGI IMG/M metagenome (GOLD analysis project Ga0209593, IMG submission 187260) | Freshwater sediment microbial communities from Prairie Pothole Lake near Jamestown, North Dakota, USA - PPLs Lake P7 Core (6) Depth... | ecosystem: Environmental > Aquatic > Freshwater...
AGAAGGATTTAATAGAATTTTTTATGAAGAAGATGTGAAAGAATTTATAAGATTATTGAAAGAAAAATTACACGGAGTTTTAGAGGAATATCCAGGATATATAAAAGAAATAGATAAACTTGCAGGAGATAAATTGATATGATATTCCAACAACTACGAGGACAGGTTAAAACAGGTAAAGCGGAGCCTCATCTGCTCAAGCCTGTTCCAAGTTCAAATCTTGGGGGTTGTTGGAGCCCTAATAGGTGGGAGGTAAATTGAATGGAAACTGAATTTAATTTAAGTGATAAAATATGGAATGATATTAATGATATTTATGAAGATGAAGCTCTTATGGATTGCATACCTATTGAAGATGTTAAAGAATTTATTAGATTACTAAAAAAAGAAATAGATGGATTAGACTTTTTTATGAGTGGTTCTAAACTTAGATTTGATGATTGGTTAAAGGCAGAAATAGATAAACTTGCAGGAGATAAACTAATCTGATGAAAACAATTAACGAGACATTTACCGACGAGGAAATAATTAAGATACTTTCTGCAAAGAATTACACAGATTTATCCTGGCATGACTGGATCCTGATGTGTGCAGAGAAACAGATCATCATTAATGAAAGGAGGCATTCTAAATAACATGGAAAACAAAGAAACCAAGTCTGAAGAAATGCTTATTGTAAGAAACGTTACAGAAAAAACATCTAAAAATGGAAGATCTTACTATTCTGTAGAAACAGATAGAGGAAATTACTCTTGTTTCGAGTTTGATATAATCGGAGAGATTAAGAAAGCGATCGGAAAGAAGATCGATGTTGAAGTCGCATCAAATGAACGGGGATTTAAGAATATCAGGAAACTAATATCTGTATTTGATATCCAGGGAGAAAGCCCAAGTTCACTTAAACCTGCTACACCGGATAACTTTTCAGATGCAAGGATCTTGAAGGATCAATCAATATATACTTCTTACGCTAAAGATCTATTTATTGAACTTCACAAGATGAAATTATCTGAACAGACAAGCGCAGATCTAACAAACTTAATGGAAACATGCATCAGACTTGTGAAACAGGCAAAAGAAGGATTTAAGTAAAAGATGATATCACTTCAAAACTATGTATTGTTTGAGAATCGACCAATAATCACATGTTTAGAAGTTCTATACTTAACTATTGTTTTTTATCTTTATTTATTTTTTGAAAATGTCAGAACAACACACAAGAGAACTTAAGAGAAAAAGACAGATTAGCTTTAAGAGAACAAAAGACAAAGCAAAAGCAGGAAGAATTGTATTTCTAGTGCAAACAAAACTATAATTGTGCTTCATTGCGATCAGCACAATTAATCGAAAAACCTTTATTATTGCGTAGCTTAAGAACTCCGCCGAGTTCTTAGGTACTACATTTTCAAGGCTTATGGATTAATTGTAGTGCCTAACTTTTTAACGTCTAATAATGCCGCCAGCTCGCCTTTTAAGCCTTCAAGGCTTGGCGAGGGCGGAACGATGTTTGCTTTTGCCAAAGCAAACTTGCAGGCTCGCACAATCAAACTTATGCGTTCGCTTCGCAACTTTCCTGCGGGAAAGTTCGCATAAGTGGGATTGTGCAAACCTGCTGGCTGACCGACCAAGCACAAAAGCGTAAAAGGCGCCAGGCTTACGCCTGGCTAACCTTTTAGGCTTTTGGCTTTTACCCTACCAACCACCGACCAACCGACCACCGACCAACCTGATTGACAGGTTTATAGCCAGGAACCACCACCACCAACCTTCATCAATAATGTCTATAAAGTTCCAGTGGAAATGAAGGTAAAATTAGTTACGTTGAGATTTCATTATTTACATACGTATATATCCTACTACTACTACTACTACTACTTTTTATCCTTAATATATATATATAAAAATCTAGTATCTCATATAAAAATAATATATTATTTATTATACATAAGTTTAAATAGATAGAGTTTCTTAAAATATTATGGGAAGAATAAAAGGAGAGGGAAGAATAATAACATCAGTTACAATTAGTCCAGAGTTTTTTAGTTTAGCAAAGGAATTGAACATAAGTTTCACAGAAGCATTAAGGATTGGTCTTTCAATTATGTTTGCTGAAAAAGATGTAAATAGAAGCTATGATAATAACATAAATGTTGTCAGAAAGATGAATATATTCCAAATGGAATTAGAGAAAACAAAGAGAGATTTTGATGAATATAGATCTAAACATGAACCACATGCAGAACGTGTTGAGATAATAGAAAAGAAGTTAGAATCATATGAACAAAAGGAGGAATGATCATTATGGAGAATGAAGTAGAATTGAAAGACTGGGAACAATTATTGAAAGATAGTCATCAGACAATAAAGCAGACTAAGCTAGTGATACAAATAAATGAGAATCTAGTTGCATTAGCAGAAACAAATATCAGCAGGTTAAAGAATGCCCAACCTGAATTATAATAATGGAGTGGCTAAAGAAAGAAGAATAGTCAATAGTCATAGGAATGATGGTTGTATTGCATTTAGATCAGCAGGAAGTCATAGTCCTATTGATGTTGTTGTTATAGATAATCAACATCATAGAATAAAACTAATTCAATGTAAACCCAAGTCTATGTCAAGTAATGCAAGATCTAAGTTGTTGTCTTCATTATCTCATTTGGATGGTCAATATCTAGTGGAATGTAGTGTAGTATAGGGTAGTATATAGCGATTCTTAAGTAATTAATAGTTATATAGTAGTATAGACCCCACAGAAAATTTTATAAAAATTATAGAAAATGATGAAGTGCAAGTATGTGATCTGTCCTTTCTGCAAAAGGAAAATAAAGCCAGGAGTCAATGACTTCAAGATAAAAAGACATAAATTGATATGTCCAATGTGGTGGAAGAATGGAAAATCAAGAGTATGACATTAATAGGCCATGGTTGAGTTTGGATCCATGGCAGAAAGAATATATTCATGAAGATCCAGGCAGGGATTGTTTCTTATTATGTGGAAGACAAGTTGGAAAAACAACCGCAATGAGTATCAAAGCAGTTGAACTTTGTTTAAATCATTTCAAAAAAGGTGAATATGTATTAATATGTTCTATTACAGAAAAGCAAGGTTTTCATATGTTAGTTAAAGCATTGAATTATGCAAGTGAAAAAGATCCGGCAAAGATATGCAAAGGAAAAGATAAGCCAACAATGCACAGAATCAATTTTAAGAATGGGACAGGGATCATGTGTTTTGCAGCTGGAGAAACTGGGGAAGGATTAAGAGGACTTACAATAAAAAAGTTGATGATTGATGAGGGCAGTAGAATGTCAGACGAGTTCTTTATAGCTGTGTCCCCTATGATATCAATAACAAAGGGAAGTATGGATATTGCATCTACTCCATGCGGAAAACAGGGATTTTTCTATAGATGCAGTCAGGATCAGAAGTTCAAAAAGTTCTATATAAGTGCTGAAGACTGCCCAAGACATACAAAAGACTTTCTGAACAACGAAAAAATAAGATTAACAAAACTAGCATACGCGCAGGAATATCTTGCAATTTTCACAGATGAATTAAAAAGATTGTTTAGTGATGAAATAATCAAAGACATATGCACATTAAAGAGAATGCATCAATATAGTCATGTTGGAAAGTATTATATTGGAATAGATGTTGCAGGATTCGGAAAGGATGAATGCACCTATGAGATTCTTGAAAAAATAGATAACAAAACAAAGGATCTGGAACAAAGAGAAAGTATCATTGAGAAAAGAAAGATGACTACAGAATCAACAAACAGGATCATGGTCTTAAATCAGATCTATAATTTCAGGAAGATTGGAGTTGATGACGCAGGGCTCGGGTTTGGAGTATTTTCAGAGTTAATGAATGATCCAAATACGAAAAGAAAGACAATTTCATTGAACAATGCATCAAGAATTTTAGATAAAGATGGAACAAAATCAAAGAAACTTCTTAAAGAAGATATGTACTTGAATTTATTATCACTTATGGAGAATAACAGAATAAAGTTATTGGATGACGACGAGATCAAAGCAAGTTTATCCAGCATTCAATGGGATGAAGGCAAGATCTTCGGATCATATTCCCATGTAACAGAAGGAATTATCCGAGCTGCATGGATCGCAGAAAAAGACAAAGCTTTAAATCTATTTGTTATGTAGATAATTTGATATCACGTGCGAGCTATATATGCATTGAATACGCACATCCCCAGGAGAAGACTTAAACCTCTACTCCTGGTTTATACTCAAAAATGGCAGATACAGGAATATTCGCAACAACTGCGGAAATCAATTATAAAACAGGAACCAACGCGAACACAACTTCAAAAGCAGAAGCCTATACTAATTCTTACATTGCACAGGCAGAAAGTTTTATCAATTGTTATACGAGATTCAATTGGACTGATGCATATGCAAGTTTGAATGCAGATGTCAAAGGAATATTAAAAGAAGCTGCATCTAATCTTGCTGCAATATATGTGATCCAATATGATATGACAGATTACAATAGCAGAGCAGAAGCAGAATTGATGTGCACGATCCTATATCAAAGAGCAATGGACTGCTTAAATATTCTAAAGGATCAGAAAACAGAAACATTTATCAGGGGTGCGTAATGAAACAATTCTCACTGGGGATCTGGAAACGCCCATTTTCACAACAAACCAATGATTTTTCAGTCGCAGGTGCAAGATGGACGACTGATGGATCTGGAGACGTGAAGTTTAATGCTTCAACATTCCAGGATTATATGAACGGCGCAGCAATCAACAACAGAAACTGGAAAACCTATACAATTACTTATGGGGGAGGTCACTCGGTGATAAACCCTGTTGCAGGAGTAGGGCTGGATATGTATACAAGTGGGGATGGAATGACGGGCTCAATTGCAACATTAACTGCAAAAGGCGCAACAGGAAGGATAAACATGCAGTCATTCATAACATTTAAACTGAATATCAAAGGATATGATAACGGAGGAACAGGACTAATAACCGTTAATGGAGATGCAACAGAAGATAAGATCTGGATTGGAATGTGGAAGAATGACGAAAATTGCTGTTTTATTAGAAATAGGACTGGGGAAGTCAGCGCAGAATATTATGAGTTAGTTACAAGAGTCGGGGGAGGGGAAACTATCAGTTCAGGTTTTACAATTACAGCAGAAAGCAACCCAGATCAACTAATCGAGTTAAGGATGTCTTTAGATCAGGTTGAAGCATACTTGGATGGAGTTTTGAAAGTCATAAATACAACAAATATACCAAATAATACAGAATTAAGACCTTATGTAAAACTTGTTCAGGGTGCAACAGATGGGGATAATAGAATCTTTATTGATTACATTAAGACAGAACAATAGGTATTTAAACAGGAAATCACATAAATTCACATGGGAACAAATACGCTTAATTCTGTTACAAATACTGACTTTACAAATATTTCTGGATTTGATTATTCAGTAAATCCACAGGACACAGACGGAACAACAGGATTGAATGAGACAGAATATCAATGCAACTGGTCAAAATGGCATGGTTATTATAGACAGATTCCAGAACTTCAAGCGGTGATTGATGCCAAAGCAAGGTGGACTATAGGGAAAGGATTCAAAACTGATGAAAAAACAAAAAAGATTCTTGATAAAATCAAGGGCTTTGGAAAAGACAGTTTTAATACAATACTGCACAATGCGATAAGAACATTTACAATATGCGGAGATTCCTACGCAGAGATTGTCAGAGATCAAGCCGGAAGGTTGATTAATATTAAACCTTTGAATCCAGGATCTATAAAGATTATCGTCGATGAATGGGGAATCATAAAAAGGTATGAACAGGTTTCACAGATCCCAAACAGCAAACACAATATAAAATTTATGCCCAAAGAGATCTTTCATTTATCCTGGAATAGAATCGCAGACGAAATACATGGAATTTCGACTATCGAAAAAGTAGAAAATATAATATTGATGCGTAATGAAGCAATGACAGATCTGAAAACTGTGTTTCATAGGTATGTAAAACCTATCCAGATCATCCCGGTTGATACAGATAATACTACAGAGATCTCAACATTCAAAACAAAGTATGAGAACGCATATAAAAACACAGAAACAATAATTATTCCAAAAGATACTGTTGATATCAAAAATATAAAGCATATCTCCCTACCTGAATTTTCTTCGTTAGATCCTTTGCCCTGGATAGAAACATTAAAGACCTATTTTATTGCAGCAGAGGGAGTTCCAGAAGTGATCCTGGGAAATGCAAAAGGCACAACCGAAGCATCCAGCAAGATCCTTTATTTAGCTTTTCAACAGATGATCGAACACAACCAGTTATATTTAGAAGAACAGATCAAACTACAATTAGGGTTAGATCTGGAACTAGAGTTTCCAGCTGCTATTGATCAAGATCTCAAATCTGATGAACAGAAAGACGGATCAATGAAAGGAGAGAAGAAGTCGGAAATAAAACCGACTAAAGAAAAAATATGATTGATACAATAATAACATTATTTTTTGATTTTGTAGCTATAATTGCTTTTCTATGGACTCTAATCCAGGAGTTAAGATATAGAAAAACACAACCAGTTATCACAGACGATAAACTGGACAAACTTCAATATCTTTTGGATAAATTCCAGGAAGATATCAAAGCATGCATAAACGAAAAACCAAAACTTGTCGAATCAGTTTTATAAACGGAATATGGAAAATACAGAAACAGTTGAAGAAAAAGAAATCAAAGAAGCTCTAGTTGTTCCAGTTTCCACAGGAAATGAAGGGGTTAAAAAAGAAGAGTACAACCTGGAAGAAGCAAACAAAGCTTTAGATGTATTTGAAGCAAGATATAAAGATGTAATGGAGAAAATAAAAAAGGCTGATGATGCATATGCAGAGAGAATTATTAGAGGAAGAGCAAGCGCAGGAACCCCAAACAAAACAGAAGAACAGATCGCAATTGAAGAAGCAAATAAATTAATGGAAGGTACAGGATTAAGTCCATTTTAAGATGCATTTCTTTTGTATAACTAGGGGAATAAAACACGAGGTAGATCGGTTTATCACAGAACTACAAGGAAAATATCTACCTTTTGAGTATGAACCTGGAAAGAAGGGTCTGGTGCAACTCTCGATCAGACCCGTTCAATTATGGGAATTTGTTTTTCCTGAACCTGAACTACAGACCGTCTTAAAGACATTTGAACCTTTGAAGTATGCACGAAAGATTGATGACAAAAGCTTATGGATCTTAAGAAAAGCATTGCAAGCAGATAAGATCCCAGATCTGGATCCAAATCATAAAATGAATATGCCAACCTATATCCCTTTTCCAGATGGGATTGAGATGATAGGGATCGGAGTCAGGAAAGACAAGTATCACACAGAAGGACAATTCAAGGGTTGTGAGAAATTATGAAATTCAAGACTAAATATACTATTGTATTATGGAAAGGATATTTTGACAAGGGGATATCCTTAACTAACTATTTTAAATACTTCATTGCACTTTATGCTCTTGCAACACAGGATCTTAAGAATACTTTGATCTTTGGTGTTGCTTATGCTTTTTTCTGTTTAGCGTTGGGGATATGGTGGTATAAATCAGACTTTATCAAAGCAGAACTTGAAGTCTCAAACAGATTTAATATTTTTGTTGAAGAGATGCGAGCAATAATCGCAAACAAAGGAAAAAGAGATCCTTACAAGTATTAAATCAAAACCTATTTAAAGATGCGATTTATAAAAGATGCATGGCAAACGAAGCAGAGATTATTGAGTTAGGTCCTAATGGTGGTATGCCGATACGTTTCACCGTCGCTGACGGAACTTCTATTTCTAAAGGTACATTATTAAAATTCGCAGATCCAAGAACTGCAAGCGCATCATCTGGTGATGCAGATGTTTTTGCAGGAATTGCCGCAGCTGATAAAGTTGCAAATGATGGAGCAACTTCTATTGCAGCATACACAGAAGGAATATTTGATTTAACATGCATAACAGGAAGCGCACCATTGCCAACTGCAGGGATGCAAGTTGTTATATCAGGTGCAAATCTAATTAAAGCAGCTATTGCAGCAAATCTTTTGACCGGTGCAGTTATTGGAAAAGCATTGGAAACAGGAGCAACTGGCGAAGTAATCGCAGTTAAATTAGGGTGTTAATATGGGATCAGAAACAACAGGACAACAGACATTAAGGGCAGAGAATATTGATCGTTTTGTTAAAGGATTTGCCCTAAAAGCATTCAAGTTAAAACCCTTGTGCATGATTCAAAAATCTAATTCATGGCAGGAATCCTATTATCAAGAAAGTAATTCAGATCTTACAGGTGGTACAGGTTCAGCAGTAAAAGGAGTTCCAAGATTAGCACAATTCCCTTATGGTGAGCCTAACTGGACTAAACAAAGCGCATATTTAGAAAAATATGGTATGGAAGGCGTAGTCTCATGGGAAGATGCAACCTTGAATAATATTGATGTGATCGCAAGAACACTTTTAAGAATAGGTCGAGCTGTTGCATCTGCAATTGACACACAAATTGAAGCAGTTATTAATGCAAACAACGGAAACACTGTTACAGTCGCAGCTGGTTCAGAATGGGACAGCGCAACAGTTGCAAACAGAAATCCGATCCAGGACATATTAAATGCAAAAAGAGAACTAGCTATAGACAATTATGATCCAGACGACGGAAACTCTTACTTACTTGTAAATCCAACTGACTATGCAAATCTTTTGGGTAATACAAAAGTTGTAAATAATCCATCATTTAAGGCTGCGGATGTTGTTGCAAATGGAGTTGTAGCCTCAATATGTGGGTGCAAGATAGTTGTATCCAATACAATCTCAGCATCAAAAGCATATTTAATTAAGGGAAAAGAGGCTTTAACCTGGAAAGAAGCAGTTCCATTGAAAGTTATAACAATTGAAGATCCGGGGGTAAAGTACACAATTAGATCTTGGGAAGTTGGAACTTGTCAAGTACCAAACCCAAACGCAATTTGCGAGATCTACAATACTAAAATCTAATGCCCGATGACAATGTTCTTTTTCCTGCAGCTTTAACTCTGCCAAGTCTGCCTTATGCAAGTCAATTGAATACAGCAGATACAGGGACAATTGCAATGAGTGGTGCAAATCTTGTATTCTTTAATGGTACTAATTGGAAAGGCGTCACAGCAACAACCGGGAAGTGATCCCTTATGGCTATTTCTAATGCTTTTAAGAATAAAGAAACCACAACTTTTAGTAGTCCAGAACGTCAGAGCATGGGCATTCTTGATGATTTTGCAGTCAGAAAAGATATTGCAACCCTGGGGGGAACTATAGAAAAAGTTCCAGTAAATGATAATGATATTGTAAACAAAGCTTATTGTGATTCAAATGCAGGAGGAGGAAACCCTTTTGATCAGGATCTAAACACGACAGATACTCCCCAATTTCAAAAACTAACAATAGGAAATACTTCAGAATATCCCTATAAACTTCTATTGACAGAAACAGGATTTGATGCAGAAACAAGTGCGGTATTATTAAATGACAGTCAAAAAGGAAGATGTGTTTCCATGCAAGGAAACGGGGGGGCGTATTTCATGGGAAGAGATCTCACTAATGATATAGAGTTTATAATGGGAACTTCAATTTTAGGTGCATCCTTTGCAGGAAGCGTGACAGATCACGATTTTCAGTTAAGAACAAATAATGTAACAAACTGGACAATAAAAACAGATGGAACATTTTCAGGAACAGGAACAATAAGCGGGGCAACAATAATTGGCGGAACAAAAATAAGCGGGGCATATATCATTGGAACAACAATAAGCGGGGCGAATCTAGTTTGTACAGGATTAACAGCAACAAGAATCCCTTATGTAACAACAAACGGAGTAATAACTAGTAATGATGATTTAACTGTCGCATCAATGGGAATTTCAAGCCCAAAAATAAATTTGATACAACATGCAGCATCAAGTACAACTGGCGGGGGAACTATGATCCTAGGTCAAGATGATGGGGCAGCTATAGATAACACTCATAGATTAGGATTATTCTTGTTTGGAGGCGCTTATACAGCTTCAGCATTTGCAAATGCTGCAGCAGTAGAATGTTATGCAGATGGGGCATGGACTTCAACATCTACACCAACAAGTATAATCTTTAAGACTACTCCTTCAGGAAGTATCGGGGCAGCAGGAACAAGACAGACTTGTTTAACAATTGACGCAACAAAAAAAGCAACATTTGCAGGAGATGTTGCAGTAACAGGAGATATCGCAGCTACAACATATCATGTTGGTGCAACTGCAGGAATAGATGCAACAGTATCTTATACGGACACAATTCTAGGTGCAAAAACTCTAACATTCACAAAAGGGATATTAACAGCACAAACATAGGAGGTTAAAAAAATGTCATTAGATGGAATATTTACAATAGTCTTTGGAATTCTTATTGCATGGGGAATAATCAAGTTAGCAACATTCTTATTAACTTTGAGATAGGATAGAAAGATTTATATACTTGGTTACTTACTTATTCTTAATGTAGGTATAGAAAGATATTATCTATTGTCTCACAACAAGCATAACACATTTTTTCACAATTCTATACCTACTAAAATTCAATATGAAACTTAAAAAAACAATATATAAAGATGGTTTTAGGATCAGGATCTTTGATAACTGCACTAAAATTAGGAGGAGAAAGAATGATGAATGAAGAATTTAATTTAAGTGAAAAATCAAGAATAGGAGAAGGATTTAATAGAATTTTTTATGAAGAAGATGTGAAAGAATTTATAAGATTATTGAAAGAAAAATTACACGGAGTTTTAGAGGAATATCCAGGATATATAAAAGAAATAGATAAACTTGCAGGGGAGAAATTGATCTGATGAAA
>Ga0209593_10001265_pt1 | contig 10913 bp, 6 predicted proteins | sample PPLLaktember2015_3_FD_187260 | JGI IMG/M metagenome (GOLD analysis project Ga0209593, IMG submission 187260) | Freshwater sediment microbial communities from Prairie Pothole Lake near Jamestown, North Dakota, USA - PPLs Lake P7 Core (6) Depth... | ecosystem: Environmental > Aquatic > Freshwater...
GGTATTGACTGCGTGGTAGAGATAGAAGCGTTTCCCGATATCGCGCTTATACCACTGCTGCATATCGATAATCACATAAGAGCCGTTAATTTTGCACCGGAAATCGAACTCGACGGTCGATGCATCGTCGGTTACTCGGTATTTGTCATCCAGTTTCGTGATTTCTTCGATGGTGACGTCCAGGAAATCTTCGAGGAAAGCTTTTGCGATTTTGGTTTCAGAGAACACTTTCCTGAAAAAGCGGTCATAATTTAATGGCGCCAAAAACATGTTTATTCTCCTTCGGGATTAATATAACGCTTTTTTCTTTCGTTGTCAACCTGCTGATAGCAGGAAAAGGGGCGCTTTCCCAAACCGGCCTTTTATTTTTTTGTGGACGGTGGACCACACTGCGTGTGGTGGCGTTTGCAGTGCCATTTCATCTTGCGAGGTTTCGTGGGATGGTCAGGCTCATTGGTTATTGTAGTTGGTTTTTGTGGACCAAGTGGACCATGTGGACCATGTGGACCCAGTGGACAAAATATACGCTCGTTGGTGCAGTACTGGATTGGGGCACGGCTTGATTAGCAAAAAATACCCCGGTTTCGTTCGGGTTTCACGGATTTGTTCTCTGTCCATAATGTCCACGATGTCCATAATGTCCATATTCCAGCCTATTCTTGCCAATGGCCATTGGTAATCGGTTGATTGTGGACATGTGGACCCAGTGGACGCTTTTCAATTGATAATTGTTAATTGATAATTGATAATTGTTAATTTCTTTTTTGTGGACATGTGGACCATGTGGACCATGTGGACCCAGTGGACGCTGTGGACAAAATATTCGCTCGTTGGTGCAGTACCGGATTGGGGCACGGCTTGATCGTTTTTCGTTCTCCGTTCTCCGTTATCAGTCGGCTGCGAAGCAGCCGTTTAAAACCGCGCAACGCGCGCAACTTCTCAATTCATCATTCATCACCTAAATCCACCACCTGTTTTGTCTTCGACGACCAGAAACCTTTTCGAGAAAAGGTTTCTGGACTTCTAAAAGCTTTTGATTATATACTTTTATAAAAGTTTTGGGAGGTGTCGGAACCTTTTTACAAAAAGGTTCTGACAAAACGGATGGTGAATCGGGGATCATTCCTCCACTTGCTTATTTCTCCCATCTGTGCTAAATATAATCCCTACTCGGATTCTTATTTAAAAGGAGCACTTCTATGACCCCTAAATTAACCGTTTCTTTGTTTTTATCCATGCTCATCACCATTTTTCACAGCGTCCCGGTTTTTGCCCAAAAAACCGATTCATCCTGGCCCGAAAAAATCCTCAAAGGCTACGTCAAATCCATCTCCGGCGAAATCCTCGAATACCACTCCCCTCACCCCGATGTTAAAACCTCCCTGCTGGTCCGCTCCCTCGACTCCAACAACTCCATCGAATGGGAAACAGAACCGGTCCCGGAAAACACCCCAGGCAACACCGTCTCTTTCGCCTGGATGTTCGGCATCGACGTCAACCCCGAAACCCACTCCTTCCACCTAACCATCAACGGAACCCCTTACCTCACTTTCTATACTCCCCCCGCAACCGAAAAGAAACCCTGGACCATCCGCGGCAAAAACAACGTGGAATTGTCTTTCCGCCCCACCATGATCGATAAACACAACGACTTAATGGGCTACGCCATTTTAACCATGCCCCGCTCCTTAATCATCCCCGGGAAACCCCAACGAATTAAAGTATCCGGCGAAACCGCCCAAAGCCGCACCTGGTACATGACTTTCCAGGCCATTATCGAAGAAAAAACGGAGATAGTCCAATACGACGCTTTAATCGAAAAAAACGGGACCTTGTTCCACCCTGTGCGGTTTCAATTCCTCCTCCTCGGCGCCCCTGTGCAAGGCGATATTTCCATTGAGCCCGGGGTTCAAAAAACTTTCAATCTTGAAAAAAAGGAAAAAAAGGGGACAGGCAAGAAAATAGCCATTAACCCTGAGATTGAAAAAAAATCCGAATTTGAAAATAAGGGGACAGGCAAGAAAATAGAAATAGAAAAAAAATTCCGACTCGAACCGGGCTTGAATATCATCCAGGTCATTATCCCGGAAGTTAATAAAGAAACGGTTTTTAACGCCGGCATCCGGGTGGGAAACCACGAGCCCCGCCATATGGATTTCGTTTTAAAACCCGTTCGCCGGTGGACCCTATACCTGGTCCAACATGCCCATACGGATATCGGGTACACGAGACCGCAAACCGAAATCCTCCCGGAACACCTGCGTTTTATCGATTATGCCCTGGATTTCTGCGATCAAACCGATGACTACCCGGACGATGCGAAGTTCCGGTGGACCTGCGAAACCGCCTGGCCCGTGCGGGAATATTTGAGGTCCCGGCCATCGTCTCAAATCGAACGCCTCAAAAAACGAATCCACGAGGGACGCATCGAAGTAACCGGTTTATTCCTCAATATGTCGGAAATGCTGGACAACCACATGCTGGCCAAACAACTCCAACCGATCAAGGAATTCAAAAAACACGGCATACAGGTCCACACCGCCATGCAAAACGATATTAACGGGGTGTGTTGGGGACTGGTAGATATGCTCGACAGCGCCGGGATTCGATACCTCTCGATGGGAGAAAACACCCACCGCGCCCTCAAACCCTTCGACAAACCCACCCTCTTCCAGTGGGAATCCCCCTCCGGGAACCGCCTCCTTACTTTCCGCGGCGAACACTACATGCTGGGCAATAACCTCTACCTCATTCACAAGAACCTGGAAAACTTCGAAACGGCATTGTTAAATTACCTGGTTGAACTCAAAACCCAGGGCTACTCGTATGACCGCTTCGCCATTCATTTCAGCGGGTATGTGACGGATAATTCGCCGCCGTCCACTACTGCGTGCGATATGGTCAGGGAATGGAATAATAAATACGCGTGGCCCAAACTCCGCATCGCGGTGGCCCGTGAATTCCTCCAATACATGGAACAACACCATTTAAAAGATTTCCCGGTTTATAAAGCCGCATGGCCCGATTGGTGGATGGACGGTTTCGGTACTGCCGCACGAGAAACCGGTTTCGCACGGAAAACCCACGCGGAAATCGCGGCCAACGAAGGACTCCTGGCAATGGCAGCCCTCGGCGGTACGGTTATTCCTCCCCGCACGATGGACAACATCCGCCGAATCCACGATAACCTGGTCTTTTACGACGAACATACCTTCACGGCTGCGGAAAGTATCTCGGACCCGACCTGCGAAAACACCATACTGCAATGGAACCAGAAAGCCGCTTATACCTGGGACGGGGTTAAAAAGAACGCACTGTTGAAAGAAGAAGCGATGGGACTGCTTCAACCCTCTATCCCCCGCCTGGATGTCCCTTCGCTGGTTGTTTTCAATACGCTGAACTGGAAACGCTCGGGCTTGATCGAAATCTACATCGACCACGAGATTATCTCACCGGGTAAACCCTTCCGCATCGTGGATGAAAAAGGAGGCGAAATCCCGGCTCAACCGCTTTCCAGCCGCTCCGACGGGACCTATTGGGCCGTGTGGGTCAAAGATATCCCTCCTGTGGGTTATAAAATCTACCGCATCGAAACCCGGAATCCGAAAGCAGCCGAAAATTTGTCAGAACCTTTTTATAAACCATCACGGATGGACAGGTTCCCACCTACAAAAACTTTTAATAATGTTCTTGAAAATAATTTCTACAAACTGATTATCGATATGGAAAAAGGGGCCCTTCGGAGTTTTTTCGATAAAGAGTCGAATAAAGAGTGGGTGGATCCCTCCTGGTCCGGATGGCAGCCGGGCCAGTTTATCTATGAACGCCTCGGCAATGACCGCCACCAATTGGAACTCTTCAAACTGGAGAAATTCACCCGCACCCCGTGGACCCATATTAAAGCGGGTTCCATTACCGACGGACCTATATGGAAAAGCCTGGCTTTTACGGGTTTTTCACCCGAATGTGCCGACTCCAGCGGGATTAACTGCGAAATTCGGCTTTACAAAACCGAAAAGCGGGTCGAGATCAAGTACTCCATGAGAAAACTCCCGGTTACGGAACCGGAATCGGTTTATATCCCGTTTACTTTTTCGATTCCCGAAGGGCATATTGTTTTCGATACCGCCGGCGGAACCGTCATCCCGGGTAAAAATCAATTGGAACGGAGCGCATCCGATTGGAACGCGGTGCAGGATTTCGCTGCCCTCCGAAGCAGCGCCGGGCAATTGGTCCTGGTCAGCCCCATGACTCCGCTCCACCATTTCGGGGAGATCAATACCGGGAAATTCCAACCTATTGCAAATCCTGGAAAACCCCATATTTTCTCCTGGGTGTTGAACAATTATTGGACCACCAATTTCCTGGCCAGCCAGGAGGGAGAGTTAAATTGGAATTATATCATCACAACGTCTGCCGATTCTTCCGATTTAGTGGCGTCGAAATTCGGGTACGGTTCCAGGGTTCCATTGCCGGCGCGCGTGATCCCCGCAGGGAAACCCGGCCCTCAGCCCCTGCCTTTATCGAAATCCTTTTTGGAAATGGATTTCGGTTCAGTAGTCCTGGTTAGCGCAGAACCCGCGGACGACGGGAAAGGCATTATCCTTCACCTCAAAGAAGTAGATGGAAAAAAGGTCCAGGTGGATTTTTCAGGGTTCATGGAGAAGAATAAAACCGCGGAGTTGTCGGAAGTGAATGTATTGGGTGAGGAGGTTCAGGGTTTTTCGCCGGTAGTAACGTTCAAACCTTATGAAGTGAGGTTCATCAGGATAAATTATTGAAAAATAATTATTAAAATAGGGTAAGCGCTAAATAAGATGCACCTTGACAATGAAACCAAAATCCACCGACTAATTTGTCTTCGACGACCAGGAACCTTTTTGTAAAAAGGTTCCTGGACCTCCAAAAACTTTTGATTATTATCATTATAGGAAATTTTGGAGGGGTCGGAACCTGTCCGTCCGCGATGGTTTACAAAAGGGTGTCCATCGTGATGGCTGACAAAACGGATGGTGAATTAGGGCCGGAGTGTCCGGACCGGATCGAAAAAAGGCATCTTTGCAGGTCATATACTCAGAACCGAAGCCGGTAATCGGATTTATCGAACCATTGAGGCAGCCTTTTCCAATCTTAGGGCAATAATCATGCCAAAAATATCATTGCACAGAGTTCAAATCGGTTTCGGCTGAGTTCAAAATGTCATCTTTTGACCGATTTTTTTAAAAATGCGAGGGAAAAAGATCAAAATCCAGGCATTTAACTGCGTTATCGCAGTTTAGAAGTCCATAAAATCGGAGTGTTGAAGTCAGTCGTTCTTGATTAAACCTGTGATTTTGTCGTTTTTTATTTCGATTTTTGCGTTATTTAAAGCAAGGATTTCCCTTTTATCGCAAGCGATGACTTTTTTAGGGCTGTGGAGGGCGTTCGAGGCTCTGCAATCGTCATTTTTGGCATGAAATATGCTATTGCTAATATTTTAATTGCTAATTCTATTTGGGCGTGATTGGATCGCGCCCGTTGGTTTTCGAGAATCGATTTTTATAAAAAATTATTGAAAAAGAATTATTAAAAATTAGGAGGGCCAGGCATGCCTGGCCCGTACACCAAAGCCAAAATGAAAATTAAATCGCTCTTGCAATAAAAAAGGAAATGAAAAAGACCAAGCAAGCAAAGATGGGAATTAATTCGCTCAGGAAATTTTCTTTCATGCCTCTTTTTTCAAGAGGAGTAAAAAAAATTCCGAGGAGAAAAACCTGGAGTTCAGAACATCGGAAATATGAAAGTAGGTAGAAATACTCATTTTAAAAAAAATTTTCAAAAGGGATTGACTTTCGTTTTCAAGGTGTGGTAAAAATATTCTTCGGTGAAACCCAATTTTACTGGAAGGAATTTTGGCAATTGATCTGAAAATTGAATCGATTGCTAAGGATGAAGTGTTAAGTGGAATGGAATTGAATGTGTGCAAGAACTGGCCACCGGCGGCTGGCAACTGAAATCGCGAAAAGGGGTAAGGTCGGGCTCCAACGGTGGAAGCTTGTGAATACGCAAATCAAAAAAAATGGAAATTAAACCAAATTTTGAAAAAATTTTTTCATCGGCAATTTATCAAGATATTCGTTGCCTGATCGAAGAATCCCGACAAAATACGGCAATCGCAGTAAACGCGAGCCTCTCAATGTTATATTGGAAGATTGGAAATCGTATCAATCTTGAGATTTTGAAGGGGAAACGAGCTGAATACGGAACTGAAATTTTACGGGAATTGTCTTCAAAATTGACGATTGACTATGGACGTAGTTTTAGTGAGAAAAACCTTCGACGCATTGTTCAGTTTGCTGTTGTTTTTCCAGATGAAAAAATTGTCGTATCACTGATACGACATTTAAGCTGGACTCATTTTATTGCATTAATCCCGCTTAATGATTCTTTGAAGATTGAATTTTATGCTGAGATGTGCCGGATTGAACACTGGAGCACTCGAACACTTCGAAAAAAAATTGACTCGATGCTTTTTGAACGAACTGCCCTTTCAACAAAACCGGAAGAGCTGGTAAAATTGGAGCTGCAACAACTGCGTGATGAAGATAAACTAACTCCTGATCTTGTTTTTCGAGATCCCTATTTCCTTGATTTTTTAGGATTAAAAGATACATTTCTTGAAAAAGACCTTGAAACAGCTATTTTGCGTGAAATGGAATCGTTTATTCTTGAACTTGGTGTAGGTTTTGCGTTTTTAGAAAGGAAAAAACGAATTATTATAGATGGTACGGATTATTATATTGACTTATTGTTTTACCACCGGAATTTACAGCGGTTAGTAGCAATTGAATTAAAATTAGGTGAGTTTAAACCTGAACATAAGGGACAAATGGAGCTTTATTTACGATATCTGGATAAATTCGAAAAGCAGGCTAATGAACAGCCCCCCATAGGGCTTATCCTTTGTGCAGGAAAAAAGCGTGAAACAATTGAGTTAATGGATTTAGAAAAGAGTGGAATAAAAGTATCATCTTATTGGATTGAGGCACTTCCGAAAGAATTACTGGAAAAAAAGCTGCATGAAGCTGTAAAACTGGCCCGGCTGCGAATAGAAAAAAAAGGCACTGCCTGAAGCAATAAAGGAAAACGCAGTCGATGCGTGAAAACAATCAACTGTTGAGAAAAAAAATTTCAAAAAGAAAAACCTGGAGTTCAGGACATCAGAGTATGTATGAAATGAGGTCGGTGCTTTACTTTTTGACTTTTCGGAAGGACGAGGGAGTGTAATCGGCGTTTCACATCGGCATTAAAACGAGAAAAGCTGCATTTAATTGAAAAAGAATTATTAAAAATAATTTTTTGGAATCAATTATAAAAAAAATAGGAGGGCCAGGCATGCCTGGCCCTTAAAAAAGAAATAGAGAAAGGAGGGAAGCGATTTAAGTTAAGAAACGAATTAAAGGGATGTTGTAGGGAAGTATTTATTGCAGTAGGAGTTGGGATTCCGCCAGCCTTTTGTCAGGTTAATAAAAATGATAGTAATGAATATTTATATAAAACCTGCCCCCCCCCATTGTGAAATAGTTTGAATTTTTATACTGTTGAACTTGAGTTTAAAGAATGTAAAGGAGATGTTCCGGTATCTCCGAAATTCAAACTGGGTGTTGGGAAAGTGTATCTCTCATTTAAAAGAGTATCTATACAATTATAAAAAGGAAATCGACGCAGATATGAAAATGAAGAAAAAGTTAGATTGATCGCTCAATCACATAACCATCCCCCTTTATATGGATTGTACCGGCAGTGAGGATTGGGAGAGTTTAAAGCTCCTCCGGTTCTTTGCGGAATCTCACGGCAATCAAAACAAACATACCTCAATTCGCAGTCTTTGCAAGTTTCTACCTGGTCTTTCGTCATCTTTCGGAGCTGATAGTGTTTGTCGATTATCTCGTGGAAATTGTCTTTGAGCAAATCTCCCAATATTACCTCGCTGTATATACAGGGACGTACAGTTCCATCTTTCGTAACAGCAATGCGATTTCCCCAACAACTGTTATAATTCATATTATACAAGTAATGAATTTCATCGATTTTGTCAAACTTCCCGGTAACCTTGCACTTATCTATGCAGTTGGAAAAATTTTCCCCAGTTTTAATAATAGGAACACCCGGCAAAATTTCTCCAGGGAGTTGTTCCCCGTAAAATAGAATTCCCTTTACAGTTATAATTCCAGTAGAAAATTTGATTTTAATGAGGTTAAGATCAGCACCTTCCTTTATTTCAAGTGTTATTGGTTTGTGTTTTTCGCTTGAAGTCTCATTCAATTCAATACGGGGGATCCAGTAGCCTTTTTCTATTTCAATGAGTAATTTTTCTTTTTTAAAAAAATCGATGAATCCCGGTAACTTATTGTAGGCTTTGTTTTTAAATTTTTCAACATCTTCATTGGGAACAAGATATATATCGCCTTGGAGCAAATCGATAATCGCTGTGTTAACCGGTCCTTTTTCAAATATGACAAATTGGTGAAATTCAAAAATTGCCATTTGTTGCCCCTGTGTCCCGCCGGATTTTAAAAAAAGTGATTACCGATGAATCGATGAATTCATCCCCAATTTCATCATAGAACACATATATGCCTTTATCCACATTTATAAAACTTTGCCCCCCGCCTTTGGCATTGTCGCCTAAATTATTTCTAAAACCTGCCCCGGAAGGCATCCATACACTTTCGATGTACCGGGCGGTTTTGATATCGATGATGTCCAATCGAAACTTATAATTTTTCGATTCAATATCCCCGACAATTCCTATTTTGTTGTTCCCGATATCATGAATTCCATAATAATAAAGAGGTTCAGGATAGGATACATGAATGACACGGGTTTTAAATCTATCCATCATATTTTTTTGCCACCCGTTCGATTCATAAAGTCCCAGTCGTGTGGCTTCATCATTCGAATACTTCCTGGGCTTTAAATAGGATAATTCGAACGAATCGGTTTTCCCGTTAAGAACATCATAAGAATAGTATGTATTTGTCAGCATATCCGAATAATAAATTTTGCCTTGTTTTTCAAATCCCATTCCCGAAGGCCAAAAATAACCTGAGTAAATAGTATCCGGTTGCCGCCTATTAAGTACCCCGAGAGCCTTGTATTGAAATACAGCCAAATCCCGGGCAAATTCCGGCCGGTTATGGTCTAAAAACCGGTATAACTGTACGGTATTTTGGTGAACATTCGCCCCTGTTATTCTCTCCCCTATTACAAAGAACATATTGTTGTCTAAGGCATAGAAATCGATAAAGTACCTGGGTTTTACAAACATATTGGTGAACTGGTATTCCAATTGCTCATTAAAAACAAAAATCTTGTGAAATTGGTCGATGATTAAATAACGGCGGTTATAGTAATGGATATTAGTCGGATTAAAAAAGGATGTCGGAGAGTCGAATGTTCCGTATTCGTATTCGATGCCTTTCTTAATATTGCCTGTATCGATATCGATGATATTGATGACATGCTTACGGGTTGATGGGGAAATGTAGGTAGTGTATATTTCGTTCCTATCAAAATTGACTCCCATTAAAAAACCTTCGGTTGTAATCGACCGGGTAACTTCGATCTTTCTTTCCACCAGGCCATTGAACCTAATTATGCGAGACACCTTCTTTTTATTTTCATGACAGGCAGTGAATAAAGAGAAAACGATAAAAATTAAAATAAAGAAACGCTTCATCGCAATAAGTCCTCTTCATTCAAACGTATATGTTCTTCAAGTAGATTGGTAAATGCTTTCCTGGAATTGGCGCAAAAGCTGGGGTCGAATTCGAACTTTCCATCTTTTGCAAAATGAACGAAACACCGCTGGCACAAAAAATTAAAATCGCAATCCATGCAATTCTTTTTGATCAGCTCGACATAATCATGTAACAGGGATTCCATAAATGAAAAATGATAGCCATCCGCGACATTCCCTATTGAGAATTTGTCATTCATCTTTTCACAAATATGGAAATGCCCGTTAGCGTCAACAAATAATCGTGAATTATAAAAGCACGCCCCCATCAACGAAGTAAAATACCGGGTTTTCAGCGATTGATTCAAACTCTTGTGGGACACCAAAAAATTGTCTTCGATGGGAAGCAAGTCTACTTTATTTTTCTTTTTCAAGAGAACGGCATCAAATATGATATTGCGGCTCTCTTTGTAATTCTCGATGGAATAGGGATAGTATTCATAATAATCGGTATCGTATTCATTTACAAACCCCAATTTAATAGGGAGCCGATTCAGCAATTCATTATCCCTGAAAAAATAGAATAGCTTATCGAAAGGCAAATCTTTGGAATAAACAGCCGATAAAAAAATGTTGTTGAAGTAGTACTTTTCATCGATCGATTTAATCAGTTCAAGGTTTTTCATTAAAATGCCGTGGGACCCTTCGCCGTTTGGATGAATTCTTTTCGCGTCATGGTTTTCTTTGTGCCCATCGATACTGAAAAATATTAAAAAAGAATGAGCAAGAAAAAACTTGATATTCTCTTCATTTAAAAGGGTCCCGTTCGTAGTGATTATGAATTGAAGGTTCCAGCCATTAAACACAATATTGGAATAATCGACGATTCTACGGATCACCTCGAAATTCAACAACGGTTCGCCGCCGTAAAAGCTGATAGTAAATTCTTTTTTCGTTCTGTCCTTGATTAAACCGAATATGTATCGAATAGCCGTTTGGGCAGTTTCAATATTTAACAATCCTGAGGATGTGGGCCTGTTGTAGAGATACCTGCCGCTGTTATATGTACAATACCGGCATTCGAGATTGCATGCCTGTGTTGTTTCAAAGATAAGCTGTTTTAAGGTTTTTACGCTTGATTGAATTGATTCTTTATCAATTAAAACATCCTCGATTTTAACGGCTCTCTTTT
>Ga0209593_10001266_pt1 | contig 10910 bp, 15 predicted proteins | sample PPLLaktember2015_3_FD_187260 | JGI IMG/M metagenome (GOLD analysis project Ga0209593, IMG submission 187260) | Freshwater sediment microbial communities from Prairie Pothole Lake near Jamestown, North Dakota, USA - PPLs Lake P7 Core (6) Depth... | ecosystem: Environmental > Aquatic > Freshwater...
GTCCATGATGCGGGGCTTTTTTTGTTTATTTCGTTAATTCCTGGTACAGTTCTTGAGCAAATTTGAATAAGGCTTGCTGTTCTGACTGCGTAGGTAGCTTGCTGCCCGTCCCGTAAATTTCCAATGTGACCACCATCCGGTCTGAAACACCCTTTGGGTCGGAGGCATCCAGGTCTGCCTCAGCAAAATTGGCCATCCAGCCATTGAATTGTTTTTGCTCCTGGGATGACAACAACTCCGCAAACGTGCCTACCCGACCCTCGGCTTGCGCCTTGCACTGACTGGCGAATACTTCGCCGGAGAGGAAAACGGTCAGGGTATCGCAGAAACCGGCAATCCCGCCTTCGCGTTTCCAGACCAGGGCGGGCGTGGCAGGCTGGATGCGTTTGCCATCTCTGCTCGTGCGATATTCATATTGCACATCTTTGGCTTCCAACACAACCGTGTAACCAGGAGTGATCACCTGAGCACAGGGTATATCTTCCAGGACCATGCCCAGACATGAATCACTAAACTCAACTTGTTCACTGCGCAGGACAGAAATATCGCTCTTCTGCAGACCGAGGTTCGTAGCGAGTCGTTTGATTACTGTCTCTTCCGCCGGTCCAACCGGGGATCGTTTGGGGGTGGAGGTTGGCTCCTTCGGGACCGGTGTAGCCGTCGGTCGTTTGATCATGATCGAGGGACCTTCCGTCGGTGCAGCAGAGGCACAAGCCGTAATCATCAAAGCGAGCAGCATGGTCACAAATAAAGCTCTTCGCATTCTTACTCCTTTTCGACTGCTAGACGCATACACAGGGGAGAATGTTCCGAATAAATGTATAATCGAGGACATGCGTTACCGTTCCTTACTCCTTGCTTTCCTGTTCATTGTAACAGCCTGTATACCCAAGACACCAGATCCGAACATGCAGATCAATCAGGCAGTTGCGGCGACCCTGGCTGCCATGCCCGTGCCCACATCCTACGCCATCCCTACACCCTATCCATCCCCCACACCGTTCGATTTAAGGGGTTTGTTCTGCGAATATCAATTTTGCATTGGTCACCCGACCGATATGGCGTTCCTTGATCTAAGCGCCCAGCAAAACACAAGCACACCCAGTGCCTATACGCAGGGGATCGTTGTATTCTATAGCAACAATACTTTTATTCGAATGGTCTGGCAGGTATCACCCGGCACCGCAGACCCACAGTTCCTGCTCGACTTTATTTTGGATGATGGGATCGACACGCCGGTCGGCAGCCTGGACGTAAAACTGGTGCGGGATATGAGCGTTATCTACACCTCGATCACCTCCAGTGCCACCCCTGTGCTACCCTTTGGCGGAGCCGCAGCCTGGACCTGCGGCGAGCGCGTCTTCGCCTGGAAGGCGTACACGCCCGACGAAGCCTCCGCTCCGGCACTCTTTGAAAATTCCCTCGCTCGCTTTGTCTGTAACCGATGAAACGATCATTCACCACCCCGCGCGGCCAAATCCTCATCCGCGAAGCACAGCCCACCGACGCCATTCCGTTTCGCGAATTGCGTCTCGGCGCTTTGCAGGATAGTCCCCTTGCATTCACAGCAGACTATCAGAAGACTTTGAATCAAACACTCAAGTACTGGGAGGATACGCTCAGCATGCAGGCTGACGAGTCGACGATCTTGCTTGTTGAGCACGAAAACGACCTGATCGGCATGACCGGCATCTCCCGCGACAGTTCGCCCAAAACGAGGCATGGCGCCTGGATCTGGGGGGTCTACATGAAACCTGAGTGGAGAGGGTTGCATATTGCAGAGGAGCTGATTAATTCCTGCTTTACCTGGGCAAGAGCCAGAGAAATCAACCTGATAAAACTCGGGGTTTCCGCAGTCAATCAGTCCGCGATCCGCTGTTATGAACGCTGCGGATTCCAAACCTATGGCACCGAACCACGCGCAATTTTTTACGAAGGCAAATACTACGATGAGTATTTGATGTATCGATCGCTGGACGATTCAACATTGTCAAAGGAGAAAAATGCCCACGGAAGCTGAATTTCTCGCCCTCAAATCCCGCGTGAACGAGTTGGAAGATAAGCTGAAGCTCCTTTATCAAAGACTCCACTTTGACTATGCGGATCCCAATGCTGACCCGGCGCTTGCTCCTCCGGTTCTGGATGCGTTGAAGCGCGGGAACAAGATCGAAGCCATTAAGCTCTATCGTCAACTGACCGGGGTCGGGCTCGCTGAAGCAAAGCAGGCTATAGACGAAATTGAAGCCAGATTGGGGCTTTAATCCACCTTTGGCAGACGAGTTATAGAGTGGCAACCACCGTAGATGTCCTTCTATTCGACCTGGGTGGGGTCCTTGTTGAATTCTCCGGGGTTCGGGATATTGCACCCTTTTTGCGGGAAAAGCTCTCCAAAGCTGAGATCCTGGACCGCTGGCGCCATTGTCCGCATACCGAGCAGTTCGGCGTCGGCAAGCTCAGCCGACAGGAGTTCAGCGCACGTTTCGTGCGAGACTGGAACCTCAACATATCCCCGGAAGACTTCCTCCGGGAGTTTCGCGTCTGGTCGAAACGACTCCTGCCCGGCGCTGCGGAACTGCTTGCTTCGCTACGCCCCAGATTTCGTCTCGCCGCCCTCAGCAATTCAAATGAACTACATTGGGAGCGCAATACGAACGAACTCGGCGTGACCGGGTTATTTGAAGTCGCTATTTCTTCACATCAGATCGGCATGTCCAAGCCAAATCCCGAGGCGTATTTGGTCGCTCTTGCGCGGCTTGGTGTTTCACCGGAGGCTGTCATGTTTTTCGATGACGTGCCCGCTCACGTCCAGGCGGCAGCCGCACTTGGTATCCATGCGTTTCAGGTCGATGGCGTCGAGGGAGTGCGGTCGCGGCTGCTCGAGGAGCGACTCTTGTGATAATGAACTCGTCCAGGTTCATATCACTGGTCAGAACCTGGCTTTCACCAGAGATAGTTTTGGGCAAATCGCGGCAAAGCCGCATATTAAATAAATTGGAGGTTAAGGATGTCAAAGAAAAGAGAGCGAGATGTAGAGAAGGTCTATTCTGTGAAGAGCTTCGTCGCCAAGCTGCGACGCCTGGCTGACGCCCTCGAGTCAGAAAGTGCATTCACGATACAGGTTGCGGGAAAGCGGATTCGTGTTCCTGCCAGCGCCAGTATCAGTGTGGAGCACGAACGCTCAGAAGGCACCGAGGAAGTCGAATTCCAGCTCAAATGGAAACTATGAGAGGATGCGTAAAGAGATGGCAGGATGGCGGCGAGAAGTCGAGGAATATGAGGCAAATCTCTACAGAGTTCAAGAGCCCACGCTGCTCAGCAGGCTGCTAAACCTGTTCCTGGGGACGAAACGGGCAAATGGAATGTAAACCGGAGAATCTCAGAATGAACCTGATGATCTGTCTGCGTGGAGAACCTGAACAGCTCCCCTTCTTACCTGAAATTACCGAACTCGGTGCTGGTATTGAACTCGGAAGCTATGGCATGGTTGGCATTCAGTCGCAGCAGGATTGGGACGCACGTTTCACGCGACACAATGCGATTCGCACTCACTTTCAGGGCACGCTTGCCATACACGGTCCTTTCATCGGGATGGAGTATACCCACATCGACCACCTGATCCGGGACGCCATAATTCGCCGCCTGGATATGACCTTTGACGTTGCAGTGAGACTCAAGGCAAGTCGGGTGGTCCTGCATAGCGGCTACAAAGCCGAAAATGACCTCTTCGAACTGCAGGATGATTGGCTCAAGAGATCCATTGAATTCTGGGGGCGGGAGATCCAGCGCTGGGCGGATGCCGGTATCATGATCGTACTGGAGAACGATATCGAGAAGTCACCGGACCTGCTAGTCCGGCTTGTCGACGGAGTTGACCACCCTTTTTTGTGTCTCTGCCTGGATATCGGACATCAGCATGTGTTTTCCGATCTGGGAGCGCTTGAATGGTTGCACAGGATGGCTCCTCGGCTCTCCCACGTTCATCTACATGATAATGACCGCAATGGCGACTATCATTGGCCCCTCGGGCGCGGAACGATTGACTTCGAACCCTTCTACGCCGCAATGACACAATATGTCCCCCAGGCAACCCTTTCTCTTGAAGTGGAAGACAAAATGGGGGTCAAGATGGCCGACCTGCGCAGGCTCGCCACCCATTTCGCGTTGAGACAACCAACCAAGTAGATATTCAACTCCTATAATTCCAAAACGATATGCTCAACAACCCCGTCAACTCACTTCCAAAAAAATTATTATCCGCCGGCCGTAATGTCCTTTGGGCAGTTGTATGGCTCGCCAGCCTGGGTTTGATCCTGTTCTATCCATTACGCTGGCTGTCCGGAGATTCCCTGGAACCCGTACGAATGGTTTCCTATATCACTCCCTGGCTTTTGCTCCTTTCCCTGCCGATGTTAATCATTGCGGGACTGAGGCGCCGTAAGTGGCTTGTGGTCGTCCTAGCGATTTCGTCACTGGCAATTGGTCTGGGCTTTGTCCCTCTTTTTTTGCCCAATCGTCAGGCGCCTCCATCACCGGACGGCTTTTCCTTAAAGATTATGAGCTACAACCTACACGGGATCCGGGAGATCAGCTGCATCGTCGAGGTCATTCGTCAGGAAAAGCCGGATATTTTGCTTATACAGGAATATTCTCCTGCTTTGGTTTCGCCCTCATTTCACGGTCTGGATAATCTCTACGCCAAGTTATATACGGATGTGGATTCAAAAGGTTTTGGCCAGGCAATATTTAGCCGCTATCCACTGAAACAAGGCAGCGTTGAGTTTGATACAGGCCGAACCCAGAAAGTACTGATCGAAACACCTTCAGGTCCAATAGCAGTCTGGAACGTGCATCCTAGTCCTCCATTTCTTGTTCCTCCCGAACAATATGATGCGCAGATGTCCGCCCTCGTGGCAGACATCTCGGAATCAAAGGGACCGCTGATTGTGGCCGGTGATTTCAACGCTACCGATCAATCCGAGGCGTATCGAAGGATCAATCATTATTTACAGGATGCCTATTGGGAAGCAGGCCAGGGATTTGGCTTTAGTTATCCGGCTCCGCCTTATACTTTTATGGATATGAAGCTTCAAACGGGGCCGCTCTGGCGGATCGACTATATCTTCCACAGTCAGGAATTCATTGTCACCAGCGCCCGCACCCTGGGGACATCCGGAGGGTCTGATCACTTCCCAGTGGTGGCAGAGCTTTCCATGATGAAGTAGGCAAGTACTGTCAAAGGGATCATCGATACAATGAATGTCTACAGATCCGAAATCGGAGCCATATTCTTTGATTTTGTGGGAGTACTTTTATTCCCCAGAAATAATTATGTGACCGATAAGACTATTGACGCAATTGACGAAATGGTGGGACAGGTTGTCAATGATAATGATTTCAGGAGGACCGTCTGTGCCAGGTTTCAAATGGATGATGACAGATTTCAAGGAATATTGGCTCGTATCGTGGATAAATACGAACCCTATTCACCAATGTGGGATCTGCTTCCCGACTTACGCAAGAGCCTTAAACTTGGAATTATCAACAATGGAACCAAGCTTACATTTCCATACTTTGATGCAAAGTTGAAAATCACGGAGAGATTCGATGTATTTATCTCATCTGCGATCGAGGGTTTACGAAAACCAGACCCTGAAATCTATCTGCGTGCCTGCCAACAATTAGGTGTGGAACCCCACACCTGTTTGTTCATGGATGATTCGAAGCAAAATGTTCTGGGAGCACAGCGGGTGGGAATGCAGGTCATCCATTGGAAGAATCGCGAAGATGGCTACCAAAGGTTTATAGAGATCGTAATTCACTCCGCATGACAGGAGATCATAATGTGACACCAGATGACATAAAGAAGGTACATTCAGAAGATGCGCAGTGGTACAAGAAGATATGGGTAATGGATATTCAGGAGATGGCCTGGGTTGAACAGAAAAAGTCTCAGGTGGATTTTCTATGGGACATTCTTGAACTGGGTGTTCGGCAACCAGTCATTGTCGCTGACGGATTTTGAATGAGATGAGCAGCAGTCCCGAATGTTTTCAGGAACTGTCCGAATTTTTCCGGAAGTGCGGAATGCAGATCCTGAAAGCACTTGGCAACTTTGATAAGACGGTACAGTTTCAGACGATATATTTCAAATACAGGTATTTTCTCAAAAACGAAACGGTGCTGATGCATAGCAGGGCGTAACCAGGTTTACAAACACAAACCAGTGGGTGTCTATACTGGAATTGTCTGTTCCAAATCAGTCATTTCTTAGTAAAATAGCCCCATTAACTGCTAGTATTTACACGCATCTTATGAGTATCTAAAACAGGTTGAGCGATAAATAAAATGACAATAATGCTTGTGTTCTCTTTGCCGATAGGGAACCGCAAACTACCAAATTTTCGTTTGCATTAATTCGGCGAATTTTCCAGTATATTCACATGGAATCTCGACTTACAATCAGAGAGGCTGATTCCCCTTTTGTTCAGGCGGTCACGAGCTGGGTTATCGGCAACGAAGACAGGAGTATGGCCGCTCCCGATGGGTGTTGGGACCTCGTGGTGCTTAAGCAGGACGGCCGGACAAACATACTGCTGACGGGGCAAACCACCCGGGCAGTTCCTCTTCCTTTCGCTCCAGGCGACGAGATCATGACCATCTCCTTCAAGGCCAGTACCTTCCTCTCCTTTATACCAGCGATATCAATCCTGGATCGTGGCATACTCCTGCCCAAGACACGCAACAGTTTTCAACTGGCTTCCGATGTCTTTGAAATCCCCACGTTTGAGAACGCCGAATCATTTGTACAAAGCCTGGTAAAAAAGGAACATCTGTATCAGGATAAAGTGGTGGAGGAATTGCTCCAGGACCACCCACAGGCATATTCTCCTCGTTCCATCCAGCGCCGTTTCCTGCGCGCAACCGGCATGACCCAAAAGTACTTTCGCCAAATTCAACGCGCCCGCCAGGCTGCTGCTCTCCTTCAAAATGGAATTCCTGCTGCTGGCGTAGCCTTCGAAACGGGATATGCCGACCAACCGCACATGTCGCGTTCCTTGAAGCGTATCCTGGGCCGGACGCCGACCGAAATCGTCACTCAAAAAAACATTTGAAGTTGTCGTTTTTTTTCAAGCTTTCCGCACTCCTTTTCAGTACACTGATGGCAACTTGACCGCGAAATATGCGGCAAGAATTCCTCTTGCTGAAAGGGTTTCCTATGTCATATCTCATTACCGGCGCTACCGGCGCCATTGGACGACATATTGTCGATCAGCTCGTCGCTACCGGGGCAGAGGTCCATGCGCTCAGTCAAAGGCCAGACCAAGCCAACCTACAAACCGGAGTCAAAGTCTTTGCCGGTGATTTGACTTCCACCCGGATACAAGATGGAGTATTCGATGAGGTGAAGAGGGTATTCTTGTTTCCTGCGGATGGTGATATCAAGCCATTCCTTGGCAAAGCGAAAGCGGCGGGCGTTGAGCATATCGTCGTACTGTCATCGCTGGCTGCTGCCGCCGAATTTCCGCGAGACTTGAACTCGGCAAGCTACCACCATCACCGGGCGATTGAAAAGGCTGTCGAGGCGGCCGGCATTGCTTACACCTTCCTGCGTCCCGGTTCATTTGCCAACAATCTCCGTTTCTGGGCGCACACCATCAAAACCACTAGAACGGTGTATGGACCTTATCCACAATCGGCACAAGCGCTCATTCATGAGGCAGATGTTGCAACTGTTGCAGTAACGATCCTGATTACCGAGGGGCATAAGGGAGCAAAGTATGCATTAACCGGCCCTGAGAGCCTTACTCAGGCTGATCAGTTAAAAACCATTGGTGCAGCGATCGGACAAGAGCTTACCTTCCAGGCAATCACCCCGGAGCAGTTCACGCAGTCGATGAGTCAATTCATGCCAACAGGCATCATCCAAACGATGCTCGATTACTGGTCCGACACGATTGAACAGCCAGACGTGGTGCGTCCGATGGTAGAGCAGATCACAGGCAGGCCTGCCCGCACCCTGGCTCAGTGGGCAACTGACCATGTCTCTGATTTTATTTAATTCACCTTCAAAGTTTTAGCCAGCCATCCACGTTATTCTGTTAGAGACTAAGTAAATGGATGGAAAACGGTATGCTCCGGCTAAAATAGATGATGGGCATCCTGGTATCAGGACGAGAAGCCGCTCTCTTTCGAGAGCGGCTTTTTAGCGTCGATTGGATGTGCATTAGGGCTTATCCCACGATGCAGGTCGTTAGCCTTCCTTCCCTTTCGCTTCCTGCCAAAAGGATTCCATTTCATCCAACGACAAAGCAGATAGAGCGCGCCCCTGTCTCTTTGCACCCTGTTCCACATAACCAAAACGCTTTTTGAACTTCATATTCGTCTCCCGCAAAACAGATTCAGCATCCACTTTTTTCCAGCGGGCAAGATTCACAAGGGCAAAGAACACATCCCCGATTTCGGCAGCCAGTTCCTTCTCGTTTGTGGCGCGCTTCACCTCCTCGACCTCTTCTGCAATTTTCTCCAGTACCCCTTCGATCTCGGGCCAATCGAAGCCGACGCGGGCGGCGCGGTCCTGATACTCCTGTGCCTGACTCAGAGCCGGTAAAGCCATGGGAACACCATCCAGCAAACCCTTGCCATCTTTCTTCTTGCCTCTTTCCTTTTCTTTTAGCTTCTCCCAATTCACCAGGACGCCATCGGCATCTTCCAGCTTCAAATCACCAAATACGTGCGGGTGGCGCCGGACAATCTTGGAATGAATGCCCTGCACAACCTGATTGATGTTGAACTCGTCTTCCTCGTTTGCGATCTGAGCATGCAAAACCACCTGCAGCAGCAAGTCACCGAACTCTTCGCGCATATCCAGGAAGTCGCCGGAATCGATGGCAGAGATGGCTTCGTAGGACTCTTCCAAGAGGTGTTTTCTCAACGTCTCGTGCGTCTGTTCGCGGTCCCAGGGACAGCCGTTCGGCGCGCGCAAGTGAGCCACGATCTCGGCAAAAGATTCAAAGGAAGTCCCCTCCCCCAGCGGAGGGATATATAGACTAGTTGAAGCAGAAAAATCGCCTGCGATGTTTTCCAGTCTTTCCTCTTTCTTCTTCCCCTCAGCTACAACATAAACAATATGCTCTTGTGGATATGTCGTCAGCAAAACATTCTTCAACTGCAACGCAAGCTCAGTAGAATCGACGTTTGTCAACAGGGCAGGCATATCGGGCGGATAGGACGGGACATGCGCAGTGGATAGAGTCTGCGCCTCGAGTAGAATCAACTTCGCGGGTGGAGCGATGCGAAGCACTTCGAATACCTTGGCAATCAGGGCAAAATCCATATTCTTTCCTTCTTCGAACCCAACGAGTTGACGTTGGACTCCAGGACTTGATTAAACATAAAACGTAATGCGAAACTGGCGTCAGCCGCCACGCATTACGTCTATGATTTTACATCAGCCACGTGCAACCCTTCAACTTCGCAGGGCATGCCTGACACGTGACACCTGAAACTGATTTAACGTTTGGTATAGGTAGGAGCCTTGCGGGCTTTCTTGAGGCCGGGCTTCTTGCGTTCCTTGACGCGCGGGTTGCGGGTGAGCAAACCGTTCTTGCGCAAGGGGGACGTCCACTCAGCGTTGATCAGGACGAGTGCACGCGCAACTCCCAAACGCACGGCTTCGGTCTGACCCGTCACGCCACCGCCGTTCACTTTGACGCTGATATCATATTTGCCTGCGTCCTGGCCAACGGCATCGAACGCGCGCAGAATGTCCTGCAAGTCACCCACGCGTGGAAAATACACAGCGCCTGTCTTGTCGTTCACGGTGAAGGTACCGGAACCATCCATCAGGCGGACACGGGCTGTGCTTTCCTTGCGACGGCCAACTGCTTCATAATACTGTGCCATATTTTCTTTCCTCTTTCTTTACTTCACAACCGTGGATAGCGGTTCGGGATTGTTCGTGGTATGCGGGTGGTTCGGACCAGCATAGATCTTCAACCGCTTGAGCAGGGCGCGTCCCATGCGATTATGCGGCAGCATGCCCCACACCGCCGCCCGCAATACGCGGTCGGGATGCTGTTGCAGTTGATCGCGCAGCGAGATGGATTTAAGACCACCGGGATAATTCGAGTGGTGGTGATACATTTTGGTATCCATCTTTGTGCTGGTCCGCGTGCCGGTCACGGTCACACGCTCGGCATTGACGACCACAACGTAGTCACCCATTTCCACGCCGGGCGTGAATGTCGGTTTATGTTTGCCAAGCAGGACATGCGCAATGCGCGTGGCAATCCGTCCAAGGTTTTCACCATTGGCATCCACCAGCACCCATTTGCGTTCGATTTCGCTAGCTTTCGGATAGTACGACTTGTACACTTTCTGATCTCCGTTTCTTTTCTTATTGACCCATTGACTCCCGCTCTGCGTATGCCACTTCGACGAGCGTCAGCCCATGCGCGGGAGCCAACCCGGCGGGAAGATTTTCCGTCCCAGACGGTAATTGCTTCTCTAAAGAACGAGCGATCGCTTCCGCTGAGGCTTTTCCCTGCGCAACAGCCACCTGGACGAATACCAGCCTCCGCACCATTCGATATAAAAAGGCGTCGGCTTGCACTTCGAAGTGCCACGTCCCGTCTTCTTCGGTTTGGGACCACTCTGCTTTCATCACGGTTCGCACGGTGCCGCCCCTGGGAGTGGTCGGGGAACCGAAGGCGGAAAAATCGTGCGTACCGAGAAAAAGCTGCGCGGCGTCCGCAAGAGCAGCACCGCTGATCGAGGTCCATATGCGCCAGGCAAAGCGTTCCCGCAGCGGGTGGCGCAACGGCTGGCAAAACAGCCTGTAACGATAGCGGCGGGAGAGCGCATCAAAACGCGGATGGAACGTTGCAGATGCCATCCGTGCCTGGTGTACA
>Ga0209593_10001267_pt1 | contig 10909 bp, 10 predicted proteins | sample PPLLaktember2015_3_FD_187260 | JGI IMG/M metagenome (GOLD analysis project Ga0209593, IMG submission 187260) | Freshwater sediment microbial communities from Prairie Pothole Lake near Jamestown, North Dakota, USA - PPLs Lake P7 Core (6) Depth... | ecosystem: Environmental > Aquatic > Freshwater...
CAAAACGTATCCGGACGCACCGGCCCGGATCGCAGAAAATAGCATTTCATCTTCAGCGTAAGATGTCAACATGATGACCCGCGTTTCCGGGAAACGCCGGGTAATCTCCTCACAAGCTTCAATCCCGGATGCGCCGGGCAGGCGGATGTCCATCAGAACTACATCGGGTGATATCCGCCCAACCTGTTCTATGGCTTCGCGTGCCGTACCCGCTTCGCCAACGACTTCGAATTGGGCATGATGCTCGAGCAGTGCTTTTAATCCTAATCGAACAACTTCATGGTCGTCTACCAACAAGATGCGTTGTTTGCCCATCGTTTGCTTTCCTCCAATGGGAGTATAGTCTAGAGTGGACAGGCATGCAAGTGTAAGCGTCGGCCTTCACCTTTTTATCGGCGGTAGTCCACAAAACGATAACCAACACCCCGCTCGGTCAGGATATACTGTGGATTAGCAGGATCTTTTTCTAGCTTCTGACGCAGATAATTAATATACAACCGGACATAATGAGGCTCGTCCCGGTACTCATACCCCCAAACTTTGGATAACAATTGGTCGTGGGTAACCACCCAGCCTGCATTTTGAACCAGATGGTATAACAGGCGGTACTCCGTTGGGCGAAGCTTGACCAGCTCCCCATCCACCCAGATCTCCCGGCGGTCGAAATCGATTTTCAAACGGTCATCGACTTCAATGAGCCCGCGCATGCTCCCACCCGCAGAGTCCACCCGCCGGAGCACTGCCCGAACCCGGCTGACCAATTCTCTGGGGCTGAAAGGTTTGGTCACATAATCATCCGCGCCAAGCTCCAACCCCCTGACGCGGTCATCCTCTTCTCCTTTGGCAGTCAGCATGATCACGGGGACATTACTGGTTTCCCGGATCATTTTTAAAACCTCAAAGCCGTCGATATCCGGCATCATAACATCCAGCAGGATAACGTCGGGCAGAGTATCTCTCAGTTTTTGGATAGCCTGAGCTCCGCGATATGCTTCAATGACTTGAAAGCCATCGTGTTCGAGGTTCAGGCGGATAAAACGGACCATCCGCTCTTCGTCATCAACAACAAGGATACGACGGTTTTTGAAAAGGTCATCCGGCATACCAAATTACTCCCTTACGAAGCCGATAATTTCCTCTTCTTCGCCGCTGGGCATAATCTCGATAAACACTACCCGGTGTATTGGCCAGAGAACGGTTGTGACATTTGAATCGAGATAATGCAGATCTTTTCCATCTCTACGACGTGGGTTTTTTACCACTACGAGTGTATCGCCGGCAGAGGGTAATTCATCAACCTCACCCAGGACAGGGTCTTCATTCTGAAGGTGCATTAGAATCGTTGGCATAATAGCACAGGTTCCCGGAACAATTTCTGACGGGTTTACCGCCGGATCAATACCTGGATTTTTAATTTCCCCAGCGCAATCATATCGCCATGATTGAGTGGATAATCGACATTTGGGACGATTTTCTGACCATTGACACGCGTCCCGTTGGAGGAGCCCAAATCCATGATCACCACTCGTTGGTTGATAACTTTCAGCGCCGCATGCAGGCGAGATACCCCTTGAGAATAAGCTTCATATGGCGAAAGGTCGACATCCGGTAAGATTGGCTGCCCTTCTGCCACACGGCCCATGGTAAACTCTGACCTCCCGGCCAGGGGTAATATCTGGCCATTATCAACCAGGTGCAATGAGACCAGCGCGTCGATCGATGCCGCGGGAGGCGCCGGAGGGTTCGCGGGGTTTGCCGGTTGCGGTGGAGGGGAGGAGAGAACATCTGATTGAGAACGTATGAATGCCTGGGTCGATAAACGTTCGGTAAATACGAGCTGTGCTCCACATTCACTGCAAAATAGGGCTCCCGCGACTTCATGGTGTTGGCAGTTTGGACAAAGAATCATGATCTTCTATACTCCGACCCAGGGGATAAAAGCAGGGCTCGCGTTCCATATTTGATCCGTTTGTCGCCCTCTTTGCTGAACTGTTGGCTTTTATGAATATGTTCAGCCTCGACCAAAACCGTATGAGCAAGCTCTCGTTCACCCTGGGATAACAAATGGGTGGCCAGGTATTGTAAATGTTTGGTAGCCTTCGCAACATCACCAGCAATCACTTCTTGCCGGGCACGTTCCTGGATGCGGTATAACGTGAGCCGGGACATTGCCTGGACAATCGAATTCGGTGGGGGTTCCGGTTCGGAATCCATGCTGATCGGGCGACATAGATCCATTTTGAGCTTATACGATGGGATGGACCGGGTTGGAATCTCCATCCGCACCCGTCCTTTGAACAAACATATTTTGTCAGCATTTTCCGGCAGCGATTTTACCAGGAATTCCAATAAAATACCCAAGGTTTGGAATTGAACGATGTTCCCGAGGCGGGCAGGCGATTGTACCGGCAGGGGACCCGCTTCGGGCTGCATCCGAAATGCATAGCGTAACTCCACATCAGGTTGTGGCTCAAAATCAAAGGTTACCTGCTCTGCATAGATTTTACCAAGAGAATTGTACTTTTGCTCCAGGAATTTGTGCAGTTCTTTTGGAGCTGAAATATACATGCTGGTTCCACCTGTCAGGCTGGCGAGCTGATCCAGAAATGTATCATTCCATTCATGTCCAATCCCTAACCCGGTAATCCCAATTCCCTGGTTCGCGGCTTCTTCTGCCAGCCGGACACAGGCTGCTTCATCACCATAGGTGCGCCCATCCGTTAACAAAATGAGATGATTGATATACGTCGGGCTTATATTCCGGCGTACCTGGTTCAAGCCTACTTCTAATCCGTGAAGGATTTCTGTGCCACCCCCGGTTTGGAGCTGGCTAATCCGTGATTCGATCCGGTTAAGATCCGAGACGCGCGTGGCAGGGATCAATACCTCAGCCCGGTCGCTGAAGGCGACGATCGAAATTAAATCTTGTGGCTTCATCTGGCGCAGAAGCTGGATAGCATTGGCTTTCACCATATCCATGCGCGAGCCTTGCATGGATGTGGAGCGGTCCATTGCGATGCACAGGTTCAAAGGTGGAATATTGGTGACCACCGGATCCGGGATGGATGTAAACTCAACCAGAGCATAAACCAGTTGTGCCTCGTCCATCCATGGGAGACACGATCGGGAGTATTGGACAGTATAGGAGACAGCGGGTGAGGATAGTTCTTGAGAGGGAAGGGTTGCATCGTAAGCCGAACGCCGGTCAGGGTGAGAAAGCACATCGTATGCTTCCTGAACTAGAATAAACTGATCGGGGGCATCTGGGTCGGGATTGGTATCGGGATGCAACCGGCGCGCCGCCTCAAAATAAGCGCTTCTGATATCTTCCGCAGAAGCATCTCTCGGGACTCCCAAACGCGCGTAATGGTTGGAACCAGAGACCATGGTGTGCCTATGTGGGGTACTGGATCAATATCACGCTGATATTATCGGGGCCACCGGCATCATTCGCAGCCTGAACCAGTGCGTGGCATGCTGCGGACGGGTTGGGGGCAGAAGTTACTATATCGAAGATTTCCATTTCGGAGATTACCCCCCATAGACCATCTGTACAAAGCAGCAGGAATCCGGGATGAGGTAAGAGGTAAGTGTTTACATCTGAATCGAACGGCTCTCCCTGCCCAATTGCCCGGTAGAGAACGTTCCGTTGCGGGTGAACAGAAGCTTCTTTCTCTGTGATCTGGCCCAACTCCTGGAGACGCCGGACCAGTGAGTGATCGCGAGTCACGGCCTGCATCCGTCCATCCGGAAAAATAAAATAAGCCCGGCTGTCACCCACGTGCGCAAGATTGACTTGTTCGCCCAGGATAAAAGCAGCCGTTAATGTTGTACCGCCGCCTGGCGCCAGCTTCATCACCGCCTGCTGAGCCTCCCGCACCCCGGCCTGTAATATCTCTTGCAGCGGTTCATTCTGTGTTTCTGGGTGCAGGCTAAAATATGGCAGGTAAAGTTTGCGTACCAGGTAATTAGACATGGCACGCACCGCTACCCCACTGGCGATCTCACCGTGTTGGTGCCCACCCATTCCATCCGCAACGATAAAAATCCCAAAGGGCAGGCTGTCACCGTTCCCTGATAACATCACATTTAAACAGAAAAGACAGTCCTCGTTATGTTCGCGTTGTTTCCCGACCGACTGTCCGGACCCAACGATCAGCTGGGGCGGATCGAACTTATACATTTCTGAGGTTACTGCCTCGAGCTGTTCCTCGGACAACGGCGCTGTCTGAATACTTTCGATCGGCTTTTTTGGTTTGCCAAATAATTTGCGAAAAAATTCAATCACGGAAGGATCTCCTTGGCCTGGTCATTTCACCCCTCTAGTCTGTGATGTTCTTCCCCACTTTGAAAATTGTGCATAGCAACCAGCCAACCATCCTGGTCATTTCAAGCTAAGAGAGCATATACAATATGATCTGTCGAACCGATATACAAAATATCATTATACACCAGTGGGGTGCCGGTGATTGCCCCTCCGGTGGCAAACTTCCAACGCAATCTACCGGTTCGGTATTCCAGGCAGTACAGGTTTCCATCCACAGACCCGATATACACCGAATCCTTATACACCATCGGTGAACCGTTTACCTGGTGTTCGGTCTTGAAGCTCCAAACTTCACGCCCGTTACCGACTTCCAGGCAGTAGATAAAGCCGTCCGCCGATCCGGTAAAGACAAAATTTTCGACCGTACACGGACTCGAGATCGATCCCTTACCCATCCGGAAGCGCCAGATGACCCAACCCGACTTGGCATCCAGGGCATAGAAGGATGTATCTACCGAGCCAAAAAACACCACACCGTTGGATACGACCGGAGAGGATGTGATCGCTCGCTTGGCTTTGAAACGCCACTTGACCTCTCCGCGAAAATCGGCGCAGTAAAAATCTCCTCCCTCACAGCCGAAATAAACCAGGTCGTTCGCAATAAAGGGTGTGGAGCGCACCGGTTCGGTTGCCTCGACCCGCCAGGCCCGGCGGCTGGAAACCAGGTTGACCGCATGCAGGTAATTATCATCTGACCCGATAAAAATATGACCTTCAGCCAGGCGCGGGGATGAGCGCACCGGCCCGTCTGTATAATAGGTCCAAACGATTTTTCCAGACCGCGTAGATACCGCATGCAGGCGGCGGTCTTCCGATCCAAAATATACTGTGTTATCAAAAACGACCGGTTTGCCGGCAATGCCGCCATCCGTTGGGTATTTCCAAAGGAATGACCCGCTCTGCGCATTCAGGGCATACAGGTTATTGTCATAAGCGCCTATGTACAATACCCCGGTATCCAGGGTTGGCGAACCACGGATTTCGTCTTCACACTCAAAAGTCCACAAGGGTTTGATCGTCTCAACCACGGGACCAATATTGGCAGTTTGATAAGACAACCGGGCCAGAGCGCCCGTTTTCCGCGCCGCCATCATCAGTGCTTCCTTCATATTGTCAGCGCTTTGGAAGCGTTCTTTGGGTTCATATTGCAGCGCAGTATTGATCACTGTCTCGAGCTCAACAGAAACCGCCGGGTTGAGTTTCCGGATTGGCCGTTCTGAAAAAGTAAATGGGGGTTCCAGACGCGGGTCTTTTCGGGTGAGCAGGTGATGCAAAGTAGCCCCAAGGGCATAAATATCTGCTAAGGGAGTCGCTTCTCCCCGGTATTGTTCGGGTGGGGAATAGCCTTCCGTCCCGATCATGGTCCCCTTTTGTCCGGTTTTGAAGATTTTAGCGATCCCAAAATCAACCAGAACCACGTGGTTGTTCTGGTTGATCATAACGTTCGAGGGCTTCATATCCCGGAATATGATCGGTTCGGGTTTGTGGTTGTGCAAAAAATTTATGACGTCGCACAGCTCGATCGCCCAACCGATCACCTGCTCTTCGGGGATGAAACCCTGGACTTCGCTCATCACCGCATCCAGGTCTCTCCCATGGATATACTCTAATACCAGGTAAGACCGCTCTTCGTGGGTAAAGTAATCGTAGATCCGCGGGATTGCCGAGTGGTTTAAGGTAACCAGGATATTGGCTTCCCGCTCAAAATTTTGAACAATGGTCTGCCGGACGAGTGGATCTCTCGCCTGGTTGATCATTTCTTTTACTGCAACCAGCTTGATGACGTTTGGAAAATGTAAATCTCTGGCTCGATAGACTGAGCCCATCCCCCCTACCCCAATCACATCCTGGATGGAATAGCGATTGACCAGGGTGATGCCTGGCTGGAGTTGCTGCTCGGGACCTTGACCAGAATTGAAGTTTTGAGTAATGTGCTGTGTATCCAGGGCTCTCCTCCCGGGATCCAGAGGAAATTGACCAGCGATATTCAGGTGAGCCACAACCGAGTTACCGGTGACATCTCCGCTAAGATTGGATCACGCCATCCGGGAGTCCCAGCCAGATCAATTATCGAACTCTATAACCCTTGGGCTTACAATTGTATAAATTATACGCATCAATTCCTGATTATGCAACCTGTAGAGAGGTACAATGCTTCGCGTGTAATCGACAAAATTGAAAGCCGGTAAGCGTGTCCCGCAACTTCAAAGAAATAAAACACCTTCCCACAATTGCAAAATTACACCACTATCCGCTTATAATTCTTGTGCAATCTGGCGCACGAAATCTGCTCTCGCCAGCCATCCTTTCCTTCGAGTACAGGTCATATGAGCAATTTTCAGTCCTATCAGTCTCCCTTTTCCTGGCGCTATGGGAGCCAGGCGGTTCGTCAAATTTGGAGCGAGGACCACAAACGCCGTTTATGGCGCCGCTTGTGGGTTGCCCTGGCACAGGTTGAGATGGAATTCGGGCTGGTCCTCTCCGAACAGGTAGAGGATCTCCGCATTCATCAGGATGATATCGATATCCCTCGCGCCATGGAGATCGAAAGCGAAATCCAACACGATCTGATGGCCGAGCTGAAAACCTTTGCCGAGCAGTGCCCCCTCGGAGGAGGGATCCTCCACCTGGGCGCGACATCCATGGACATAGAGGATAATGCCGATGCCCTGCGCATCCGCGAATCACTTGGCATTCTCATAGAAAGACTGGGGCTGCTCTTACGCGAGTTCGCCAGGCAGATCGAGACATGGGCTGATATTCCCATAATTGCCTTTACCCATCTCCAACCGGCCGAGCCGACCACGTTGGGTTATCGCCTGGCGTTCGTCGGGCAGGATCTGCTCGAAGATTATATTTCGCTGCAGGATGTCATGCATGCTGTCCGGGGGAAAGGCTTCAAAGGCGCGGTAGGCACAGGGGCAGCCTATACGCATTTGATTGGTGTGGAACGTTTTGAATCATTTGAAAACCGGTTGAGCGAGATCCTGGGCCTTGAATTCTTCCCGGTCTCCCACCAGACCTACCCGCGGAAACAAGATTATCGCGTTTTATCAGCCCTGGCGGGGGTGGCGGCTTCTCTATCAAAATTTGCATACGATCTGAGGCTGCTGCAGAGCCCGGGAATTGGAGAGATGGCCGAACCTTTTGGCAGCAAGCAAGTAGGGTCATCCGCTATGCCGTTCAAACGCAACCCGATCCGTTCCGAAAAGATCGACTCCCTGGCCCGCATCGTTGCCCAATTTCCCAGGACGGCCTGGGATAACGCGGCGCTCTCATTTCTGGAACGCACCCTGGATGACAGCGCAAACCGGCGTTCCATCTTGCCCGAAGCCTTTCTGGCCTGTGATGAATTGATCCATGTCAGCCAGACCGTGCTCTCTGGTCTTATGATAGATCATCAAGCCATTAATCGGAATCTGGATGCCTATGGTCCCTTTGCAGCCACGGAAAGGATCTTGATGGCCATGGTCAAATCTGGAGCGGACCGCCAGGAGATCCACGAGCATCTCCGCCAGTTATCCATGCGCGCCTGGGAAGCCGTTCGCCAGGGAAATCCCAATCCCTTAAAAGATCTGATCGTGCAAGACACCGTATTATGCCAGGTTCTCTCTCCAGAGATATTGGAGCGGGAAATGGATTACCGCTCCCACGTCGGTATTGCCCCACAGCGTTCTCTGGATATGGCAATAAAGATCCAGAATGCCTTACAAATTCCTGACAGGAAATAACGAAAACTGGACTCGAAAACCAGCCTGGGTTACAATGGGGACAGGCAATCGACCCAGTTAGGAGACAAGATCATGGCCGAATTCCCTGGAAAAGGCAAAGTTGCAGTCCTAAAAACCACCCCAGAAACTGTTTTGGGTGATATCGAAAAAGTAATGCGGCTGGCCGGTGTTGAAAAAGCCCTTCCAAAAGGGGTAACCACGGGCCTCAAAATCAATATTTCCTGGCAGACATGGTATCCGGCGTGTTCGACCGCCCCATGGCAGCTCGACGGTGTGATCCAGACCCTTTGCAAGATGGGGTATAACGACCTGGTGGGTATCCATAACGATACCGTGGTGGTCGATACGACGGTAGGAGAAACCAACAACAAACACCGTTACGTAACCGACAAGAACGGGATACCCTGTATTTATCTTTATGAAGAGAAGTTCGAATGGGTCCGGTATGAGCCTTCCCAGCCATTCCTGGTGCTGGATAAAGTTTATCCGGAGGGCGTTTATATTCCCAAGGCGCTGGTTGGGAAGAATATCGTCCACCTGCCTACGATAAAAACACATGTCTTCACGACCATTACCGGGGCCATGAAGAATGCATTCGGCGGTTTACTGCACCGCAACCGCCATTGGACTCACAGCGTGATCCACGAAACCCTGGTTGACCTTTTGATGATCCAGCAGGATATTCATCCAGGGTTGTTTGCCGTGATGGATGGAACCTTCGCGGGAGATGACCCGGCCCACGCGCCATGCGCTGGCACGAAAAAAATGTGCTCCTGGCGTCTGCCGACCAGGTGGCCATCGACGCGGTATCCGCGCGCCTGCAAGGTTTCGATCCGATGACCATCCCATTCCTCCGTCTGGCACACGAGCGAGGCCTGGGTATCGCCGATCCAAACCAGATCGAGATCGTTGGATATGATATCGATGAGGAGCCCAACTGGGGGTTTGTCCAGGAAGACACCTTCGCTTCGCGCGGGCAGAAATTGATCTATCACGGCCCCCTGAAACCCCTGGAAAAGGTGCTTCTGCAGAGCCCGCTGGTACCCTGGAGCTATTTTGCCAGCAATTTCTACCATAATGTCTATTGGTACCCCTTTGTGGGTCGCAAACGCGTAAAAGCCGCTCTGAATACCCCCTGGGGCAGGCTGTTCAAAAACTATGGCGATGGAAAGGTAGTCTTACCCGGGATGGAGCCAAAGACCGTTGTCCAGGCGGCAGTAGGTGTGGGTCTGGCGGCTGCCCTGGCCGGTACCCTGGCCTGGTGGTTGGGCAAAAAGAAAAAGAAAAAAACATCGTGAGGTGCCTGTATGTTCAATGACTTCCAGGAAGCAGCCGATTTCGCAGCTACACACAGCGTCCGTATGATCGACTTGAAATTCTGCGACCTATGGGGACGCTGGCACCACGTAACCCTTTCTGTAAAAGAATTCACCCCGGCCCTGATGGAGGCCGGGGTGGGTTTTGATGGCTCCAGCGTGGGTCTAAAAAGCGTCAAAGCAGGCGATATGGCTCTGGTCCCGGACCTGGGTACCGGATTCCTGGATCCATTCTGGGAAGTTCCCACGTTGAGCTTTATCTGCTCCACGGTTGAAGCGGATTCGAAAGCGCTTTTCTTTCGCGACCCAAGGGTGATTGCCAGCCGGGCCGAGGAATATCTGCGTGCCACCCGGATTGCCGACGAAAGCCGTTGGGGACCCGAGTTTGAGTTTTACGTTTTTAGTAAAGTGTGTATTGAGAATGGGGTAAATGTCAGCAGCTACCGGTTGGAAGCTCTGGAAGCCTCCTGGAACAGCCCCTGCGGCGGGCGCGGAGATTATATCCCTCCGCATGGGGGCTATCACGCCATCCCTCCGAAAGATCAGCTTTGCAGCCTGCGCACCCGCATGGTCACGGTCCTCGAAGATATCGGTGTGCCTGTAAAATACCATCATCATGAGGTTGGCGGCCCCGGGCAGAATGAGATCGAGACACCCCTGATGGGTCTGCTGCCTTCGGCAGATGCATCCATGCTGATCAAGTATGTGACCAAAATGGTGGCCAGCCAGGACGGTCAAACGGTAACTTTCCTGCCTAAACCTTTGTATGGGGAAGCCGGGAGTGGGATGCATTTCCACCAGCAGCTGCTCAAACATGGGGTCAACCAGTTCTACGATCCGGCGGGACCCAGCTTACTCAGCCAAACAGCCCTCTATTACATTGGAGGGTTATTGAGTCATGCCCCCGCCGTATTAGCGTTTACCAATCCGAGCACCAATTCTTACCGCAGGCTGGTACCTGGGTTCGAGGCTCCGGTAAACTGTTTCTTCTCAACGGGCAACCGCAGCGCTGCGATCCGCGTACCCAAATACGCTACCCAACCCGATAAAGTCCGCTTTGAGTTCCGTCCTCCGGATGCTACCTGCAATCCATATCTGGCCATGGCCGCCATGCTCATGGCAGGGCTGGATGGGATCTGCCGCCAGATCGACCCAACCGCCGCCGGATTTGGCCCGATCAATGAAGACATTTTCTCTTGGTCTGCTGAGAAGCGCGCAACCATCAAAGCCTTACCAGAATCCCTGGAGGATGCCCTGCGGGCGCTGGAGGAAGATCATGCGTTCTTAATGGAGGGAGGCGTCTTCGACGAGGAGATCATCCACGATTGGATCAAATCCAAAACCGAGGAATACCACGAGGTGCGCAATCGACCGCACCCCTATGAAATCCAGATGTACTACGATCTGTAAACAAACATTAGAGATGATCCGGTTGGTACGGCCGGTGGAACAAGATATGGGTTACCGCGATGTGGAATCCGGTTTTCTCATACAGGCGGACTGCCCCGGTCAGGTTTTCAGCATCTACGGTCAGC
>Ga0209593_10001270_pt1 | contig 10898 bp, 5 predicted proteins | sample PPLLaktember2015_3_FD_187260 | JGI IMG/M metagenome (GOLD analysis project Ga0209593, IMG submission 187260) | Freshwater sediment microbial communities from Prairie Pothole Lake near Jamestown, North Dakota, USA - PPLs Lake P7 Core (6) Depth... | ecosystem: Environmental > Aquatic > Freshwater...
CTCTGCGGTATATACAATGTGTAATATGCATTTTCTACAATACCTTAACCGCTCTGCGGTATATACAATGTGTAATATGCATTTTCTACAATACCTTAACCGCTCTGCGGTATATACCAATGTATTGTTATCTCTTATAACTGATTACCGATCACTGATTACTGTTTTCACAGCCCCGGATACCCTGCGGATTGCTGAACATTTTCGTTCCGTTCAAGTTCCAATTGCGGGATGGGCTGAACATAGGATGCATCACCTGTCCATGTAATGCTGCCATGCCGTGTTTCCTTGTAAAAATTGGTTTCGGCAGGACCGATCTTCCATCTTCTTACATCCCACCACCACTGTCCTTCGGCAAACAGCTCCGCCCAGCGTTCGTATTTGAGGACGTCGTGTGCCAGGTGATCATTATCATCCGCTGTTTTGGTACGGTCATTCAGGCTTGCATAATCATACGGGGAGGAGGCATCGGGAGCATAGCCATATGCCCTCCTGTGGACCTTGTTGATATATTCGAGGGCCAGGGCCGGATCGTCATCTATTATCAGCTCGGCGTAAAGCAGGTATATATCTGCCAGCCGGACAACGGGATAATTGGCATCGCTGCTCTGGCCTTTACCGTATGGAGCAGGCCCCATCTCAACGCCCCTGATATTTGTGAACTTCCGGTGCTGCCAGGTCAGCAGGTCAGGCCGGTTATTCACTTCATGTGACCGGTCGTAATGGGTCGTATCCCCTTTGTCATTGATGTATTTGTCAACATAAGGTTGCCCGGCACAAAGCATTAAGCGCGGATCAACGAGGTCCCTGTTGTTTTTTAGGGCGAGGCATTTATCGCGGTAATCAGGATCCGAGGTGCGATACGGATAATTGTCGAGGGAACGGGGCAGATTGGAATTAAAATTGGAATTCAGTGTCCTTCTTGGTATAGTATCTCCACCAATACCAGAGAATCCGAAGCGTTTAATGTTGGCATCATGAATAAAATTGTTTCCCCACTCACTGCTTTTCTTTGTGGTAATCACATCATATTCTTTGGTTAAGGGATCGACAGCACCTTCCACACCCGGCCTGAAACGGATATAAAGATCCATGTACCAGGGGGCCATAACCATAGGCATACCACTGCCGGTGGTGTACCCTGCCCATGGACCGCTTTGGTTCCAGTTGGTGGTCATACTGAGTTCATATAATGATTCCGGGTTGAATTCATTCGCCTCATTCCCATAGAACATATCCTTGTATACCTGCGGAGTTGCCAGTTGTCTGCCGCTATTGTTGATTATTTCTTCCATCAGCGCTTTGCCTTTGGACTTGTTTCCGGGGAAGATATAAAGTGACTGCATGTACACTTTTGCCAGTAATCCCTTTGCAGCCCATTCAGATGCCCGGTAAGGGTCGTCATACCCTGTCAGCAGGGGAATCGCCCTTTCAAGATCACCTATTACAAATGCCCAGGTATCGGAAACTGTGGCCCTTGCCCGTTTCATGCCTTCAAGATCGGTAGCTACCTTATCGAAAATCGGGAAACCCCAGCCTGCCGGATCCGTTTCAAAAAAGATCTGTCCGTGCCAGTAGGCCAGGGCACGGTTAAAGAGAGCCTGTCCGAGCATGTAATCGAGCTCTTCCTGCTCACCTGACACCGCATATGTTTCCCTGTAATTTTCAATTGCTTCGATCGCCGTGACTGACAGGTTTGCCCATTTGCAGAGGTCAACATACATTTGAGTGGTATATCGGCTGTCGATGTTGGTGTAATTATCCATGCTGGAACCCCTCTCATCGTAGGAACCATAGGTATTGGTCGTATGATCGTACAGGTAAATGCCCATGGGAAACCAGTAAAAACTGTATAACCCGATACCATAAGCCCCGGAATAGGAGGAGGTAAGAACCAGGTCGACCTGCTCCAGGGTAGCCGGGAAATTATCGGTCGACAGGGTTTTCGGGTCAGATATATCAAAGAAATCGGCACAGCCCGCAATGGATAAGATCATTCCTGTTAAAAGTGTTATTCTCAGTGCATTTTTCATGATGCAGTATTTTTTCTTTTCCTGTTTATACTATAAAGTCAGATCGATACCAATCGAAACAAGGCGGGATGTCAGGTAACGGTTCTGATGATCCACGCCGCGCATAAGCACATTCCCTCCGATCTCAGGATCGATCCCGGTATAACCTGTAATGGTAAACACATTCTGGATGCTGAGATATACACGTAGCTTCTGTAAGCCTGCCTTTTGACTGATCAGGGTTGGAAGGGTATATCCGAAAGACAGGTTTTTCAGCTTAAGGTAATCGCCTTTTTCAACCATATAGGACGATACAGTTGAGTAGTTCTTGTTGGCTGCCCCATCTGCAATAAACGAACCGTTTTGGTCAACAAATCCCACGCGCGGATTGTCAGTGACGGATGTATTATTCATTCCGAAACAGGATGTATTGAAGATATCCGCTGTTGTATTGTCAGAACTAAACATCTGAGTGTAGGGTTTTACCAGGTTCATGATCTCAAAGCCAAAAGCACCCTGGAATACCGCGCTCAGGTCAAAACCCTTGTACTCGAGGTTAATATTCATCCCAAAGGTCATTTTGGGCCATGGATTCCCGATATACTGACGGGAAACCGCGGTAACCCTTCCCTGTCCGTTATCATCAAAAATCAGATCGCCGACTCCCGTTTGCATTTTCTGGTAATAAATACCAATGGGTTGTCCATCCGCGTTCAGGGGCTGCCCCGTCACGGGGTCAAAACTGGTATGACCGGGGTTTTGCGCCCTCCATGCCTCGAGTGCTCCTGAATTATATTCATCAACCTGTTCCTGGTTCTGAAAAATCCCGATGGCCTTGTAACCGTAAAACATACTCATGGGGTGGCCATCCTCGGTACGTGCCAGCAGGCTCCAGGTATTGTCCAGGCCCTCGTCGATTGGTGTTGCTCCCGGTTGGTCTCCCACCTGTTTTACCACGTTGGAGTTAAAGGATGCATTGGTATTTATGCTGTAAGAAAGTTTACGGTTTTTGTTTTTCCACCCGAGAGAAATTTCGTGACCCTGGTTTCCCACCAGACCGGCGTTGAAGTATACCGGGACTGTATTGGCCGGGTCATCGCTGCTGAAATAATAACTCATTCCCCCTGACAAGGGCAGGTCGCCCCGGTAGAGCATATCTTTTGTCTGCCGGTTATAATAGTCGTATGTAAAAGATAAACGGTTCTTAAAGAAATACAGGTCCAATCCCGCATCAACCTGCTCAATTTCTTCCCATTTCAGACCGCGGTTTCCGAAAACCGCCAGCCAGTACCCGGCCTGTTGCGTGAATGTGCCGTCAAACGAATGACTGATCCCGGTACCCGACCAGGTAGATGCGTACATATACTGGGGGACACTCGCATCATTGCCCAGCAAACCCCAGCTGGCACGGATCTTGGCATATTCCAGCCAGTTTCCTGCCAGGCTGTTCATAAACTCTTCGTCACTGATCTTCCATCCGACATTAACGGAAGGGAAGTAGCCCCAGCGGTTGTTATCCACAAAACGGTCGGATGCATCAGACCGGAAGTTAGCCGTGAGCAGGTATTTGTCGAGGTAGCTATAGTTAAGGCGACCGAAGAAAGAGCCCCGGCGTTCAATGGGTATGTTATCGAATGCATCTTTTGTGGGGCCTGCAGATGACAGGGAAATGGATTGGGCAACCGGAATGGAAAAGTCATAGGCAGTGACCCCCAGGTTATACCCGTCGAGTTTCCAGAATTCAGTACCCGCCATTAACTTCAGGTCATGATTGCCAAGCTTTTTTTCATATGTGAATACCGAGTTGAACATCAGGTTCTTCACGGTGCCTGCATAGGCTTCCAGGCGTTGGGGGCTCACCTGTACAGGACCAAAATCCCGGTATTCGGTAAAAGTATTTTTCGAGAATCCCGTAAATGCTCCCGACCCGGTAATTTTCAGATCCAGGCCTTCCAGAAAATGGATATTCATAAAGGCCTGTGCATTCAGGGAATAGTTATTGTCATTGAAAACATGGAAAGCATCTTCCAGTGCGACAAAGTTTGGCCCGCTACCTACCAGGGCGTTCGTCATGGCAAAATTTCCGTCAGTGTCATAAACCTCGGAAACAGGCACGGTCCTGAACGGAATCGTATGATTATAAATGGAGGAGGTCGTAGCGGGGTTGGTTTTTACCGAACTGCCGTATATCGATTCACCAATCGTCAGATACGTGTTAAACTTGTGTTCAATATTGTTTCGGAAGGAAAAACGATCTGCCCTTGTATCCAGGTAGACCCCTTTTTCTCCCAGGTAACCGGCGGACAAAAAGAAATTGGTTGATTCCGAACTCGAGGTGACAGAAAAATTGTATTCCTGTTCTGTACCTGTTCCGAACATCACATCCATCCAGTCGGTATCCGGCAGGTCATCAATGCTTGTCACCCCAAGGATATCCAGGGTGTTTGCGGTTCCGAAGGCATCGCGGGCCCGGATCCAGTCCTCCGTATTTAATAATTCGATATTGGTGTTAATATTCCGCACACCAAAGCGGCCATTGGCATTAATTGTGGTTTTTTCTCCCGCCTTGCCGCGTTGGGTAGTGATCAGTATAACCCCTCCTGCAGCCCTTGAACCATAGATGGCGGCAGAACCGGCATCTTTCAGGATTTCTACCGAAGCAACGTCCCGCATGTTAAAGTTAAACCCGGCATCCTGGGGCACGCCGTCAACAACATACAAAGGAGCCATACCATTCAGGGAACCTGCACCACGGATTATGATATCTGAAGCACCGCCCGGCATTCCATCACTTTTTGTTACCTGCACTCCTGCTGCCAGTCCGCTTAAGGATTCGGCAAGGCTTTTTGACGAAAAATCCTTTACTTCCTTTGCACTTACCGAAGAAATTGCCCCGGTTAATTCCGATCTCTTTTGCGTACCGTAACCAACCACCACCACTTCATCAAGGGATCGAAGTTCTTCCGTCAGAATGACATTGTACGTATTTTTGTTTTCGGCAACTGTATCCTGGTATGTTGTATATCCTATAAAGGAGATCCTGAGGATACTTCCAACGGGTGCAGTCAGATTGAAATTCCCGTTCTTATCGGTAACTGTTCCCCCGACAATTTTACCCGAAACGGAATAGGAGACTGTTGCACCTACAACCATCACACCGTTGTTGTCAACAACATTTCCTGTTATTGTTTTATTTTGCTGAGCATACCCCTGGGCGCCAGAAAGCAGGCATATAACAAGAATAAAGCGGGAAACAATTGACTTCAGTTGTTTCATAAAGTTAGTTGTAAGGCAATTTGAGTTTTTATGAAAAGGAAGGAAAAGCGAAGACATGGTACTCCGCTTTTCCTTGTTTTTAAAAAGAAGGGTCTATTGCTCCCTGAGATTGAACTTTTTGATTACTACATAAGTTCCATCGGCCTTCAGCATTTTGTGAATATACATTCCGGTGGTCGGTTCCCTGCGAAGTCTCTGGCCCATGATATTATAATATTCGTGGCCAATAACCTTTGCATCTGTTCCATCTACATCATTAATGCCGGTTGGTATAAGTTCCCCGCAGGGCACGGAGTAACCTTTCTCCGGCGTGTTATTTGAAAGAAACAGTCCGCCTTCATAGTCATCACTATAGAATTCATCACCGGTTTTTTCACCTGTATAGGGCACGGTTTTGAATATAGCACCGGATTCAGTTCCCGGATCAATATTTGTTCCTTCGGGGACTGATTCAGGCCACATCCACCATCCAGCGCCTGCACTCGTTTCTGTAAATTCATAGCCAAATACTTGTCCAAGAACGAAAGTAACTACATCAGTTTGAGTAGCCGTATCGACATTCATTGTATTAGCCATTTGAACCATATTCCAGGTTGCGCCATAGATGTTTTCGCTGATCTGCTGTAAGCGGTTGGTGCCTTCCCTGAAATTCCCGAAGCCTGTCCATTTGTTAATGGCCAGCGCACGCGTGGCTCCTTCTGCTGTGGGAGTTTCTGCTAACCAGGCTTCCCAGTTAGTTCCGGTAACATCCACCGCAAAAGTGAATGTTTCATCTGCTTCAATATCATTTGAAGCTGCAAAGGCATTGGTTGCACAATCCCACCTAACGATATAAAACCCATCTTCGTCTTTTGGGTTATTAAGCACGTTGGGTTCTATGGTTGGCGTTATACCCGCACAAGGAATTGTATATCCCATTTCCGGCTGGTTATTTGACAGAAACAGTCCACCTTCATAATCATCACTATAGAATTCATCACCGGTTTTTTCACCTGTATAAGGAAGAGTTTTGAATATGGCTCCGGATTCAGTTCCCGGATCAATATTTGTTGCTTCAGGGATGGATTCAGGCCACATCCACCATCCTGCGCCAGGATTGGTTTCTGTGTATTCAAAGCCAAATACTTGTCCAAGAACGAAAGTAACTACATCAGTCTGGGTAGCGGTATCGACATTCAATGTATTAGCCATTTGAACCATATTCCAGGTCGCGCCATAGATGTTTCCGCTAATCTGCTTTAAGCGGTTTGTGCCATCCCTGAAATTCCCGAAGCCTGTCCATTTGTTGATGGCGAGAGCGCGGGTGGCTCCTTCATTTGTGGGAGTTTCTTTCAACCAGTCTTCCCATGCAGTTCCGGTGACATCCACGGCAAAAGTGAATGTTTCATCTGCTTCGATATCATTTGAAGCAGCAAAGTCATTCTGCAAACAATCCCACTTAACGATATAAAACCCTTCTTCGTCTTTTGGGTTGTTAAGCGTGTTTTGCGCCTTGGTGGAGGCAGCAATCATTAAGAAGGAAATCATAAAAAAGAGTGAAGATTTTTTCATTTTGTAGTTTTTGGTTTAACAATAAAACAAATGTAAAAAAGTTAATAAACGAAACCGGAAACTTCCGGAAAATATAGACGATTTATTTTTATAAAATGCTGTATATTTGCATTTTAAATACCTTGTACCATCGAAAAATATAGATTATAACCAGGTATTTTTACTTTAGGAAGCCCATGAAAAAGGTTCCCGGAACAGTACCGTATAGAAAATTCGAAATCAATTTGTATTTTTCGCTTATAATAATTTTAAATGTAGTTTCATATATGACACAAAAGAACCTGTTTATTATTGTTTTTATTTGGTTTTGTTTATCCGGTATAAGCGCACAAAGCGTCTCTTTTGCAGATGATGCAAACGAGAGAGGTTATTACGATCGTGATTATTTAAGATATGAAGCCGAACAGGATAAATGTGAAACAGACGGAGTCATCCTGGAACCTACCTATGATCAGCGTAATATCCAAAGCGAGGCATCAAATCAGTCTGCTGTAAAACTAACGGCAAAAGACTCATATGTAGAATGGACAAGCGACAGGGCAGCGGACGGACTGACCATCCGGTTCTCCCTTCCTGATGATGCGGAAGGAAATGGAAGCACAGGGAATCTTATATTGTATGTTGACGGGGATTCCATGCAAACCATAACACTCTCTTCGTATTGGGCCTGGCAGTATATTTTAAAGTCCGGAAGCAAGTATCCCGACAATATCCCCGATGAAGGCCTCAAATTTCCGAGAATGCGTTTCGATGAAATGCATTTCAAGCTGGACAATGAAATTCCGGAAAATTCAACATTCAGGCTGGTAAAAGCCGACGACAACGATGTGCCTTACACCATTGATTTTGTTGAGCTTGAAAAAATCCCGGAGGCCTTAACCATTGATTCCGTTCCGGATGAAAACAAGGCACTTTACACGCCGGAAAATGGTAAGCTCCAAACCTTTGTAGCGCAAAACACCGGCAAAACGATTTTTATACCCGAAGGAAAATATGAGGTTGACGGCCGCATAATAATTAATGATAACGGAACAAAGATAATCGGTGCCGGGATGTGGCATACTGAAATCTATTTCACTGCTTCATCCGATGATAAAAGCACATATAGCAAACGCGGGATTGAAACCAGCAGCAGTAACATCACACTTGAAGGGTTATACCTGAATACGATCAATAATAAACGGTATTACAACAATGATCCGGTTTACCAGGTAGGCAAAGGTTTGATGGGTAGCTTTGGCTCGAATTCCACTGTTAAGAACCTGTGGATTGAGCATTTCGAATGTGGCGGATGGATTGAAGGATCAGATAACCTGAACATTCAGCACTGCCGGTTCAGGAACAACTATGCTGATGGCATGAACCTGGCATATGGATGTAAAAATTCTGTTGTGGAACACTGCAGCTACCGCAACAACGGGGATGACGATATGGCTTCATGGTCGCGTGGTGATGGTTTATGCGAGAATATTGTCTATCGTTACAGTACCAGTGAAAATAACTGGCGTGCATCGGGATTAGGATTATTCGGGGGCAAACAAAACAAGGCATACAATATTATCATACTTGATCCGATGGAAGCCGGGTTTCGTGTTACAAGCGATTTTCCGGGAATGCCATTCAGCAATGACGGATACAGCGAATTCTATAATATCTCGGTTTATAAAGGCGGGGTCGCCGGTGGAACGGTTGGCATAAGCGGGGACTTATGGGGGAATCAGCAGGGAGCATTACATATAAACAGCAGTAACCAATACGACCTGGTGAATATTAAGATATATAATATCGATTTTTATGACTCTAAAAATGATGCAATCTTTATTGGCAGTGGTTCACGCACAATAAAAAACCTAGTTCTGAAAAACATAAATATCGATGGAACCGGGCGATATGGCCTCTACTTTTACAACACCAGGGGAAACGGGGCCTGGTGTAACATCCTGTACGATCATATCGGGGCCTCTTCCAGCACCAGTACGAAGCCCTCTGCCTTTTCATTCGACGAAAACTGTAATTTTACAGCCATCCGCCTGAACAACGGATTACCTGATGTCCGGCTGTTGTCACAGGACGGAGACCTTTATATATCAGGGCTTCTGAATAAAAATGTATCGGTTTATAACATGCATGGGGAAAAAATATATCAGGCAATGATTTTCAACGATCCGGCAATAGTGTACAAGCTGAGAGCAGGATTATATATTGTGAAATGGGATGAGGTTCATGCAATGAAGGTATGTATAGTGACTAGTCACTAGTCACTATTCTTAGATCGATTTTATTTCCATTACTTTTTGGTTGAACTGATCCGATGAGCTTCCGGCCTTGCCTTTTATTTTAGTTTTGTACGTGTAAACTGTATTGACAGAGTAGTTTAAGAAACTGGCTATTTTTTCATTGTCGTTGATTCCCAACCGAATCAGCGCGTAAATCCTTAAATCCATATTCATCAGCTGACCATCCTTTACCTGAATTTGTTCCCCGGGGACAAGGAGATTATTGAACTCTTCCACAAAATTGGGAAACAACTTCAGAAACATCATGTCAAAACGTTCATACAGGACGTCCCTTTCATTCTGGACATTAATGTGCTCGGGGAATTTTCTAAGCGCTTCGAATTGTTTGGTTACTACCATTCGATTGAACCATTTTTGCAGGTGTTCTATCTTTTCAATATATGCTGAATTCTGGTTGAAAAAATCGGCAATATATTCATCCTTGATTTTATTTGCTTCAATCAGTTTCTCATTTGACTTCCTGATGGTAAGCCTCGCAATATTGAGTCTCCTGAAGGAAATTAAGATCACAACAAGTGCAATGATCAATGCAACTGATAAAACTGAAATAAAATAGGAAAAAATGGTAATTCTGTCCCGTTGTTTTCTTATCGTATTCATTCGATCCCTTTCAATAATCGGCAGGATTTGTCCAATCTCCAGCTTTCTGTGCCGTGCATTATAAAATGATGCCTGATTCAATGCTTCAATAATATACTGATAAGCACGTCTTTCCTCATCTTTTGCATAGAATAAATTTGCCAGGTTCCGCAGGGCCACAGTTTCCATTGTAGCCGTTTTAACATCAGCGATGGCGGCCAAGGCAAAATATTTTATAGCCTGGTCGGGAAATCCTGTCATCTGAAAAATATAACCCAGGCTTGAGGTTGCTATGGCATAATGGTGCCTGGGAAGGTCATAGTTGTTAATCCAGTATTCAAAAATATACTTTGCCCCGCTCCAGTCCGACTTTTTAATTCGCTGAAGGCTTTTTATCGCCCAGAATTCATTGGTATTTGGCTTCGCGAAATGCAAAGCGCGATCGATATACGTATTTCCCCGGGATATATATTCCGGCATATAAACAGGATCGTGCACATAGTCAGCAATATCATAATAGGCACGTGCCAAGGTGGAATAAAGGATGCTTTTTAAGGAATCGTTTAAGAAAACAGGGTTTACCGAATTAAGGGTATCAAATGCTTCCTTGAAAAGCCCGGAAGAAATAAGTACAAATCCCTCCCTGATTTTAATCTGGGAGATCAGTGACGGGTCCTTTATTTGGTAAGCAAGCCTTTTTGCCTCATTAATATAATACTGGGCTGAGTCGTAAACAAACGACTGGTATTCGTAAACCAGTTCAAGACTCACCAAAATTTGTTCCCTCAGATCATTCGAAGCTCTAAAAATATGCAGGGTATCCTTTTTCTTTTGTATAGATGTTTCTTTTTGCTCAATATAAATATCCTTATTATCCAGAGTTTTTTCCAGTTCTTCAATAACCTCCCTATAATCCTGACCAAAGGAAGAGGAGAAACGAAAGGCAAGAAATGCCAGAATAATTACAGTTTTCAACTTATGATTTCCAAAATTTACTAATATATGTGAATTTATCATTTTTTGGGAAGTGATTTAGGGGAAAAGACTTTGCTGCACGTTCTTATCGCCCGTTTACGTTGCTGACCAAATGTAATAAACTTTGGCAAAATACCGACCCCGAGATGCAGATATATATGCAGAATGTAATTAAAAGCAACAGGCTATGAAATTTAATTTAGTGGAA
>Ga0209593_10001271_pt1 | contig 10897 bp, 6 predicted proteins | sample PPLLaktember2015_3_FD_187260 | JGI IMG/M metagenome (GOLD analysis project Ga0209593, IMG submission 187260) | Freshwater sediment microbial communities from Prairie Pothole Lake near Jamestown, North Dakota, USA - PPLs Lake P7 Core (6) Depth... | ecosystem: Environmental > Aquatic > Freshwater...
GAGACTACCAGAGGCTGAAGAAGGAGCAGAAGGGGAGCTGCGGATTGCGGATTGCGGATTGCGGATTGCGGATTGCGGATTGCGGATTGGGGATTGGGGATTGCGGGAGGCCAAGAGCTCAGCGGCGGTCGAGTGACTCGCCGTTTTGTGGCGAGTTGTATCGAGACCCCGCGCCTCCGGAGCACAGCAGTTACACCTAACTCAGATCGGACGCCACTACCGGCTTCCGGAGGCGCGGGGTCTCGATACAACTCGCCACAAAACGGCGAGTCACTCGACCGCCGCTGAGCTCTTGTAAATCCCCAATCCGCAATCCTCACGGCTCCACAACCTCCAGGATCTGGTTCACGCGGATCTTTTCCAGCGACTGAACCGTGCCGCTTGGCCATCGAATCTCGATCTTTGGAATTGCCGTCTGCTTGCCGACTCCGAAATGGACCCGATGATCGCTGGAGGACTGGTAACTGGAAGTCGTCGTTACGGTCGCGAACTGAGAACCGGAAGCCGTCGTCAAGGTGATTTCGGCGCCGATTCCATCCCGGTTGCTCTTTGTTCCTGTCGGATCAAGGATGATCCAGTTTCCACGCGCATTCCCCCCTTCGTTCAGATATACGGGTGCCGGCCCATCCAGGACCGACGCCACCACATCCTCGTCGCCGTCGTTGTCGATGTCACCGACCGCGAGGCCCCTGCCGACCGAAGGCTGAGCGAAGATGTCACCCGACTTTGCCGATACATTGGTGAAGTTTCTCCCCCCCTGGTTTCGAAGCAGAAACGGCGGCTGTGCATACCGAAGATGAGGTGAGGTGATTTCGATCGTATCGAGTACGTGTCCCTGGACAATAAAGAGATCGCGCCAACTGTCGTTGTCGTAGTCAACAAACCGAAGCCCCCAACCGGAGAAGAGCAGTGTGATCTTGGCGACGCCGGTGTCTGCGGAAACATGCGAGAAGGCTCCTCCCCCTTCGTTCTTGTACACCGCATACACCTCGTTGGAGAGGTTTGTCACCACGATGTCCGGTAGCCCGTCGTTGTTATAGTCCGAAACGTCCACCCCCATGCCGGCATAGCTGTTGCCATCCTGATCCATCGCGACACCGCTTATGATGGCACTCTCCTCAAATTTCCCCTGGCCTTGGTTTCGAAGCAGGAACTGCTCGATGCCATCATTCGCGATGAAGATGTCGGTTCGCCCGTCGCGGTCCATATCCGCAATACCGACCCCGAGGGCTTTCCCCAAATACCCGGCCAAACCCGACTCGGCGGTAACATCGGCAAACTTGCCATCCCTCTCGTTATGGAAGAGAAGCGGCGCAATCCGGCCAAAGTACTTCGGATGGCAGTAAGCCCGCACTTTTGGCTCTCCGCAATAGATGTCTTTTTCGAAACTCCAATCGAGGTATCGTCCGACGACCAGGTCGAGGAAGCCATCCTGGTCGTAATCGACGAAAGCCGAGCTCGAAGCCCAGCCGGAGCCTTTGACGCCGGCGCGATCAGTCACGTCGGAGAAGGTTCCGTCGCCGTTATTGCGGTAAAGCCAGTTGCCTCCGATTCCGCCGACAAAGAGGTCCGGATCCCCGTCATTGTCGTAATCGCCGACGGCGACGCCGGTGTTGTAGCCTTCGCCTTTGAGGCCCGATTCGACCGTCACATCCGTGAAGGAACCGTCTTTCTCCTGCCGGTAGAGGCGGTTCCAGTAATCGGCGCCTTCCTTGCGCGGGAGAGCGCCTTTGGGCATGGGATCATGGATTTTGGCCCCGTTCGAAAAGAAAACGTCGAGGCGCGTGTCGCCGTTGCAATCAAAAAGGGCGACCCCCGAGCCCATCGTCTCGGGCAGATATTTCCTCGCAGTGGCCGAAGATCGGTGGCGAAAAGTGATCCGCTTTGCCTCGGCAAGGTTCTTGAAAGTCGGAGCGAGACCGTTGGCGGTTACAGGCCGTTCCCATGGAAAGAAAAGAGCCAGCAACGTGGCCGAGCAGATAAGCGCGAAAAGGAAGGCACCATCTGTTTGTAGTTCCGCCTTCAGGCGGGTCTTAAGACCAAAGATCACGGTAAGTTGGCCTCTCTTACTGCCCGCCTGAAGGCGGAACTACAAACGGAGAGCTGCACCTAATCCGTGCCGGGTTTTGGAGCAGCCGACACGATTTCAAACTCATCACCGATCATCGCGGACTGGTTGTTGACCCGATCGAAAACCTCGACCTGAAGCCGATACTTGCCCGCACCGAGATCCTTGGGAGAGAACATCCGGTTCAGCACAACCCGCTCACCTGAGTAGAATTCGATTGACTCGCCCTTGTCGTCGACGATCTCCATCAACGGTTTTTCACCCTGATAGAGCTTGTACTTGACGCGCAGAGACGGTTGCAGAGTCTGCTGGTCGATCCCGGCGTTGTAGACCTGAAGGTAACTTCCCATCAACCGGTCAGTCGGAAAGACCCGGTCGAGACTCGGGCGGATCTTGATGTCCCCAAGTACGAACATTTCGTCAGTCTCCGGAATGCGGGCGAGCTTCTGGATCGAATTGCTCAAGACCAGGGTGCTAAGCTCCAGATCCCGGGTCGCATAATTCGGCGGGACGAGCACACGACTCAACGTACCGATTTTCCCGCCGTTCAAGTCCTTCACGACCAGCGTCAGCTTGACCCTCCTGCCTTTTTCGAGGACAAGAAGCTTTTGATAGAGCGATTTCCCCTGAAGGGCCACTCGGAGATAGTCGGCGCTGAAGGAATTAATCACTTCGTCTTCAAATTCCTTAACCACCTGCTTCCCCAGCCCCGTTACAGTTCCATAAATCGCGAGTCTCGAGACGCGCCGGCCATCCTTGTCCTGGAAGGTCAGGCTGCGGTTGGCGAACTCCAGGGTGATCGGAACGATGCATTGCCGGTCGTTCAGCCGGAACTGGCTTTGATGGAACCGGAAAGGCAGCGTGCTGTACGTTACATCGACATCGACGATCTGTTTGAGGTCAGGGTACTTGATCCTGGCAGGTCTCATGATTCCGGCATACCGTTCGAGCCGGACAAAAGGCTTGTCCTGATAACGTTGTGCAAGGAGCGGGTAGTACTCGCCGCCGCCGGACTTGATGAACCGGTCGTGCTTGGTCGCGAGTCCCCTCTCTTCGGCCATCGTCAGTCCGATGCCGGGCACGTTGGTGAACGCGTCCTTTTCAAAAGGATCGGATGCGAGGTGATAATCGCCTGTCAGGGTGGTGTCGACGAACTCGAGCTCGATGTCCGGGCCCAGACCATCGATACTCCTGTACCGCCATACCTGGTACGGGAATACGGCCGTCTCGCCCCCTCCTTCATACATGGGCCGTGAGTAAGGGCCACCGAAGTTTTCCTGAATCTCCACGGGCTCACCATGGATGATGTAAATCCTGCCCCGGTCGCTTCGCCACCCCGGCTTGCCACTCCCGAAATGGTCGTTTGCATAAGCAATACGCCGGTAATGCTCTTCCTTCGCCTCGTTGATGAAAGTCTTCGGATCAGGATCGCGACGAAGCCAGAATTGCTCTACGAATTGCTCCCTTTCCTCTTCCGTGGTCAGCTTGTTAAAGACAGCTTTCTCCTCTTCGGTGATGATGTAAACGACGTCTTCGTTGAGCCACTTCTTGAAGTAATCCTGTCGTTCTTCGCGCCGCAGCTGGTCGGTTCGGGAAGTGTTTGGCTGTTGGGCGGCCACGCCGACCGTGAGACAGAGCGCAGCGACAGAACAAAAAAACGTTCTTCGTGCGGTCATTCTTCACTGAATTCTAGCGCATTTGCGAGGCGGGTTCACTGGTAGGGGCAAAGGGACGAAGCGGCCAAACCGAGGCCAACGGATCACACGAATCACACGGATCTCATCCCCGCCGCTCCTCAGAAAAGGCGGTTAGTGAGGAGCGGCGGGGATGAGATCCGTGTGATTCGTGTGATCCGTTGGTCTCGGTTTGGCCGCTTCGTCCCTTTGCCGCTTTGCCCTTGTCTTTCTCCGATTTGACATGTCGCCACCTGCTATTCGAGACTTCGAATAGATGTCCCCTACCAAAACGGCTGCGTTTCTCGCAGTGGTCTTGACGATCGGCAGCGGTTCAATCAAGGCCCAAGGCGGGATCGCGAGTGGAGAGGCTCGACCGGCTGTTTATGACGAGCAGAACCGCCCGATTACGGCCGGTGGCTTTGTCGACGGCGCCCCGGTCTATTTTGAGGACATAACCAGCCGAACCGGGCTCGAACGGTTCCGGCACCGCTCCGGATTCGCCGAAAAGCGGTACATCCTTGACACAATGACCGGAGGTATTGCTGTTCTTGACTATAACCGGGACGGCTGGTTGGACGTATACCTGGTCAACGGCTCCACCTACGAGGCTCTGGCAGGAAAGGAAGAACACCAAATCTCCGGGCTGTTTCGAAACAAAGGGAACGGCACTTTTGAAGATGTGACCCTGCAGGCAGGCGTTCCCAATGCCCAATGGGGATTCGGGGTCGTGGCCGGCGACTACAACGCGGACGGCTGGCCCGACCTGTACGTTTCTAATTACGGACCTAACCGGCTGTATCGGAACAACCGCGACGGTACGTTTACGGATGTAGCCGCCCAGGCAGGAGTCGCGCTGCCGGCCGCCTGGACGACTGCCGCCAGCTTTGGCGACTACGACCGAGACGGCTGGCTGGATCTCTTCGTTTGCGGGTACGCCAGGTTTGACATCAACTCCCCGCCCCGCTCGGGCGTTGACATCCCGATCAATTATTGCCAATACCGAGGCGCTGATGTCATGTGTGGTCCTCGGGGCCTGCAGGGCGAGCGTGATTTCCTCTTCCGCAACAAGGGTGACGGAACGTTCGAGGAAGGGGCGGAAGCGGCCGGTGTCATGGACAAGGCAGGTTACTTTGGTTTTTCAGCGGCCTGGCTGGACGTTGATGGAGACGGGCGCCAAGACCTGGTCGTCATAAACGATTCCACACCGAACTATCTCTATCTAAACAAGGGGGATGGGACCTTCACCGAGGTCGGTCATATTTCAGGGTTAGCTCTGAGCCGCGACGGGCGCGAGCAGGCGGGGATGGGCCTGGCAATCGGCGATTACAACCTCGACGGCCAGGTCGACTTCTTTCTTACTCATTTCTCCGACGACTACTGCACCCTTTACGAGAACCAAAGGGACGCATTCTTCCTCGACGTATCAAACGAAGCGGGGGTCGAGCAGGCAACCCTGCCCTTCGTAAGCTGGGGAACGGCATTCACTGATTACGACAACGATGGGTATTCCGATTTGTTCGTCGTCAATGGCCACGTTTATCCGGCGGTCGACCGGCACAAATGGGGCACGACCTGGGCGGAACGTCCGCTCCTCTTCAGAAACATTGACGGCCGGCGGTTCACCCCTGTTCCAGCCGCAAAGGACAGCGGGCTTGCCATCGTGGTAGTTGGGCGTGGGGCGGCATTCGGCGACCTGGACAACGACGGCCGGGAGGATGTGGTGATCAATTGCATGGATTCCGGCCCTAAAGTTCTCCGGAACGTGACCCAGACAGAAAACAATTGGCTGACCGTCAAGCTGACGAGTTCGAAGAGCCCCACCGACGGAATAGGAGCAACGGTTTTTCTGACGACGGGCGGACACCGACAACGAAAAGACGTCTTCACAGGCGGGAGTTTCATGTCGAGCTCCGACCCTCGGCTTCATTTTGGGCTTGGAACCGCCCGCAGCGCGGCCCGGATAGAGATCCTCTGGCCGAGCGGAACGCGCCAGATCGTGAACGATGTGATGGGGAATCGGATTATCGAAATCAAGGAACCGCAACTGCAGACGGCTACAACGAACGAGAGGCGGTAACCCGGGATTGCGACGCCTCGCCCTGGTTCCTCCGCAGAAAGGTGCCGCTCGATTTGGAGGAAGTGCTCCAACATGGCTGACTCGCCTGTTCAACAAACTTACGTGCATGCCTACTAGCCCAGCGGCCGAGACCACCAGGAAGGCCCCAAAACCGAGGGTGCTAACTGCGCGGTCCGCGCCGTCTTGCCTCGTGTCACAGCCATAAGGGACGGCTGGACGCACCGATGTTGGTAAGCGGTACCGCACGGGTGACAAACGGGCAGCAAGCAAGTTACGAACCGCTCGCCTGCACCCGTAAACAATTGATTCTATGGCGCGTCTGCAATCCGAAAGCGGGTGATTCCGTTACCGCCATACAGCCGGGCAATGCGCGGAGGCAATCGCGCTGTTCTGTTCCCGGGGCCGGACCTGAGACCGTCCCCGAGTGCATGACGGGTTCGACGGATCTGGGCCGGAGCGGCCGGAGCTATATTCCTTGTTCAACAAAGCCGAAAAACTATAGAATGGCGACCTGGGTCACGACTCTGCGCACTACTCATTGGTAGGATTTTTTCCAGGAGGAAGGCGACTATGGAGAAACCTCGCCCCGAGGGCCGGGCATGAATGATTTCTATGTGGCGGGCATCGGCGCATCGGCAGGTGGGCTGGCCGCGCTTAAACTGTTGCTCGAGCACCTCCCCGCGAAGACAGGAGTGGCTTTCGTCCTGATCCAGCACCTGCCCGCCGATCATCGGAGCGCCCTGGTGGAGCTGCTCCGCCCCGTTGCCAGCATCCCGGTCTCAGAAGCATCCGACCGGACCCTCTTGGAGCCCGACCACTTCTACGTGTGCCCTTCCAAGGCGAATATCGAGTTGGAAAACGGCGTGATCCGGCTGGTTCCCTTGACCGATGCCCAAAAAGGGCACATGTCGATCGATGCGTTTTTTTACTCGCTGGCCCGGCGTCAGCAGCAAAGAGCGGTGGCTGTTGTTCTCTCGGGCACCGGTTCGGATGGCGCTGCCGGGTTGCGGGCGGTCAAGGCGGCCGGCGGTCTCACCTTCGCTCAGGATCCGGAGACGGCCCAATACGACGGAATGCCGCAAAGTGCGATTGAGACCGGTTGTGTTGACTTCGTCCTGTCCATACCCGAAATCGCCTGCGCCCTCTCGAGGATCACGTCCGTTCCCGCCGAAGAGGCTTGTCAAGATAAAGCCGAGGAATCGACGTACGATGGTCAGGAAGAAACCCAACGCATCCTGCATCTTCTGAAGGCCTCGACCGATATCGATTTCAGCCACTACAAACCGGCCACGATCGGCCGGCGGGTCCAGCGGCGCATCGTGGTCCACGGGCTGGAAGGCGTCGCGGCCTATGCCACTCATCTGGGGACGCGGCCCGCCGAAATGGAAGCGCTGACCAATGATCTGCTGATCGGAGTGACCGAGTTCTTTCGGGACCCAAGCGCTTTCGAGGCCCTGACCGCCTCCGTCTATCCCGCTTTCCAGCCGGGCTTATCCGGGGACGAGCCGGTCCGGGTGTGGGTCGCCGGCTGCTCCAGTGGCGAGGAAGCTTACTCTATCGCCATGTCTTTGCTCGAATTCTACGGCGACGGCTCGGTCCCTCAGATCCAGATCTTCGCCACCGACCTGAGCGCAAAGGGAATCGCCAAGGCCCGGTCAGGCGTCTACAGCCGGGAAGAGCTGCATCGCGGTTTAAGCGAAGAGCGGATCGACCGGTTTTTCACGCGGGTCGAAAACGGGTACCGAATCAATAAGCGGGTTCGCGAGATGTGTGTGTTCGCCCGGCAGAACCTGATCAAGGACCCTCCTTTTTCGCGACTGGACCTGATCAGCTGCCGCAACCTCTTAATTTACCTGAAGCCGGCCGTCCAGGCGCGGCTGCTTTCGCTCTTTCATTTCGCCCTGAAACCCGGCGGCTACCTCCTGCTCGGCAAATCGGAATCGATAGCGAGCGCCCACGGGCTCTTTGCGCCGCTGGATAAAGGAAACCGGATTTATATGAAGACCAAAACCCAATCCACGTATCAGTCGGCCGAGCCCCGGGCTGAGGGACCCCGGCGCGAGCAACCGGAGCGACCGATTGAACCGGCGTACGACGAAATGAGATCTGACCTCCAGATGGAGGCCGATCGCATTCTTCTGGCGCGGTATGCGCCGAGCGGTGTCGTCGTCAACGACAAACTGGAGGTGATTCTCTATCGGGGATATACCTCCAGGTACCTGGAGGCAGCGCCCGGCAGGCCAGACCTGGACCTTAGGACTATGATCCGCCCGGGGATTTTGGGAGAACTGGAGCAAGCTCTCGAACAGGCCAGGAAGGAACAGCTGCCCGCAAGAATCGAATCGCTCCAGGTGCGGAGAGACAGAGAATCGGTGGCGATCAGCCTGGAGGTGATTCCTCTGGGGCCGCCCGCTCAGACGGCGACTCATTTCCTGGTGGTATTTGAAGATGTGACGCCTCGGGGCGGTCAGGCGCCAGAAGTCAGCCCGGAACGCAGCGACAACGGGAGGGATCTCGAAATTGCGAGACTCAGACGCGAGCTCTGCCACACCCAGGCGTATCTCCAGTCGAACTTGCAGAAACACGCGGCCCGCGACGAGGAACTGACGGCGCTCAACGAAGAGATCCTTTCCAGCAACGAAGAGCTGCAGAGCATGAACGAGGAACTGGAGGCCGCCAAGGAGGAGTTACAGGCGAGTCAGGAGGAGCTCGTTACGCTCAATGAGGAGTTGCGAAGCCGCAACACGGAACTGTCCAGGCTTAATGACGAGATCCGGAATGCGCTACAGCGGGCCGAGGAGTCGGGAGCCTACGCCGGGGCAGTCGTCGAAACAGTCCGACAACCCCTGCTCGTGCTCGATCGCCAGTTGCGCGGGCAAGGCGCCAACGCCGCGTACTACAACAGTTTCGGGACGACGCCGGAACAGACCATAGGCAAGCGGATCGGCGAACTGGATGGATGGGGGGACGTGCCGGAGTTGCAGTCAATGCTGGAGCAGGCTCTGTCTGGAGGCGAGGCTCAGGAATACGAGCTGGAGGACAAGTGGAGAGGGGAACGGTCTCTGCTCTTCCACGTCCGGCCGATCCAAATCAGCGGAAAACCGGGACCACTGATCCTTCTCGCAGTCGATGATGTCACCGCTCAGAAGCGCGCCCTGGAGGCTTCGGGGCTGCGGCGCCTGTCGGCCCACCTGCAGCAACAGCTCGAAGCGGAGAGGACGAGAATTGCGCGCCACGTCCACGACGATCTCGGGCAAGCCCTCACGGCTATGCAGTTCGAGCTCGGCGCGCTGAAGAGCGCTCCTGAACCCTGGGGGGCTAAAGCGTCGAAGCTGATTACCGCGGTGCAGGGAGCAATCCAGACGGTGCGCGACATCGCCACCGACCTGAGGCCGCCGCTGCTGGATGAGTTCGGACTGAAGGCGGCGATCGAGTGGCAGCTGGAAGCTTTTGGGAAGCGAACGGGGATAGAGACCGCGCTGACTTATGACCTGGAGGTTTTGCCTGCAAATCCTGACCTTCTGACCGCCCTTGTCCGGGTTCTGCAGGAGGCGATCACCAATATCGCGCGCCACGCCCAGGCCTCCCTGGTCACCGTGGCGCTGCGTGACGGCGAAGACTATCTGGTCATGGAGATTGCAGACAACGGTGTCGGGATCGACATGGCGAGACTTTCTGATCCGAAATCGCTCGGCGTTCTCGGGATGAGAGAACGCTGTGCGGCTCACGGCGGACAGCTTAGCTTTGCGAACCGACCTGACGGAACGACGCTCTCGGTCAAGCTTCCGATGCCGCGGGCTAGTTCCTAGAGATAGCTTGAACCACGTCCCTATCGGTGGGGGCCTTTGGCCCTCCGGGACTTATTCGGGCGCCTGACACATTCTCTCCTTGGTTGAAGTACGCCTCCACCGCCGTACGATGCGACGGCGGTGGGCCAATCTCATCCTATGCCGAGGCGATTCTCCTCGTCAGTTCAGTGCTACTCACACCCTTGGTCAAACTGCTCACTTCGTCAAATCCGGCGAGACAACCGGTGTGATCGGGAAGGGGCTGATGGCGGCGTCCGTCTGTGAGCTGTTTTGACCGAACGGGTGAGCGGTAGTGAACTGACACCCGCAATACCGACGCGTAGTATCGGGACAAGCCGTAGAAAAGTTTCTGGTGATTCGAGGCAGAAAAGGAAGGAGATTTAACTATGTTGTACACCATCATCGTGATTTTGCTGGTGTTGTGGTTTCTAGGTTTTAACCTGTCAGTGGGGGGGAGTCTGATTCACGCCCTGCTGCTCCTGGCAGCCGTCGTGTTTCTCTACAACTTCCTCCACCGCCGAGGCCGGTGGGTCTAGCGTCCGAGAGCCTGTCAAACGGAGGCGGGCCCATAAGCCCAGCCTCCAAGATAATCATTAACCTGGTGAAAAATGGAGGTATCAGGATGTCGGAATATCGAATCAAGGTTGCGCCCAATACCGTGGCGTATGCGGACGCGGAGACCCACAAGCTGGCAATAGAGTTTGCCATTCCCGGAGCGCCAACAGATACCATCGATGTGAAGATTTTGGAAGACAGTATCCATCTGACAGCTCCGGCAAGGGACGTCGAGTACGTTTCAGCACTGGCCTTAGGTTGGCCGGTGAAACCCCGCGAAGCCGAGGCGACTTACGAGCACGGCCTGCTCCGAATCGAGGTGCCTTTCAAAGACCCAATGGAAGACGCTGTGAAAGTTGCCATCAAAGCAGGCGTACCGGACACCCAGGCCAAGATTGCCGAAGCCGAAGGCGTATTAGCCCATTAGGTTGTTTAGGCTCCGCATCGGCATATTCCGAGGTGACCGGCGAAGCCGCAAAAGACGCTGCACACGCCTCGGGGACGAAATCCCCCGGAGTGCGGCGGCAGAAGGAGTCCGACGCTTTCTCAGGACTCCTGGGCGACGCCGCTTTGGCTCCCCCGCGGAGCGGGAGGTATCCGAAAAAATCACGGGGGACGGGCGGTTGCAGACACCTCCGCTCCGCGGTGAGCCAAAGCGGCGTCGCCGAGAGTCCTGATAAAGCGTCGGACTCCCTCTGCCGCCGCACTCCAA